>Ga0068712_1000122_pt1 | contig 154272 bp, 137 predicted proteins | sample MTBAKSrepl1MetaG_FD_62987 | JGI IMG/M metagenome (GOLD analysis project Ga0068712, IMG submission 62987) | Enrichment culture microbial communities from Arthur Kill intertidal strait, New Jersey, USA, that are MTBE-degrading - MTBE-AKS1... | ecosystem: Environmental > Aquatic > Marine >... | reverse complement strand
CCACGGCCACGCAGTTGGCTGGAATGGACGAGACCACGATGGCGCCGGCGCCGATGATGCTGTTGTCGCCGATGGTCACGCCTTTACAGATGATGGCGCTGTCGCCCACCCAGACATTTTTGCCCAGGTGCACCGGCTCGGCCCGGCCCATGGAGATGCGGTCGTAGATGCCGTGCCAGTCGCTGTCGGTGACATAGGCGCCGCTGGCCAGCATGCAGTTGTCTTCGATGACGATCTGCTTGGCGGCGCTGATGCGCACGCCCGGGCAGATCAGGGTGTAGTCGCCGATGCGGATGGCGCCCTGGTCCTTTATTTCCGGCCAGACCGACAGGCGCACCTTCTTATCGGGCGTGGCGATGACCGTGGCGAACCGGCCGATGTGGATCGGTCCGCCGAAGATCTCCACGTGCCAGGGGCCCATGAAGGCGAAGCCCTTACCCAGGGATTGCAGTTGGGGTTCCAGAAAATGGTGGGTGTAGAACTTCTGGAACTTGAGCCACCCTTTTTTCAGGACATATGGTCGGTAATCTTTGCGCACGGGGGTCTGTCGATTATCCTTCGCTGCGCTGCCAATGCGCGTGGCTGAAAAGGTGGCTCGCGGGGGTCAGGTTGAACAGGGCATCGGCTGCCAGCAGTATGGCGGCGTTTGTCCAGGAGATCTTCTCTTCGGGCCAGCGCACCATGTCCGGAAAGGTGAAGCCGCACCAGAAGGTGCCGTCCTCGAAGGTGTGATCGCAAATCCAGCGGTAGACGATGCCGGCTTTTCGATGATCGCCCATGGCCGTCAGGGCCAGAATCAGCTCGCTGGATTCGGCGATGGTGACCCAGGGCCGGTCCGATACACAACGCACGCCCAGATCCTGGACCACGAATTTCTTCCAATAGGCCTCGATGCGCTGCTGGGCGGCCGGGCCGGTGACGGCGCCGCTGAGCACCGGGTAGAACCAGTCCATGGAGAAACGGGCCTTGGTGGTATTGAAGCGATGGGGCTTGTTTTGCAGGCAGTTGAGCAAGGCGTCCAGGGCGAGCTGCCATTTGGGGCGCTCGACGCCGATCTGTTGCGCCAGGGCCAGGGCGCACCTGAGGCTGAAGGTGATGGAACTGCAGCCGGTGATCAGGGCCATGCGGTCCACGCGCCCCTGGGGACTGACGGCCCAGTAAATTTCACCCGAAGGGGTCTGGTGGCGCACCACGAAATCCATGGCCCGGGAGAGCATGGGCCACATGCGGCGCACGAAAGTAAGATCGCCGCAGCGCAACCAGTAATGATAGAGCCCCACGGCCACATAGGCGCTGTGGTTGGTTTCGCGGGTGCGGTCGGTGGGCCGGCCGTCGGTGTAGGCCGCATACCAACTGCCGTCGGGCAGTTGGTTGTTTTGAAGCCATTGGAAGGCGCGCTGGGCGCCGTCGTAAGCCCCGGCGATGGTCAGGCCCATGGCCGACTCCACGTGATCCCAGGGATCGGTCTTGTGCCCCGGCCACCAGGGAATGGCGCCGTCGGTCTGCTGCATGGAAAGGATCAGATCTGCCAGCGCTGGAACATCGATGGCCACATCCTGCTGCTGTTTCGCACCCGTCAATAGTTGCGGTGTCACGGCTCGCGCGCTCCTTGCAAGGAATTTTGTGTCAGGGGATCGTGAGGCCTTCGAAAATCGTCAGGTACCATACTCAACGGCGGCCATTTACACAAGTGGAAAATGACCCATCCGTCACCCTTGACAAGGCGGGGGGATCTTTTTAAGTTAGCGCCGGTTTAGGTAACCATCCCAGCTATTTCCGGCACGCATCAAAGGAGAGCTCCGTGGAAGAGTTGACCCGTCAAATCGAGCAGCAGCATGCCCTGGTGAACCGCATCCGCGCTGAAATCGGCAAGGTGCTGGTGGGCCAGGCCAACCTGGTGGAGGGCCTGCTCATCGGGCTGTTCACCAAAGGCCACATTCTCATCGAGGGGGTGCCCGGCCTAGCCAAGACCAGCGCGGTCAAGGCCCTGGCCGACACGGTGCAGGCCGACTTCAAACGCATCCAGTTCACCCCCGACCTGCTGCCGGCCGACCTGATCGGCACCGAGGTGTACCGGCCCAAGACCGGCGATTTCGTCATCAAAAAAGGCCCGCTGTTCAACAACATCATCCTGGCCGACGAGATCAACCGCGCGCCCTCTAAGGTCCAATCGGCCTTGCTCGAGGCCATGCAGGAGCGCCAGGTGACCATCGGCGACAGCACCTTCAAGCTGGCCGATCCCTTTCTGGTGCTGGCCACCCAGAACCCCATCGAGCAGGAGGGGACCTATCCCCTGCCCGAGGCCCAGGTGGACCGCTTCATGCTCAAGCTGCTCATCGATTATCCCAACAAGGCCGAAGAGAAGCAGATCATGCAGCGCGTGGGCTTCGAGGCGCCGGCCCAGGTGGCGGCCGTGCTCTCGCCCCAGCAGATCGAGACCGTCGGCCGCCTGATCAACAGCATCTATATGGATGACAAGCTGCGGGACTATATTGTGGAGTTGGTCTTCGCCACCCGGGAGCCCAAGGCCCTGAAGATCGACGTGGCCGAGTACATCCACTACGGCGCCTCGCCCCGGGCTACCATCTTTTTGAGCCAGGCGGCCCGGGCCTATGCTTTTTTGCACGGCCGGGCCTATGTGACGCCCCAGGATGTCAAGAGCATCGCCTTGCCGGTGCTGCGCCACCGCATCATCCCGACTTACGAGGCCGAGGCCGAGGATGTGACCACCGACCAGATCATCGGCCGGATTTTCGACGCGGTGCCGGTACCGTAAAGGGCAGGAGTCAGAATTCTTTTCAGTAAGATGAGCCAATGTATGGCTACGGAGCTTGTTGACGCTTTATGCTGCCTGCCGATCTGATCAAGAAGATTAAACGGGTTCACATCCGCACCGGACGGACGGTGAACACCCTCATGGCCGGGCAGTACAAGTCGGTCTTCCGGGGGGCCGGCATCGAGTTCGAAGAGGTGCGCGACTACACCCCGGGGGATGACGTCAAGAGTATCGACTGGAAGGTCTCCGCGCGCCTGGGCCGACCCTTCATCAAGCGCTACCGCGAAGAGCGCGAGCTGATCATCATGCTGCTGGTGGATCTGAGCGCCTCGGGGCGCTTCGGCACCCGGCCGGCCAACAAGCAGGAGACCGCCGCCGAAGCCGCCGCCATCCTGGCCTTCAACGCCGTGCGCAACAACGACAAGGTGGGGGCCATTCTCTTCACCGATCAGGTCGAACGCTACATTCCGCCCCAGAAGGGCAGCGGCCATGTCTGGCGGGTGATCAAGGAGATCTTCAGCCACGCACCCCAGCATACGGGCACGGATATCTCCGGCGCCGTGGCCTACCTGGGCCGGGTGTGCCGCAAGCGTTCGGTGGCCTTCGTGATCTCCGATTTTTTACTGCCGGGGGGCGGCGCGGTGGTGGACCGCGCCCTGCGCGCCGTGTCCCGCAAACATGAGCTGATCCAGGTGCGCATCAGCGATCCGGGCGAATTCGCGCTGCCCGAAGCCGGCATCGTCACGGTCCAGGATCTGGAGAGCGGCCGCCGGGTGCGCCTGGATGCCGGCCATGGCCCGACACGCAAGCTTTTCGCCGGGCGCCGGGCCGCGGCCCACCAGGCCGTGGCCGATCAATTCAAGGCCGCCGGCCTGGACTGCATCGAGATCAGCACGGCCGGTTCGGCCGCCGATGCCTTGACCCGCTATTTCCGCGTCCGGGAGCGGCGCAAGCGATGAAGGATATCCACGACATCAAACCGCTGCTGGCCGTGGGCATCGACTGGAGCTGGCTGCCGTGGCTGCTGGCGGCCGTGGCTGCGGTGGGAGCCGGTCTGCTGCTCTGGTGGTGGTGGCGCCGCCGGCGCCGGCCGCCCGAGATGGTCACGACCGAACCCTTGCCCAGCCCCGAGGCCGAGGCCCTGGCCGCTCTGGATGCGCTGGCGGCCGAGGGTTCGGCCGACGGCAAGCGCTTTTACTTCGATCTCACCGCGATCCTCAAGCGTTACCTGGAGCGCCGTTACGAGATCCCGGCCGCCGAAATGACCGTGGAAGAGCTGCTGCCCCAGGTGGCGCGCCTGCCGTTGGTGGTCGAACTGGCCGAGCCGCTCGAGGCGTTGTGCCGCTTGGCCGAGCCCATCAAATTTGCGGATGCCGCGGCCGATCCGGTGAAAATGCCCGCCGATCTGGCTTTTGTAAGGGAGTTGGTGCAGCGTACGACACCCGAGCCGGAAGCAGTTCCGGGTAAAATGGAAACCTGAAGAAGATGTTCCGTCTGGCCACCCCATATGCTTTTCTGCTGCTGGCGCCGATTCCGCTGCTGGTGTGGTATCGCCATCGCCGCCGGCCGCCGGCCATGGCGGTGGCCGAGACGCGCGTGGCGGGCGAGCTGACGTCCTCCCCTGCCTTGAGATTCCATTGGCTGCTGCCCGGCCTGTACTATCTGATGCTGGTGCTGCTGATCGTCGCCCTGGCCCGTCCCCAGTGGGGCACCGAGCGTCTGCCCACCGAAACCGAAGGCATCAACATCGTGTTGGCCGTGGACTTGTCGGGCAGCATGGCGGCCGAGGATTTTAACTACCAGGGCCGGCGCTTGAACCGGCTGGCGGCCATCAAGACCGTGGTGCGCGACTTCATCGCCCGGCGCGCCGGGGATCGCATCGGCATGGTGGTCTTCGGCAGCCAGGCCTATACCCAGTTGCCCTTGACCCGCGACTACCAGACCATCGGTGCCATCCTGGAGCGCCTTACGATCGGCGCGGCCGGGCGCAACACGGCCATCGGCGACGCCATCGGCATCAGCCTCAAGCGCCTGGCCGACATCGAGAGCCGTTCCAACATCATTATTTTGCTCACCGATGGCCGCAGCAACGCCGGCGAGCTGGCGCCCCTGGCCGCGGCGGAGATTGCCGGCCAGAAGCAGATCAAAATCTACACCATCGGCGTGGGCGGCAAAGGCCGGGCGCCCGTTCCCATCGACGATCCCATCTTCGGCCGGCGCTATGTCTACCAGGAAGACGATCTGGACGAAACCGGCTTGCAAGCCATTGCCGAAAAGAGCGGCGGGCGCTTCTTCCGCGCCGAGGATTTGGAGGAGTTGCAGAATATCTACGCGACCATCGATGGCCTGGAAAAAAACAAAGTCGCGGTGCAGGGCTTTGCCGAATACCGGGAGCTTTACTTTTATCTGCTGCCGCCGGCGCTTTTGCTCCTGGCGGCCTGGATCGTGTTGAAACATACGCGGTTTTTGGAGATCCCATGAACTTCGCCCGCGTCCAAATGCTTTTTCTCTTCTGGGGCCTACCGCTCTTGCTGCTGGCTTACCTCTACGGCTGGCGCAAGCGGCGCACGATCCTGGCACGCTTCGCCGACCGGCGCGCCCTGGCGGGCCTGGTGCCGCCCGGTATCGATGGCCGGCGCCGGCTGCGCGCGGTCCTGGTGCTGGCGGCCGCCTTGCTGCTGGTCCTGGCCCTGGCCGGGCCGCAATACGGCTATCAGTGGCAGACGGTGACGCGCCATGGCGTGGACCTGATCATCGCCCTGGACTGCTCGCGCAGCATGCTGGCCCAGGACATCCAGCCCACGCGCCTCGCCCGCGCCAAGCGCGAGATCGTCGATCTGCTGACCATGCTCCGGGGTGACCGGGTGGGGCTGGTGGCCTTCAGCGGCACAGCTTTCCTGCAGTGCCCGCTGACCATCGATTACAGTGCCTTCGATCTGTTTCTCGACGTGCTGACGCCCGAATACCTACCCCTGGGCGGCAGCGACCTGACGGCCGCCGTGCAGACCTCCCTGGCGGCCTTCAATCCCCAGAGCTCGGCCGACAAGGCCATCATCGTGATCACCGACGGCGAGCACACCGGCCGGGGCGATCCCGAAGGCGCGGCCCAGGCGGCCCAAAAAGCAGGGGTCAAACTCTTCTGCATCGGCGTAGGCTCGGCCGAAGGGGTGCCCGTGCCCATGGGCGGCGGCGGCTTTCAAAAGGACGCCCAGGGCCAGATCGTCATGAGTCGCCTGGACGAGGCGCTGCTGACGCGCATGGCCGTGGGCACGGGCGGCACCTACGTGCGATCGGTGGCCGGCGACCTGGACCTGGAGACCATCTACCGCGAGCAGATCCGCGGCCAGATGGCCGGGGTGACCGAAGAGGACGGCCGCCGTCAGGTGTGGGCCGACCGCTACCAGTGGCCCCTGGGGCTGGCCATCCTGCTGCTGATGGGCGCCCTGGCCCTGCCCGGCGCCAAGGCCCCTGCGACCCTGGCGGCTATTGCCCTGGTGCTGCTGAGCATGCCCGCATCGCTCCAGGCCGGCCCGCTGCAGGAGGGTTATGAGGCGTATCAAAAGGAGGCCTACGACCGGGCCGTGGACAAATTTTTGCAGGGTCAACTGGACGATCCGGACAACCCCCAGGTGCTTTACAATTTGGGCAACGCCTACTACAAAAAGGGCGATTTCGCGGCCGCCCGGAACCAATACAGCCAGGCGCTGTCCAAGGCCGACGAAGCGCTCAAGGCCCAGCTTCTATACAATTTGGGCAACAGCGCTTTTCGCCAGGGGGAACTGGAAGAGGCCGTAAAGAATTATAAGGCCGCTTTGCAGTTGGCGCCCGAAGACAGCCAGGCCAAAGAAAATCTGGCCTTTGTGGAAGCGCAATTGAAACAGCAAGAGCAACAGCAACAACAGCAGCAGCAAGAACAGCAAGAACAAAAAGACCGGCAGCAACAGGAACAACAGCGGCAAGACCAAGAATCGAGCGATCCATCCGGCCAAAGCAGCCAGGAAGAAGAAAAACAACCATCGGTCGGGCCTACGCCGCCGGATCGGAACCCGGAGCGCCAGCCCACTCCCTCCGAGGGAGCCCAGCAGCCGCAACAAGGGGCGCAAGAGGAACAACCCGCTTCCCAGTCCCAGCCGGAGGAAGCAAAGCCGGCGCAGCCGCCGGCGGCGGCCGAACAGATGCTCAACCGGCTCAAGGACGAACCCGGCCGGGCGCTGATGCCGCGTTATGAAAAGCAACCCGTGGAGAAGGATTGGTAATGAGAAAGCTGGTCGCTCTCGTGATCTGCCTGGGGCTGGCGTGGCTGCCGGCCGGGGTCCCGGCCGCCGATGGGCCCGCGGCCACCGCCCGTGTGGACCGCACCCATCTGGCGCCCGGCGAATCGCTGGAGCTGTCGGTCACTCTCCGAAATGGCGAGGGCGACGTGGACGTCACCGCCATCGAGGATTTCAAGGTGCTCTCCCAGGGCACCAGCACCAGCCTGCAGATCGTCAATGGGGTCACCTCCCGGGAGGTGATTTACACCTACCTGCTCATACCCCAGCGTCAGGGGCAACTGACCATTCCGGCCCTTGGGGTGACCGTGGATGGACAGGTGCTGCGGACCGAGCCCATTGTCGTCACGGTTTCCGAACGGCCGGCGGCCGACCCGGCCGACGCTCCGGAGGTCTGGGCCGAAGCCGTCGTCTCCCAGCCGGAACCGTTCGTGGGACAACAAATCACCTACACCATCTCGTTGTACCAGTCGGTGCAGATCGCCAATGCCTCCCTGCAGGCGCCGGCCTTCGACGGCTTCAGCGCCAAGGAGGTCGCCCAGCGCGGCTCCCGGCGCGAGTTGATCGACGGACGGGAGCATGTCATCACCCAAATTCATTACGTGCTGGTGCCTCTGGCGGCCGGCCAAAAGAGAATCGAACCGGCTATGCTGCAACTGGGGATCGTGCGCCCGGTCAAGGGCCGGCGCCGGTCGGCCTTCGACGATTTTTTCAGCGACCCCATGTTCAACCGCAACCGCGTGGAGCCCAAAGCGATTCAGGCCCCTGCCGTGGCCTTACGGATCAAGCCCTTGCCGCCACTGCCGCCTGGGGGGCCGGCCTTTTCAGGGGTGGTCGGACATTTTGACCTGACGGCCACCGTGGAGAAGCGTGAACTCCAGGTGGGCGACTCCACCACCTTGACCGTTACGCTCCAGGGCCGGGGCAACCTCATGGACGCCCAGGCGCCGGCCGTGCAACTGCCCGAGGGGTTGAAGCATTATGCCGACGCTCCCCATGAAGAGATTCAACTCGATGCCCAGGGATATCACGGCCGCAAGGTGTTCCGCACGGCCCTGGTGCCGGTGCGCGATGGCCGTCTGCCGCTGCCGGTCGTGCAGTGGACCTACTTCGATACCGAGCAGGGCGATTACCGCACCTTGCGTGCGGCTCTGACCGATTTGCAAGTGGCCGCGGCCGAAGGTCAGGCCGCCGTGCCGGCCGTCACCGGCGAAGCACCGGGCGATGGAAAGCGGCGTGTGGAATTGATCGGCCGCGATATACTGCCGTTGAAGGAAGATCTATCCGCCCTGGTGTCCCGGCGGCCGCTCTCCTGGCTCGCTTTTATGCTTTGGATGGTGGCGCCGGCCCTGGCTTACGGCGCCCTCTTTGCCGCCTTGCGGCTGCGGCGGGTGGATGCGAGCCCCGCGGCCCGCATGCGGCTCAAGGCGCGTCAGGCGCTCAAAACCGCCGCCGCTTTCGTGGATCAAGACCAGCACGAGGCGTTTCTGACGGCGCTCTACCAGGCGCTGACGGCCGCGATCTTCTCCAGGGCCGGCCGCAGCGGCGAGGCCTTGACCTGGCACGAGGCCGAGACCGCCCTGGTCGATGCCGGCGAAGATCCCCGGTTGGCCCGGGAGACCGCCGAACTGTTGAGCACCGTGGAATCGGCCAAATTCAGCGGCCGGAAGTTGAGCGCCGATCAACGCCGGGAGCTGCTGGCCGCTGCGCGCCGGACGATCGGGAGGTGGGCGGCATGAAATCCAAATCCATCATTGCGCGGGTGGGCCTGGCCATGCTGCTGCTCTTCGGCGCCCTTTCGCCGGTCCGGGCGTCGGACCAGGCGCGTCCTTTTCTCGCCGGCCTGGAAGCCTATAGGGCCGGCGATTACGCCCAGGCCATCGATCGCTTCAACGCCATCGTGCGGAGCGGCGTGGTCAATGCCCAGCTTTACTACAACCTGGGTAACGCTTATTTGAAGAACAACGAACTGGGGCCGGCCATCCTCTGGTATGAGCGCGCCCTGGCGCTGGGCTTCGGCGATCCGGATCTGATTTTCAATCTGGACTATGCCCGCTCCCTGACCAAGGATGTGGCCGAAGAGCAGGCCTCGCCCCTGGTGCGTATCTTCTTCTTCTGGAATTACCAACTCGCTGCGGGCACGATCGAAGCCCTGGCCATCGGGTTGAACCTCCTGGTCTGGCTGCTGGCCGGCGTTTGGTTGCTCACCCGGCGTCGCGGCCTGGCCCGGAGCGCTCTGCTGGCCGCCATCCCGGCCCTGGTGCTCACGCTGACAGCGGCCTTCAACTACTTCATGGAGGCCCGCTTTCAACCGGCCATCGTGCTTGCCGAGCAGGTACCTGTGCGCGCCGGATTGGAAGCGCGCGCCACCGAGCTTTTCATTTTGCACGCGGGCGCCAAGGTGCGGGTGGTCAAAGCACGTGCGGATCACTACCAGATCCGCTTTGCGGCGGACAAGCTGGGATGGGTACCCAAGAATCGGGTGGGACTTGTTTCCGGGCCGTAGATAAAGGGTTGAAGTCAGGGGACGAAACAAGTTATAGTGCCGGCATTGTATTCAATTCAGCGAAAGGAGACGCAGATGGCCAAAACGCGCGACACCAAAAAAGAGACCAAAAAGAAACCTGCCCAGAACATTAAAGAAAAGCGCAAAGCCAAACAAGAAAAGAAAAAGGAGAAAGGGGCGGGGGCCTGATCCTCGCGTCATTCGGCGACAGTCATGAAGCCGGCGGGGCCACCCGGCCCCTTTAAGCGTTTGCCGGCATAAAGCCCCCCTACCTGTTGAGGCGCGTGGTGATCTGGCGGATGCGGAAGGGGAAGTGACCGCTGTCGCGATCCGCGAAGTAGTGGCGCAGGGTGCTTTCGATGGCTCCGAAAGCGATCGCGTCCCAGGGGATCTCTTCTCTGCGCATCAATACCACTTCGGCGCTTTCCGCCGTGATTCTGAAACTTGGATTTTGCATGCGCGCTCTGAACATCAGGTAGATCTGGTTCACGTGAGTGATGTCCAAGAGCAAATAAGGCTGCAGTTCGACCACGGCCGCACCGGCCTCTTCAATGGTTTCGCGACAAGCACCTTCCGCGACCGTTTCTCCATTCTCCAGATAACCGGCCGGCAGGGTCCACTTGCCCTTCTGGGGTTCGATATCGCGCCGGCACAGTAAAATCTTATCTTCCCACTCGGGGATGCAACCTACGACGATTTTAGGATTCTCATAGTAGATGCGGCCGCAGGCAGCGCACATGTGGCGCGGGCGGTCGTCTCCCTGGGGAACATGCAGCGCTACCCGGGCGCCGCAGTGCGAGCAAAAGTTCATGGTCCTCCTCTCCAATCGATGATGGCTCTCGGCAATGGCCCTCGGTGGGCATGATACCAGGTCGTGGTCCGGATGCAAACCGATCCCCTTGCTTTTTTCAGCTCCATAGGATAGCCCCATTGACGGGACTCGTCATTGATCGACGGCACCCATGCAAACACAATAAGCCCGATTCAGTCACATACAGAAGAAAATCCAAGGGGGACCACCTATGGGGCGGGTCATGTCCGGCGTCTGCGCTGTGCCGTTGTTGCTGTTGCTCATTTGGCCGGTCACGATCGGAGCGGCGGCATCCTTTGAAATGTCGCTCGATGCCGGCCGGCTGTCGGTGAAGGCCCAACGGGTGCCGCTTCAGGATCTCTTGCGCGGGTTATCCGATTTCGGCGTGGCCGTGCGCATCGACCCCACCATCAACCCCGTGGTCAGTGCGTCGTTTCAAAATAAGGAGTTGGAGGAGGGGCTCAAGTCGATCCTGCGGCCCCTGAACTCCATCTTCATCTGGGTTCCCGAAAATGCTTCCGGTGTTGGCGGCAATCGTGGCCTGCGGTTGGACGAGGTCCAAATCTTCAAGCCCGGTAAAAAGGAACGCATGCTGGTACTGGATCAAGAGCCCGACGATGCCGGCCTCGATCCGGCCCAGGATATCGGCCGCGGGGCCAATGACTTCGAGACGCCGGTGATCATCAAGGCCGACCGGATTTTTGTGCCGGTGGTGTTGGGTTATGACGGCCGCCAGGTGGAGGCCACCATGATTTTCGATACGGGCGCCGGCAGCCTCGTGATCCATCAAAACGTGGCCGACGGCCTGGGTATCAACTCCTTTACACGCGCCATAGGGCACGGTGTGGGGGGGATCGAGATCGATGCCCGCATCGGTCGTTTGCAATCCGTACGGGTGGGGCCCTACGAGAAGCAGAACCTGCGGGTGGCCATTGTGGAATACCACGGGCCTGCGGACGACCCGTATGATGGCTTGCTGGGGATGAATTTCCTCAAAGGCCTCAAGTACGAGATCGACTTCGATGCCCAGGTCATCCGTTGGGGCGGAGTGAATCCGGAACTTTGATGGACCTGGCGCCCCTTGATACGGTCAGTTGGCACTGGCGCCGGCTCCGAACAACGCCAGGGCCTCTTTGATGATCTCCTTGGCGCAGGCTTGATCCCCCTCGTACCCAAGCCGACCTTTGGAAATTGTAAAGCGCACGCCGCAGTTGTATTTGTCGGCGACACTGTTCAGAATCTTCCGCCAGATTTCTCCGTTCTGCGTGATTGTGTGTATCGGCACCATATCCACCTCTCTTGGGTAAGACAACTTGGCAATCGTTGCCATCAACCCTTACAAGCAGCGTGCCAAATATCGCGACGTCCGTCAAGGGTATGATTTATTAACTATATTCGGCTCTCATGGCTGGAACTTAAGTCCCTAAGGGGACAAAAATGTCCTAAAACGGGTCGCTAAGTACATACTTGTATGTTCCATGGGCCATAACGGAACGCCGCCCGCTTGACCCCTCGCGGGGCCGAAGATATAAGCCTCTGGGAAACATCTCATCCTTGGATGGACACACGCTATATTCGAATTGCATCAACCGGGAGGAACCCTTAACGCCATGCGGCCTGACGAACTGCTCAGCAAATATAACCACCAGGCCGAGATGCTGGCCAACAAGGTGAAAAAGCGCTTTCGCCATCTGCACAAACGCTTTGCCAAACAGAATATCGAGGTGTTCCGGCTCTATGACTGGGATATCCCCGAAATCAGGGCGGTCGTCGATTGGTATGGCGGCCATCTGGTGGTGGGCGAATACACCCGCACCCAATCGACCCCCGAATGGCTGCCCATGATGGGCGCGGCGGTGGCCGAGGCCTTGGGGGTGCCGGTGGAAAACCTGCACCTGAAGGAAAGGATCTATGGGAAATCGGATGGCCGGCGCTACCCGCGTATCGATACCACCCAGCAGACCTTGGTGGTGGCCGAAAGAGACCTGAAATTTTACATCAATCCCTGGGATTTCGTGGATACCGGTCTTTTCGGCGATCACCGCGACACCCGCCAGATGGTGCGGGCGGCGGCGGCCGGCAAGGATTTCCTCAATCTATTCTGCTACACTGGGACCTTTACCTGCTATGCGGCCAAGGGCGGCGCGCGACGTAGTCTTTCCGTGGATCGCTCCAAGAGCAACATCGCCTGGGCGCGACGGAACCTGGAACTCAACGCCATCGACCCGGCCTGCCACCGGTTGGTCCAGATGCACGTCTTCGATTTCCTGGCCGCGGCCAAAAAACAAGTCGAAAGGTTCGATTTGGCGCTGGTGGACCCACCTTCCTTTTATACCATCCAGGAGACGGAAGATCGCTTCGACATCAACGCCGATCATCCCCTTTTACTGCATGCCGTGGCCGAACTGATGCGCCCGGGCGCCACGATCTTCTTTTCGACCAATCACCAGGATTTCAATGCGCGTTTGGACACCCTGGGCTTCAGCGAAGCAAAGGAGATCACCGGCAGCACCATTCCTGAAGATTTCCGACAAAAACGCAAACAGATTCACCGTTGCTGGAAGATCATGGTCTGAAATGATCGATCGCTCGGCAGAGTTGCAACGCTCCGCCAACGGCCGCCTAATTAGGGTCCATCCAGGGATGAGATGACACTTACATCATCCCCGAACGGACGATAACCGCATCCATTTTTTCTTTTCGTTTAAACCCTTCGAGCGTTTTGGCAGCCTCCTCACGCGAGCCGAAATGGCCGAAGCGGACCATGTAGAAAGATCGTTGCTGGGCATCGGTGACTTGAAAGATGAAGGGTGCATAGCCTTTTTGGGTTAACCGCGAAAGGACCTGATCGGCATTGGATTTATTAAGAAAGGCGCCCACCTGAATGGCGTATGGCGCCATCTGGTCCAGATCCATGCGCGCCAGGTTTTGCGCTTTTGGGCCTTTCTCCGCAGCCTCAGGCTGGGTCGCCGGGGTGGGCGCAGGCTCGGCCTTGGCTGTGGGCGGTGGCGCCGGCGCCGGCGGTGGTGCCAAAGGCATGACCGTCTCTTCGGCGGTGGCTTTTGCTTCGGCCGGGGAAGGCGGGGGTGCCCCGGCTGTTTTCGGATCCGTCGTAGAAATCCCCTCGTTGGCCTGGGGTGAAGGTATCGGTCCGGGGCTGGGGCTTGCATCGGCGCTTTGGGCTTCCCCGGCAGGTGGCGCGGCCGGCTCCATGGTTTGGGGCGCCGGGCTAGACGCCGGGGGGGGTGGGGGAGGCACTTTGGCCCGGGAGACGACCGGTGGCGGTTCGGGCGGGGTGTCCTTTGGCATAAACTTGATGACCGCGGCCGCGGCAACGATCAGAATCACCAGGGTGACAATCAAAATCCACAGGAGCGAACCCTTGCTGTCTTCTATCATGCTGTTTCTCAAAGCCGATACCTCCGATTTGGGGGGCCCGGGTGCTGGGGCCGGTCTTATCTAAAAGTTTTAATCTTTTTTCTCGGCTGACCTGGAATCGTTGGCGCCGCCTCGTCGGGCGGTCATAGGAAGAAAGCTACAGAATGAACCTGGGACGCGTCAAGAGCCAAGTGCTCGTACTTGCGATGAATTTTCATACTTCGGCGCCATTTGTCAACATGAATCATTCCAGGCTTGAACATCGGCGCAGACGAACCTATAATCCGCCGCTTTCAAATCGGATCGAATACTTTCCCCGACGAGGTGCCGCTTGTCCAAAAAACCGCTTACCTTTGCTTATGTCGTTTTCTATGCGCTCCTATGGCCCGATACCTGGCAGATCCTCACCGGCCTGCTGGCCGCCTGGCTCGTGACCCCGAAGTTGATGCCGTCCGGCTTTGGCACCTCTGCCACCATCCTCCTCTATGGCATGCTGGCCGTGATCGGATATGTCGCCTCCGGCATCGTCATCCGGCCGCTGTTGCGTCGCCTGCATGCGCGCATGCTGGGTCGCAAACGTTTGTAATCCGGCGCTCTTCGCGAACAAATAGAACGAGCGCTCGCTTCATTACATTGACACGCGCCCATTTTGCCTGTTAGTATTTTCGGAAGCTGAATGTACTTTGATTTTTGGGGGAGATACGAAGTTTGGAACCGATTACATTGATCGACCATTGTCGCCGGACAGGCAGAGCCACGTTGAACGAGGCCGAATCCAAACAACTTTTGCGCCATTACGGCATCCCTGTGGTTGCGGAGGCCGTGGCGGCTACCGAGGATGAGGCGGTGGCCCTGGCCCAGAAGATGGGATTGCCCGTGGTGCTCAAAGGACTGGGGGCGCGGTTGACGCATAAGACCGAAAGAGGGCTGGTGAAGGTCAATTTGTCCTCGGAGGCGGCCGTGCGCCAGGCCTATCAGGAGATCAAGGCCGGGGCCGGCGACGACTGGGAGGGGTGCTTGATTCAACCGCTGGTCACCGGGCGGCGGGAGTTTGTGGCCGGCATGGTGCGCGACGCGCAGTTCGGGGCGACGATCATGTTCGGCCTGGGCGGGATCTTCACCGAAGCATTGGGCGATGTGGTTTTTCGCATCGCGCCGGTGGACGCCGGCCAGGCATTTCAAATGACCCGGGAGCTCGCCGCCAGTGCGCTGCTGGGGCCATTTCGCGGGGATGCGGCGGCGGATCAGTTGCATTTGATACGCGTGATCGAGGGCCTTTCGCAACTGGCCCTGGCCCACCCGGAGATCAAAGAGGTGGATATCAACCCTTTGATCGTTTCGGCCCAGGGGGGCGTCACGGCCGTGGATGCCCTGGTGGTGCTGGCGGACCCGGGTGTCCCGCAGGCGCTTCGGCTTGAGAATGAAGTCGCGGAGCGGCAGCGCAGCGAAAAGATCAATGCGGCCCTGGAGGTCATGTGCCACCCCCGAGCGATCGCCGTCGTGGGCGTGGCCCGAACCAGGAGCGGTGCCTTTCCCGGCATCTTCGGCTGCATCCGCAATTTCGGCTTTCCCGGCCGGCTCTACCCCATCAATCCCAAAGCCGAAGAGATCGACGGCCTCAAGGCCTACCCCAGTCTGACCGCGCTGCCCGAGCCGGTGGACCTGGTGGTACTCTCGCTGCCCGCACCGCATGTGCCGGACGCTTTGCGCGACTGCATCGCCTCGGACAACCGCAACGTGCATATCTTCACCTCCGGGTTCAAAGAGACCGGTGAAGCCGAAGGCGTGCGGCTCCAGGCCGAGATCGAACGCATCGCCCAGGAGGGCGGGTTGAACATCGTCGGGCCCAACTGCATGGGCCTGCATGTGCCCAAGTCGCGCCTGCTCACCTGGACCGCCGCTTCGGATATCAGCGGTCCGGTGGGCATGATCAGCCAGAGTGGCGGCAATGCCCAGGATTTCGTCAATGCGGCCGCCGATCGCTTCGGGCTGCACTTCAGCAAGGTGATCAGTTACGGCAATGCCCTGACCATGGACAGCACCGACTACCTGGCCTATCTGGCCCAGGACGAAGAGACCCGCATCATCGCCATGTACCTGGAAGGGGTCCGCGACGGTCGCAAGCTGCTGCGCATGGTCACGGAGATCAACCGGACCAAGCCCATCGTCATGATCAAAGGCGGATTGAGTGAATCCGGGGCGCGCACGGTGGCCTCCCACACCGGGTCGCTGGCCGGCGGCGAAAAGATCTGGCGCGCCTTTTTCAAACAGACCGGCGCCGTGCCGGTGGGCTCCCTCGAAGAGATGGCCGAAGTGGTCACGGCTCTGCATTATCTGCCGCCCGTTCGCGGCCGCGGCGTCGCCATTCTGGGCACCGGCGGTGGCGTGGGGGTGGCGGCGGCCGATAGTTGCGCCAAGGTCGGCCTGGAGATGCCGGGGCTGTCGGACGACCTCATGGCGCGTCTGCGCGAGTTCATCCCGCCGGCGGGCAACATGATCCGCAATCCCATCGATGCGCATATTATATTGATGAACCTGAAGTTGCTCGGGCCCACCTTGCAACTGCTCGCGGCCCAATCCGATCTGAACATGTTTGTCATTTCCCTGCATCTGGATTGGATCTTCGGCCTCGAAGAGGGCAAGCAGATCGAACGCATCGGTGACTATCTGGCCGAGGAAGCCCAGGCTTACACCAACGGCAAGCCCCTGGTGGTGGTGTGGCGCCAGTATCAGTCCAATCCGGCCATCCGCCAGGCGCGCCTGAAACTGGAAAAAAGACTGCTTGCCGCCGGCGTACCGGTTTATGAAGGGTTGGATCGGGCGCTTTCCGCACTTTCCAAGGTGGCCGGCTATCACTTATTCCAGAATGGTTCTGAACGCTGAGCTTCTAAAAAACAGACATTCCTTGAAACACTTGATTGGGTAAACAACTACCTACAATTAGGTAGGAAGAGAAATAGTGTCTCTTCTTTTGCCTATTGCCGTTTATTTTTTCATCCCCCCAAGATGATTTTAAATACCTGAAAAATAAAGGAATAATATTGTAAAAGCGGATCGCGGGTTTTGGCATATCGGTTGCTTATAGGTTGTCGAGGCCAAGAAATCCGGCTTTATTCGAGAAGCAATAGAAGCTGGGGAATTGAGAGGTTCGCGATGAAAAAATATCTGCTGATTATCGGGTTGGTTTTCCTAATTTTAGCTATCGCCCAGAACGCGGTTGCGTTGCCATGGGTTTTCATTGGTACCACCGGAAACGAGCCGGTGAGCATGATGCTGCTGGGGACGCTTTTGATCGCCTTGGGCGGTGTCGGCCGCAAGAAATTCAAATAACATATACCGATTAATCGCGTGAAGATGTTAGGCCAGCGGGGGAAGGATGAAAATCCTTCCCCCGAATCTTTTTTTGAGGTTCTCTTGGTTCTGCGCTCCGAAATAAATTGCACAGCGAACCCTTCCCACCTAGTTTTGTTCATCCCCATTTTGTGGTTTAATAACCCCATCTGTCGACAGCCGCCTGTGCTGCCGCGGAAAAATTGTGCATCTATTGTGCATTGGGGAATCATCACATGGAAACCAAGACCAGGGAACAGTTAACCACGGAAGTCGTTCAGCTTCACGCCAAGACCGCCTTGCTGGAGCACTTTGTGCGGGGACACGAAAAAGAGCGGGCCGCTTTCAAAGAGAGTGAGGCGCGCTACCGCACGGTGTTCGAGAATACCGGGGCCGGCACCTTCGTTAAGGAAGCCGACATGACCCTTTCCATGGTGAACCAGGGTTTCGAGCGGTTGACCGGATATACCAAGGCCGAAATCGAAGGCCGCATGAAGTGGATCGATTTCATTCATGCCGACGATAAGCAGCGCATGATCCAGTATCATGCGGACCGCCCTCACAATCAAGCGGCGCCCACCGAATTGGAGCTGCGCATCGTGGATCGGCAGGGGGCGATCCGGGACGTTTATCTCAAACTGGACCTGATTCCCGAAACCCGGCGCACCATAGGCTCTTTCGTGGATCTGACCCAGCTCAAGCAGGCCCGCTGGGAGACCATGGAGGGCAAGGCCCTCTTCCAGGCGATTGTGGAGGGCTTCGAGGGGTTTCTCTATGTTTGTGACCCGGGCTATCGCCTGGCTTATTTGAATCCCCAGTGCCGGCGGCGGGTCGGCCGCAACGCCATCGGCGAAATCTGCTACCAGGCGATCCACCACCGCGATGCACCGTGCCTGTTTTGCGTGCAGGATCAGGTTCAAAAGGGGCAAACCGTCCGCTTCGAGATGCTCAACCCCACGGATCAACGCTGGTATCAGAGCATCAACAGCCCCATCCACCATGTGAGCGGCAAGAGCTCCCTGCTGGCCATGGTATCCGACATCAATGACCGCAAGTATGCCGAAGCCGCCCTGCAGGCTGCCGGAATCCAGGCCCAGGCCGATAACATATTCCTGCTCAAGCGGGACACGGAGCGGCAAAAATTCGGCAACATCGTCGGCAGAAGCCCGGCCATGCAAAACGTGTATGCGCAGATCCTCAGCGCCGCAGCCACGGACGCCACCGTGATCATCTATGGCGAGCCCGGTACCGGCAAGGAGTTGGTGGCCAATGCCATTCACGAGATGAGCGAGCGCCGGGCCCAGCGCTTTGTGCCGGTGCATTGCGGGGCGATTCCCGAAAACCTGATCGAGAGCGAATTTTTTGGGTACTTGAAGGGGGCCTTTTCCGGTGCCGATGCCGATAAGCCGGGGTATGTCGATTTTGCCGACGGCGGCACCATGTTCCTGGATGAGGTGGGCGAAATCACCCTGCACATGCAGATCAAACTGTTGCGGGTCATCGAAGGCGCCGGGTTCACACCGGTGGGCAGCAACCGGGTGCGGCAATCCAACCTTCGGATCATCGCCGCCACCAACCGAGATCTGCGCGAGCGCATCCGCAAGGGGCTCTTCCGGGAAGACTTTTATTACCGCATTCATATCCTGCCCATACAACTTCCGCCGTTGCGCGAGCGCAAAGAGGATCTGCCGTTGCTCATCGATCATTTTCTGAAGCTCTATGGTGGCAAGCAACAGTTGCCGCCGCTGACCGCGAAAATGCTCGAAAGGTTGAAACAGCACGATTGGCCGGGCAACGTTCGCGAATTGCAGAATGTGATCATTCGTTTCTGTTCCTTACAGGTTCTGGAATTGGGGGTGGGCGCACCTGCCGCGTCCAGCCCGCTGGCCGGTGCGCCGGCGGTGCGTTACCGCCTGGAAGAGGCCGGCGACCTCAAAACCATGGTCGCCGGCTATGAGAAACAGGTGATTCTGCAAACCCTTGAAAAGCAGCTCTGGCACCGAGGCAAAGCGGCGCAACAGTTGGGCCTCGACCGCAAGACCCTGTTCGCCAAAATGAAGCGTTATGGTTTAGGGTGATTCCCATTTAGGAGCTAAACTCGATTCATTGTGCAAACATTATGTGGAAATTATGCCCCAATTTGGCAATATGGGCCACATGGCCTTAATCGCCTGGATTGAATTGCATTAGTCGCTCATCCCTCAGTTTTGGGGCCTAAATGCCCCAAAATTCAATTTTTTTCCCATCGCCGTCAAATTCTATTTTTAACTCTGTAAACAATCAGTTATTGCAATATTTATTCGTTGGCACGAATATTGGAATAAAGGGCGCCAGGAAACACCCAGCACCGAACGCATACATTGCACAAATGGCATATATCCCATGTTTGAAACCGACTCCCATCTGACCAAGCCCTGTTTGATTTTCGGTTGCGGCAATCCGCTGTTCGGTGACGACGGATTCGGCGCCGAGGTCATCGATTATCTTTCCACCCACCATGAAATGCCCCGGCATGTGGCCTGTCTCGACATCGGCACAGCCATTCGCGACCTGCTCTTTGACATTTTACTATCCCCTAAAAAGCCAGAGCAGATAATCATTGTGGATGCCATGCGCTTGGCCGGCGGCGTGCCGGGGCAAATCTACGAAATCGATGTGGATCAGATCCAGGCAGAGAAGATTTGCGACTTCTCCCTGCATCAGTTTCCCACAACCAACATGCTCAAAGAGATCAAGGAGGGGACCGACATCGAGGTGCGGGTTCTGGTTGCCCAGACCGCCGATGTGCCCGACGAGGTGCGCCCCGGGCTATCGCCGGCTGTGGCAGCGGCCGTACCGGTCATGTGCCGGCGCATCATGCAGATCGTTACCCAAAGTCCCCAGCCAGTCATGTAAAGCGGAGAATTCATATGATCGACGTTCGTATCGGCCGATTGGCCCAACAACTGGGTGTCCATCGCAATACCATCACCAACTGGATCAAGAGCGGAAAGCTCAAAGCCACGGCCACGGTCGGCAAGCGCTACCTGATCGAGGAATCGGAATTCCACCGGTTCAGCCAGGCCCTGCGCATTCCCGAACGGATGGTTGCCGCCATCGTGGCCTCCGATCGTCCCGCCGATCCCGTGGTTGAAGCGATACTTCCTCAACCCCCACTCATCCCAAGCGAGGTGCGTATGTCAGACAAGCCCATCGGTTCCGTCATGGTCGTCGGCGGCGGCATCGCCGGCATCCAGGCCAGCCTGGATCTGGCCAACTCGGGGTACGCGGTCCATCTGGTCGAGCGCAGTGCCGGCATCGGCGGCGCCATGGCCCAGTTGGACAAGACCTATCCCACCAACGACTGCGCCATGTGAATTATTTCGCCCAAGTTGGTCGAGTGCGGTCGGCACTTAAACATCCAGCTCCACACCCTGTCCGAAGTGGTCGGTTTCAACGGCGAAGCCGGCAATTTTAACGTCACCGTCAAAAAACACCCGCGCTATATTCAGCCCGACAAATGCATTGCCTGCGGGGCGTGTGCCGAAAAATGCCCCAAGAAGGTTCCCGACGAGTACAACATGGGGCTCAGCACGCGCAAAGCCGCCTACATCAAATACGCCCAGTCGGTGCCGCTCAAATACGCCATCGATCCCGAGGCCTGCATCTATCTGACCCGGGGCAAATGCCGCGCCTGCGAAAAGTTCTGCCCCACCGGCGCCATCAACTTCGATGAAAAGGAAGAGATCGTGCAGATGGCGGTCGGTTCGGTGGTGCTGGCTCCGGGCTACACCCCCTTCGATCCTACGGGGTGGGATTTTTATGGCTACGGGCACATCAGCGATGTGGTGACCAGCCTCCAGTACGAACGGCTGCTCTCGGCCGGCGGACCGCACCGGGGTCACGTGGTGCGCCCGTCCGACGAAAAGGAGCCGGCCAAGGTGGCCTGGATCCAATGCGTGGGATCGCGCAACACCAATCGCTGCGAGAACGGCTATTGCTCCAGCGTGTGCTGCATGTATGCCATCAAGCAGATGCTGATCACGGCCGAACACGCCAAGGGCCAACCGGTCGAGCAGACCGTATTTTATATGGACATGCGCAGCCCGGGCAAGGAGTTCGAACGCTATTACGAAAGCGCCAAGGCCAAGGGCGTCCGCTTCTTGCGCAGCCGGCCGCACACCATCGAGCCCGGCGAAGGCGGCAACGGCGTGAGCATGCGCTACGTGACCGAAAGCGGCGAGCTCAAAGAAGAGGCATTTGACCTGGCCGTGCTTTCGGTGGGTCTCGAGCCGGCCAAAGAGAGCCGGCAGTTGGCCGAGACCTTCGGCATTCAACTGGATGCCTACGGCTTTGCCCAATCATCCAACCTGTCGCCGGTGCACAGCACCCGGCCGGGGGTGTTCGTCACCGGGGCCTTCCAGGCCCCCAAGGCCATTCCCCGCTCGGTGACCCAGGCCTCGGCCGCAGCCGCCGCGGCGGCCGAATCCCTGCAGGCCGTACGGGGCACCCTGACCCGCCAGAAGAGCTACCCGGCCGAAATGGACATCAGCCGGCAAGCGCCGCGGGTGGGTGTTTTCGTCTGCTCCTGCGGCATCAATATCGCCGGGGTCGTCGATGTGAAGGCCGTGGCCGAATTTGCCCGCACGCTGCCCCATGTGGCCCTGGTGGAGAACAATCTCTTCACCTGCTCGGCCGACACCCAGGACCTGATTGCGGCCCGCATTCGCGAACACAATTTGAATCGCATCGTCATCGCCGCCTGCACCCCCCGGACCCACGAGCCGCTCTTTCAGGATACGCTCAAGGAGGCCGGCCTCAACGGCTACCTGGTGGAGATGGCCAACATCCGCAACCAGAACGCCTGGGTGCACCAGCGCGAACCGGAAAAGGCCACGGCCAAGGCCAAGGACCAGGTGCGTATGGCGGTGGCCAAAGCCGTCCTGTCCGATCCGCTGCACAAACTCACCATCCAGGTGGTGCAAAAGGCCCTGGTGGTGGGCGGCGGCATCGCCGGCATGAGCGCCGCCCTGGGGCTGGCCGAACAGGGCTATCCCACCGTGCTGCTGGAAAAAGCCGATCGCCTGGGGGGCAACGCCTGGCACATCGCCGCCACGGCCAAGGGCGAAGCGGTGCGGCCCTGGCTGGAAGGCTTGATCGCCAAGGTGAACCAGCACGCCAATATTAAGGTATTGACCAACGCGCGCCTGAAAACGGTTGTGGGCTCGGTGGGCGGTTTCGTCAGCGAGATCGAGGCCGGCGACCAGACCCAGAATGTTGCCTACGGTGCGGCCATCCTGGCCACGGGCGGCGTCGAAAGTCGTCCGAATGAATATCTCTACGGTCAGAACCCGCGCGTCTTGACCCAACTGGAGATGGACGCCCGGCTCAATGAACAGGCCGCCGAGGTGGCCAAACTCGGCAGCGTGGCCTTCATCCAATGCGTGGGCTCCCGGGACGAGCACCGGCCCTACTGTTCGCGCATCTGTTGTACCCATACCGTCAAAAGCGCCATCCGCCTGAAAACGCTCAACCCGCAGATGAGCGTCTATGTTCTTTTCCGGGACTTGCGCACCTACGGCAAGCGCGAGGAGCTCTACAAGAAGGCCCGCGATCTGGGGGTGCTTTTTATCCGCTACACCCTGGACGGCAAACCCCAGGTGACCGCCGAAGGCAACGGCCTGAGCATCTCCATCACCGATCCCATTTTACAGATGCCCCTGGCGCTCAAGGTGGAGCATCTGGTGCTGGCCGCCGCGGTGCAACCCAATCCCACCCAGGATCTGGTCGAACTCTACAAGTGCGGCGTCAACGCCGACGGCTTCCTCACCGAAGCCCATCCCAAGCTGCGGCCCGTGGATATGTCCGTGGACGGGCTCTTTGTCTGTGGCATGGGCAACTATCCCCAGCCCATCGAGGAGAGCCTGGCCCAGGCCCAGGCCACCGTTTCGCGGGCCTGTGTGGTGCTGGCCAAAAAGGAGATGCAACTGGATGCCATCAAGTCGGCGGTCACCGAAAAGTGCGACGGTTGCGCCTTGTGCCTGGATGTGTGCCCGTACCATGCCTTGAAGCTGGTGGCCGACAATGGCAATGGCCAGCGCCACAGCAAGATCGCCAGCGATCCGGCCCTGTGCAAGGGCTGTGGCCTGTGCGCCGCCACCTGTCCCAAGGGCGGCATCTATGTACACGGCTTTACCATGGACCAACTGCGGGCCCAGGTGGCGGCGGCACTCCAATAAAACACATGAACCTTCTTCCGATAAAGAAAGGGAAGCATATGTCGACAACGCATGAACCCGTCATCCTTGGTTTTCTGTGCAATTGGTGCGCCTATGCGGGCGGCGATCTGGCCGGGGTATCGCGACTGCAGTACCCGCCCAATCTGCGGGCCGTGCGCGTGATGTGCTCGGGCATGGTCCATCCGGACCTGGTGATGGAAGCCTTTCACCAGGGGGCCGACGGCGTCATCCTCATGGGCTGACACCTGGGCGAATGCCATTACCTGGAAGGTAATCACAAAGCCCAAGCCCGCGCCCAAGTCATTCGCATCATCATGCAGGATAGCGCCATCGATCCCGAGCGTTTTGCCATCGAGTGGGTCTCGTCGGCCGAAGCCCCGCGCTTTGCCGAGGTGGTGACCCAATTCACAAAAAAAATCAGCGCTCTGGGACCAATTCAACGGCAATCACAGGCCGCGGCCGCCAATTCATAGGAGTCCTTATGACATCACCTGCAGTCACTCTTGGAGGAGCAACAAAGAGCCTGTTCAAAGACAAGGTCATGCAGCTGCTGCCCAAGGGCGGCAATTTGAATGCCTGTCTGACCTGCGGCGCGTGTGCCGCCGGATGTCCGGCCACGGGCCTGGCGGGCATGGATCCGCGCAAGCTCTTGCGCATGGCCGCCCTGGGCATGGATGCGGAAATTCAACAGACGGAATGGATCTGGTACTGCACCATGTGCCAGCGCTGCATCTATGTGTGCCCCATGCAGATCGATATTCCCCAGCTGGTCTTCAACCTGCGCAAGAGCTGGCCCCGGGAGCAGCGCCCCAAAGGCATCCGCGAATCGTGCGACATGGCCTTGCGCAGCGATACGTGCAGCGCCATGGGCACCAACGAAGAAGATTGGCGCTTCGTCGTGGAAGATGTGGTCGAAGAGGTGCGCCAGAACCAGCCGGGATTCGAGCATCTGCTCGCGCCCATGGACAAGAAAGGCGCCACCTACTTTCTCAATCAGAACTCGCGCGAACCGGTCACCGAGCCCGACGAGATGGTACCCCTGTGGAAAGTGCTGCACCTGGGCGGCGTGGACTGGACCTACGGCTCCAAGGGCTGGGCCGCCGAGAACTACTGCATGTTCATCGCCGACGACGAGAGCTGGGAAAAGGTCGTTCGCACCAAGGCCAAGGCGGTGGACGACCTGGGCTGTAAGTACTGGCTCAACACGGAGTGAGGGCACGAACTCTTCGCAGTCCGGTCCGGACTGAAAAAGTTCAACATCGCCCACAACTTCGAAATCAAAAGTATCATTCAGCTCTACGCCGAGCTGATCCGGGGCGGCAAGTTGAAAATTAACGCCGACTGGAACAAGGACCTGAAGATCAAATTTACTTGTCAGGATCCCTGCCAGTTGGTGCGCAAGAGTTTCGGCGATCCGGTGGCCGAAGACCTGCGTTTCGTTTTGAAAAGCGCCGTGGGCGAAGAGAACTTCATCGACATGACGCCCAACCGCTCCAACAACTACTGCTGCGGCGGGGGCGGCGGCTTTCTGCAATCCGGATTCCCCGAGGCCCGCAGGGCCTACGGCCGTGTAAAGTTCGAACAGATCCAGGCCACGGGGGCCGCTTATTGCGTCACGCCGTGTCACAACTGCCATGCCCAGGTGCACGACATCGGCGAGCACTTTGCCGGCAGGTACCACACGGTCCATCTGTGGACCATCCTGTGTCTGGCCATGGGGGTCCTGGGAGAGAATGAGCGGGCCTATCTGGGGCCGGATCTGGCGCAGTTCGGGTTGTGAGGTTCACATAAAACCGAACGACACGATAAGAATGCAAACATGTCGCCCTAAGGAGACATTATGAAGACTTTCTTCAACCTGATCCAGGAAGTACAAAAACCGGGGCGTTGTCACCGTTGCGGCGGTTGCGTCACCTTTTGTACCGCCATCAACTATGGCGCCCTCAAAATCGATGACGAAGGCAAGCCCTGTTATGACGAGATCGAGAAGTGTATCGAGTGCGGGTTGTGCCATGCCATCTGTCCGGAGATCGATGAACTCGAAGAAGAGATCCGGCGCCGCGCGGGCTGGAGCGAGCCCATGGGCCGGGTCATCGAAACCTCGGTGGCCCGGGCCACGGACAAGGCGATCTTGGCCAAGGCCACCGACGGCGGCGTGGTCACGGCCCTGTTGCTGCACCTGTTCGACCGCGGCCGTATCGATGGCGCCATCGTGACCAAGCAGATCGGCCCCTTCCAGCGGGCGCCTTTCCTGGCCACCAGCCGGGAGGAGATCGTCGCCGCGGCCGGCTTTTTCTTCGACACTTCCCATGGCATGAAGCGGTTCAGCGAGCAGTACATGACTTACTCCTCCATCGAGGAGTTCGACCCCATGGTCAAAAAGGGCCTCAAACGCGTGGCCCTGGTGGGCACGCCCTGCCAGATCGACTCGGTGCGCCGCATGCAGGCCATGGGGCTGGTGCCTTCGGATGCCATCAAGCTGTGCCTGGGGCTCTTTTGCTCGGGCAACTTCGTCTTCGGCGAGGCCGAACGGGGCAAACTGGCCGAACTGGGCGGATTCGACTGGGCCCAGGTGCGCAAGGTCAATATCAAAGATGCGCTGCTGCTGCATCTGCATTCCGGAGAAGTCGTATCGATTCCCTTGAGCGCGCTGTACGCCATCCGGCGCTATGCCTGCCAGTTCTGCTCGGACTACGCCGCCGAATTTGCCGACATCTCCTTTGGCGGCATCGGGGCAGCCGAAGGCTGGACCACGGTTTTGACCCGCACGCCCCTGGGGCGCGCCAGCCTGGCCGACGCCAAGGGCAGCGGCAGCATCGAAGAGTTCGATTACAAGCAGAATGCCAGTTATGTCACCGACGCGCTGGCCAGCGTCCGCGCCGGATCGGCCCAGAAGAAGAAAAACGCGCGCCACATCCGCCGCGGACAAACCCCGGCCCCGATCTCCCTGCGCGAGTAGTCACGCGCAAGGCCGCGGGTTCGCCAAGTACGATCGCCACGAGGAGGCTATATGACCGTAAAAGTTGCCAGTGATTGGCTCAATTCCTGTTCCGGCTGTGAAATCTCCATCGTCGACATGGGCGAGCGGCTGTTGGACGTGCTCAAGGTGGCCCAATTCGTCCACCTGCCGGCGCTTATGGACCATAAATACTTCGGACAGGGGGGCACCGGGAAGCATATCGAGATCCCCGAAGCCGATGTGGGCATCCTCAGCGGCGGGCTGCGCAACCAGGAGCACGTGGAGGTGGCCGAGGCCTTTCGCAAGAGCTGCAAAATCATCATCGCCCTGGGCACCTGCGCCACCCATGGCGGCATCCCCACCCTGGCCAACAGCTTCACCAACCAGGAGATCCAGCAGCGCTACTACAGCACGGAAACCACCGACGCGCCCGGCGCCTTTCCCAGCGAAGGGCTGCCGCCGCTGCTCGATTCGGTCCTGGCCCTGGACGAGAAGATCGCCGTGGACATCTACATGCCCGGCTGCCCGCCCCACCCGGACCATGTCTTTTCGGCCCTGGTGGCCCTGGTGGAGGGCCGCCAGCCGGTCCTGCCGGATAAAAGCGTTTGCGACACCTGCCCCACGCGCCGCGAGGGCAAGGGCCAACTCAAAAACGTCCAGCGTTTTCTCCAGGCGCCCGAATATGGCAAGGCCGGCGAGCCCCTGGACCAGATGCGCTGCCTGCTCGAACAGGGTTTGATGTGCATGGGCCCGGTGACCCGCGCCGGATGCGGCGGCGATGGCATCGTACCGCGCTGTGTCTCGGCGCGGGTGCCCTGCCGGGGATGTTACGGCCCGGTGCGGCCCAACGGCAACCAGCGCCTGGACATGCTCAATGCCCTGGCGTCCAACGGCATCGATATCGGTTCACTACCCGAGAGCATTTCCATGCTCCGGTTTTCCGGGGCGCACGGTTTACTGCGCCCGGCCCAAAAATAGAAGGAGGCCTTCCTTATGTCCCAGACCATCACCATTCAGCCCATCACCCGCATCGAAGGCCATGCCTCCATCGGCATCACCCTGGATGACAGCGGTAATGTGGCCGATGCCCGCCTCAGCTACATGTCGCTGCGCGGGTTCGAAAAGTTCATCGAAGGCAAGCCGGCCGAGGAGATACCGCGCATCGTCAGCCGCATCTGCGGCATCTGCCCCTGGATGCATCACCTGGCCTCCAACAAGGCCGTGGACGGCTGCTTCGGCGTCACCCCCACACCGGCCGGCAGCAAACTACGCGAGCTGATGCAGACCATCGCCCACGCCGAAGACAAACTGCTGCACTTTTTCTTCCTGGCCGCGGCCGACTTCGTCATCGGTCCCACCGCCGACTACGCCATCCGCAATGTCATCGGCATCGCCCAGGCCAATCCGGAACTGGCCACCCAGGTGGTCAAGACCCGCCAGATGGCCAAGATGATGCTCGACAAATTCTCGCGCAAGACCATCCACCCGGTGGCCGGCGTGGTCGGCGGGTTCGCCAAGCCGCTGCTGGAAGAAGAGCGCAAGGACATGCTCGACAAGATGGGGCAGATCCTGGATTTCGCCCTCTTCACCATCGACTTCGCCAAGAAGGGCATCTTCCCCCAGTACATGGAGGCCATCCAGACCCTGGGGGTGATCAAGACCGGTTTTATCGGCACCGTAGACGCCCAGGGCGCCCTGAACCTGTATGACGGCCAGTTGCGCCTCATGAAGGCCGACGGCAGCTACACCGATTTTTCGGCCCAAGATTACGCCAACCACATCAGCGAGCACGTCGAACCGAATTCCTACGGCAAATACCCCTACGCCCGGGCCTGGAACGAAGGCTTCTCCATGGACCTGGAGCACCCCAAAGGCATCTACCGGGCCAACACCCTGGCGCGCATCAACGTGGCCGACAAGATGGCCACCCCCCGGGCCCAGGCCGAACTGGAAGAGTTCCGCTCGCTCTTCGGCCGGCCGGCCCAGGCCACGCTGCTCTACCACTACGCCCGCCTGATCGAAGAGGTCTACGCCTGCGAGCGGGCCATCGAGATCCTCCAGGACCCCGAGATCACCGATCCCAACGTGCGCGCCAAGGTCGAACCCAAGGCCGGCCGCGGCGTGGGCTGCGTGGAAGCCCCCCGCGGAACTCTGATCCACGACTACACCACCGATCAGAACGGCCTGATAGCCCACGCCAACATGATCGTGGGCACCACCCACAACCTCGGCCCCATGAACATGAGCGTCAACCAGGCCGCCCGCACCCTGATCAAGGATGGCCATGTCGACGAAGGCATCCTCAACCAGATAGAAATGGCGGTGCGTGCCTACGACCCCTGAATTAGCTGCGCAACCCATCGCCTGGATGGCGATCACGGCTTCACCGTCACCGTAAAAGATGCCCAGGGCAACCTCGTCCGCCGCTGGCCGCATTAAATCCCCCTCCCACCATGAAAAGAAGGGGCGCTGGAGACAGCGCCCTTTCTTATTTAGAATTAAAGACTTCCGCTGTCCTTTATTGACCTTTTGGGCGCCAGCCATTATTTAAGTCTTAAACTTCAAGCTACCGATGCCATGGAGGTCGACTGATGCCTACCTGCTGGATCATTGCCGGTCCCAACGGCGCAGGCAAGACAACTTTCGCCTTAACCTATCTACCTGAGGTGGCGGGGTGCAACAACTTCATTAATGCCGATCTGATTGCCGCCGGTTTGTCGCCGCTGGCGCCGAATCGGCAACTTGTGGCGGCCAGCCGACTGTTTTTGAGGGAGATCGAGGTGCATATCGCCCAAACGGGAGGATTTTGCCTTCCAAACTACCCTGGCAGGACGCGGTTACCTGAAACTCATCCGGCGCATGCGAAACAACGGTTGGCAGGTGGAGTTGATCTATCTGGCCCTGCCCAGTGTGGAGATGTCCAAGCTGCGCGTGGCCGAGCGTGTCTCCCACGGCGGCCACAACATCCCCACCCCGGACATCGAACGGCGATTCCCGCGCAGTCTCCATAATTTGCTCTCCCTGTACGGTAAGGCGGTGGACCGCTGCATCTGTGTGATGAACGACGGTGAAGATCCGGTGATGGTCTTCGAGCAGCAGGACCATGATCGCGAGATTCATCACGAGGTGTACTATCAATTGATATCGAAGGAGGCTGGGATATGAATCCTGCCCATAAAACACCATCGGAGAAGAGTTTGAAAATTTTGGAGTCCCTGAAGAAGGCGGTCTCGGAAACACTGGAGCGCAAACGCAAGCTCGGTCATTATGCCGTGATCTGGGACGGCAAGAAACCGGTGCAGCGCGGCGATGACGCCCCAACGCCCAAAGATTGAAGATTCTCATCGAAAAGAATTATGCTCTGCACGGCCAAGACATCTAAGCCGCGGCTGAATCGGGCAGAAACCCAAAATGCCCATCGATGGCCAAAGCTGCTCCGACAGTAAATTGCCGAGCATGCTAGGAAATATCAAATGTCGAACAAAACCTGCGACATGAGAATAAGCTCTTGAATATTGGAGTTTGAATTATGAATTCAAAACCTGAAGGAGCCGGAGCCAAGGCCTGTTGGTTTGTCGGGGCCTCATACGGTGGGACCGATGATCAAACACCTCGTTTTGTGAAGGAAGGTATCAATCCAATCAAGGCGTCTGTGGTCCAGTCGCCGGGCAAGACACGCCAGACCGTGCTTCGATTCCTGACGGGCATCTCCAACATCCGCAACCCGATCTTGGTCTCCTATGTGGCCAAGGGGCTGCTGCCGTATCATGGCTTGGGGTCCGGCATTAAGCGCGCCCTGGATGTCTGGGGCGAAGTTGAATTTACCGATGATCGCGATGGTTGCTTGTTTACCGCTACAGTTCACCGGAAGCCGGTGGCGGGTTCGGGGATCATCGACGAATCAGCGTCGGATACGGAGCAGCTAGGCCGTGTTTCTCCGAACTTTACGGGGAAGGGTTCGGAGAAAAGTTCGGAGAAAATAGTGGCCATATTGAAGGAAAGCCCGAAATTTTCCGCTCGGCAGGTGGCCGATAGACTCGGGGTCACGCCTAGGGCGGTGGAAAAACAGATCGCGGCATTACGAGCGGCCGGCCGTCTGCTGCGCATCGGACCCGCCAAGGGAGGCTACTGGGAGGTGCTCGATTGAAGCGTGACCCCGTTGCCGAACAGAAATGCTGATTGGAGGCAGGTGTATGAAACTATCCACTGAGGACTAACAATTGCTCGACAATCTGTGCCGCAAAATAGTGTGAGCACCAAGAAAGTACTCAGATTGCTTCAAAACATCCAGGAGAGTGAATTCAAGGAGAGGCGTACCGGTTCTTGCGCCTATTTATGCAGCAAGCGCATAAGTGAGCGGGAGCATGCGAAGTTTCCGCCTGTGATTTCATGCCAATATACCAGTTTACAATGAACCTGCGATCCGAGAATAACTTCTGCAGCTATGTCGGGCCAATCTTCCTGATAATACACAGCCGTGATCCAAAGATCAGGTGGCGTGAGTGCAGGGATAGAGAAAAAGGTTGGCATATTCGAATTACTGAAAATGCTCAGGCCAGATGTACTTGAAGATGTAGAAAGCGATTACGTGTAAAACAACAATGAAGCTAATGATTATAGGACGCTTGGCGAGCCGAATTTCCTTTTCGGTGAAATGCCGGGTGACCTGTTCAGGCGATTTGATATCCCTGAACATTTTATTCTTCTTATAATAACCCCACCACCACGTGCACATCATCAAATGCATGGAATAGACTCCCGAACTGAAGAAAGGGATAAGATAACGGGAAAATGTGTAATGCTCCCTGAAGTAGACCGTTTTCAGCAGATCGGTTTCCTTCTCATAACGTTTGACGATGAACCTTGTACGGAAGATCGCATAAAGGCCGAATAAGATCCAAAACCCCGCACTCAAAATGAAAAGATCCAGAGACAATTCGGTCCAGGGGCTCATTCAATTAAAATGCTCCGGCCATATAAGCTTGGAAATATAAAAGGCAATGAAATGAATAAGCAATACTACAAGCAGGAGAGCCAAGAATTTCGCTTTACGTATTTCTCTTTTGGTAAAATGCTTGGTAACCTCTTCCGGGCTTCGGACATCATCAAAATAGCCTACGTTGGGCCTCTTTTCTTTGATGAATTTCACAATTCTCCAGAACCAAACGAAGTTTAACAGGTGCACGACATAAAAGCCCGATCTAAAGAAACCGGGTAGGTGCTTGATAAAAGGTAAGTAGTGAGAAAAATAAATTGTTCTGCTTAGGTTTGTTTCTCTTTCATAGCGCCTTACCATAAAGTTACTGATGAACAGGATTGAGAAGAACACCAGCAGGGACCAGAAACAAGCACTCAGCGCGAGAATATCCAGATACATTTCTATTGAGCCGGTCATTAGTAAGCACCTAAGATCTGGTCTATCGAGCTAAATATCCTTTCGTCTTGGCCACTACCTATATCATAGACTCTGCCACTGAACCATTTCAACAGATCACTTGCGATTATCCCTCCTGCCGCACCGCATAAGAATACCACCACAAAAATGCCTAATGGCCCAACGCATAAACCGCAAAGGGCCGCTATCCCCAAAACCCCATTCGCAATGAACGTACCACCCGCCCATGTTCCAATCGCGCCCCCTACAAGGCCGAACCCCTCCTGTATGCCGGTACGCAAACGATCCTCCGAGGAAGCCTGCGTAACATTATACGCACCAATGATCGCAGGAATATACCATGTGGTATAGCGGCCCATGGCCTGGAAGGTGCTCACCCGGCCGCTGAGCTGGCGGGCGATGGTGTTCATGTACTTGCTCGAGTTCTGGTACCGGAAAGCTTGAAAATATTCTTTGCGGAAGTGGCGTGCCAAGGCGGCTTTGTCGCCACTGCAGACCTGGGGCATAAGTTTACTTCGATCCCCGGGCAGCACCAGATGGTCGGGCAGATTACGCAGATGCTGCATGATCTGTTCGTATTTGGGGCTGGTGCGAATAAATCGCGAGACCCTGGTCTGGTGTGCTTTCTTGGAGGAGTCGGCCACGTTCTTGCCGAACTTTTCCATGGCTTCGGCATATAGCTCCCTGGCCAGGGTGTCGATCTGGGCCACAGCCGTGCCGCCGGAAGCGGCATAGCCCGAAAGCCCGCCGACACCGTAGCCAAAAAGCGTAAGGGCCTTTTTCGTAGCGTTATCCTCTCGCCCAGGCGCCGACGCTCCCGCCTCTTCGAGCGATTCGGCCATCAAAGCCATCAGGAAGGTTTCCTCGGGCCCCACCTGCTGGTACATGTCCCGGGTGACGGGGTCCAATTGATCCAGGTAGCTTGCGAAAAACTGCCGCTCACCTTGCCACCAGTGCTTATCGAAACGGGAAAGCCGCGCCGGCGTAATATCCAGAAGCGTCGTGGTCGGCACCCGGTTTGCATCGAGATACTGCTCCAGCACCGGATTGTTGTGAATGAGGATGGCCCGCTTGGTGCTCAAGGGCAGGGCGCGGTGGCGGCCATCGGCGAACATGCGCTGGGCCACGCTGTCGATGGTGGTACCGGGCGGCGCGAAGAAGAGCTGGACATGACCCGCGTGCGGATGCACCAGATCGCCGGGGATGCGGCTGAAGGCGTTTTGCCAGATCGCGTCCGGGCTGACCGGCTCCATCCATGTGGCGGGTATCAGCAGCCGCTCGCCGGGATAGAGGCGGTTCAGATCGCTGATGTGGGGATTGCATCGGCGGACTTTGTCCAGCCAGCCGTGGATCTGGCCGGCGCCGAGCCCCCGTTGGGCCGCCAAGATCCTGGTCAGGGTATCGCCCTGCCGGACCGTTACGACATCGGCCATGGAAAGGCCTCCTTTCTTACGCCTTGCAGTTCTTCTGCCGGTCCCAGGCCGCGGCCACGTTTCCGCAGGCACCGCCGCCGGCGCGGTTTTGCTGCGTGTAGCACCATTCGATTTTGCCGTAATTGAGATGAATGCTCTCGGTGGGAAACGCGCCGTTGGCATTCATGGAAAGGGCGCTGACGATGCTGTTCGAGAGCTTGAACTCCATGAACTTGATCTTTTCGGTGCCGGCCCGGCACAACTCCACCTTGATGGTTTTGAAAACCGTGCCGTCCGCGCAAGCCAGGGCCAGCAAAGGCGAGGACTTGTCCATGAGCTTGGAAAAGCGGAAGTCGGACAGATCCGCCCGTTCGGCCGTGGCGCCGCCGGCGCTGCTGACTGTGGTGGAAATGTTTTGCAAAATCTCCATGCCGCAATCGGTGATTTCGATCCAACCCGGATGCTTGGCGTCCGAGCTTTCGCCCTCGATGTCGTCGAACTTGATAAAACCATCAAATGCCATAACCCCTGTCCTCCTCTTGCCTATCCCGCGGATCGCGCTTCGGATCATACGGGTTGCCGGTGGCCAATTGTGCCTGGTTTTGGGATGAAGCCTGTTGCGGACGCGTTCTGCCCGTCGGCAGAACATAAAAATAAGCCTTCGGAACGGGCTCAAGGTAGGGCAGAAGTAAATATATGATGACGGTTTCGGCTGAAGATGATCTCAAGGCTTGGAGCGTGCATTTACCTCAATGGGGGTGGAATGGTCAAGTTCTAAATGTTCCCAAGTCGGCCATAGCTGCGAGTAGAAAGGTCTGACGGTTGTATCCTGTCAGTGAGCAGGGTAGGGAATAAGTCATGACCAAGTCATGACCAAGTTGGGACCAAGTTGGGACTAAGTTGCGGATTCCATGTCGCCTGAAGGTCAATGAAAACCACGTTTGATTTGTGAGGGGACCCTTGAATAACGCCCCTGGGGGCGGCAGAACTAAATTAGAATTTCCGACCGAGTCAACGAATCAGATCGAAATGGCGGTGCGCCTACGATCTTGAATCAGCTTGGCAACCCAAATGGTGTTCTAATTCATCCGCATCCCGCCGCAGACATTGATGGCCTGGCAGGTGATGTTGGCGGCCAGATCCGAACAGAGGAACAGCGCGGTGAAGCCGATATCCTCGCCGCTCTGAAAACGGCGCAGGGGAATGGACTTTCGAATGTTTTCCTGCAAGAGTTCTTCGGGCTTGCCCGAATACCGGGCCATCTGCTGGATCAGGCTGCCGCCCTGCTTTTCCCCCAGACCGGTGACGATGACTCCCGGGCAGATGCCGTTGACGTTGATATTGTGGCGCGCGGCCGCCAGCCCGATGCTCTGGGTCAGCCCCATGAGCCCAAACTTCGACGAGGAGTAGTGCGAGTAAAAATCGCTGCCCATTCTGGAAGAGGCCGACAGGATATTCACGATCTTGCCTTCCCGGCGGGGAATCATCCGCTGGAGGACCGCCTGGCAGCAGTTGTGCACGCTGACCAGGTTGACCTCCAGTATTTTGCGAAACTCATCGTCGGTGGTTTCCATGTAGGGTTTGCTGATCATGATGCCGGCGCAGTTGATCAGATGATCGATTTTGCCGTCCGCTTTCACGATGCGTTCCACCAGCGCATCGATCTGCCCCTTGCGGGTGACATCCAGTTCAACCGCCTCCACCGTAAAGCCATCTTTCCGCAACTGATCCGCTTTGGCCTTGGCCACCGCGAGTTCCAGATCGGCCGCATACACCTTCGCGCCCGCCTGGGCGAACACATCGGCGATGCCGCCGCCGATGCCGCCGCCGGCGCCGGTAATCAACGTGGTTTTGCCCGTCATGTCCAGTGTGATCATTTCAATCTCCTCCCGCTGTCAGATCTGCCAGGCGGCCTGGGCCCCTTCGGTGGTGGCTTCGATGATCCGGCGCGGCTCCTGGGCGTCGCCGACCACAAAATGGCGAATGTTCTTGCGCACGAGCAGCTCTTTGAGTTCCTGCCGCGGCGTGACGCCCACGGCCACAATCACCTGATTGACCGGCGCCAGGCGCTTTTCGACGCCGCCGGTGGAGACGATGACGGCACCCTCTTCGATCTGTTGGACCTTGGTGTTGAACATCAGGCGCACGCCGGCGGCGGCCAGGCGCCGGTGCAGCATCGTGCCGTGGGCGGAGATCGGGCGCACCGGGGGTTTGGCCAGCATTTCGACCAGGGTGACGTTGTGGATGCCCTGCTGGCTGAGGAAATCGGCAGTTTCCATGCCGACCAGGCCCCCGCCGATGACGACCACATCTTCCTTGGGCGCGACCTCGCCGTTGAGGAGCTGCCAGGCGTCGCACACCACGGACATCGTGATGCCGGCGGCCGGGCAGGTGGCCTTGTCGGCGCCGATGGCCAGAATGACCGCCTCGGGGTTGGCCGCATCGATCATCTGCTCGGTGACTTCCGTTCCCGTGCGCAGCTCCACGCCTTGCTTGCCGGCGCGGGTCGCCAGGGTGCGGACCCACTGGCCGTAGGGCGACTTGTGCGGCATTTTTTCGGCATACCGGATCTGCCCCCCGATCTCGTTCTCTTTTTCGAAGAGGGTGACCTTGTGGCCCAGCCGAGCGGCTTCGTAGGCCGCGGTCAGGCCGGCCGGTCCGCCGCCGATGACCCAGACGGAGCGCGGCACCGCCGCCGGTTCGGTCGGATAGATCAACTCCTGGCCGGTTTCGCAGTTGATGGCGCAGCGGACCGGTTTGCCTTCGAGCGCCTCGCGCTCGATGCAGCCCTGGTTGCACGCCAGGCATTCGCAGGTGTCTTCCGGGTGGCCTTCGAGGGCATTGGTTAAAAAGTCGGGGTCGGCCAGGTGTTGGCGGCCGACGGCCACCAGATCGGCATCGCCCCGGGCGATGGCTTCGTCCATGGAATAGGGGTCGGTGAAGCGGCCCACGGTGACGACCGGCACCCCGGCCACCGCTTTGATCTTGCGGGCCAAAAAGGTCTTGAAGCCTGGGGCGTATTCGATGGGCGCGCTGGGATTGGGCGCATCGGTATAGACCTTGGCATTGCCATGGGTGCCGAAGGAGACATGGATCAGATCGGCGCCTTCGCGGACCAGGTCCGGAACGATCGTGAGCATATCGTCGATGGTATAGCCCCCCTGGATGCCTTCCTCGCCGGAGATGCGGATCGAAATGGGGAAATCGGGGCCCACCTGTTGGCGCGTCTCCCGGAGGCATTCGCGCATGAAGCGGGCGCGGCCGCGGAAATCCCCGCCGTATTCATCGGTGCGCGTGTTGGAAGCGGCGGAGAGAAACTGCATGAGCAGATAGCCATGGGCGCCGTGCAGCTCGACCATGTCGAAACCGGCCGCCTTGGCCCGCCGGGCGCCGGCGCCGAAGGCGCGAATGGTATCGCGGATTTCGGTCAGGGTCATTTCGCGCGGCGGCGCGATGAATCCGAAAATATAGCTGCCCACGGCCGAAGGGGCGACCGCCGTTCCGCGTTTGGTCTGGTACAAACTCTCGCGGCCGCAATGGTGAAGCTGCAGCGCGACTTTGCTGCCCGCGGCATGCACCACATCCGCCATCTTTTTCAAGCCCGGGATGAACTTGTCATCCCAGATGCCGAGGCAGGCAGGGGTCACCGCGCCGGCCGGTTCGACCTCGGTGATCTCGGTGATGTAGAGGCCCGCTTCGCTGCGCACGCGGCGTCGCAAGTAGGCCAGATTGGCTTCGCTCACCGTGCCGTCATTGTTGCCCAGGCCGGTTCCCATGGGCGGCATGACCACCCGGTTGGCGATTTCCAAGGATCGGATCCGGATCGGACTCAGTAGATGCTCAAGGGTTTTCATTTCGCGTCTCCCGCATATTTTTTTCTTCTCGGTTGTGTTCGTAATTGCATGCGAATAAAATACAACGAACGTTGTTATACAATCGGCGGACGGGTGTCAACAGGCTGGGCAAATGGATTGACAGCCGGGAATCTTGTGATATAGATTTTGCCCACAATTCTAAAAGGATGTGTTGCTCATGGCAAAAAAGAGAGCCGCCGGCGACGGGCTCGCGCCAGTTGAAAAAAACAGCGTGTTCCGGAAAAGACAACTGCAGATCGTCAAAAAGGCGGCCAAGCTTTTTACGAAAAAAGGCTATGCACAGACCACCATGCGCGAAATTTCCAAGGCCACCGGCATCGATCTGAGCAATCTATATTACTTTATCGAAAGCAAGGAGGAGATTCTCTTCCGGGTGTTCGAAATGATCCACCGGCCCGAAAGCAGCGTTTTCGAAAAGCAGGAGATCATGGACATCGCGGACCCGGCCGAGCAGCTCAGGGCCGTGATCCGGGAGATGATGCGCTTTTCTTTTCTCTACAAAGATGAAGTTTTACTGCTCTACAGGGAGTCGAAGCTGCTGCCCAGAAAACTGCTCAAAGAGATTCTGGCTCGGGAAAGCCATTTCATCCGCTATATCGAAGCCATCCTGGAAAGGGGCCGTGATCAGAAGGTGTTCGCCATCGAGGATGCCGCTTTTAGCGCCAGCATGATCGCCTATGAGCTGTCCCTTTATCCGTTGCGCAGTTGGAACCTGAAAAACCACTCCAAGGAAGATCTCATCGGCCTGGTCGAGCAGCACATCATGAAGGCCGTTGTCGCGGTTCACTAAAAGGATATGGCCAATGGTGAGCCGCACCATGACCTGGGTGTGTTGCGAAGGATCACCGGGTTTTGCCTGGGTTAGTCCATGGTGAACATCACTTTGATGGCCCCGGGATCCTGGAGCTGGGTCCGGAAGGCCTCGTGGGCCTGGTCCAGCGGGAAACGGTGCGTGATCAGGGGCTTGGCGCTGACCTTGCCGCTCCTGAGCAGTTCGATGGCCCCGGGGAAGTTCCCGCCCAGGCAACCGATCAGCGAAAGGTTCTTGGAGATCATCGGCAGGGGGTCCCAGGTCAGGGGTTGCTCGTAAATCCCCACCAGCATGATCTTGCCGCCGCCGCGGGTCATGGCGATGGCTTGGTCGAAGGTGGCCTGCATGCCGGCGCATTCCAGGACCGTATGCACCCCCATCTTGGCGGTGGCGGCCAGGGCCGCGTCGGTGGCATCCTGTTGGGCGGCATCGATCACCGCCTCGGCGCCGCAGGTTTTGGCGGCCGTCAAGCGGGCCGCTCGGCGGCCGCTGGCCACAATCTTCGCCACCCCGAAACTCTTCAGCACCTGAATGGCGTATAAACCGATCACCCCCAGGCCCAGGACGGCGAAAGACTCTTCGGGCTGGGGCTTGGCGCGGTTGACCGAAAAATAGGAGATCGAAAGCGGTTCCACCGAAGCCGCGTCTTCGTAGCTCAACTCGTCCGGCAGCGGGAAAACGGTGCGCCCCAGGACGGCAAAGGGGACGTGCACATACTCCGCCATGGCCCCCGGAAATTGGTAGCCGAGCAAGGCCATGTCCGAGCAGCGATGGCCCTTGCCCTGGGCGCACCAGAAGCATTTTTCGCAGGGCTTGAAACCCACGGCCGTCACCCGCATGCCCGGCGTGATGCCGGTGACCTTCGCGCCGACGTCCACCACATCGCCGCTGAATTCATGCCCGAAGATGGTTCCCTCCTGGGCGTCGCGTTTGTACACATGCAGATCGGACCCGCATATGCCGCAGGCCCTGACCTTGATGATCACCCCATGCGGTTCGAGAAGCGGGTCGGGCACGATTTCGGTTCGGATCTCTTTGGCACCCTGCATCACGGCGGCTTTCATTGGGGACCTCCTTTAGCACGCCATCCTTTTGGACACGGCGATTGTTGCTTCAAATTTGGGCTGTGACATAAAATTTACAACGTACGTTGTTATAAATATGGGACGTGGTTGTCAAGGAGGTTTTAAAGGGCGTTTCACGATCATCATATTGATCTTGGGCCAGTGGCGCTTAGTGTTTGAAGCATGGCTGCATCTTACCGTGAGAAGGGAGGACCCCATGATCGAATTAAGATCCCTCAAACCCGAGGCCATACCCTCCGCCCTGGAACTGGCCAAGCGCTACCGCTTGCTCAACGAGCCGGACGAGGCCGAGAGCATCTGCCTGGATATTCTGGCAGCGGACCCCGGCCACCAGGAGGCATTGATCACGAGGCTCTTGGCCTTGACCGACAAGTTCGCCGGCGGCGCGCTTTACCCCGCCTTCGAACAGGCCCGGGAGCTGGTGGCCCAGCTCGAATCGCCCTACTGCAAGGCCTACTACAGGGGCATTATTTTCGAACGCCGGGCCAAGCATCACCTCCGGCGGGGCGGCCCCGGGGCCGGGGCCCTGGCCCACCAGTGGTTCGTAAAGGCCCTGGAGGCCTTCGATACGGCCCTTGGCAGCTGCGACCCCGGCAACCAGGACGCCGTTTTGCGCTGGAACTCCTGCGCCCGCGTCCTCAACACCCATCCCGACGTCAAGCCGGCGGAGGACGACCAGGGTGAGATGCTGCTGGACTCTTTCGATACGCCCCATTGAACCGGGCCGTGACTAATCTTTCCCCTCGGCCCGCTGCTTCTCGATCATCCGCTTGGTCTGGTTGATGCGTTTGGTCACCAGGATGGACCGCGGACACACCTGGGTGCACTTGAAATGGTTCTCGCAAGGCCAGACGCCGTCGGGATGGTCCAGCACGGGCAAGCGCGCCTCGAGGCCGCGGTCGCGGGTATCGGCCAGAAAGCGGAAGGCCTGGGCAATGGCCGCCGGGCCGATAAAGGTCGGGTGCCCCTCGATGACCGGACAAGCGGAATAGCAGGAGGCACACAGGATGCAATTGGTGGCGTCGTCAAAAACCATGCGCTCTTCCTGGGACTGCAAGCGCTCCTTTTCGGCCACGGGTTCGTCGTTGATCAGAAACGGCTGCACGGCGCGGTACTTTACGAAGAAATCCTTTTGATCCACGATCAGGTCCCGTTGCACCGGCAGGTAGCGCAGCGGTTCCACCGTGACCGTTTCGCCATCCTTTTGGGCCACCTCCTTGATCAGGGTCTTGCAGGCCAGCCCGTCCTTGCCATTGATCCGCATGGCATCCGAGCCGCATACGCCGTGGGCGCAGCTTTTGCGAAAGGCCAGGCTGCCGTCCTGGAAGCGCTTGACCTGCATCAGGGCGTCCAGGAGGCGTTCGTTGGGATTGGCCTCGACGCTGTACTCCTGGAAATGGGGCGCCGCGTCGCTCTCCGGGTTATAGCGCTGTATTTTGAGGATGATCTTCATGATCGGCTCCTTTTAATATAGTTAATAAGTCCGCGGCTTGGGCGGCCAGAGGGAGGTATCCACCGCTTTATAGGTCAGGCGCACGGTGTCTCCTTCCAGATAGGCCAGGGTGTGTTTGAGCCAGGCGGCATCGTCGCGCTCCGGAAAGTCTTCCCGGCTGTGGGCGCCGCGGCTCTCCTGGCGGTTGAGCGCCGAGACGGCGGTGATCAAAGCCAGATCCAGCAGGTTGCGCAGCTCGATGATCTCCAGCAGATCGGTGTTGAACGGTTTGCTGGTGTCCTGGACCCGCACGCTCTGGTAGCGCCGACGCAGCGCCTGGACCTGGTCCACGGCCGCCTGCATCTCCTGGGCATTGCGGTAGATACCCACCTTTTCCATCATGCCGGTCTGCATTTCCTCCATGATGTGACCGCCGTGGGGGCCGGTCCGGCCGTCGGTGAGACGGCCGATCCACTCCCGGGCCGGGTCGGCCGCGTCCGCCGCGAGCTGGGGCGGTTCGGCCTGTTTCACATAATCGCCGATGTGCCGGCCGGCCCGCCGGCCGAAGACCACCAGGTCCAGCAGGCTGTTGGTGCCCAGGCGGTTGGCGCCGTGCACCGACACGCAGGCGCACTCGCCGGCGGCGTAAAGGCCGTTGACCAGCGTGCCCTGGTCGTCCAGCACCACCCGGCCATGCACATCCGTGGGAATGCCGCCCATGGCATAATGGGCCGTGGGCAGGACCGGAATGGGGCTGTCGGCCGGATCGATGCCCAGGTAGGTTTTGCAAAAGCTGGTGATGTCGGGCAATTTGCTGGTCAAGGTCGCTTTGCCCAGGCCGGTGGCATCCAGATAGACGTAATCGTCGATCTTGCGGTCGCCGCGGATGCCTTTGCCGGCGCGCACTTCGGTCATAATGGAACGGGCCACGATGTCCCGGGGGGCCAGGTCCAGCAGGGTGGGGGTGTAGCGCGCCATGAAGCGCTCGCCGTCGCGGTTGCGCAGGATGCCCCCTTCGCCGCGCACGGCCTCGGAGATCAGGATGCCCAGCCCCATGATGCCGGTGGGATGGAACTGGTAGAACTCCATATCCTGCAACGGGATGCCCCGCCGGGCGCATACGGCCGGCCCGTCGCCGGTGTTGGCATAGGCGTTGGAGGTGATCTTGAAGATGCGCCCGAAGCCGCCGGTGGCGAACAGCACGGCCTTGGCGGCAAAGGTGTGCAACTCGCCCGTGGCCAGTTCCACGGCCACCAGCCCCTTGCAGGTGGTGCCGTCCAGGATCAGATCCACCACCTGGAACTCGTCGAAAAAGGCCACCTTGTTCTTGATACACTGCTGGTAAAGGGTTTGCAGGATCATGTGGCCGGTGCGGTCGGCCGCATAGCACGCCCGGCGCACCGGCCCCTCGCCGAAGTTGCGCGTGTGGCCGCCGAAACGGCGCTGGTCGATGCGCCCGGCCGGCGTGCGGTTGAAGGGCAAGCCGCGGTTTTCCAGATCGTACACGGCCTGAATGGCCTCTTCGGCCAGGATCTTGGCCGCCTGCTGATCGACCAGGTAGTCGCCGCCCTTGATCGTGTCGAAGGCGTGCCACTCGGGTTTGTCCTCCTCCACGTTGCCCAGGGCGGCGCTGATGCCTCCCTGGGCCGCGCCGGTGTGGCTGCGGATGGGATAGAGCTTGGAGAGCACGGCGGTCTTGGCATGCTGGCTGGCCTCCAAGGCGGCGTAGAGCCCGGCGCCGCCGGAGCCGACAATGATGGCGTCGTAGTGATGGTTCACTGACCACCTCCCTGCATTTATGGGTTAGGTAAGTGCCCATCCAAGAATGGCTATTTTCGCCGATTTCGGCGTTGGGCGAAAATTTTAATCCTCGAAATATGTCCATATATTCCTGCGGTTAAAATTTTCGTCCGCCTTGAACTCGTCAAAAATATCTCATCCCTGGATGGACACTATGGTAGCAGCCGGGCCGAACCAGGGTCGGTCCGGGATGTACGCTCTATGCAGCCGGTCGCAAGCGTTACCGTGGCAGGATGTTTTGCTTCGAGAGGAGATCGCCGTATAGTTTAAGGCCGCATTCGGGGCAGAGACCATGGGAGAAGCGGGCGCCGGTGTGCAGGGAGACGAACTGCTCCACCTGCTGCCAATAACCCTGGTCGTTGCGGATCTTCTTACACGAACAGCAGATGGGCAGCAACCCGCTGAGCACCTGGAGTTTTTCCAGGGTGGTTTCAAGCTCCCGGGTGCGCTCCTGGACGCGCTTTTCCAGATTGTCCCGGGCGTCGCGCAGCTCTTCGATGGCCGCCTGGGCCTTGCGGCGCATCTGCGCAAGTTCAGCGCTCATGGTGTTGAACGCCTCGCCGAGATCGTCGAATTCGTCGGAGGTGCCCATCTCGATTTTCGCGTCGTAACGGCCCATGGCCAGCTGGCGGCAGCGCGCAATCAAGGTGTCGATGCGGCCGGTCAGGCCCCGGGAGAGATAGAAGGCGAACAGCAGGGCCAGCAGCAGGGAGGCCAGCAGCGATACCAGCCCAGTGAGACGCAGTTGGGAGAGCTTGTTGTCCACCTCGTCGGCGCGCATGTCGATGCCCACCAGGTAGCGGCCTTCTCCGTTGCGCAGGGGGGCATAGCCCGAGAGAAAGATCCCCCATTCGTCGCGGTAGGGCTTGTCGTCCACCGAGGGCGTATGAAATCCGGTTTGCATCCGGTCGGGTACATCCTCGTAGGCGCGGCCCGGCAGGGCCTGCTGGTCGGTTTCATCGGAATCGACCACGAAGGTGATGCGCTCGCCCTCTTTGCGCATGATGAACAGAAAGGCGATGTCCGGGTTGGAGCGCTTCAAGCGGCGCAGCTTTCCAAGGGTTTCCCGGTAAACGGCTTGATCGACGTCCCCTTCGGTGCGTACACCCTCCAGGTCGCGGGCGTCGATGCTCTGGCTCAGGAGCGCGGCGCTGTTTTGCAGGCGCGAGCGCAGGCTCTGCATCAGGCTCTGGATGGCATTGAAGTAGAAAAAGGTGCCGATGCTGCCGGACACCAGCAGGACGGCCAGAAAATGGCTGATAAACAGCTTGGGGCCGAATCGCAGGCGTATGGGCAACTTCAGGGTCATGCGTTCTCTTTCAAAGGTTGGTGCCTGTCCAATTTCCTATCACGCCGGCGATGCCAATGTCTTCAGAAAATCGAGCACGGCCTGGTTGCACGCCTGGGGCTGCTCGACCAGGATCTGATGGCCGCCGCCGGGGATCGCCACCATGCGGGCGTTGGGGATGCGCGCGGCCAGGATCTCCGAATTGCCCGGCGGGATCAGCGCATCGCCCGTACTGGCCACAACCAGCGTTGGCGATTGAATGGTGGGCAGGCGGTCATAGACATCGAAGTCTTGGATGGCCTTGAACTGGCGCGTGAGAATCTGCGCATCGGCCGGATATTTCAATGAGACCGCGGCGTAGGCTTGGGCGCAGGCCAGGCCGGTCTTCAAGGTTTCCGGATCGAAGAAGGCCGGCAGGGCCTTGATCCGGGACTCCGGGCTGCCCACGGTCACCATCTCGCCGACCAGCCGGCTGATCTCCGCCGCCGGCCGCACCTGGTGGGCGCCACCGCAATGGCTGACCACCAGCACCAAACCCTGGACCCGCCGCGGATGGTCGAGGGCCAGTTGCTGGGCGATCATGCCGCCCATGGAAACCCCCAGCACATGCGCCTGGGGGATGGCCAGGGCGTCCATCAGCCCGACGGTGTCGTCGGCCAGGTCCTGGATGCTGAAGTCGCCCCCCGGGTCGCCGGAACGGCCGATGCCCCGGTTGTCGAAGACGATGACCCGGAAGTGGGCCGCTAAAGCGGGCAGTTGGGCGTACCAGTGATCGGCATTGCTGCCCAGGCCGCGGACCATGACCAGGGGGTAGCCCTGGCCGTGGGATTCGTAGTAGATGCGTTGGCCGTTCGCGATGGCTTCGGGCATGGGGGGCGCCTTTCGTTGGGGTTGAAGCGGTTTATCTCCGTCTGCAACCGTCTGCTTAGCCGGTTCAGGGCAGCAACGTCAACCGCTGTTCGGCCTCGGCTTCCACGCGCGCCCTGGAGAAGTACAGCGGGTGGTGACCGACCTCGTGCCACATGCGCAACTGGTCGCTGTAATGGGGGCTGCCCCACATGCCCGACTGGCCCGGGACGATGGTGCCCAGGCTGTTGTCCCAGTCGGCCAGGTCGTAGATGTGGCGATTGCTCACGGTCCAGCCGTTGTAATTGAAATCCATGCCCGGCAACACGGTGGATTGCCAGACGGTGGAGAAATGCCCGCCCGCCTCGAAGGGGCCCAGGTTGAAGAGCCTGTCCAGGGGTTTGACCTGGCCCAGGGGATGCTGAAAGACGATGCGGTGCAGGCGCCCCCAGCGCCAGGCGGCCGGATCCTGGCCCAGGGTTTGGCGCAAAAAGGCATCGGTTTCCAGCAGGCTCTGGGCGAGCATGTCGGTCAACGTCTCTCTTTGGGGCGTGGCCGTGTCGTCGAACCACGCCGATTGCGGATCGGCCATGGTCTTGACCAGGATCAAGCGGCTGTGGGTCACGAAGGTGTTCAGGGGGTTGAGCGGCGTGAGCCCCGCGCCGAAGAAGGCGCCCGCCGCCGCGCCCAGCTCGTCTTTAAAGGTGTTTTCCAATAATCGGTAGGAGAGCACGGCATAGATGGCGCCGCCGCTGCTCTCCGGGCCGAGGTGCCGGTCCCACGCCCGCAGCCGGTCCAGCAGATCCTGGGACGCCGGCGCCTGGACGGCCACATCTGCGATGGCCGCCATAAAGGGGGCGGCCTCGAGGCACTGGAAGTCCCCCTGTAATGCTTTGAACGCCGCCGGGGATACCTTGTCATCGCCGGCCAGCACCTGCTCGATTCGCTCGGCCCGGAACGGCGGCAGATAATCGGCGGAGAGGTAGTAGGGAAAGTCCGGCCCGACCACGCGGTTGTTGGCCGTGACCACGAATCCCGGGGCCGGATTCAAGCGAGAGGGTTTCTCGTCCCGGGGCACATATCCGCGCCAGTCGTTTTCGCCGTTCCAGCCGTCGAACGGCCCGATACCATGGCCCTGGGGTCGGATGGGGATGCGCCCGGCGAGCACATAGCCGATATCGCCGTGCCGGTCGGCGCACACCAGGTTGAGGGCCGGATCGGACCACTCCAGGGCCGCGGCTTTGAATTGCGCCAGGTCGGCGGCCATATTCATGCGCGCCAGGGGGAGCATCAGGCCGCCCGGATCGTGGGCGCTCCAGCGCAGGGCCAGGGCGTAACCCAGGCCCTGGGCCGCCGGCACCAGGGGCGAGAGGATCGGCCCGTGGATCGTTTGCAGGATCTCATGGTTCAAGGGATCGGTGCTGCCTTTGACCCGGATCGATTCCGTGATTTTTTCGGCGGTGCGCCATTGGCCCTTGTACAGATACCGGTCGGGCTGGTCCGCATGCATGCGTTCCAGGAAGAGATCCTGGGTATCGGTATAGGCGAAGGTGATGCCCCAGGCCACGGCGGGGTTGTGGCCGGCGATGATCAAGGGCACGCCGGGCATCGAGAGGCCGATGACGTCGAAGTTGCCGCCGGACAGATGCATCTCGTACCAGACCGAAGGAATGCGCACATCCAGGTGCATGTCGTTGGCCAGCAGCGGCGCGCCGGTCTGGGTGCGCGCGCCGTGCACCACCCAGTTGTTGCTGCCGCCCACCAGGGCGGGCAGGCCCAGGCCCTGGGACGGTGCGGCGCCGGGCCACAAGGCGGCCAGGTCCAGTGCCCGGGGAACGGCGGCTTGCGCCGGCGTGAACCCCAGCAGGGCCTCGGCCTGCTGCGCGCCCAGGCGTTGGACCAGCATGGCGCCGACGATCTCTTCCTGCCAGTTTTTGGCCCCCATCAGGGCCATGAGCTTGGCCCAGCCGATGGAATCTTCGGGCCGCCACGGCTCCGGGACGACGCCCAGCACGCGAAACTCCAGCGGCAGGCGATCGGGATGGGCCCGGATGAAGGCATTGACCCCGTCGCTATAGGCGCCCAGCAGCTCGAGTTCCTGGGGCAGACCTTGTTCGATCTCCCTGCGGGCCGCCCTGGCAATCCCGAGGGTGCGCAGCAGCCGGTCCACCGGGAGCATCTCCGGGCCGATGATCTCGCTCAGCCGTCCGGCGGCCACGCGCCGGTTGATCTCCATCTGCCACAACCGGTCCTGGGCCTGCACGAAGCCCTGGGCAAAGAGCAGATCATGATCGTCCCGGGCGTAGATGTGGGGCACGCCCCACTGGTCGCGCAGGACCTGCACCGGCGCCCGCAGACCTTCAGCCTGCAGGCTGCCTTCGGTTTGGGGCAGGGGCCGGCGCACATAGTAGTAATAGGCGCCGAGCGAGGCGAGGCAGAGGAGCAAGAGAGATGCGGTCAAGGCAATGCAGGGTTTGCGCAACATATGTGCTCCCGATGGCAAAGATCATTCTACTCCTCGATGGTCGAACCGCTGTAATCGGTGCTGCCGGCAATCACAAACATGCCGGGCAGGGTCTCGAACTCGAGGCTGGGGTTGCCTGCCAGATAAGAGTCGTGGACGATCAGGGTGCCGGTGTGGTCATTGCTGACGTAGAAGATGGCGCCGCCGCCCTCGTTGGCGACATTGTCCGTAAAGCGGCTGCCGCACACGTTGAGGGTATAGGTGTTGCCGTCGTTGTAGATGGCGCCGCCGTTGCCGCCGTTGCCGCTATTGGCCCCCGTGCCGACGGCCCGGTTGTGGGTGAACAGGCTGTTGAGCACCGTCCACGAGACGCCGATGCTGCTCAGGGCCCCGCCGTTGGCGCCCTCATTGCCCAGCTCGGCCGTGCCGCCGAAGGTGCTGTTAACCACGTAGACCGGCAGGGTCTGGTACTGGCTCAGCACGCGCACGGCCGCGCCGCCCACGTCCGAACCGGAGAGGTCGCAGGTGTTGCCGAAGAAGCGGCAGTTGACGATCTTGAAGCGTCCGCCGCGCACGAAGATGGCGCCGCCGCCATCCGGATCTTCACCCGCGGCATCGCCATCGATGAAAGTCAAATTTTGCACGGTGAGTCGGGGATGGTCCTGGTTCTGGCAGTGATCGGTGGTCCACACCTGTGCCTGATCGCAGGTGTTCATGTAGAGAATGCGCACCGCGCCCCCGCCGCTCAAGGTCACCTTGTTGCCGCCGTCGATGACGATTTTGGGGCCGGTGTCGTTGACGACCTTGGCCGTCTGGCCCAGGGTGATCGTCACCGGATCGTCGCCGCAATCGAAGGTGATGACCCCGCCGCCGGCCACGGCCTGGCGGAACGCATCGCCCGTGCAGCTCTCGGGCGTGCCGTCGCCCACCACCGTGTCGGGGGCGGCGCTGTCCTCGAGGCCGGCGCCCATCGGCACGGCGCAGGCGTCGCCGTCGGGGTTACCGGCTTCGGGCCAGTCGTCGTCGAACGGATTGAGGGCGGTATTGTCCGCGGGGGGAGTGTCGTTATCCGCGCTGTCGCTGCTTCCGCCGCCGCATCCAATCATCATCCATGCCACCAGCAGACACAGCGCCAGAACTGTTTTCTTTCCCATGCCGTTTATCTCCTTTTTCTCTTCGTGCTCGGTAATGCTATTCGAGTACGAGTACGATTCGAGAGTTGGGTTACACATATTGCCCCGCGCACCAGCCCGAGGACCAGGCCCATTGCAGGTTATAGCCGCCCAGGCGGCCGGTGACATCCAGCACTTCGCCGATGAAGAAGAGTCCGGGCATTGCGCGCGCCGCCATGGTTTTGGAGGAGAGGGCGTCGCAATCCACCCCGCCCAGGGTGACTTCCGCCGTGCGGTAGCCTTCGGTGCCGCCGGGTTTGAGGCGCCACTGCTGAATGCCCGCGGCGATCTGCTTAAACTGAGCAGTGGATAGCTGGGCCAGGGGCGTATCGGCCATTTCCGCCGGGGCCATGGCCAGGGCCAAGCGCTTGGGCAGACGTTCGGCCAGGGCCGACTTGACCACCCGCCGGGGATGCTGCCGGCGCTGGGCGTCCAATTCCGCCGCCAGATCCAACCCCGGCAGCAGATCGATGCCGAGCTCCTGACCCGGCTGCCACTCCAGGCTGGCTTGCAGAATCACCGGCCCGCTCAATCCCCGGTGGGTGAAGAGCAGCGGGTCGCGGAACTGCTTTTTCCCGCAACGCACCACGGCGTCCACGGCAATGCCGGCCAGACCCGCCAGGCGCTCCTTGTCCTTGGGTTGCAGCGTCAGCGGCACCAACCCCGGCGCCGGCGGCCACACCGCAAGGTTGAATTGAGCGGCTATGTCGAATCCCAGGCCGCTGGTGCCGCCCCCGGGAACAGAGAGTCCGCCTGTAGCCACCACCAGCGAAGCACACTCATAGACCCCCTGGCTGGTACGCAGCCCGAAGCGCCGTTCACCCAGATGGCAGACGGTTTCGATCCCGGTCTCCATCTGCAGGACCACCCCCGCCAGGCGGCACTCCGCCAGCAGCATTTCCAGAATTCGGCCACTGCCCTCATCGCAAAAGAGCTGACCGTGTTCCCGGCGACTGAAGGCGATGCTGTGGCGGCGTACCATCTCTACGAAATCCCACTGGCTGAAGCGGCTCAAGGCCGACTTGCAGAAATGGGGATTGTGGGAGAGGTAATGCTCGGCCCGGACATCTTCGTTAGTAAAATTGCAGTGCCCGCCGCCCGACATGAGAATCTTGCGCCCCGGCCGCCGGGCATGGTCGAGCACCCGCACCGTGCGTCCCCGCCGGCCCGCCTGCATGGCGCACATGAGCCCGGCGGCCCCGGCGCCGATGACGACCACATCGCTGATTTCAGTCATAGAAAAAGCAAGGCTCGATCCCGGTATTACCGGTCGTCTCTTAATTGGCACGGAGGTAGGCGTGTCCGGACTTCGGTCTGCGACACGTCAGACACCGAATTTAGGGATGCTTAAGCGCAGCGGAGGAAAAGCGTCCTGGACTGTCTGAGCGCAGCGAGTTTCCAGGGCGCCCGCAGCGCGCTTTTAGCATCCCTTGATTCGGCGGCGTGTGGCGCAGACCGAAGTCCGGACACGCCGGCGAATCATCGGCAGAATACCTTAATTGCTGCTGTAGTGTTCAACTCGATGCAGTTATCTTCTCCACCAATTCCCGATACCGCGCCAAAGCCGCCATAGCCCGCGCACCCCTCTCCGGCGAAGGCAGCACCGGCAGTCCGTTATCCAGCAAGCCCCGGATAATCGGCATCTCCGGCCCCTGATAAGTGAAACCGATCACCGGCTTGGCATGGCTGGCAGCCAATCCCGCCGAGCGCTGGGCGATCTCCTGGGCCACTGCCTCGGTCAGCTTGTCGATATCCTCCAGGGACAACCCCTGGCTCTCCATAATCCGCTGCATGTTCTTAGGGGGGGCAAAACAGTAAACCAGCATGCCATCCGTGTCCGCATCTTCCAAAACCACCTGGGGGATGGCGTTGAAGTACTCCAGCGGGTCCTTGGAAAAAGTCAAATCCACCGGATTATTCAGGCTGCCCGTGGCCGGAACCAACGGCCGCAGCTTCTGCCGGGTGGCATCGCTCAGGCGCGGCAACGTCAAGCCGTTGCGGCTGCAGGCATCGGCCGCCGCTGCGCCCGGCCCGCCCGAATGGGTCAGCACCACGATACGCCGGCTGCGGGGCGGCGTGCAGCGCCCCAGCACCCAGCAGAAGTCGAACAGCTCGGTGATCGTATCGGCCCGGACCACGCCGCTCTGGCGAAACACACCATCGTAGAGCCGATCCGGCCCGGCCAGGGAACCGGTGTGGGAAAGGGCCGCGCTGCGCCCGGCCTCGGAGCCGCCCGCATAAAAGGCCACGATGGGCTTGTGGGGCGCGATGCGCCGGGCCGCCTCGATAAACGCCCGGCCCCGGCGGATGCTCTCGATGTACAGGCCGATCACCTTGGTATGCGGGCAGGCGGCCAGGTACTCCATGCAATCCACGATGTCCACCGTGGCCTCGTTGCCCACGCTAATGCCCGTGGAAAAACCGATGCGAAACTGCTCCAGGTAGCGGAACATCTGGGTCAGCAGGCTGCCGCTCTGGGAGGCCAGACCGATGAACCCCGGCCGGCCCTCGAAGCTGGCAAAAGTGACATTGAACAGGTGGTGCGGATTGACCACCCCCAGGCAGTTGGGGCCCAGGAAGCGGATGCCGTAGCGCTGGGCCACGGCCACCAGCTCCTGCTCCAGGGCCGCGCCGGCCGGACCGACCTCCTTGAAGCCCCCCGACACCACGATGGCGTGGCGGATGCCCTTCTTGCCACAGGCCGCAAGGGTCTGGGTGACGATGGTCGTGGGCAGCACCAGCACCGCCAGGTCGGGCACTTCGGGCAGCTCGGCCACATCCTTATACGCCGGCAGGCCCAGCACGGTCGGCTCGCTGGGGTGCACCGGGTAGATCTTGCCCTTGAAACCCAGGGCCAACAGCGAGTTGAGCTGGTTGGTGCCCATGGCGGTGAACCGGTTGGAGGCCCCGAAAAAGGCGATGCTGCGCGGGTTGATGAGCGGGTAGAGGGGGATGTCGCGATAGAGGTCCGTGTCAGGATTCATTTGTCTTCTATTTCCGATCCGTCGGTTGCAGCACGATCAAGGCGTCCACCGCCATGAGGCGGCCCTGGGGGTCGATGATCAGGGGGTTGATGTCGATTTCGGCGATGGCCTCGTTCTCCAGGGCCATGCGTCCCACGGCCACGAGGGCCTGGGCCAGGGTCTGGCGGTCGGCCGGCGCCTGGCCGCGAAATTGGTCCAGCATCTTTTTGGAACGCAGCTCGGCCATCATGTCCAGGGCTTCATCCGCGTCAAACGGCGCCACGCGGAAAGCGGTGTCGTTCAGCACTTCGGTGAGCACGCCCCCCAGGCCCAGCATGACGCACGGTCCGAACTGGGCGTCGCGGGTCAGGCCCACCACCAGCTCGCGCGCGCCACGCACCATCTCCTGGATCAGCATGCCTTCCAGGGGCTGGGCCACCGCCGCCGTGATGCGGTCGTAGGCTTGCAGCAGCGCGGCCTCATCCTGGATACCCACGGCCACGGCGCCCGCTTCGCTTTTGTGCATCAAGCGCGGCGAGCAGGCCTTGACCACCACCGGATAGCCCAACGCCCCGGCCGCAGCCGCTGCTTCACCGGGGCTTTGCACCAGCGTCTCCCGGGTCACGGGGATGCCGTAGGCCTTGAGCATCTGTTTGGATTTGTATTCGGAAAGGGCGGGATCGCCTTTTTGCAGGGCGGATTGGATCAATTGATTCATGATGTTATCATTTCATAAGATGTTCAGCTCATGTCACAAAAAAAAGGTAGATAACGGATGGGAGGGGGTGGTGTCAACGGTTCAATGGGGCTCTGGAGCGTAAGTTACGGCTGTTGCCTGGTTTTGTTTCGAAATCGGTATCGCTATCGGAATCGAAACGATCCCGATTCCGATAGCGATCCGTAGAACAATGCCGAGCAACCAGTCATGACGCGCACCCAAATATCGCTGGATATTGACCATAGATATTGACCATGGTACGGTTCGGCCAATGAATGCATCAGGCCCGAAGGAGGCTCCCATGGCGTCCATGGATACAATCCCCATATCGAAATTCAAGGCCACCTGCCTGGCGGTGATAGATAAGGTAAACCGTACGGGAAAATCGGTTATGGTGACCAAACGCGGCAAACCCATCGCCATGATCGACCCGGCCCCGCTGCCGGAGAGGAAAGCCTCCTGGCTCGGTTCTTTCCAAGCCAAAGGGAAGATCTGTGGGGATATTGTCGCACCCGTTGTGGCGGAAAGTGAATGGGGCACCCTGGATGAGTAAGTACCTTCTGGATACCCATATTTTTCTGTGGAGCTTGCTGGAACCCGCTTGTCTGAAGGCGGATCTGGCCAAGGAGTTGGAGCACCCGGCCAATGAACTTTGGCTTTCACCGATAACCACCTGGGAGGTGATCATTCTGAGCGAGAGAGGCCGCATCATCCTCGATGACCACCCAGCCGCATGGATGCGAACCGCCCTGGACACCCTGCCCTTCAGGGAGGCGACCCTGAATCACGAGGTCGCCATCCAAAGCCGACGTCTGCATCTACCCCACCAGGACCCGGCCGACCGTTTTATCGCGGCTTCGGCCGTGGTGCATGGATTGACGCTCATGACCGCGGACCGCAACCTGATCGAGGGCGCCGGCATGTATTCGGTTTTCGCCAACTGTTGAGCCCGCCCCAAGTCCGGAGTATGCAAAAGCGTCTCGGTAGCCCCCGTTGAAAACAAAGCGGGGCCGGTCCCTCTTTCTGGACCGGCCCCGGATGGTATTGAAGGTTCGCGCCGTGGCTGCTTTGCGATTACGGCAGTGGGTCCGAATCGGCGTTGTCGTAGCTGAATGTGTTGATCGGCGTAATGGTGGTACCGTTCAACGAGAAGACGGCCCAAAGCGTGCCCCCCAGGTTGGACGGCACGTTGAATGTGGCCACCAGACCAGTGTGCTGGTACACCTTGACCTGAGCGCCGGAGTTGGAGAGCGCTGTTGAAGGATTCGATCCCATGTTGTCGTAGTCGTTCACATAATAGCGGTAGGTGCCGCTGATCTGGGTGGTGATGGTGATGGTCTCGGGGCCGTAGCTGGTGGTGTCGTCGGCGTCCAGAGCAGCAACCGTTCCATCAGCGATCGTCTGGCTAGGAACTGGGTAGTAAATATGGAACCGCGGTCCCGAAGTGGTCGGTCCGGTGAGGTGGCTGTCCAGGTCCGCAGGGGTTGCGCCCCAGGTCAGCACGATGCGCGTCTCGCCCACGGCCAGCACCGGTGAGATGGAGGCGTTCTGGTTGCCGGTCGCCTCGCCCCCCAGGCTGTAGACCGAGATATAGGCCGTGATGTAGCCGGCGCAGGACAGTTCCGCTGTGTAGTAACCGGTGGGAACATCGGCGATGGAGTAATTCCCGCCGCCCGCTGTGGTGCCCGTGTCGACGGTGGCGCCCGTGCGGCTGTTCAGGCCCGCCCGCAGGGTGACCGTCACGCCATCCAATCCGGTGCCTTCAAAGGCGTCGGTGATGGTGCCGGCAATGGTGCCGTTGCCGACATAGGTGTCCGCGATCTGCAGAATGGATTCCAGAATGACCGTTTCGTCTTCGTCCACATCCACGGCATTGTAATCCGCGGTGATAAAGCCGGTCGAACTCACCCGCACCGTGTAGTCGGTTCCCGCGGGCACTTCCACGCTGTAGCCGCCGTCGGCGCCGGTGGTGGTGGAGGCGATCAGCTCCGCGCCGTTGTAAATATCGATAGTGGCGCCGTTGATCCCGGCCAGTCCCACCACATTGCGGACAACCCCCTGGATCGTACCGGTCGGCTCACCGGAAGCCACGAGATCGAAATCGACGGTCGTGGTGGCATCTTCGGTGACGTCCACATCGTTATTGCTGGTGCTCTCGTAGCCGTCGGCCGTGACCTCGACCCGATAGCCTTCGCCGACCGGAACCTCGATGGCGTATTCGCCGTTGATATCGGTGGTGGTGATGCCGATGCGGGTGGCGCCATCGAACACCTCGATGGTGGCCCCGGCGATGGGTGCGCCGCTGTCGTCATCCAGCAGCACGCCGGCGATGTTGCCCGAGGGGCCCGTGGGATCCATTTCCAGATCCAGGAGCAAGGTTTCATCTTCGACCACATCGTCCAGATCCAGGATGACCGTCTCATAGCCGTCGGCGGTCACCTGGAGGGTGTAGCCGCTGCCCTCGGGTACATCCACCGAGTAGTTGCCCTCGGCATCGGTGGTGGTGGTGCCGATCAAGGTGGCGCCATCGTAAATTTCGATGGTGGCGCCGGCAATGGGATTGCCTTGGGAATCCACCAGGACGCCCGTTATGGTGCCGTAAATGACGTTGGAACCATGGTTGTCGTCGTCGCAGCTGCATGAGTGCAGCCCCATGCCGATACAGAGCAGCACCAGGATCAATCGGGCAAGACCAAAGATACGTTTCATCGTAAAATTCCCATCCTTATTCATTGAATCATCAAATCCGCCTTACATTTTCTTCCCCACCTTCTCGAACGGGTTTTTCTGCCACTTCGTGCATACGGTGCGTCTCAAGACCGCCAACCCAGAGGATATCCCTTAGTATCGTTATTTTTTTTAGGAACTTGAGCGATTTTATCGGGAGCGTTTGACTACCAATGGGACGGCGCCAAAGGGAGACGGCGAAAGGAGGGGCCGGGCCGGCGGCGCGGTTTCGTCCGCCGGCCCGGGAGAGGTTCGGCGCAAACTTCGGATCAGTAAGTCAGCACCATCCCCCCGTCGAACAGCAGGTCCCCGCCGATGAGATAGCGCCCATGGTCGGAGAGGCCGAAGATAAAGAGGTTGGCCACCTCGATGGGTTTCATCATGGTCTTGATGCGCGATTTGCCCATCATCACCTGCTCGACCACCTCCTGCTGGGAAATGCCCCGCTGCTGGGCCTGGGCCGGAATCTGGCCCAGGGCCAGGGGCGTGCGCACGAAGCCGGTGCTGACCGTGAACGAGCGGATGCGGCCCTGGCCCTCGGCCGAGATGGATTGCGCCAGGGCGCGCAGGCCGAACTTGGTGATGTTGTACACCGGCTTGTTGGCCGTGCAGATATGGGCATGCACGGAGGCCATGTGGGCGATCACCCCGCCGCCGTCGGCGTTCTGGCGCATGTACGGGATGGCCAGCTGGGAGAGATAAAAGGGGGCCCGCAGCATGAGGCGCTGCATCAGGTCGTATTTGGCCATGGGGAACTTGTCCACCGGATCGATGTGCTGGATGCCGGCGATGTTGATCAGGTAGCGGATGCGGCCCTGGCCGGCGGCCAGGGCCACGGCGGTCTCGATCTGGCGGTCGTCGGTCAGATCGGCCTGGTGGAAGATCATCTTGCCGCCGGCGCGGGTCACCAGTTCTGCGGTGCGCTGCCCTTCGGCGGCGTTGATGTCCACACCCACCACGGTCAGCTGATTGGCCCCGGCGGCAATGGCCGTGGCCCGGCCGATGCCCGTGCCGGCGCCGGTCACGATGCACACATGCTCGGGTTTGAAATGGGGGTCGGTCATGGTGAGGATTTCTTCGGGGCGGATGGCCGGTTCTTCGAGATCGGAGGGTTTCAAGGTTTCCATGATTGCCTGCCTTTCATTTCATTGAAGGGGTTTGGTGGACGCCCATCCAGCCACCGGCTGTGGCGTTCGTAAGAACAGCACGCCGCCGGCGATCAGCAGCGCCGCCAGCCCCCAGAGGGCGGGCTTGAAGCTGGCCGTGGCATCGAACAGCAACCCGGCCGCCAAAGGCGCCAGGGCCGCCGGAATGTTGACCGAAAAGAGCAATCCATAGACTTGGCCCACACCGGCGCTGCCCCAGTGCAGGGCCACGCTGGAGGCATACAGCACCAGCACGCCGCCGTAATTGAAACCGGTCAGGGCGGCGAACAGCAGCAAACCGGTGGACGAGACCAAAATCCAGGGCCCCAGGAGCAGCACGGCGGCCTGCAGCAGCAGGTTGGCGCCCACCGTGGCACGCCCGCCGAAGCGGTCGAAACCCCAGCCCCATGCGATGCGGCCGGCCGCGTTGGCCAGGGCGAACGCGCCCACGGCGCCGACCCCGGCCCGCAGCGTGCCACCGGTGTAAAGCTCCTTGAGGTTGGCGTTGACCGCGAATCCGGCGGCCAGGCCGCAGCCCATGACCAGGTAGAGGATCTGAAACTCGCGCCGGGCGACAATCTCACGCCAGGAGAACGGGCGTGTGACCGCCAGGTGGGTGCCGGGCGGGTTGCGCATGCAGAGTCCGGCCGCGACCACCAGCAGCATAAACACCAGACCCAGCATCTGAAAGGTTTCGAAGGGCGTGTCCCCGTAGCTGTGCATGCGCCAGGCCCCGATCTGGCTCACCAGGGCCGCGCCGCCGCCGAACCCGGCCACGGCCACGCCGGTCACCAGCCCTTTGTTTTCCGGAAACCAGCGGATACAGGTGGCGATGGGCACGATGTAGGCCATGCCCACGCCGATGCCGGCCAGCAGGCCGATGCCCAGGACCGTCAAGCCGAAGTGCACATCGCCCCAGCCGGCCAGCCACCAGCCGCAGCCGAAGAGGATGCCGCCCGTTACGGCACTGAACCGCGGCCCCAGGCGCGGCAGCCACAGCCCGGCGAAGATCATGGCGAGCGGAAAGGCGAAGTAGAAAACGGTGAACGGCAGTTGCACCGGACCCTGGGGCAGCCCGGTGAGCGCCTTGAGCGGCTGGACATAGACCGACCAGGAGTAGGTGGCGCCGAGGCACATCTGCATTAGCACCGAAGCGGCCAGAATCGCATAGCGCTGCATAGGGACCTTATCTTTTTACTTTCATCTTCTTGACTAATACTTCCGCCAGATGTTCGACATGCAACCCCAGCCCCTGCCGTTTGGCCCCCCCACGCAGCTGCATCACGCAGCCGGGGCACTCGGTCACCAGCAGTTCGGCGCCGGTGCGGCCGGCGTCGGCCAGCTTCTTGGCGAGAATTTGAGCGGAGATCTCCGGGAACTTGGCCGAGTAGGTGCCGCCGAAACCGCAACAGGTCTCCTCTTCGGCCGCCGGCGCAAAGCGGTATCCGGCGTCGCGCAGCAGCGCTTGGGGCGCGGCATGCACCCCCAGGCCGCGGCACAGGTGGCACGGCGCATGGTAGGTTGCCGTGGCCCCACCGGCCTGGGTCGGAAATAAACGGCGATCCAAACCCAGGATGTCGTTGAGCAGCACACTGAGCGGCTGCACCTTGTCGGCAAAGGCCTGGGCCCCGGCACCCAGCATGCGCGGGTAGGCGTGCTTCAGGTGGGAAGCGCACGAGGCGCACAGGGTGACGACATAATCGTAGCGCGCCGGGTCCAGGGCCGCGACGTTCTGCTCGGCCACCGAACGGGCCGCTTTCTTCTCGCCCATCATGGCCACCGGCAGACCGCAGCACGATTGCCCCATGGGAAAGTCCACCGCCACCCCGTGGGCCGCCAGCAGGCGCGTACCGGCCGTCAACTGCTCGGGGTAGACGAAATCCTGCACGCAGCCGGCAAAGAGCGCCACCTTCAGCCGCGGCTGGGGGACCACGGGCGCCATCGACGCCCACCGATCCCGAAAGGGGCGATCGGCGATGGCCGGCAGGGCCCGGAAGTTGTGCTGTTTGGAGAAGATGTGCGGCAGGTGGCGCAAATACTGGGTCTGGTCGGTGACCGGTTTCTGGGCGATCTGGGCCGAGCGCAGCAGGGTGTGAAACAGACGCCGGTTCTTGAGGACCAGGGAGAGCATCACGCTCTCGATGGGGTGGCCCTCTTCGTCCTGGATGCGGGCGTGGACCTCCTTGATCAGCCGCGGCAGATCGATGCCCGAGGCGCACACCGCCTTGCAGGCGCCGCAGTTGATGCAGTTCTGCACCAGGTTGCGGGCTTTCTCCCGGCCGTGGAAGAAATAGGTGACGATCAGGCCGATGGCGCCGATGTAGATGTGGCCGTATTGATGGCCGCCCACCATGCGGTAGACCGGGCAGACATTGGCGCAGGCCCCGCAGCGCACACAGCGCAGCACCTGGGCGAAGATCGGGTCCCGGGCCAGGGCGCGCCGGCCGTTGTCCAGAAAGACGATGTGCATCTGTTTGGCGCCGGCCGGGCCGCCGTAAGCCGCCGGGCCTGTGATCCAGGTGACATAGGAGGTGATGGCCTGCCCGGTGGCGTTGCGCGGCAGCACCCGCAGGATCTTGAGCGCCGAACCCAGGCTGGGCACCAGTTTGTCCAGGCCCACCAGGGCCACGTGCACCCGGGGCAGGGTGGTGACCAGCCGGGCATTGCCTTCGTTGGTGACCAGGCCGATGGTGCCGGTGGCGGCAATGGCGAAGTTGGCCCCCGAAATGCCCATGTCGGCTTCGGCGAACTTGCGGCGCAGCTCCCGCCGGGCCACCTTGACCAGACGCTGGATCTCGGCGTTCTGCTCCTGGCCGGTGACCTCGCTGAAGAGCTCGGCCACCTGAAAGCGCGACAGGTGAATGGCCGGCATCACCATGTGAGACGGCCCTTCGTGGCGCAATTGGATGATCCACTCGCCCAGGTCGGTCTCGGTGACCGTCAACCCCGCCGCTTCCAGGTGGTGGTTCAGCAGGGTCTCTTCGGCGGTCATGGATTTGGATTTGATGACCGTAGCCACATGGTTTTCCCGGGCGATGGCGGCAATGATGCGGTTGGCCTCGTCGGCCGTGGCCGCCAGGTGCACCCGGAGGCCCAGGGCTTCGGCCTTGGCTTTGAACCGGGCATAGAGTCCGTCCAGATCGAGGAGGGCCTGGTCCTTGGCCGCGGCCACATCGGCCACCAGGTTGTCTACATCCATGCCTGCGAAGGCGTTGGCCCGCGAAGTGCGGTAGGCCACTGCGAAGTTGTCCATGGCCTGGCGCAGGAAGTCATTGGCCAGGGCCTGGTCCACTTCCTTACGATAGCCCTTGAGGGTCTTGGCGGTTTGCATCAGCGGTCCTCCAGCAGCAGGATGTGCAGTTCCAGCGGCCCGTGCACACCGATGGCCAGCACCCGTTCGATGTCGGCCGTGCGGCTGGCGCCGGTGACGAAGGCCAGGTAGTTGGCGGGGGTCTGCATATAGGCCGTCAGCTCCGGTTCCAGTTCATCGGCGGTGTGGCGAAGTTTGGAGAGGGGCAGGATGGCCACGTGGATTTCGCTGATCATGGTGGCCAGGCGCACCGCCTCGCTGCTGGAATCGATCACCAGGGTCCCGGTTTCGGCGATGCCGTAATCGGCCAGGGTCACGCCGATATCGATGCCGGCCAGATGCTCGCGCAGCGGGCCGGCGGTCAACCGGATGCCCTGGGGGTCGCACATTTGCTTCAATGTCTCCCATGTTTCCGGCAACAGACCCGGCGCGGCCATGACCTTGGTCTGCTTGAGATCGCAAAGCGTTTCGGCCGCCGGGCTCAAGGGTTCGCCGCAGCCGGCAGCCAGCAGCTCACAGGCCTCTTTGCGGGCGCACAGCTCGACGGTGTACGCCAGGGCCTGCTCCAGGCTGGCGACTTCGCGCACAATCGCGGAGACTTTTTCCGCGGCCTGGCGGAAGGTTTGCGCGGCCGCCGGGCGCCGCGCGCGATCGGTTGCAGGGGACATGTTTTTACCTCTTTCTTAACGCCTTATCGCCATAGTACGCCGGGTGCAAGTCACAAACTCACACCCGGGCACTCCCGGCGGCGGCCGGCCGCAAAGCTTAGCGACCGAAGAAGAGCGCCGGCAGCCACAGGGCCACCGGTGGGAACAAGGTGATGATGATCAAGCCCATCACCTGCAGCAGCACGAAGGGGATGATGCCTTTATAGATATGCATCATGGTGTAGCCTGGCGGCGCCACGCCGGCGAAGTAGAAGAGCGCGTAGCCGAAAGGCGGCGTCAGGAACGAGCACTGCAGGTTGACGCACAAGACGATGGCGAACCACAGCGGATCGAAGCCCAGCTCCATGGCGATGGGCAGAAAGATCGGCACGGTGATCAGCAAAATGGCGGCCCAGTCGATGAACATGCCCAGGATAAAGACGATGGCCATCATGATGAAGTAAACCGCCCAGCGGTTGAGCCCCGAGCCGACCAGCAGCTCAGAGACCACGTCGCCGCCGCCCATGCCCAGAAAGACACTGCTGAAAAAGGTGCCGCCGATGAAGAGCAGCATGACCATGGAGGTGGTCTTGAGGGTGGCGCTGCACGCCCGACGAACGACCTCCCAGGTGAGCTTGCGCTTGATCAGGGCCAGTATCAGGGCACCCAAAGCGCCCATGGCGGCCGCTTCGGTGGCCGTGGCCACACCCAGCAGGATCGTGCCCATGACCGCGAAGATCAGGGCCGAGGGCGGCACCAGGGACTTCATGGTCATGGCCCATTTGCGTGCGGTGGAGTACTTGGCGGCCTCGGCCTTGGTGATCGGCGGGCCCAGGGCAGGGTTCAGGGTGCAGCGCACGAAGGTGTAGATCAAAAAGCAGCCCGAAAGAATCATGCCCGGCAGGATCGCAGCAGCGAAGAGGTTGCCTACGGTGGTCTCTTTCATCCCGGCCAGGCCGGCGAAAACCACCATCATGATGCTGGGCGGGATCAGGATGCCCAGGCTGCCGGCCGAGCAGATCAGGCCGGCGGTCAGCTCCTTCTGGTAGCCGCGCTGGATCATGGGGGGTGCGGCCAGCAGGGTCATGCCCACCACCGAGGCGCCGATGATACCCGTGGTGGCGGCAAAGACGGTGCACACGCCGATGACCGCCATGCCCAGGCCGCCCTTTAAGCCGCCCAGGACCACATAGAGCGCTTCGAAGAGTTCGTCCGACACCTTGGAGCAGTCCAGCAGGTTGGCCATGAAGATGAACAGCGGGATGGCCACCAGGGTGTAGTTGTTCATCAAGCCCCAGGCCAGATTGGCGAACTGCATGAAGAGGCCGGTGACGTCGAAGCCGTAGTCGATCAGGCCGAAAAGGGTGGCGACCCCGGCCAGGGTGTACGCCAGCGGGTGGCCCAGGGCGATGGAGAGCAGCAAGGTGGCGAACATGGCCACGGTGAGGAATTCGACACTCATGGGTGGTTACCTCTTTTCGGTTCGATGCGCCGCTGGGTTGAGGGCGACATGCAGGTTATGCAGCAGATGGCCCAGGCCCTGCAGCCACAACAGCAGGAAGCCCAGCACCATCAGGATTTTGACCGGCCAGATGGGCGGCGCCCAGCTGGAGGAGGCCAGCTCCTTCATCGATGCCGATAAAAAGGCGAACTTACCGGCGAAAATGGTCATCATCGTCATGAAGGGAAAGAAGATCACCAGCAGCGTGACGATCTCCAGGATCGCCTTGGCCCGGGGCTCCAGGCGACTGCTGAAGATATCCACGCGCACGTGGCCGTCGTGGGCGTCGGTGAACGAATAGCCCAGGATAAAGTGCACCCCGTAAATAAAAATGGTCAGTTCGAATCCCCAACTCGTGGGCGCGTTGAAGGCATAGCGCATGAAGACTTCGTAGACCGCCACGAAGAGCATGGGCAGCATGAGCAGGGAAACCCATTCACCGGCCTTGCGGTTGAATTGGGTGATGCCATTGGCAGTAGCTTCGAGCATAGTTTTCGATCTCCTCGTTTCCTGATCGTACTCGTACGCGTACTCGGCGCAGCGGTACTCGTACTCGGATAGATGCTCTCGAGTACGAGTACGAGGACGATTGGAAGTAATTACTCCATGGTCTTGCCGCCGACGTAGGTGTCATAGGGCCACGGCGAAACCCCGCCGCGGATCTCGCGCCACTCGGCGTAATCCTGAACAAAGGCTTCCTGGGAGTCCAAGGCTTTCTTCACATCCGGGAACTTGGTCTTCAGGCCGTCCAGGTAGGTCTTGGTGGTCTTGCGGAACTCGATCATCGTGGCCTGATCCATCTTGACGAACTCGACCTTCTTCTTGAACAGTCGGATCGCTTCGGGGTTGAGGTTGTTGGACCAGTTATAGCTCCACAGCTGGGTCTCCTTGGCGCAGATGTCCACGATCCACTTCAGGTCTTCGGGCAGTTTGTCGTAGGCTGCCTTGTTGAAGAAGAGCGCGCACTGGATGCCGGGCTGGTGCACGCCGGGCTGGATGACGTACTTGGTGATCTCGTCGAAGCCCAGGGGGTAGTTCATGGCCGGGGTGGAGAACTCGGCCGCATCGATGACCCCGCGCTCCAGGGCAAGGTAGATCTCGCCGGCCGGCAGCGGCGCCACCGAGGCGCCCAACTGGTTGAGGATGTCCATGTACCAGCCCACGGTGCGCACGCGCATGCCCTTGAAATCTTCCATCTTGGTGGCGCGTTTGTTGGAGAAGAGCCCCATCTCCTGGCCGCACTGGCCGCCGGGCAGGGCGAAGAGGCCGAACTTGCCGTACAGTTCCTGCATCAGCTCTAAGCCGCCGCGCTCGTAGAGCCAGATGTTGTAGCCTTCGGCATCCAGACCGAACGGCACCGAAGCAAAGGCGTTGAAGGCTTCATTCTTGCCTTTCCAGTACCCGGGCCAGTCGTGGCCCACCTGGGCCGAGCCTTGGCTGACGGCATCGAAGGCCTGCATGGCCGGCACCAGTTCGCCTGCCGAGAAGGGCTTGATGTCCAGGCGGCCGGCCGAGGCCAGACGCACGCTGTCGCAGAAATGGGTGGCGACATCGTAAAATAGAATGCCCTTGTCCCAGGGCATGACCATCTTCCAGCGGATTTTTTCGCTGGAGGGTTGGAACTTGACGCTTTTGGCGCTTGCATGGCGCTTGTCCACGCCGAACTTCTCGCGTTTTTCGGCGGCCGTCGTGGCGGTCGCCATGAATGCTACCAATGCCAAAGCCGAGACTAAAACCCAAAACCTGCGCATGTGTTGCCTCCTTGGATGATTGCGGTATGAAAACCCTGTTGATGGATTAAAAGGAACCTGCGCCGGAGCGGAACGGCCGGCGGCTGGTCCCGGAACGCCTCGTGGTCATGGATATGGGGGATCGTGCATAAAGGTCATTCCCACAATGGTATTACCTTCAGCTATTCCAATTCCCTTCAGCGTGTCAAGTGGAAAACCGCTTGCCTAAGAAAAAGTTTAGTGTTATCAGTCATCTAAAAGAACGTGTGCTAAAATCAAAAATTGAATTATATTCACAAGGTGCCTCGTTCCAATGGTCCAACCAATGCCCTAACCGCAACTTTGAGGAGACTGTTATGAGCCCTCCGAACCTCCACGCGTCGCTGGCCCAGATCGCCGGTGCAGAAAACGTGTTCGACGATCAAGCCGACCTGCTCACCTACGCCTACGATGCCGCCGTGCTGGCGCCCCAAATGCCGGCCGTGGCCGTGCGGCCCACGACCTCCCAGGCCTTGGGGGCGGTGGTCGCCTTCTGCAACGCCCATAAGATTCCGCTGACCGTGCGCGGCTCGGGCACCAACCTGAGCGGTGGTACGATTCCCCTGCCGGGGGGCGTCGTACTGCTGACCAACGGGCTCAATCGAATTTTGGAGATCAACACCGAAGACATGTACGCCGTCGTGCAGCCCGGCGTGATCACTGCTAAGCTGGCCGCGGCCGTGGAAGCCCAGGGGCTTTTCTACCCGCCCGACCCGGGCAGTCAGGCGGTCTCGACGTTAGGCGGCAACGTGGCCGAAAATGCCGGCGGCCTGCGCGGCCTCAAATACGGCGTGACCGCCGATTACGTGATGGGCCTGCAATTTTATGCCGCCGACGGCGCCCAGATCAAAACCGGCGCGCGCACGGTCAAGTGCGCTACGGGCTATAATCTAAAGGCCTTGATGATCGGCTCCGAAGGTACCCTGGGCGTGCTCGACGAAATCACGCTGAAACTGATCCCGTTGCCCGCGGCGCGCAAATCCCTGCTGGCAGTCTTCGATCACCTGGACAAGGCCACCGAGACGGTGGCGGCCATCATCGCCGCGCACATCGTGCCCGCCACCCTGGAGTTCCTGGACAATTTCACCATCCGCGCCGTGGAGAGCTTCAGCCATGTGGGGCTCCCACTGGAGGCCGCCGCCGTGCTGCTGATCGAAGTCGACGGCCATGGCGGGCAGGTGGCCGAAGACAGCGCCAAGGTCGAGCAGATCTGCCGGCGCCTGGGGGCCGTGTCCATCCGCGTGGCCGCCGACGATGCCGAGCGCGATCGCATCTGGGCCGCGCGGCGCAGCGCGCTCTCGGCCCTGGCCAAATTGAAGCCCACGGTGGTCTTGGAAGACGCCACCGTGCCGCGCTCCAAGATTCCGGCCATGGTGCGTGCCCTGCAGGCCATCGCCCTGCACTACGATCTCTCCATCGGCACCTTCGGCCACGCCGGCGACGGCAACCTGCACCCCACCATCTTGACCGACAAGCGCGACAAGCACGAATGGGAGCGTGTGGAGGCGGCCATCGAAGCGATCTTCGACGAAGCCCTGGCTCTGGGAGGCACCCTTTCGGGCGAGCACGGCACCGGCCTGGCCAAGGCCAAGTTCCTGGCCAAGGAGACCGGACCGGGGGCCATCCTGTTGTCGCGCGCCATCAAGCGCGCCCTGGACCCCAACCAGATCCTCAATCCCGGTAAAGTGATCGGAGGATAGACATGGCCGATATGCATGCGCTGGTGGCCTTGATGCGCGAAGTGGAAGATCAATTGGCCGTTTGTATGCGTTGCGGGATGTGCCAGGCCGTATGCCCGTTGTATGCCGAGACCGGCCGGGAAGCCGACGTGGCCCGGGGCAAGCTGGCCCTGCTGGATGGGCTGCTGCAAGAGATGTTCAGCCAGCCGGACAGCGTCACCGAGCGCCTCAACAAGTGCCTGCTGTGCGGCTCGTGCCAGGCCAACTGCCCCAGCGGCGTAAAGGTGATCGACATCTTCCTCAAGGCCCGGGCCATCCTGGCGGGCTTTAGCGGACTGTCCGCGGCCCAGAAGATCGTGCTCAAGGGCCTGCTGGGCCACCCGGCCCTGCTCGACCGTGTGGCCGCCTGGGGCGCCCCCTTGCAGAAACTCTTCACCCGGCCGGCCAGTGAACTGCTGGGTTCCTCCTGCGCCCGCTTGACCACGCCCCTTCTCGCCTCCATGGGGGAGCGCCATTTCAGGCCCCTGGCCGACGCACCGTTCCACCGCGCCGTGCCCGCCCTGAATATGGCCGCCGGCCGCTCCGGGATCAAGGTGGCCTTTTTCGTGGGCTGTTTGATCGATAAGATTTATCCCCGGGTGGGACAGGCGCTCATGGAGATCTGTGAGCACCACGGCATTGGCCTGTTCATCCCCGCAAGCCAGGGCTGCTGCGGCATTCCGGCCCTGTCCGCCGGCGACACCGCGACGTTCCAGCGCCTGGTGCGCCACAACCTGGAGCGCTTCCGGGCGCAATCCTTTGACTACCTGGTCACGGCCTGCGCCACCTGCACGGCCACGATCAAGGAATTCTGGCCCTTGATGCTGGGCGATGGAGCGCCTGAGTTGCGCGCCCAAATGGCCGCCCTGGCCGAAAAAACATTTGATGTGAGTCAGCTTTTGATAGATAAAGGCATCGTGGAACCGGCCGGACAACCTTCGGCAACAATTGCGCCCGTGCCGGTCTCCTATCACGACCCATGCCATTTGAAGAAATCCCTGGGGGTATTTTCCCAGCCGCGGGCGCTGCTCGACGCCGCCGACGGATATCGGCGGGTGGAGATGCAGGACGCGGATCAATGCTGTGGCATGGGCGGCAGCTTCAATTTGAAGTACTACGGCATCTCCCGCCAGATCGGCCGACGCAAGCGCGACCACATCCACGCTTCCGGCAGTCGCATCGTGGCGACCAGTTGCCCGGCCTGCATGCTGCAGATGACCGATGCGCTATCTCAAGCTGGCGATGAAGTGAACGTTCGACATGTCATTGAACTCTATGCGGAAAGCCTGAAACGCCATGCCCATGCCCCTCCAGCCGATTAGGCCCAAGAAGATTTCCGACCAGGTGTTCGACCAGATTCGCGAGTCGATTTTTCGCGGGCAACTCAAGCCCGGCGAACAAGTGCTGCCCGAGCGGGAGTTGTCCGAAGCCCTGGGCGTCAGCCGCACCACCGTGCGCAACGCCATCAACAAGCTCGTGGTGCTCGGCCTGCTCGAACACAAGCAGGGCCAGGGCACTTTCGTGCGCGCCCCGGACGAGCGCCAGGGCAATCCGCTGGCGGCCGCCATGGAGGTACAGGACGCCACCATCCACGACCTGCTGGAAGTCCGCATGGGACTGGAGTGCAACGCGGCGGCCCTGGCCGCGGTGCGGGCGGTGAAAGAAGATCTGATCTTCATGGATGCCAGCCTGGCGGAGATGCGCGCGGAGGTCGGCTCCGGACGCCTGGGCACCGAAGCCGACACTGCCTTTCACATGGCCCTGGCCTACGCCACCAAGAATCCGGTGCATGTCTTCCTGATGAAGAACTTCTACGACTTACTCTTCGTCGGCATCAAAAAGAATCTCAGCCACCTGTACGAAGATCCCCGCAACATCGATGAAATTCTGTTGCAACACGGCGCGGTCGTAGCGGCCATCAAGAAACACGACCCCCAGGAGGCCACCGAGGCCATGCGCCGGCACATCCAATTCGTACAGGATTTTTTCCGCAGACGGTTTTAATGCCATTTAGGGAGTGGACGCCATGAACCTCCACATGGGGTATCTTCCCGGCTGTATCGGTCGCATCGTGGCGTTGCACGCGACGTACTATGCGAGAACGGTGGGTTTCGGGGTTGCCTTCGAGGCCAAGGTCGCCGGCGAGCTCGCGCAGTTCTGCCTGCGCTATAAAGACGGTCGGGACGGCATCTGGCTCGCCGCCGAGAACGGCCTTATCCACGGCGCCATCGCCATCGATGGCGCCGGCGACCAGGATTGCGGCGCCCACTTGCGCTGGTTTATCACATCGGACGAAGTGCGCGGTAAAGGCATCGGCTCCCGGCTGCTCGGCGCCGCCCTGTCCTTCTGTCGGGATCGAAACTATCGCAAGGTCTATCTCTGGACCTTCGACGAGCTGCATGCCGCGCGGCATCTGTACGAGAAGCACGGCTTCACGCTGGTGCGTGCGCAGCGCGGTTCCCAGTGGGGCAAGGAGGTCAATGAACAGCTCTTCGAGCGCGGTGGGGCATAGAAGCCGTTTTTGACCTCTTGTTGCGGTTATTCCCGCAGCATGCGCCGCAAGATCTTGCCCACGGCGCTCTTGGGCAGGGCATCCATGAATTGAATGGCGGCGGGCCGTTTGTATTTGGGCAGATGCTGCCGGCAATGGGCCATCAGCTCCTCGGCGGTGGCGCTGCCCGGGCTCTTGAGGCTGATGAAGGCCTTGACCGATTCGCCGTAGACCGGGTCCGGAATGCCGACCACCGCGGCCTCCAGCACCTGGGGATGCTGGTAGAGAATGTTCTCCACCTCCTTGGGGTAGATATTCTCGCCGCCCCGGATGATCAGATCCTTTTTGCGGTCGGTGATGTAAAGATAGCCCTCTTCGTCCTTGTAGCCGACATCGCCCGTGTGCAGCCAGCCGTCGCGCAGGACGGCGGCCGTTTCGGCCGGTTTGTTCCAGTAGCCTTTCATCACCCCCGGGCCTTTGATGACGATTTCGCCGTTTACTCCCGGTGCGACTTCGCCGTCGTGCTCGTCGAAGATCCGGATCGTATTGCACTTCTGGTAGCAGGTGCCGATGGAGCCGTATTTGGGTGGTCTTCGCAGGGCGATGTTGCCGCAGTTGACCGTGGTCGCCTCGCTCAGGCCGTAACCTTCCCAGATGTGCAGCCCGAACTTCTTCTGCCACAGGCGGGCCACTTCAAGGGGCATGGGGGCCGCGCCGCAGATGCAGCTCTTCAGGGAGCTCAAATCATATTGGGCCACCTCGGGATGGTTGAGCAGCTGGATGTACATGGTGGGCACGCCGCGGAACTCGGTGATCTTGAATTGATCGATGCAGCGCATGGCCTCCCGGGCATCCCAGCGATCGAGCAGCACCAAGCGGCCGCCGGTGAGAAATTCCAGGTTGAGGGCGAAAACGCCGTAGCCGTGAAACAGGGGCAGGGTGATCAACGAGACGCGGTTGCGGCTGACGCCGAATACTTCCGTGGGGATCGCTTGACCTGCGTCGTTCGGGACGCTGTCCTGCGCCGCGACCCCCCAACTGTCGAGCAGCACCTGGTCGTAGTAGCCGGTGACATGCGTGTACCAGTTGTAATGGGTGAGCATCACGCCCTTGGGTTGCCCGGTGGTGCCGGCGGTGTAGATCAGCACCGCGGTGTCGTCGTTGTCGGTCTCCACCGTGGCCAGTTGGTCCGGCGCCGGCTCACAGATGGCGTCGAAGCCCAGGGCATCATCGGGAGCGGCGCCGCCGGTCACAATCAAGTGCTTCAACTGGGGCGCGTCCCGGCGGGCGGCCCGGACGGCCTCTAAATAGTCGCTGTGGCAGATCAGGGCCACCAGGCCGGCGTCGGCGTACAGATAGGCCAGGTCGGCGACCCGCAAGGAGGGATTGACCGGCACGAGGATGGCGCCGATTTTGAACACCGCGAAAAAGGCCTGCATGAGCTGGGTGCTGTTGAGCATCTGCACCCCCACGCGATCCCCCTTTTGAACCCCGAGCCGCTTGAGGGCCTGGCCCAACTGGTTGGCCCGGCGATTCATCTCCACATTGGTGTGCCACTGGCCCGCATGGTGGACGAACGGATATTCGCCGAAGCGTTGAATGTTGTCTTGCGCCAATCGGCCGATGTTCATGGTTGCTTCTCCCGCTTCAGAAACAGATTGATTGACATCCCCCGGCAAGACTTCCGAAAAGCCCGATTTGCGGGCAGAATCATGGAAGTCGCCGCTGATGAAGGCAGCTTAGTGCCATGGCGCTGTGGCGTCAAGCACGGATCGACTGAGGAATGGACTGCCGCGGCCGGATAGAAATGCGGTGTAGTGCGTATTTAAGATTCGCCAAGGGGGTAATCGCGGGTGGCGGAAGGCCCGAACCTGGGGCTGAGCCCTTGTGGTGCCGCACCTTTGGATTACTCTAAGCCATGGCAGGGCCTGTTAAAGGGTGAGGCCGAACAGCGACCCTCTACCCAAAAAGAGGGCGATCCATGGGCAATAAGAACATCTTGATCGTCGAAGACGAGGCTATCGTGGCCGAAGATCTGGCCGGCAAGCTGGGGCGGCTCGGGTATGCCGTCGCCGGGCGGGCCGCCACCGGCGAAGATGCGGTGGCGTTGGCGGATCGACTGCACCCCAACCTGGTGCTGATGGATGTTCAGTTGCAAGGGGACATGGATGGCATCGCTGCTTCTCTTGCCATCCAGCGCCGGCAAGAGGTTCCGGTGATTTACCTGACGGCCCATTCCGATGCCGCCACCCTGGAGCGCGCCAAACACAGCGGCCCCTTCGGGTATATCCTCAAACCCTTCGAGGAGCGGGATTTGGCCGCCCAGATCGAACTGGCGCTGTTCAAGCACCAGGCCGAGCGGCAGGTGCGGGAACAGCGCGAGTTGCTGCGCGTCACGCTGGCCAGCATCGGCGATGCCGTGATGGCCACCGATGCCGCCGGACGCATCACCTATGTCAATCCGGCGGCGGAGGCCGCTACCGGCTGGACAAGTCCAGAGGTGATCGGCCGCACGGTATCGGAGGTGTTGCGCCTCTTCGACGAGCGCACCGGCCGCCCGCTGCCGGACCCGGTGGAATGCGTTCTGTGCGAATGCCGCATCACCGCCTTGGCCGACCGCAGCGCCTTGATCACCAAAGAGGGTCACACGGTCTCGATCGAGGACAGCGCAGCACCGATTCTGGATGCCACGGGGCAGGTGATCGGGGTCGTGATCGTTTTTCACAATGTCACGGCCAAGCGCCGGGCCGAGGAGGCCCTGCACCGGAGCGAGGAGCGCTACCGGGCCCTGTTTGAATCCATCGATGCGGGCTTTTGTATCTTCGAAGTGCTTTTCGATGCGGATGGCCGGCCCGTGGATTACCGCTTTCTAGAAGCCAATCCGGCCTTCGAGCGCCACACGGGCCTGCGCGACGTTGCGGGCAAGCGGGTCCGGACGCTGGTGCCGCGCCATGAGAAGTCCTGGTTCGAGATTTACGGACGGGTCGCCCGGACGGGCCACCCCGAGCGTTTCATCCACCAGGCCAAACACCTTGGCGGGCGCTGGTTCGACGTCTATGGCTTTCGCGTCGGGAGCGCGGAAGAGCACAAGGTGGCCGTGCTTTTCAGCGACATCACCGACGCCAAGGCGGCCCAATCGGCCCTGGAGCAAAGCGAGGAGCGTTTAAAGCGCGCCCAGGAGATCGCCCATCTCGGCAGTTGGGAGCTGGACTTGCCGAAGAACGAACTTACCTGGTCGGATGAAGTCTACCGCATTTTCGGGTTTGCGCCCCAGCAGTTTGCGGCCACTTATGAAGCCTTTCTGGCCGCCGTGCATCCCGATGACCGCCCGGCGGTCGATGCGGCCTACACCGGGTCGCTGCGCGATCGGCAGGACCGGTATGCGATCGAGCACCGCATCGTGCGGCCCAGCGGAGAAATCCGGCAGGTCCATGAGAAGTACGCGCATCAAAGGGATTCCTCGGGGAAGATCGTCCGCTTGGTGGGCATGGTGCATGACATCACCGAAAAAAAACAGACCGAAGCGGAACTGCGGCGCTCCAATCTGGAGCTGGAGCAGTTTGCCTCTGTGGCCTCCCACGATCTGCAGGCGCCCCTGCGGTCGGTGGTCGGGTTTCTGCAGCTCCTTCAGGGCCGCTACGGGCAGCGCCTGGATGAGGAGGGGCGGCACTTCATCGGGCGGGCCGTGGAAGCCGGCCACCGGATGCAAACCCTGATCAGTGATTTGCTGACCCTGTCGCGGGTCAGCACCGGGAGCATGGCCTTTGTGCCCACCGATCTCAACGGTGCGGTCCGGAAGGTTTTGGACAATTTGCAAAACTTGCTGCGGGAGAAAAAGGCGGAGGTGCGCTGTGACGTTATGCCCACCCTGCCGGTGGATGAGAGCCAGATCCAGAGTCTTTTCCAGAACCTGATTCTCAATGCGGTTGAGTACAATGCCGATCCCCGGCCCAGGGTGGAGATCGGTTGCCGGGAGCTGGATGGGCGCTTTCATTTTGCCGTCAAGGACAACGGCATCGGTATTGAGCCCAAATTTCAAGAAAGAATTTTCGTCGTGTTTCAGCGGCTGCACGCTGAGGAGGAGCACCCGGGAACCGGCATCGGGCTGGCGCTGTGCAAGAAGATCGTCGCGCGGCATGGCGGGGTCATGGGGGTCGAATCCGCCCCGGGCAAAGGATCGACCTTTTATTTCACCTTGCCCCTAAACAGGTGACGCCCATGAAACCATACATCGCCGTCCTGGTCATCGAAGACAGCCTGGATGATTTTTTCTTCCTCAAACAGGTGCTCAAATCGACCCCCGAACTCAGCGCCGAAGTGCATCACGCCAACCGACTCGCAGACGGCCTGGCGATCGTCGAAAGGGAGCGCATCGATGTGGCGATCCTCGATCTCTCGCTGCCGGACAGCTTCGGTCTCGACACGTTCCAGGCGTTCCACGAACATTATCCGTTGATCCCCACCATCATCTTATCCGGCCATAAAGACCACGAGCTGGCCTTCGAAGCCGTGCAGAAGGGCGCCCAGGACTATCTGTTCAAAGGCGAACCGTCGTCCACGGCCATCATCCGGACCATCCGCTACGCCATCGAACGCCAGGGCCTGATGAGCGAACTGAAGCGCGCCCTGGATCACGTGCACCAGCTTCAGGGCATGCTGCCGATCTGCATGATGTGTAAAAAGGTGCGCGATGACCACGGCTACTGGAACCAGATCGAATCCTATATATCCAAGTACTCTCGGCTGGAGTTCAGCCACGGCCTCTGTCCGGAGTGCGCCAAAACCCACTATCCGGATGTGTTCAAGGACCAGGAACCGAAATGAGCCTTCCTATTCGCCGGTCTTATCCAGGCGGTTCACCGAGGCCACCGGGCAGGCCGAGCGCAGCACCACTTGTTCCACCGTGCTGCCCAGCAGGGCCTGTTCGGGATCGATCTCCCGGGTATGATGGGCCATGACGATCAGGTCGGCCTGGCGTTCGCGGGCCAGCTTGAGAATCTCCACGTGAGGCCGGCCCTCCCACACCTGCACGCTGTATTTGGGGAAGCCCTGGAGCCTGGGCACCAGTGTGGTTTCGATGCGGGCGCGGGCATCCGCGATGGCCTGTTCGATCTCCTCCTGGGGCCGGTTCAATCCGGCGCTGCTGGTGGGCAGATCCACGGCATGGAAGATGTGCAGGTTGGCATTGACCTCTTTGGCCAGCTTGTAGCCCCAAAGAAAGGCGGCTTCCGACGCCCGGGAAAAGTCCACGGCCACCATGATGTTGGAGAACAGCTTCCAGCAGGTGGTGCACGGCCGGCTGATGATCACCACCGGGCAACTGGCGGCCTTGGCCACCTTCTGCATGGTGCTGCCCACCACGCTGCGGTAACGGGAGGCCCCTACGTCTTCGGGCCGGGTGTGGGCGCCCATGACGATCAGGTCCACATTCTCCTGCCGGGCCTTGCGCAGAATTTCGCGATGGGGGACGCCCACCACGACGTCGATGTCGGCCTGGTCGCTCTCTTTGAGCAGTTCGCCATAGGTGTTGCGCATCTCTTCTTTCACCCAACCGAGGTAGTCGGGTTCGACCTGTTCCAGATCGCCCGTGCGCACGTCGGTGACGAAGGGGCTAAAGCCATGGGTGGGAATGCCCATGACATGGAAGACGAACAGATGGGCCTGCCATTTGAGTTCCAGGTCGAAAGCGACCTTGGCCGCGTGGTCGCATACCGGGGACGCTGTGGTGGCAAAAAGAATTTTTTTGAACATGGCTTTAACTCCTTGTCAGGCATTCGGTTGGGGTGCCTTGAAAACTAAGCTGCCAGGCAATGCCGTCGATGAACTCGAACAGCGTATAAACGGTATCGGCGAAGGTAAAGCTGGTCAGCGTGTCGCCGAACACCACATGCCGCAGCCGCCCCAGGGCCAGCGGCAGGTCCAGCAGCACGGCCAGGGGCAGGGGCTGGATCTCTTCGAGCTCTTCGGGCCGCCCGGGATCGACCCCGGCCAGGCGGTTGTAGATCTCCAGGCGTGACCGTCCCGGGGCGCCCGTCATCTCGACGATCTTCGCCAGTTCCAGGCGCGCCAGGGCAGCCCAGCGGCAGCCGTCGGGCGGGCAGGCCTGGTATTGGGCGATGGCCAGGGGCAGAAACTCGCTGAGTCTGCGCAGGTCGGGGTGCCTCTCCAGCAACTGGAAGAAGGTGCGCAGGCGGCAGCCGTCGGCCAGCAGCACCTGATGCCCCAGGCAGGACAAAACATCGTGCATGGCCGGCCCGCGGGTGGCGCACAGGCACCCATCCGGTAGCAGCAGAACCTGGTTCATGGGGCTCCCCTTCCGGCCGGCGCTACTCCTCGGGCCGCAGGTGCTCGGGCACGATCACCATCTTGAGCAGCAGCGGCTTGAGAAACGACCAGCGGATGCCGATGTGGAAGTGCTCTTCCAGGTCGCGCACGGCATCCCAGCAGTTGTGGCAGGGGGTCACCACCAGCTTGGCGCCCGTGGCCAGGATCTGATCGCGCTTGACTTTCAGGCCGATGTTGCGCTGCTCGCGGTAGCGGCCGATGCCGTTGAGCCCGCCTCCGCCGCCGCAGCAAAAGTTATGCTCGCCGCACGGTTTCATCTCGCGGAAGTCTTCGGCGATGTAGCTCATGATCTCCCGGGCATGCTCCCGCAGGCCGCCGTTGCGGATGTAGTTGCACGAATCCTGGTAGGTGACCGGCTCCTTGATGCGCTTGGCCGGATCGATCTTGAGCTTGCCGGTGCGCAGGGCCTCGGCCACCCATTCCACGTAGTGAAAGGAGTCGATGGGCGTCTTGCCGCTCTTGCGTCCGGCCCAGTAGGGCCCCTCGATCACCGTGGCGCGGTAGGCATGACCGCACTCGGTGACCACCATGCGCTTGGGCTTGAGCCGCTCCATGGCCGCGTAGACCTCTTCCACCTGCTGCTTGCAGCCGGCCCAGTCGCCGGCGAACATGGCCAGGCTGGTCTCTTCCCACCCCTTGCTGGGCACGGTCCAGTTTTCGCCGGCCAGATGGAAGAGCACGGCGGCGTCGGCCAGATCTTCGGGGTAGTGTTTGACTTCGCGGGCATTGACCGTGTAGATGATGTCGGCGTTGGGCTTGTCCACGGGAAACTCCAGCCCGGGCCAATCCTCCTGATACTCGTCGCACATCCAACTGCAGGTCTCCACCCAGTCCTCGCTGGTGACGTCCATCTGGGCGCGGTAGATGCGGTGCATGCCCGAGCCGATCTTCATCTCCCAGGGCACGAACCCCTGGGTGAAGAGCAGGCCGCGCAGGTAGCTGAACATCACGCCGGTGTCGATGCCGAAGGGGCAGTAGATCCCGCAGCGGTTGCAGCAGGTGCACTTGGAATAGGCCGTGTCCATGGCGTTGCGCATGAAGGCGTTGTCCACCCGGCCCTTGCGCCGCACCATTTCGCCCAGGGTCTCCTGGATCTTGTACGAGGGCACCTGACTGGGGTCACGGTCGTTGGCCAGGTAAAAAAAACAACTGTCGGCGCACATGCCGCAGTGGGCGCACATCGAAAGCCAGGTGCGCAGCCGGGATTTAAGCGACTTCTGGATGGTGGCCCATAAGGCGGCGGTGTCCACATCCAGTTGCAGCATCTCTTCGTAGTACTGCTTGCCGCTCTTGTCGGCCAGCAACGCCTGGAGCTGCTCGACGGTATCGACCGGTGTTTTGTTGCAGAGTAATCCTTCGGGCATAATCAATCCTTCCTTACCATTGCATCCCGCCACTCTTCATCCCGCCCCGCTTGATGCCGAAATCCATTCCGATCTGGGCCCGCGACAGGAAGAAGAGCAGGAAGTGGCTGAGCTTGGTCAGGGGGATCACCACCAGCAGGAGTTCGCCGGCCAGGATGTGGGCGATCAGCCAGAATTGATAGGGCCCTATCTGATGATAGGCCAGAAAACCGGTCCAGAAGGGGGTCACGGCCGCCAGCAGCAGCAGGATGTCCTGGGGTTTGGTGAGGATGCGCACTTCGGGCAGGGCGATGCGGCGCAGCGCAATCACCACGGCGGCCAATAGCACCGCCACGGTGAGGGTGTCGGCCAGGGCTTCGGAAAGCGCCGGCAGGCGCACCCCCCAGCGCTCCTCGAGCAGCAGGTTGTGGCCCAGCAGGAAAATCGGGGTGACCAGCAGGCCGATGTGGAAGACAAACACCGCAGCCGTGTAGCCCGAGTAGAAGCGCCAACTGTGGGTGCCGTAGGGAATCAGCCAGCGCACGATGGAGCGCGCCGCGCCGCGGAGGCCGTAGCCCAGGTTCTCTCCGTAGCTGACGCGGTCCAGGCGCCAATCCAGGCCGCGGACGTACCAGATGCCGCGCCAGACGAGGCCGACGAAGAAGACGGTAAAGGCGATCCAGGCCAGCGGGCCGGTGACGAATGCGTACATCGACTACTCCTTGTCTCGGCCATTCAGAAAGCGCCAGAAGAGGGGGAAGGCCGCCAGGGCTAGCACGATCAGGATATAAATGATGTTCTTGGTGTGCAGCATGAAATCCTGCAAGGTATAGATGTTGTCCATGACTCCTCCTTAATGCGCATCGTAATCGGGATGGGCGTAAAGGACCGGCATGCGCGTGACGATGAAGCGGAAGGCGAGGATGCCCAGGGTGACGATGAACACCGAGATGGCGATCTCCATCCAGTGGGGGAAGTAGCGCTGTTCGGCCGGCAGGTGCCAGTTGAAGGCCACCAGGCAGACGTTGAAGCGGTTGACGACGATCCCCAGCACGGTCCAGGCCGCGGTCCAGCGGATGATGGTGATGTTTTTCTCGCGCACGCCCACGGCATACATGAAGGCCGGCAGGGCCACGAAGCCGAGCAACTCCACCAGATACCAGGCCCCGAAGCCGGTGCCCAGGTAGTGCCAGTTGTTGTCGGCGGCGATGCCGATGACTTTGATGACGAAGTAGCCGGTGAGCACCCAGGCGGCGGCCTTGCCGAAACCCAGGGTCAGGTCGCGATTGCCGGAAAGGTGCGCGGCGTCCATCTTGCCGTGGAAGTAGCGGTGGGAGAGGGCGCCTTCGCAGATGACCATGGAGAGGCCGGCGATGGTGCTGGTGATGAAGAAGTAAATGGGCAGATAGGGCGTGTACCACAGCGGATGCAGCTTGGCCGGTACGATCAGAAACAAGGCCCCCAGCGAACTCTGGTGCAACGTGGAGAGCACCACCCCCAGGATGGTCAGCACCAGGGTCAGGCGCGTCACCAGGCTGCGGGCGCGCTTGAGCCCCAACCACTCCAGGGCCGCCGGCGAAAATTCGATGAAGAGCACGGTAAGGTAGAGCGCCACGCAGGCCGCGACTTCGAAAAGCAGCGAAGTGGTGCCCGCCGAGACCAGAAAGGGATAGGGCAGGCGCCAGGGCCGGCCCACGTCGTAGTGCAGGGCCAGTACCACCAGGGCATATCCCAGAAAACCGGTGAGGATCGCCGGCCGCACGGCGGCGTGAAAGCGCTTCAGGCCGAAGATGTAGACCGCGGCCGAGGTGACATACCCGCCGGCGGCCAGGGCCACGCCCACCAGCAGGTCGAAGCCGATCCACAGGCCCCAGGGGTTGTCGTCGGAGAGATTGGTCACCGACGAGAGACCGCCGGTAAAGCGCAGGATGGTGATGATCAGGCCGAACACGACGATGATTCCGGCCACCACATTGAAGGGGGTCAGCAGGCGGCTGGGCCCGGTGGTTGTTTGGGGGCTGGTCATGACTTCTTCTCCGTATCGCCGTTGCCTTCCGGGGCGGTTTTGGCGGTTTCCAAAGCTTTTTTGATTTCACGCGCCACCGTGGCGGCATTCTCCTTGGCCGCCTTTTCCAGGGCCGCCTTCAAACGGGCTTCGGCCTGGGCCGCGCTCTCGGCCTTGGCTGCGGCCACGGCCTGGGCCTGCTCCTGGGCGGCGATCTTCTCCTTGCGCTGGTTGATGGCCCAGATGCCGGTGAGCAGCACCGGCCACAAGCCGATCACCATGGGCACCGCACCCAGGGCGCCGGAGGTGAGCTGGCCAGCCGGAGCCGTACCCAGGTCTTCGCGCAGGCCGAGCGTTTCAAACGGCTGGCCCGCGATATAGAGCCAACTGGTGCCGCCCATCTCGTGCTCGCCGTAGACGTGCTCCTGATAGCGGTCGGGATGGGCGCGCATGCGCTCCCGGGCCATGCGGATCAGTTCGGCGCGCGGGCCGAACACCAGGGCTTCGGTGGGGCAGGCTTCCACGCAACCGGGCAGTTTGCCTTCCTTGATGCGCGGGTAGCACATGGTGCACTTGGTGATGCGCGGGTCTAGGGCCTTGTGGTATTCGTAGGCCGGGATCTCGAAGGGGCAGGCGATCATGCAATAGCGGCAGCCCACGCAGACGTCGGGGTTGTAGACCACCGGGCCTTCGGGGGTCTTGGTGAAGGCTTTGACGAAGCAGGCCGAGGCGCAGGCCGGCTCCAGGCAGTGGTTGCACTGCTTCTTGACGAAGATCTTCGGCCGCTCTTCGCCTTGGGGCGAGAACTGGTTGACCACGGTGTAGGCCGGGGCCGAGGTGCGGCGCCGTTTTTCCAGCACCGTGAGGTCGTCAAAGGGTTTTTCGGGTTGGGGCAGATCGTTGACGACGTTGCAGGCCGTCTCGCACTTGCGGCAGCCGATGCAGCGGGTGATGTCGTGGAGCACGGCCAGGCTGCCGGCATAGCCTTCGAAGGACCGGTTGGAGGCGGCGTGCACCTTGCGGGCACCCGCGGCGGCCAGGCCGGCGCCGCCCATCCACCCTAAAAATTTTCTTCTTGATATCGACATATTTTTCTCTTCCTTGCCGAGGTGATCTCAAAACGGAACATTGACGACACCTCTGCTGATTTTCTTTTTACGAGGCCCGTTTGGCATGACAGGCCGTGCAGTCCCGGGTGGCCGGCTTGGCCAACCCCATGCGGTCATGGCACTGCATGCACTGCTCGTGATAGGCCGCCATGAGGCCCGGTCGGTTCAGGTTCGAAGCATCCGAGGCGTGGCATGCGCGGCACTCGGGCGGCTTGAGGCTGGCCGGACTGTTGTGATGGCACCCCTGGCACACGGTGAGCGGGGTGCCGTGGAAAGCGGCGGCCAGGCGGCTGTCCTGGATCTGCTCGGCCAGCTTGCGCACGATCCGGCGATGGGGCATGGGCGCCGCCTCGTACTCGTCTTTCAGGTGCCCGATGGTCACGATCTCGGGAATCTCCTCCCAGGGCAGCGACGCCGGCTCCGTCCGGCGCGCCGCGACCAGCGCGGCGGCCAGGGCCTTGGCCGCTTCGTCCGTCAGCGGCTCGGGCGCCGGGGTTGACGGCGCCAGGTGACAAACCTTGCAACTGGTCTGGTTGCTCCAGGATCGGGAAGCGGGGATGGCGCCATGGCAGCCCACGCATTCTGCTTCGGCCTGGCGCCGGGCGTGGCATCCCACGCAACTGATGGTGCTGTCCGGCGGGTGCATGGCCTCGGTCAGCTTGACTTGCTTGCCGTCGATGTGTCCCTGAATCGTATGGCAGTCGGCGCACGGCGCCATGGCGGCATGATGGCAGGTGCGGCACTGGTTGGCATGCGACTCATGGGATTTGTGATTGAACGCCACCCGGGGCATGCTCGCCTGGAGCGGCGGTTCGGTCGGATGGCTGGGCTGGATCTTCACCAGGGCGGCGTCGGGCTGGTTACGCGCCATTCGGGGGATGTCGCTGACCGGCGCGATGGCCGCTTGCCGTTGGGGATCGTGGCACCCGCCGCACTCCAGGGGGCCGGCGGTTTGCTTCTGAAGCCGCAGGTCGCGGTGGCAGTTGATGCAGGCCTGGTGGCTGGCCAGGCGGTGGGAGATGCGGTTCTCTTCGGTCTGCTGTTTGTGGCAGTAAAGACAGGCGCCTTCCCGGCCCTTGGCGTAAAAGAGCTTTTTGGCCGCCGGGTCGTATTCGTGGTGGCAGCGTTCGCATTTGTTTTCGCTGGCCTTCACATGGCGAAAATGCAGGGAGCGGTCCAGGCCTATGGGTTCACGGATACTGGCCACGGTGACATCTTCCGCATGGCATTCGCCGCAGGTCACCGGTCCGGCCTCGGCCTTGCGGGCACGCAGCTCCTGGTGACAGCCGATGCAGCCCTCATGGTAGAGATCCGCGAGGCTGCGGCGGTCAAGTTCTCCTATATGCCGGTATTGCGGCGACAGCACATTCTTAACCGGGTCCATCTGGTGGCAGGCCAGGCAATCCTTGTTCTGTTCGGCCAAGGCGGCGGTGTGGCGATCATGGGCAAAGAGCACCGGCGGCCGCTCCAGTGGACCGAAGGCTTTGAGGCGGTCGATGACGATGAGGTCGGCCCGCTGCCGTCCGACGGGCGGCGCTACGCCCGCGCTCCAGGCGGCCACGGCGGCCAAAAGGGAAACCAGCAACAGGGCGGCGCCCCATATCCGTGCAGACCGGTAAAAAGAAGAGCCCATCTTCATGAAGCGGTGCATCCCGTACTCCTTGACCCAAGACGTGTCCATCCAGGGATGGCTATTTTTGCCGATTTCGGTGTTGGGCGAAAATTTTAATCCTCAAAATATGTCCATATATTCCTGCGGTTAAAATTTCCGCCCGCCTTGAACTCAACAAAAATATCTCATCCCAAGATGGACACTTTTTAGGCCGCGCCCATGGCTTTGAGTGCTTCGACGGGCGCGTGATCGTCGAGCAGATCCTGCAACGTGGTGCCGTCGTAGATCTGAAAGGCGGCATCCTTGACCCGTTGCCACAGCAGGGCAAAGGCGCAGCGACCGATAAAGGGACAGCTCTGCTGGGCGCCGCAGGCGACGCATTGGCCAGGCGGCGGGTCCTTTTGCATGTGGCGCAGCACATCGCCCACGGTGATTTGCGCCGGCGGCTTGGCCAGGGCGTACCCGCCGTAATATCCGCGTTTGGCATCCACCAATCCGCTGCCTTTGAGCTGGTGGAGAATCACTTCGAGAAACCGGTGGGGAATGGCCTGGGCCCCGGCGATGGCCGATATCTTGATCGGGCCTTGCCCCTGGCGCCGAGCCAACTCGTAGACCGCGCGCAGGGCATACTGTCCTTTTTTGGAGGGCATCAGCATTCGGGCCACCTTACTTATTGCGGGTGACATCTTGGAGCGGGCGAACATGCGAACATATATAAGGAGCAGCGGACTTTGTTTTCTTGATCGATATAGTCAAGATAGCGCGCCAGGGTCAAGTTTTTTTTGATGTCAAGCGACAGTTGTGACACACACATGCCTTGCATCCAAATGATTGCATGGGGGGGCCGGACATGTTATGGACTGCCCCATCATTAAAAGAGCCCGTCGTCCGGCGCACAGACACCGGAAGGGCCAGATTGGAGTCAGGAGGTTCAAAGATGGGCCGTTTAGCCCCGTTCATCGTTCTCGTCGTCCTGTTCGTCGTGCTGCAACCCGTGCTGGTGGTCCTGGATTGCCGGCAGACGCCCGCCTCGGTGGCCAAGCAGTTTGTCGAGGATTACTACTACCTCGATCCGGACATGGAAAAATTCCTATGCCGCCAGGTAATCGAGACCGAGTGGGTCGATACCTACCTGCAAAGCAAGGCCGACGAAGCGGCGCGGCGGGGTTTCACCACCAAAAACCTGCGGCGCATGTTCACCCACCTGCATTTGGAAACCGTGACGGCCCAGGATGACGCGGCCGTCGTCCAGGTGAAAGGGACGTTGCGCACCGCCATCTATCCGGCTTTCATGGTGGTCGGCAAAATCTTCCGCATCGGCCAGAATTATGAAGTGGAGACCGACATCAACCTGGTCAAGGAAAACGGCCGCTGGCGCGTGTGCAGCCAGATTTAGTAGGCATGCTGCCTCATTTATGACACTGCAAGAGTATCAAGCCCAGGTGGACCGCTGGGTCCAACAATATGGCGTGCGCTATTTCGGCGAGCTGACCAACCTGGCGATTCTTATGGAAGAGGTGGGCGAAGTGGCCCGCCTGATGGCCCGGCTCTACGGCGAGCAGAGCTTCAAGGGCGCCCCGCGCGATACCGGCGACCTGGCCGATGAGCTGGCCGACGTGATGTTCGTGCTCGTCTGCATCGCCAACCAGACCGGCGTGGACCTGCCCGCCGCCCTCCAGCGCAACCTGGACAAGAAAACCCGACGCGATCACCGCCGCCATTGGGACAATCCCAAGCTGACCGACTGAGCACGCAACGGAAGTCGGCGGCCTCGGGGCTGGCGATCACGACAACGCCTTAGGTTGTCTGTTTTAATGCTTCCAGTCCATACATCGCCTTGCAGCCGTTCTGTTGGGGAATGATAAACTGTTTCTCTGCTCGCATTTTTCGGGCGGCGCACCACATGATGCAATCGTTCCAGGGCAACGGTTTCTCCATTTTAAAGCCCTCGGGTTCAAAGCTATAGGCCAAATAGGTTATCGCGAAGCCATTCAGGCGCAGGCTTTGGATAATGGCTTCGGGGCTGAAGGTGAAAAAGCCGTGATCAAAACAGCCACTGCAAGGCAAATGGAACATTATATGTCCGCCGACGCGCAGCATTTTGAACAAATTGTCCAGGCATTGCCGTGTGTCGAATACATGCTCGGTAGAACCGATATCGACGATGGTATTGAACCGGTCGATCAGATGACGATCGATGGGCAGATTCATGTCATGGGCATACTCCGCGCGCGGGTCGAACAGATCGATGGTGGTGACGTCGGTCCTGCCATAGTTGCTTAGTATTTGGTTAAATTGGTTTTCCATGAATTGCCAAGGAACCTTCACCGAGTAGGTGTCCGTGTCCAGCAGTTGAGCCAACTCGGCACGCAATTTCATATAGAGGGTGGAATCTTCTTTTTGAGCCCTTTTCCCTGCCAGATGAGTCTTCAATCCTTCATACCAAACCACATCGTTATATCCGAAGGATAGAATTGGTTCCGCCAAAAAACCAGGCGTGGCGAGGATCTCGTCTAAAATGGGGATATGCTGGGTCAAAATCATGCATCGCTCCTGGGGCGCGGTTCTTGGGTACTTCAATGACACCGATTTCTACTATTAAGCAAAAAATATGCCTCAATTGACTCATCCATGGTCCTATCAAGCAGGACGCGATTTTGCGACTTCGATTCCAGGTGGCGTGGGGTGTACGGCAAAAGCGAAAACAGGCCGGCGCCAATTTGCCGACAGCCCCCTTTTTTACCCTCTGGCCCCGCGCAGACGCATTACCGCGACGCGCAGGCTTTCGGCTGTGGCCGACCAGGGCTGGACCATTTCACCCGCGGCCAGTTCGATGCGCGACCAGAAGCGTCTGGGCCAGCGCGTCAGGGCCGTGCCGCCCTTGTGGCTGAAGACGCTGCCCCACAACCCGCGCAGGGCCAGGGGTATCACCGGCACCGGGTTGGCCTGGATAATGCGCTCGATGCCCGGGCGAAAGGCGTCGATCTCGCCGTCGCGGGTCAGCCGGCCTTCGGGAAAGAGGCAGATCAGGTCGCCTTGGGCCAGGGCCGCCGAGACCGCTTCCAGGGATTGCTTGAGCAGGGTGGGATTCTTGCGCCCCGAGTCGATGGGAATCATGCCGCCGGCCTTGAAGAGCCAGTGCAGCACGGGCAGGCGGTAGTAGTCGGCGTGCATCACGAAGCGCACCGGCCGGCGGCTGGCGGCGTAGATGAACAGGGCATCCACATAGCTCACATGGTTGCACACCAGCACCGCCGCGCCCTGTTCCGGAATATGGCCCAAGCCTTCACAGCGAACGCGGTAGAGCAGGCGCGTGAGGGTCCAGATGATGGCCCGTAGCAGGTGATCCGGCCGCAGGCAGTAAATGCAGAGCGCCGCCAGCAGGTTGGCCAGGGCCAACAGGCCGAAGAAACGGGGGATCGGCATCTGCATGGCGCCCAGGAGCAGGGCCCCCAGGCCGGCCGAAGCCACCATGAACAGGGCGTTGAGCATGTTGTTGGCCGCAATTACCCGCGAGCGCATCGCGGCCGGCGTGCGCACCTGGACGAAGACGAAGAGCGGGACGATGTACAAGCCGCCGAAGAGGCCGATCGAGGCCAGGTCCAACAGCACACGCCAGGCGCCGGCGCTGGTGATGAAGGCGCCCAGGGAGAGCGGCGCGGCAGCCGCCGTGCCTGCATAGGCGCCCATCAGGTCGAAGCCGAACAGGCTCATGCCCAGGGCCCCCAGGGGAACCAGTCCCAGATTGACCTGCCGGCTCGAAAGGCGCTCGCAGAGCAGCGATCCCGCGGCAATACCCACGGAAAAGAGGGCCAGCAGCAAGGAGATGATGCCGGCATGGCAATCCAGCACCTCCCGGGCAAAGAGCGGCAGTTGGGTCAGGTAGGCGGCGCCGATGAACCAGAACCAGGAGATGCCCATGATGGCCAGAAAAACCGGCCGGTCGGCCCGGGCCGCGGCCAGGGTGCGGCGGGCGCCGCGGATCAGGTGCCAGTCGATGACCAACTCGGGCGCGGCGGCCGGTGCAACGGGGATGCGGCGGCTGATCCGCCAGCCGATCAGGGCCGCCAGGATCACGCCCAGGCCCACCAGCCAGTGACCATGGGCGCCGACGATCAAGGCCCCGCCGGCCAGGGTACCGAGCAGGATGGCCACGAATGTGCCCATCTCCACCATGCCGTTGCCGCCGATGATCTCATCGGACCCCAGGTGCTGGGGCAGCAGGCTGTACTTCACCGGCCCGAAGAAGGCCGACTGCGCGCCCATGGCAAAGAGCAGGGCCAGCAGCACATAGGGCCAGTTCAGGGCCCAGGCCAGACCCGCGATGCCCATGATGACGACTTCGGCCAGCTTGACGCGTCGGATCAGGGCCGATTTTTCGAACTTGTCGGCCACTTGGCCGGCCAGGGGGGAGAAGAGGAAAAAGGGCGCGATGAACAGGCCCGCGGCCAGATTGACCAGCAGCGAGGCATGCCCTTCACCGCCGGCAGAGGCCGCATAGGTGAGCAGAACCGCCAGGGCGGTCTTGAAAAGATTGTCGTTGAACGCGCCGCTGAATTGCGTCCAGAAGAAGGGCGCGAAGCGCCGGGTTTTGAGCAGGGCCCATTGGCCGCCGTTGGGTTTGGGGTCGGCATCGGATTGAAACATGGTTGCGCTCCTTAGGTTGGGTCGGTTCCGAATCAAAGCTGCTGTCGAGAGCTAAATCAATGGGCGTGCCAACCGTCGGTGGGTCGGATATTTTAGCGGAATATTTGCTGATATTGGATGACGTGGGCGATGTCCGATTTTGGGTGCAAGGGTAGGGTTGTGCATTTAATGAATATGGTCTATGCATGAAATGATCTTATGGAAACCTTCCCGTGGCAGGAGCCATTATGCAGCGAATGACCACCGACGAGCGCACCTTTTTCGATTTGATCAGCCGGGCGGTGCTGACCAACCCCTTTGGGGAGCAGCGCGCCGAGCTGGATGACCAGATCGCCGCTCTTTATGCCGAAGCCCAGGGGGCGCCCAGCGTCGACCGGGTGATCGCCGAACTGGAGCGGCGCATCGGCCAGATGGAGAACGAGCAGCGGGCCGATGTGCAGCAGTATGCCGACAAGGATCGCCAATTGCTGACCTACGCCTTGCTATTCGATATCTTCCACCGTTTCGCCCCCCGGTTCGATGCCCTGATCGACGCCCAGATGGCCGCGGGCGAGCGCAGCCTGCCGGTGCCCTTTGCGCCGGAGATGATCGCCTTGCTGCAGCGGCGCGGGTTCGAACATGAGGCGGCCGTGCGCTATTTCGAGCTGCACTTCCAGTTGCGGCGTGCCTTTTACTTTATCCATCGGAACCTGGTGGGGCGCAGTGCGTGCATGCGCCTGCTGCGCGAGAAGCTCTGGAACAACGTCTTTACCCACAACATCGACTGGTACGACCGTTTTTTGTGGAACCGCATGGAGGATTTCTCCACCCTGATCCTGGGGCCGACCGGGGCGGGCAAGGGCACGGCCGCCGCCGCCATCGGCCGTTCGGCGTATATCCCCTTCGACGAGAAGAAACGCTGCTTCGCCGTGAGTTTCGCCGCTTCGTTCATGGCCTTGAACCTGTCGCAATTTTCGGAAACCTTGATCGAGTCGGAGCTTTTCGGCCACCGCAAAGGGGCCTTTACCGGCGCGGTGGAAGAGTACCAGGGGGTTTTCCAGCGGTGCAGCCCCTACGGCGCCATTTTGCTGGACGAGATCGGCGAGGTGGGCCAGAACATCCAGATCAAATTGCTGCAAGTGCTTCAGGAGCGAAGTTTCACGCCCGTGGGCAGTCATCGGCCCCAGCGCTTTTCAGGCCGCATCATCGCCGCCACCAACCGTCCGCTGCAAGCGCTGCGGACCCAGCGGTTGCGCGACGATTTTTTCTACCGGCTCTGTTCGGACGTGATCGTGATTCCCAGCCTGGCCCAGCGCATCCAGGAAGCGCCCCGGGAGTTGGACGACCTGCTGGGCCACACCGTGACCCGCATCCTGGGCAACCCGTCGGCCGAACTGACCGGCATGTTGGCGGCCACCATCCGGGAACAGGTGGGCCTGCATTACGCCTGGCCCGGCAATGTGCGCGAATTGGAACAGTGCGTGCGGCGCATCCTGCTCAACCGCGCCTACGACCCGAACCCCATGCCGGCGCAACTGGCCGTGGACCAGCGCCTGGCCCAGGAGGTGATGGAAGGCCGTCTGGACGCCCAGGCGCTGCTCACCGGCTACTGTTACAACCTGTACCGCCGCATGGGCACCTATGAGGCGGTGGCGCGCCACGTGCGTTTGGACCGCCGGACCGTGAAGAAGTACATCGAACAGGGGCAGCGCTGCTTCGAACCTTCATCCTGACCGCCGGCTGAATCATCTTGCCTTGGCGGTGATCATGGTTATGGTTGGCGTACTTTAAGTGGAACTTGCCCTGAGGAGGTGACGCATGAACTGTACATTTGTTGAAAAAAATCTCCGCTGCCAGGCCAAATGCGAAGATGGGTTTGTCGCCTGCACCAAAAGCACGCCCAGCGGCTGCGTCGAAGATTTGCGGGTGTGTCGCGAACAATGCGGACTGCCGCCCAAGGTTCGCTAGCGCGCTGCCATCCATTATCAATAGCGAGGGCCCGGCCTTGGTCGGGCCCTTTCATTTGTGAAGCTGTTTGGAAGGGCAAGGATCAGATTTTGAAGCGGCCCACCATGGTCTTCAACTCGTCGGCCAAGGTGCTCATGCCCTTGGCGCACAGGTGAACCTGAGAGGTTTGACCGCTCATGGTATCCGTGGCCCTGGTGATGCCTCCGATATCCTTTGAAATTACCTGGGAGGTGGTGCTGCTGTTGGCCAGGTTGGTGTTGACCTCCCGGATGCCGCCGGCTGCCTGGCTGATGTTTTGGGCGATCTCTTTGGCCGTGATCGACTGCTCCTCCACCGATGCGGCAATGGTGCCGACCACCTCGTCCACGTCCCGGATGGTTTTGAGGATATCGCCGATATCGGTGACCGTCTCTTGACTGACCCCTTGAATGCCTTCGATGCGCTTCTTGATGTCCTGGGTGGCGCCGGCCGTTTGTTTGGCCAGCTCCTTGATTTCATTGGCCACTACGGCAAAGCCCCTACCGGCGTCGCCGGCCCGGGCCGCCTCGATGGTGGCGTTGAGAGCCAACAGGTTGGTCTGTTCCGAGATGGTGGTGATGACCTCGGTGACCTTGTTGATATCCTGGGCGGCCGTCCCCAGGGCGCCGACCCGTTCGGAACTGCGCTGGACTTTGCTGACCGCGCCGTTGGTGATGTGCCGGGCGGTCTCGGAGTTTTTAGCGATCTCCTGGATGGTGCTGTTCATCTCTTCCACCGAAGCGGCCATGATATTGACATTGGTGGCGGTCTGCTCCATGGTCCCGGCTACCGAGGAAAGGCTGGCGCTCATCTCTTCAGTAGCCGCCGCGATGCCGTTGATGTTGGTCGAAATTTGGGCGGCACCGCCGGACATCTGCTGGGAGAGACTCGAGAACTCGGAAGAAGAGCCATCAATACGCCGGGCATTGGCCGATATGCCGCCCATCATCTCCTGCAACTTGGCAATGAAGGCGTTGAACCACTGGGCCAGTTCGCCCACCTCGTCCCGGCTCTTGACTTCCAAGCGTGATGTCAGATCCCCTTCGCCCTGGGCGATATCCTTCAGACGGGCCACGACCTGCTGGATCGGTTTGATCAGCGAGTTGGCCAGGAAAGCCGTGACGGGCAGCACAGCCAGGATACATCCCAACGATACCAGGCAGAGCAGTTTGATCAACTGCCAGGTATTGGCTTGGATCAGGCGTTTGGACGCAAGGGCCGCCAAGGCGCCGACCCTGCGGCCGCCGTCATAAAGATGCAGCACTCCCTGGAGATAGTTTTCTGCGCCCAGAGACACTTCACCGATTTGCACAGCTGCCGCGGCCAAGGTCCAGGAGACATCCGTTTCCGCCGCCGGTCTTCCGGCCGGGGCTGTATAGGCGCTCAGGGTGCCGACGCTGAGCGTGGTGGGGCCGAACAGATTGATCTGCATGCCGCTCCAGCGCGATATCCTTTCCACAAAGGATTTATCCAGAGAGCGGATTGCCACGGCCCAGCCGAATTGTTGCTTTTGGATCTCCCCGGTGTCCCGGTTGATCTGGTCGCTGACCACAGGCGTGGAAGCCATCAGGCAAAGCTTGGACGCCACGGATTTCAAACCTGCCGATTCGCCGCTGCCCGGCGGTGCGCCGAACTTGAGTTCGATGGAGATTCCCGCGAGATCGGCGGTCTCGTTCCACTCCGGCTTTTCATCCTGTTTGCTGGCATTGAGGGTGGCTACGCGGTAGGTGCTTTGGGATCGATCCGCCGCATAGGCAAAACGAAAAAGCCCCTCCCCCAGGCGCACGCAGAAGGCAATCATATCCCCTTGGACATCATACACCGCGGCCTGCCACAGGTTGCTCATGGCGCAGATGCGAAACAGGTCCATGGCGATTTCCCGATAGACATTCTCCGTACTGTCATTGGGTGGCATCGACTTGTACTTGCTCAAGAACTTGACCTTGGAGCCCATGGTGTTGATGGTGGCAATTTGTTCCGTATCGTCCGATAATTTGACCTGCAACCCCATCAGCTCGTCCCGGGCGATGTCGATGGCCTGGGCGATATCCACCCGGGCGGCCCGTTGATGCTGCTGGTTGACCACCATGGCGACAACGACGGCCGAAATCAGCGCCACGAGAATCACCATGGTCAGCGAACCGAAAACCATCTTGAATTTGAGTTTTGTGCAATGCATTCACCAGGCTCCTTGATAGTTGATGGAACCATTTTGGAAAAGCCGTGCACGGAGGCCACGACAGGACATCATTATACGCAGTAGGTATCGGCCGAAGCTCAGGTTTCTTTAACGCAAAAGCATGTTCGTTCGAAATAGATGCGGCCCTTTAACCGCGCCATATGTTCAGGCCGGATCGGCTCGGTTTGAGAAAAGCGACGGCTATCCCGTCTTTGCGCGCTTGCAGGATTTTAGCGTTGACCACGGCAATCCCCGGCCGCTTGCGGAAGGGGATGGTCAAGCGCAAGGTCTGGCCGATTTTGGGATTGAAATGGGGGGGAGGCTCCAAAAGCGCACCGCCCAGGCTCAGGTCGCGCAAATAAGCGATGTAACTGCGCCGATCGTCTTCGATGTGGATGGAGAAGGCGCAGGTGGTTCTACGGTGGTCCCTTCTTTCGCCGAATGGTATGTTTTGCGGCATGAGTTCTTTCCATAATGATAAAGGGGTGCCCTGGCGATCGTTATGGATGTGGCGTTCCGGGGGGCTCCAACGTTCTGTTTTAAACCTGTTACAGTGTCGTGGTATGGGCAAAGTCGCGATTAGGCACATATCGCCATGCCGCCACAGGGTCAAGGGGCTTTTAGCGCTTTGCCAAAGCGCGCCCCGGGCTGTCGCCAAAGGATCGGTTTTGTGCCATGATGGCCATGCGTCGCCCTTCGTCGAGGGGGCAGCGGCGATGGAAATCGAAGGCAAAGGTCGGAATTGGAGGGTCCATGCGCGTCGTTTCCCTGGGGTTGTGTATATTGTTGGCGATGTTTTGCACGTCGGTGCGAGCCGCATCCCTGGCCACCGAAGCTGAGGCCCGCGCTCTGGCCGAGAGCGTCATGGTGGAGTTGGCCGCCGGCCGGGTGATGAAGGGTCTGGAGCGCTTGCGGCCGTACAATGTCTATCCCAAGGAAGAGTTCGATGCCATGCTGGCCAAAACCCAAGAGCAGCTGCCGGCCATGCAGCAGCGCTTCGGAGCCCCTATCGGCTGGGATTTCGTCATCGTGGAGAAGGTGGGCGATTCCCTGCGCCAATATGTCTTCCTGCAGAAATTCGAACGCCTGGTCATGGTGTGGCGCTTTATCTTCTACCGGCCCCGGGACCAGTGGCTGCTAAACACATTTTACTACGACGATCGCGTGCAGCTTTTGTTTGTTCATTGACTTGCATTTGACGGCGGCGCGTGGGTCGGTTAAAGTCCCGCATACCCATTTTCTTCCTGTGAACCCCCAAACGGAATAGTGAGGCGACCCATGGCCCAACAACCCGTGGATTTCAGTGCGGCCTTGAAAAAGGTCAAGCCGCGGCTAAAGCTTCCCAGGCTGCCGCTGGGAGCCGGGCGCGGCATTTTCATCGCCATTGCGGCGATGGTCCTGATCGTGACGGCCTATAACCTGCTGTGCGTCTATGTGCACCCCAACGAATACGGCATCAAGGTGGTGCGCATGGGTATCCATCGCGGCGTGCAGAAAGAGTTCTATACCGCCGGACTGCACTGGGTCATACCGGGCATCCAGCAGATGCACCGCTTGCCCCGGGATATCCAGGTGCTGGAATTGACCGACTATCCGCGCACCGCTTCCGAGGCGGCGCGCAAGGACAAGGTGGCCCACATCCAGACCTCGGACGGCTTCTTCGTGGATGTGGACGCCTCGATTCTCTATCGCATCGAGGACCCCTACCTGGTTTTCACCAAGATCGGGCCGGGTCGTCTGTTTGAAGAGAACGGTATCATCCCCAAGGCCGAGCCGGCCCTCAAAGAGACCCTGGGCAAGCTGACCACCGAGGATTTTTACAACAGCCCCCGGCGCTCGCAAAAAGCCCAAGAGGCCCGCGACCGCCTCAACCAGGAGTTGATCACCAAGGGCATCCGCGTGGAACAGGTCTTGGTGCGCTACTTTCGCTACAGCCAGGAGATCCAGAAGAACATCGAGGAGAAAAAGCTCAAGGACCAGTTGGTCTTCACCAACCAGGCTGCGGCCCGGGCCGCCAAGGAAGAGGCCGAGCTGAAGAAAATCACCCAGGAGGGCCAGGTGATCGTGGAGGTGGAGATGGAGCAGGGCCGGGCCTATGTAACGCGCAAGATCGCCGAAAAGGATCTGTATGTGCGCGCCAAGAAGGCCGAGGCCGACCTGCTGGTGCGGCTGGCCGAAGCCGAGCGGGTGCGACTGAAAAACGAGGCCCTCAAGGGGGTCGGTTCCGAACGCATGGTGGGCTTGAAGATGGCCGATGTGTACCAGGGGCTGGAGATGATCGTGCTGCCCAGCGACGGCCGCAGCGGCGTCAACCCCCTGGACCTGGACAATGCCCTCAAACTTTTCGATGTGCGGCCGGGAGGTGAACAATGAAACAACGTATCGCGTGGTTTATCCTGGCCCTCTGGCTGGCTGTCGCGCTGTCCGGCTGCCTGTTTTACTCCACCGGCGAAACCGAGGTGGGCGTGCGCACCAAGAAGTTCACCCTCTGGGGCCCGGCCGGGGTGGAAGAAAAAGCCTATCCGCCGGGTTCGACCTATGTGTTTCTGCCGTTTATCAACGATTGGAACACCTTCGACACCAAGTTGCAGAACCTGGAGATGGTTTTCGAACGGGGCAAAGGGGATCGCAGCGTCCAGGACGACCTGCTGTTCAAAACCATCGACGGCAACGATATCAGCCTGGATGTGATCATCGCCTACCGCATCGACGGCGAGCGGGCGCCCGATATCGTCCAGCAGGTGGCCGAAGACGATAAGAAGCTGCGCGACAAGATCGTGCGCACCATCGCCCGCAGCAAGCCGCGCGACATCTTCGGCGAGCTGACCACCGAAGAGTTCTACGTGGCCGAAAAGCGCGAACTGCAATCCCAGCGCGCCAAGGAGATCCTCCAGGAGATCCTCGGCCCCATGGGCATCGTGGTGGAAAAGGTGCTCACCAAGGATTACCGCTTCAATCCCGAATATCAGAAGGCCATCGAAGACAAGAAGGTGGCCGACCAGCAGGTGCAGAAGAACCGCTCGGCCCAGCACGCGGCCCTGGAAGAGTACAAGCGCAAATTGGAAGAGGCCAAGGGCGAGGTCAATAAACTGGTGGCCGACGCCGACGGCGCCTACCGCAAGGCCAAGATCGAGGCCGACGTGTACTACGAACAGCAGCAGTTGCTGGCCGAAGCCATCAAGGCCGAAGGCATCGCCGAAGCCAAAGGCATCCAGGAGATGAACCGCGCCCTGGCCGGGGCCGGCGGCGAGGCCATGGTCAAACTGCGCATCGCCGAAGCCCTGCAAGGCAAGCGCATCCTGCTGCTGCCGGTCTCCGAAGGCGGCATGAACCTGAAGACCACCGACATCAACCAGTTGATCGAGACCATGGGGATCAAGCGCTTGTCGGAGGGGGCTGGGGGCGGCCAACGCTAGCCTGGCAGGCCAAAGGCTCAGGCATACAAGAAGTAAAAGCCGCGGATCGCCAGGCGATCCGCGGCCTTGTCAAGGGGCTGAATCAATACCCGCGGTAGCAGAGCCCTTCCTGATACTTGGGGTTGTCCAGGCGCTCGGCGATGTCCACGCCGAAGAAATCCCCGATGGGCTGGAGGATTTCCGGATTTTGGGTCCACACCTTGCGGGCCGTGGTCAGCACCACCTCCAGCCCGGCGCGGGTCATTTTGCCCAGGGGCGGCCGCAGGGGGCCGGACGGCATGCCCAGCAGGCGCATCAGGGTTTTGACCGCCAGGGGGTTGCGCGCCCGGCAGACGACGTCGCCGTGGGGCGTGCGTTCCTTGGTCTTGACGGTCACCAGGTCAAAGAGCGGCTCGACGGCCCTTAAAATCTTTTCCGCGCCCGGGCGGTCCCCGGCCACCAGTTTTTCCACCATTTGGGTCAGGGCCTGGGGGGCGATGTTGCTGGCCACCGAGATCACCCCGGCCGCGGCGATGGCCGGGTCGGCCATCATGTCGAAGGTCATGCCGTCGTCGCCGGATAAGATGGTGTACTTGGGACCGCAACAGGCCCGGGTGCGGCGCATGTTGTCCAGGTCGGCGGTGGCCTCCTTGACCGTGCTTACATTGGGATGGGCGTGGTAGAGCAGGGCCAGGTCTTCGGGCAGCAGTTGGGCGCCGGTGCGGCCGGGGATCACGTAGGGGATGATCGTCAGGCCGGGGAAGCGCGCGGCGATGGGCGCCACATATTCGCGCCGGATCTCCAGGGAACTGGGGCCGTTGTAGTACGGGTCCACCAAAAGCACGGCGTCGACCTTCTGCTGGGCGGCGTGCTCGGTGGCGTTCAAGGCCTCCTGGGTATTGTTGCTGCCGGTGCCGGCGATACACAGGCAACGATCCTTGCTGGTGCGGGCCACGATGTCGATGACGGTGTTGTGTTCGTTCCAGGCCAGGGTCGGGCTTTCACCGGTGGTGCCCACGGCCAGGATGCCGGTGATCCCGCCGGCGATCTGGAAGGCCGCCAGCTTTTCCAGCCCTTCCGTATCTATGTGGGTCCCATCGTTGGTGAACGGTGTCACCAGGGCGGTGTAACAACCGGGTCTCATGATTCCCCCTTTTTGATCTATCTTGATCTGATTGCCTTAATCTAATTGCGGTTATGATTCGGTATTCGCGGCGGTTCGGTTCATGGCCGGCGTTTAGCCCCCAGGCCCGGACGCCGTGGGCGGCCATCGCCGCCGGACGCCGAAACCTGAATGCCTCCCGTCTGAGCGTGAAAGCCCGGCAACCGGTGGGTCCTCTGTGATGATGATCGCGGTAGCAGTGTCATAGCTTCATAAGTAGAGAAGCCCTCTGTTCGTGTCAAGCGGATAATTGGCAGCCCCGGAAATGGCTTGACAAGCGACCGGAGGGCGGCATAACCATGACCCTCGTTTCTAAGGATTTAACTTTTATATATATGGGAATCCATCGCATGACCAAGGCAAACAACATCGACGAATACATCGAGCTGCAACACCGGGCCCTGGCGGGCAACCCCGAGTGCGGCACCACCCACTACAATCTGGGCGTGGCCCTTTTGGGCAAGCGTCAGGATGCCGAAGCCGAACGGGCCTTTCTGTCGGCCATCGATTGCAGCCCCAGCCTGGCCGAAGCCTATGTGCAACTGGGCGGCCTGTGTCTCAAGCGCGGCGATCTGGACGGCTGCCTGGAGTGGAATAAGCGGGCGGTCAAAGCCCGGCCCGGCTTCTCCGAAGGCTATGGCAACATCGGTTTCGTGCACATGCAACGGGGCGAAGCGGATGAAGCCATCGAAGCCCTGAGGAAATCCACGTTCTTCAACTTCCGCTTCGTGCAAGGCTTCGCCACCCTGGCCGCCGCTTACCTGATGAAAGGGGAGGTGGACAACGCCATCGAGGCCGGTCTCAAGGCACTGGCGGCCGAACCCAATTTCGCGGTGGCCCACAACAACCTGGGCATCGCCTACCTGGAGAAGGGCGATCGCGAGCAGGCCAAGACCCACATCCAGCGCGCCCGGGAACTGGGCTACGACGTGGCCCCCGACATCCTCAAGGCCCTGGAAGCATAGGTCTTGTCGCCGGCGACGCCAGTGCTGCCCGTCACGTGTTGGGTGGGTGAGCCCCCCGCGCGGCTCACGGGGACCGAAACCCAGTGGCGCCTGCCGTTGCCGGCCGATCGTCACGCCGGCCCTTCAACGCTCGCCACGGTCAGCTACGGCGACTACTTCACCGCGGTGAACGACTACCTCAATGGCGCAGGCCGGGATGCCCTGGCGCTGGCACTCCACGGACAACGGGGCTCCGTGTTTAACCTTTCAAAGCTGGACGGCATCCGGGTCCACCTGGTCAAACACGGCGCCTTTTACCATCCGGCCCGGGTGACGGTGACCCTCGGCACCCAGCGTCTGGACTTGGTGCTCAACGTGGCCGTGAGCCTGGCCGGGCGCGAGCGCCTGGCGGCCGAGGCGGCGTACCTGGGAGAGCTGGAGGCCGATTTTTCCCCGCGTTTCATTCCCCGGGTGTACGGTTGGGGGGCCGGGCGCATCGGTAACCGGGAAGCGCTGCCCATGTTCCTCGGCGAGTGGTTGGACGGCTTTCATGAGCTGCATCCCACGGCCGGCGCGGCCGGCGCCGGTGACGAACCGCCCTGGGCGGTCTGGGATCCGGACCAGGGGCGCTGGCACCTGAGCCCAGGCCAGGTGGCCGATTTTTTCCGCCAGGCGGTCTTCATTCTCACCCACTATTTCGATCCCCACACCCTCGCGGCCATTCAGGCCTGGCACCACGCCGCCGGCGACTTTATCGTGCGCGTCAACGGCGCCGGCCTGGCAGTGCGATTGATCACCGTGCGGCGTTATGGCCCGCTTTTTCACCTGGCCCAGGACGACCCACTGACGCTGGCGCGCCTGTTGGAGGTGCTGGCGGTCTTTTTCCTGCGCACCTCCCTTTGGATGCGCCTGGATCGCCAGGATGGCGTCGGCGATCTGACTTGGGCCGGAGAGGCTTTCCTGGCGCCGATGTGGGAAGGCTTTGTCCAGGGTCTGGAGAGCATGGCCCGGCGCAACGATTTTCCGGAAAACTTCGTTCCGGGGGTGATTGCCTACCTGGCCGGCCACGACCGGGAAGCCTGGATGGCGTTGGGGGAGACGATCCTCGCGCGATTTCCGGGCGAACTTCCCGAGACGGACCTTCTGCGCCGCCGCCTGGCGCGCCACACGGAGGGCTTGGCCCAAATCGTCAAAGGCCGAAAAGTTTGAGGCGGCAAGCAACATATAAGATGATGCGCCGACAGGCTTCAAGCCATCGCCCAGGGGGCCGAAACGCACCCCTTGGACCCCGGGAAATAGGGCTTTTTTATTGACAAGGCAGGCGAATCTCTCTATATGACCTTCCTTTGGAAAACGATATGCTCTGCTAGCTTTAAATTGCCACAGGTTTACATAAATACTGAAAAAATAGATTGAAAAAGCTATCAACGAATAGCGAGAGGAGGTGAAAAGTTTTTAAATTCAACCTGTTTTGTTGTGGAGTGGTACAACTCGTTTCAATAACCTAATTGGAGGTAAAAGATGGCAAAACACCAAACCCCGTTGTTGGACCAGCTTGAATCCGGACCGTGGCCGAGCTTTGTGTCCGACTTGAAGCAGCAGGCCGAGAAAAGGGCTGCAAACAAAGAAGGCATCGAATTCCAGATTCCCACCGACGTCGTCGAAGACTTGCTGGGCATCCTCGAGCTTTCATTCAAACAGGGCCGGACTCACTGGAAACACGGCGGTATCGTCGGTGTTTTTGGATACGGCGGCGGCGTTATCGGCCGGTACTGCGACCAACCCCAGATGTTCCCGGGCGTGGCCCATTTCCACACCATGCGCGTGGCCCAACCGGGCGGCAAATTCTACACCACCGAGTTCCTGCGCAACCTGTGCGACATTTGGGATCTGCGCGGCAGCGGCATCACCAACATGCACGGCTCCACCGGCGACATCATCTTCCTGGGCACCACCACCCCCCAATTGGAAGAGATCTTCTTCGAACTGACCCACAAGCACAATCAGGACCTGGGCGGCTCGGGCTCCAACCTGCGCACCCCGGCCGACTGCATCGGCCAGGCGCGCTGCGAGTTCGCCTGCTACGACACCCAGGATCTGTGCTACGACCTGACCCAGGAATACCAGGACGAGCTGCATCGTCCGGCCTTCCCCTATAAGTTTAAATTCAAATTCGACGGCTGCCCCAACTGCTGCGTGGCCTCCATCGCCCGTTCGGACCTTTCCTTCGTCGGTACCTGGAAAGACGATATCAAAATCGACCAGAAGGCCGTTCAGGCCTACATCGGCGGCGAGCTGGCCCCCAATGCCGGCGCCCACTCAGGAAGAAACTGGGGCAAGTTCGATATTCAGAAGGAAGTCATCGAGCGCTGCCCCACCGGCTGCATGGCCATGGACGGAAACACCCTCAAGATCGACAACCGTGAGTGCACCCGCTGCATGCACTGCATCAACGTCATGCCACGCGCCCTGCGCATCGGCGACGAACGCGGCCTGTCGATCCTGGCCGGCGCCAAGGCCCCGATCCTCGACGGCGCCCAGATGGGTACCTTGATCGTTCCCTTCATCGAAGCCGAAGCCCCCTACACCAAGATCAAAGAAACGGTCATCGAGCCGATCTGGGATTGGTGGATGGAAGAAGGCAAGAACCGTGAACGTTTGGGCGAATTGATGAAACGCCAGGGTCTGCAGAGAGTCATCGAAGTGCTTGGTGTGGATCCCGATCCGCGCATGGTGCAAGAGCCCCGCTCCAACCCGTACATCTTCTGGAAAGAAGATGAGGTCGAAGGCGGTTTCGAGCGCGACATCAACGAGTTCAGAAAACATCACCAGAGATAGGAGGCGAGACCATGGCTTTTATTTCTTCCGGATACAATCCCGAAAAACCGATGGAGAACCGCATCACCGACATCGGGCCGCGTAAATACGATGAGTTTTATCCGCCGGTCATCGCCGCCAACAAAGGCAAATGGCTGTATCATGAAATCCTGCAGCCGGGCGTTCTGGTGCATGTGGCCGAATCGGGCGACGAAGTGTACACCGTGCGTTGCGGCGGTGCCCGTTTGATGACCACCACCCACATCCTCGAGATCTGCGAGATCGCCGACAAGCATTGCGGCGGTCACGTGCGTTGGACCACCCGTAACAACATCGAGTTCATGGTGGACAACAAGTCCAAGCTCAAGCCTTTGATGGATGACCTGGCCGGCCGTAAGTTCGCCGGCGGCTCGTTCAAGTTCCCCGTTGGCGGCACCGGTGCCGGCGTCTCCAACATCGTCCACACCCAGGGCTGGATTCACTGCCACACCCCGGCCACGGATGCTTCCGGACCGGTCAAGGCGGTTATGGATGAGGTCTTCGCCGATTTCCAGGGCCATCGTATGCCGGCCCCCGTGCGCGTCTCCCTGGCCTGCTGCTTGAATATGTGCGGCGCCGTGCACTGCTCGGATATCGCCATTCTGGGATATCACCGCAAACCGCCGATGTTGGACCATGAGTACCTGGACAAGATGTGCGAAATCCCCTTGGCCATCGCAGCCTGCCCCACCGCCGCCATCAAGCCGACCAAGGTGGAGATCAACGGCCAGAAACTCAACTCGGTGGCCGTGAACAACGAGCGCTGCATGTACTGCGGCAACTGCTATACCATGTGCCCCTCCATGCCTTTGGCCGATACCGAAGGCGACGGCATCGTCATCATGGCCGGCGGCAAGGTTTCCAACCGTATCAGCGCGCCCAAGTTCTCCAAGGTCGTCGTGGCCTACATCCCCAACGAAGCGCCGCGCTGGCCCAAAACCTCCCAGGTCATCAAGAACATGATCGAAGTCTACGCCAATGACGCCCGCAAGTACGAACGTCTGGGCGACTGGGCCGAGCGAATCGGCTGGGAACGTTTCTTCGAGAAGTGCGAGCTTGACTTTACGCATCATCTGATCGATGATTTCCGTGATCCGGCCTACTACACGTGGCGCCAGACCACCCAGTTCAAATTTTAACAACGACCGGTTCCATCTTTACTAATATGCGGGGGGCGTGTTTCACGCCCCCCGCGACCCTTAGACCGCACCGGATGAAAGGGGACGGCAATGGAATACGAAGAGGCAAAAGCAAAAATCGTTGAGGAGCTGACCAAGAAGTTGAAGTCCAAGTCCAAGTTCTACTTCAACGACCTGGCCAAGATCATCGAGGCCAAACCGCGCGATGCCAAGAAGATCGTCAATAAATTGGTCGAGGAAGGCGTGCTGGAGTACTGGTCCAGCGGCAGCACCTCCATGTATGGAATGCCGGGAACCGGCAAACAAGCGCACAGCGAGGGTGAAGACTAAACCATTGTGCGAGCAATGGGCGCCTCGATGATCGTTCGGTTGAGTCTTTGAAACAATCGCCAACCCAGCCACCGCCCCCCCCCTGTCCGGGTATCGTCATCGCCGCTCTGCGGGGCGGGTCGGGCAAAACGATCTTTTCGGTCGGCATTATCGCCGCACTGCGGAACCGAGGCGCTACGGTTGCGCCCTTTAAAAAAGGTCCAGACTATATCGATGCCGGCTGGCTGGCCTTGGCCGCCGGCCGGCCTTGTTACAATCTGGACACCTTTCTGATCGACACGCCCATCATTCAGCAATCCTATCTCAGGCACACCCGGAATACCGATGCGGCCGTGATCGAAGGCAACCGCGGCCTCTATGACTGCATCAACGTCGAAGGCCGAACCTCCACCGCCGAATTGGCCAAACTGCTCGATCTGCCGGTGATTCTCTGTCTGGACGTCACCAAGACCACCCGCACCATGGCTGCGATCGTGGCCGGCTGCGCTCAGTTCGATCCAGGTCTGCGTATCGCCGGCGTGGTGCTCAATCATGTGGCCGGCAGCCGCCACGAACGCATCGTGCGCGACAGCATCACCGGACACTGCGGCATCCCCGTGCTGGGGGCGGTGCCCAAGCTGCGCCGCGAGATCTTCACCGAGCGCCACATGGGGCTGGTGCCCACCTATGAGCATCAATGGGCCCAGGAGGCGGTGGGTGCCATTGCCGATCTGGCCGAAAAATACGTGGACATGTCGGCGATCTCCCAATTGATCGGCTTCCGGTGTAAGGAGCGCGGCGCAGAATACGCCTTGCCTGCGGAGGCGGTGGCGGCCCGCGCCAACCCCCTGACGATTTCCGTTGGCGGCGACGATCGGCCGCGCATCGGCATCCTCCGCGATTCGGCCTTCCAGTTTTACTACCCGGAAAATTTGGATGCCCTGGTGCAGGCTGGCGCCGAGTTGGTGGTGACCAGCCCCCTGTTCGAAGAGAATCTGCCCGAGGTGGACGCGCTTTATATCGGCGGTGGTTTTCCAGAAACTCACGCGGCCCGGCTGGCCAAGAATGCCACCTATCGCGAGCAGCTCAAGCAATTGGCCGAGGCGGGACTTCCCATCTATGCCGAGTGCGGCGGGCTGATGTACCTGGGACAAGCGCTGATTTTAGAGGAAGGCACCTTTCCCATGGCCGGTGTGCTGCCCATCTCCTTCGGTTTTTCCAAACGGCCCCAGGGCCATGGCTATACCCTGGTTCAGGTGGACCAGGCCAACCCCTTCTACGAAATCGGCCAAACCCTCCGAGGCCACGAGTTTCACTACTCCAGCGTGCTTAAAGGCATGGAGGACTGCGGCCCGACGGCCTTCAAAATGGAGCGCGGCAACGGATTGATTCCCGGCCGGGACGCCTTGTGCCGCAACAATGTGCTGGCCACTTACACCCATATCCATGCGCTGGGCACGCCCCAATGGGCGCCGGCCCTGGTGTCCAAGGCCCGGGAGTATCGACAAACAAGGCTGAAGGCTGAAGGATGAAGGCTGAAGGTCGTGTTGACAATCCCAAGGCAACGCCTTATTAATCTCGGTCACGAACATAATCATGTGGAGTGGCGCGAGGGAACTGGCCCTATGACCGCCCGGCAACCTGACCATCAAGGTGCTAAATCCAGCCCGCAAGGGAACACATGAGGTCTGATGACAACATGGGTTGACAGACCTCTCCATAACGAGAGGTTTTTTTGTCTCTAAAACAAGGAGGAAACCAATGACCGATACCTATAAAGGCTTTGCCACCCAGGCCATCCACGGCGGACACACGCCCGATAGCGACACCCATTCCCGGGCCGTGCCCCTCTACCAAACCACCTCTTATACTTTCGACGATACGGCCCACGCCGCCGATCTCTTCGGACTGCGTAAGTTCGGCAATATCTATACGCGCATCATGAATCCCACCACCGGCGTGCTCGAACAACGCGTGGCCGCCTTGGAAGGCGGGGTGGGCGCCCTGGCCGTGGCCTCCGGCCAGGCGGCCGAAACCCTGACGTTGCTGACATTGGCCCAGGCCGGCGATGAGATCGTGGCCTCCACCGATCTTTATGGCGGCACGGTGAGTCTTTTTACCCACACCCTGCCCAAACTGGGCATCCGCGTGCGCTTCGTGGCCCCCGGCGATTTTAACGGTTGGGAGCAGGCCATCACCGATAAGACCAAAGCCTTTTTCGTCGAAAGTATCGGCAATCCCAAGCTGGACATCGTGGATCTTGCGAAGATCGCCGCCATCGGCAAAGCCCAAGGCATCCCTCTGGTGGTGGACAACACCGTTACCACGCCCTTTTTGCTGCGCCCCTTCGACCATGGTGCCGCCATCGTGGTCCACTCGGCCACCAAGTTTATCGGCGGCCACGGCACCTCCATCGGCGGCATTATTGTGGATTCGGGCAAGTTCGATTGGGCCGCCTCCGGTCGCTTCGCCTCCTTCCTGGAACCCGATCCCGCCTATCACGGCCTGAAGTTTCATGAAGCCTTTGGTGCCATGACCTTTATCCTGCGGGCCCGGGTGCTGGGGCTGCGCGACATGGGCGCGGCCATCAGCCCGTTCAACGCCTGGCTGCTGTTGCAAGGGCTGGAAACCTTGGCCTTGCGCATGGAGCGCCACAGCGAAAACGGCCTGGCCGTGGCCCGCTGGCTGGAGAACCATTCGTGCGTGGCCTGGGTGCGCTATCCGGGCTTGCCTTCGTCCCCCACCGCCGCCCTCAAGGAGAAGTATTTGCCCAAAGGCCAGGGGGCCCTGGTGGGTTTCGGTATCCGCGGCGGCCAGGACGCCGCGATCAAGTTCATCGAAAGCTGCAAGCTCTTCAGCCATCTGGCCAATATCGGCGATGCCAAGAGCCTGGTGATTCATCCGGCCTCGACCACCCACGAGCAGTTGAGCGCAGCGGAGCAAAAAGCCGCGGGCGTGACCCCCGATTTCATCCGACTCAGCGTGGGCATCGAAGATATCGACGATATCCTGGCGGACCTGGATCAGGCGCTCAACGAAGGGGTCGGCTGTAGGTTATAAACGTTTGCAGGGATATTGGGAATCCGGGCACCATGGATCGCAACTCAGTCGGTATTGTCACACCTCAGAAATTCACCTTCGGCAGCTTGGAAGATCCCATGGTGCTCGAATCGGGCCGCACACTGGGGCCGGTGGAGGTCGTCTACGAGACCTACGGCCAGCCCAACGCGGACCGCTCCAACGCCATTTTGATCTGCCATGCCTTGTCCGGCAATCATCACGCGGCCGGTTATCATACGCCCCACGACGCCCAGACCGGGTGGTGGGATACGATGATCGGACCGGGCAAGGCCTTCGATACCAACCGCTACTGGATGATTTGCGCCAACATCATCGGCGGTTGCAAAGGCTCCACCGGGCCGATGAGTATCGATCCGGCCACCGGCAAACCCTATGGCCTGAACTTTCCCATCGTCACCGTGGGCGACATGGTGGCGGTTCAGCGGCGCTTGCTTGACCATCTGGGCATTGCCCGGCTCTACAGCATCGCCGGCGGCTCCATGGGCGGCTTCCAGGTGCTCGAGTGGGCCCTGCGCTACCCCCAGATGGTGCGTTCGGCCATCTGCATCGCTTCGGCGGCCCGCCTGTCGGCCCAGGCCATCGCCTTCAACAGCGTGGGCCGCAGCGCCATCACCCGCGACCCGGAGTGGAAAGAGGGCGGTTATGACGGCAAGGGGCCCGAGCATGGCCTGGCCACGGCGCGCATGGTGGGCCATATCACTTATCTTTCGGAAATGCTGCTGGACTCCAAGTTCGGGCGGCGCCTGCAATCGGCCAACCGGCTCGGCTACAATTTTACCACCGAGTTTGCCATCGAGAGTTATTTGAACCACAAGGGCAGCGCCTTTACCCAGCGCTTCGACGCCAACAGCTATCTGTACATTACCAAGGCCATGGATTACTTCGACATCAGCCGCTCCTACGGCCCGCTCAAGGAAGCTTTTGCTTCAGTGACCGCCCGCTGCCTGTTCGTCTCCTACAGCAGCGACTGGCTCTTTCCCACCAGCCAGACCAAGGAGATGGTGCGCGCGCTGCTCAGCAACGGTAAGCCGGTGTCGTTCATCGAGGTGGATTCGCCTTACGGTCACGACGCCTTTCTGGTGGAAGTCGATAAGTTGTCACGCATCATTTCCGGATTCCTTTCGGGCGTACCCCAGGAGGTGGCGGCATGAACGATCGCTATGTGGACCGCCTCAGCCGCACGGACCGCGATGTGATTCTGACCCTGGTGCCCGAAGGGGTCACCGTGCTGGATTTGGGCTGCGGCGATTGCAGCCTGCTGGCCGAACTGGCCGCCAAACGCAAGATCCGCGGCACCGGCGTGGATATCCGCGGCGATCATCTGGCCAATGGCCTGGCCCATGGGTTTAATGTCTACCAGGGCGACCTGGACGAGGGGCTGGCCGACTTTCCCGACAAGGCCTACGACTATGTGATTTTAAACCAAACGCTGCAGGTCGTGAAAAACCCGCTGCTGGTGCTCACCGAAATGCTGCGTATCGGGCGCTTCGGCATCGTCGGTTTTCCCAATTTCGCCCAGTGGCGGTTGCGCAGCGGACTCTTCTTCGGCGGCCGGGCGCCCAAATCGCCGGCCCTGCCCTTCGAATGGTATAACACGCCCAATATCCGCGTGCTCTCGATCCGCGACTTCTTCGACTATTGCCGCCGGCAATCGATCCAGGTGGTGCAGGAGCGTTACCTGTTGGCCGGCCGCTGGTTTCGTACCGCGCCAGTGGCCGCGACCAACTTGCTGGCCCACATCGGCCTTTTTGTCATAACCCGTAGTTAACGTACGATCCAGAAAGGAGGCTACATGCAAACCAGGAATGTGATTGACGCTTCCCTTAGTCGGCGGGAATTTTTGGGGGCGTCCATGGGCGCCGCGCTTCTTTTGGCCACAGGCGGCATCTCCTGCTCGGCCAAGGCGGGCACGGTGCACACCCTGCCGGCGCTGCCCTACGCCGAAGGCGATTTGGAACCGGTGATCTCTTCCAAGACCATCGGTTTTCACTACGGCAAGCATCATAAAGGATATGTGGAGAAGTTGAACAAGCTCACCAGCGGAACCAAGTTCGCCGACCTTCCCTTGGAGAAGATTGTCTCCGCCACGGCCGGACAGCCGGATCGGCAGGCGATCTTCAACAACGCCGCCCAGGTCTGGAACCACGATTTTTACTGGCGCAGCCTGAAACCCAAGGGCGGCGGGGCGCCGCCGGAGGCCTTGAAGCAAAAAATCGAAGCCTCCTTTGGCGGCATCGAGAAATGTAAAAAAGAGTTGGCCGCGGCGGCCACCGACCAGTTCGGCAGCGGCTGGGCCTGGCTCGTCCAGGACGGCGACCGGCTCAAGGTGATCCGCACCGGCAATGCCGATCTGCCGCTGACCCAGGGATTGCGGCCGCTGCTGACCATCGATGTGTGGGAACATGCCTACTATCTTGACTACCAGAACCGTCGGGGGGACTACGTCCAGGCTGTGCTCGACAAGTTGATCAATTGGGAGTTTGCCGAGAAGAACCTGCTGGCCTAGAACTTACAATCGTACTCGTACACGTACGCGTACTCGAAAGCGTACGATGACGCGAAGTTGTACTGACGAGTACGAGTACGTGTACGATGACTGGTTATGAATCTGCTGGAACTTACCTACGATCAGTTGCTGACTGAATTTCGCCAACGCTATGCCAAGGGTGCCTTTCATGCTGCAGCCTTGTATCGGGCTTTTTACACCGATGCCGGTTGTGATCCGACAATGCTGCCGGCTTTTGCCGCTTCGCCGGAATTGGCCCGCCGGGTGCGTGCCGACCTTGAGACCAGCCGGCCGGCGATTGTCGATCGGTGCAGCCAGGAGGGGGTGACCAAACTGCTCTTCCGTTTGGCCGACGGGCTGGCCGTGGAGACCGTAATCGTGCCCATGTCCCGCCACACCACGGTTTGCATCTCGTGCCAGGTCGGCTGCCGCATGGGCTGCCGTTTGTGCGAGACCGGCCGCATGGGCCTGCGGCGCTCCCTTTCGGCGGCCGAAATCGTGGCCCAGGTGCATGCCGTCAAGGTCGGGCTGGGATTGGACGTGCGCAATGTGGTCTTCATGGGCATGGGCGAGCCCCTGGACAATTTCGAACAGGTGGTTCAGGCCATTCGCGTTTTGGAAGACCAGCGCGGTTTGGACATCGCCAAACGTCGTATCACCGTTTCTACATGTGGGCGCGTGGATGGCATCCGGCGCCTGGCGGCCTTGAACTGGCCCCAGCTCAAGCTGGCGGTGAGCCTGAACGCGGCCGATGATGCCACGCGCAGCGACTTGATGCCGGTCAACCGTCACTATGACCTGGCGGATCTCAAGCAGGCCCTGAGGGACTACCCGCTGGCCCGGGGCAATGTGCTGCTGATGGAGTATGTTCTGATCGCGGGGATCAACGACAGCGACGACGATGCCCAGCATCTGGCAGACTACCTGGAAGGACTCTCGGCGCGGCTCAACCTGATTGTCTACAATCCCCGGCGGGATTCTCCGTACGCGGCGCCGTCACCGGAGCAGTTGCACCGTTTCCACCAGGCCCTGGTGGCGCGCAAGGTCTTCGTGCGGCTGCGGCGCTCCAAAGGCGCGGGCATTCGGGCGGCTTGCGGGCAGTTGGGGGCCGCCTTCAACCGTGAATCGCCGGAGAGCGTTTGCCGCTGAGGTCGCCGATGCGGATGCGCCACACGCGCAGTCCGGCCGGCGGGGCCGGCATGCCGGGCGGATGGCCCTGGGCATACTGGCGCACGATGTAGCCCAAACCCAGGGCCTTGTCTTCGGGCGTGGTGAGTTCTTCCATGTAGCCGTTGCCAATGACGCTGGCATAGGCAAAACCCCAGTTGCAGGCATCGGGGCTTTGGGCGATGAGCCGCACATCGCTGACCATGTTGAAGCTTACCTTGGGATTGTGGCGGATAAAATCGATCTTTTGCCCCGCGTTGGCGGTATGGACGTAGAGGCAGCGGCCATCATAGCCGAAGCAAACCGGAATCACGTAAGGCGTCATATCGCGACAGAAAGCCAGGTGGCATACCTGGCAACGCGCGATAACGGCATCGATCTCTTTTCGGTGGGTGATCTCTTTTTCTTTTCGAATCATGACGGCATCTCCCGACGCTGTGCTACCCCAGGGCTTCCATGGGGGGAGTTTCTTCGGCGGCCGACCGGAACAGCTCTTCCAAGGCGGCGCTCTGTTCCTTGGCCAAATGGTGGAACACGAAGGTCACGCGCATGGCCGCGGGACAATAGTTGGGTTGCCATTCGGTGACACTCACCCGCAGCAGCCGGCAGGCGAGATGGCTCAAGGCGCGTGACCCATTTTGATCGGGGATCCGCAGGGTCACCCGCAGATCGCAGGCCATCAACAGTTCGGGGGCGTAGGTGATCAAATCCAGCAGGATGCCGCCCCGGCTGATATTAACCAGCGAGGCCCCCATGGAATTACCCTGGACGTCGATGACCACATCGGTTTTTGGAATGTAGAAGCGTTTGTCTTTTCTCCACATCCGTGGATCGCACACTTCGTTGATTTTTTCGATCAGTTCGGCCGGACGCACGCGCAGGGGCACCACATGCTTGAAACCCAGTTGGTGCAGGCGTTGCCGGTCGTCGCCGTTCTCTTCTTCGGACAGGATGACGAAGGGCGTCATCTCGTTGCGCCGACTTTCGGCCAGCTTGGACTTGAGTTCGAAGGCCGGCATATCGATCAATCGGGTGGTGACGATCACCACGTCAAAGGGATGCATGTTCAGCTCGCCGAGCGCATTGCAGCCGTTGTCGCACTCGAAACATTCAATGTCGCTCAGTTCCGAAAAGATATACTTCTTGATCAAGGCGCGGGTGGAACGGTGGGGATGAATCAACAGGATTTGACGCATGCGCATAACCGACTGCTCCTTGCCATGGCAATGGAAACGAGGTCATCGGTCTTCCACAAGGGGAAGACCGTACTTCTTCGAAAGGCGATGATTCAGCTCAGAGTTCCGCGCGGGGCGGAGGTCAAAAGGGAAAGTTGCAAGCTGTATAACACAAGTGCGCGATCCAGTGCAATCGGGCCCAGCAATTCTCCAGCGATTCTGGCTGAGCAACATTCATTCGGGGCCAATGCGCGCGCAGTGTGTTCAGGTCATGGTCCGGGTCACCGGCCACCCCTTCAAGTGCCGCTACGGGTGCGCTCCGGGCGGCCTGGAAACTCGCTGCGCTCAAACAGTCCAGGCCGCTTTTCCTGCGCTGCACCCCAGCGGCACTAAAATGTATGGCCAATGGTGCCCTGGACCATGACCTGAACACACTGTGAAGGTCCACCGAAATTGCCGAATCGGATCAAGCGAAATAGGACTCAGTTGAGCTGCTGTCGGCTTACATACCAGGCAGGTTCAGGAGACCGGCCGCATTGCCGCCGCAGATCATCTCCTTGTGGGCGGTGCTCAATCCGGCTTGGTCCATTTCGGCCAGGTAGCGTTGGGCCGAAAGCAGGGGAAAGTCGGTGCCCAGCAGAATCTTGTGCGGGCCGGCCAGTTCCACGGCCAGGCGGTAGACATCGGGGCGATAGAGATAGGGCGAGGCGGCGGTGTCGAACCATACATGGGACAAGGTTTGCGACACCTCTTTTTTCATCAGGGTGTACCAGAAGAGGCCACCGCCCCAATGGGCCAGAATCAGCCGGTTAGCGGCGTATTTTTTGACCAGGGCATAGATCTGGGCCAGGGTGTTTTTGGTCTTGCCCGGGTAATCGTGGCCCACCGGTTCGTTGGTGTGGATCATCACCGGCCGGTCGTAACGCCGCGCCAGGGCCATGATCTCGTCCATGGCGCCCAGGTCCTGGCACTCCATGTCAGAGCAGTAGAAGGCCAATTCGCCGACCCCCGCAAGACCGGCCGTAAGGCAACGTTCGACTTCGGCCGGGGCCGAGGGTTCGAGCACATCCATGCAGCAAAAGCCGATGAGACGGTCTGGATAACGGGCCACGGATTCCAGGATGTAGTCGTTGTGGCGCCGGAAGGTTTCGGCCGTGCACCAGGGAAAGCCGAAGGTGACCGCCTTGTCTACCCCCTGGGCATCCATTTCGGCGATCAATTGGTCGGCGCCGACCATTTTGGATTTGGACGATTCGTACAGCAGGGTGAAGGCCGGCTCGTTGGCAAAGTAGCGTGCGCGGTCGCCGCGGATAAAGTCCGGGAAAATGTGGGTGTGAAAATCGATGCGCATGGCGCGCTCTCCTTAAACCAGAAGGTGAACCCGATGGGCGCCCGTAAGGGTAACGCCGATTGGCGTTTCCGGCGCGTGCGGTTTCCATATCATAGCCCCAAAGAGGTGTCGCCTGCTTTGTTGCGTCAGGCGGCGCCCGGGGCGAAGATCTCTTCGGCCAGCAGCCCGTTGCAGATCCGGGCGGTTTCGAGGGTCGGACCGTGCAGCGCATTGACCAGCAGCAGATCGAGTCCGGCCGCCGCCAGCATGGGCAGGAAGGCTTGTTCCAGGGCGATCTTGCGGGCCAGGGGCAGGGCGCCCGAGGCCAGGTTGGAGAGCCCGGCCATGGTGCGCACCGGCGTGCCCAACAGATCGGGCAACTGGCGGATCAGGGTCAGTACCGCCCGGTTGTGGCGGGTCCCGTCGGGCCAGGAGAGCGGTGCGACGACCGGATCGACGATCAGGCGCGCCGGGTCCAGATCCAGGGCGCGATAGGCTTCGAACACGTCAACCGCCAGGGCCATCAGCTCATCGGCAGTGTGGGGCACCCGGCTGTCGGGGTGCAGCAGGTAGCCCACGATCTCGGCATCGTATTGGCGCGCCAGGGGCAGGATCGTTTCGAGCTTGGCCGGTTCCAGGGAAAAGCCGTTGATGATGGCGCGGCCGCCGCAGGCCGCCAAACCGGCCGAAAGGGCTGTGGGGTTGGTGGTGTCGAGCAGCAGGGGCAGATCGGTGACGGCCCGCACCGTCTCCACCAGGAAGGTCATGTGCCGTTCGGGAGCGCGCTTGAGCGGCCCGCAATTGAGATCGATGGCCTGGGCCCCGGCCTGGACGCAGCGCCGCACCAGGTCCTGGATGGGCCCGGGGTCCAGCGCCGCCAGGGCCCTTGCGATCTCCGGGCGGATGACATGCAAGTTGTCGGCGACAATCCGCATGGCGCCATCCTTTTCGTTTTTCCTGCCGTTGAACCTTTGGAGCAATGGATGTACCATGAGGCCTATGGCCGGACATCGTCGGCCTTTACTTGCTTTCCAGCCGGCCGGCAGACGAAATAAATAACCTTTTTTGCGCTTGGATTTCAAGATGGATAACCCATTGACTCAATTGATCCGACTCAAAGAGCGGCACCTGGCCGGCGAGGTGGGCGGCCTGTTTGCCGTCTGCTCGGCCCATCCTGTGGTTCTGGCATGTGCCATGGAAATGGTCCTGCCCACCGAGCGTTGCTTGCTGGTGGAGGCCACGGCCAATCAGGTCAATCAGTTTGGCGGTTATTCGGGCCAGACGCCCGCCCAATTTGCCTTCTTCGTCGAGGCGTTGGCCCGAAGGGCCGGTCTGCCCGCCGGGCGGGTCGTCCTGGGGGCCGATCATCTCGGACCGCACGTCTGGAAGGCCGAGCCGGCCGAAGCGGCCCTGCGCAAGGCCGAGACGCTGGCGCGGCAATGCGTGGCGGCCGGCTTTCAAAAGCTCCACCTGGATACCGGAACCGGCTGCGCCGATGACCCGGCCCCCCAACTGTCGGCATCCGAGGCGGCCCGCCGGGCGGTCCGCCTGTGTCGCGCGGCCGAAGCAGCGCGCGGCCATCAGGGCCTTGGGCCCCTGTATGTGATTGGCAAGGAGGTACCGCCGCCCGGCGGCGCCCTGGCTGCGGGAGAGGTGCCGGTGGTCAGCGATCCCGGGCAAATTTTATCCGATTTGGCGGTTTATCGCCGGACTTTCGAAGAGGCCGGCCTGGCCGCGGCCTGGTCCCGGGTGATGGCCGTGGTCGTGCAGCCCGGCGTTGATTTCGGAGACCACGGGGCGGCCGCCTACGAACCGGAGCGGGCCGCCGCGCTTTCCACGGCCCATGGCCGCCTGCCCGGCCCCATGACCTATGAAATTCACGCCACCGATTACCAGACGCCGGCTGCCTTGCAACGCATGGTGCAGGACCATTTCCCGCTGCTCAAGGTGGGGCCGGGCCTCACCTTTGCCTTGCGCCGGGCGCTTTACGCCCTTGCGGAGATCGAAGCCGAACTGGACGGGATCGCCGCGCCGTCGCGATTGCCCCAGGTGATGGAAGGCTTGATGACCGAACATCCGCAACATTGGCGCTCGCACTACAAAGGCGATGAAGCCCAACTGCGCCATCTGCGCCACCACAGCCCCCGGGACCGCATCCGCTACTACTGGTCCGACCGGCGGGCGGCCCAGGCCGTGGAACGACTGATGCAGAACCTGCATCGGCCCTTGTCCGCCGCGCTGCTGGAACAAAAGTTGCCCGAGATCTGGGCCGAGATTCGCCAGGAGAAGATCTGCGCCGATCCTTCCGCCATCGTGCGCTGCGCGGTGCGCCACGCCCTGCGGCCTTATGTCGCCGCGTGCGGCTGAAAAACATCGTTTTTAGCTTCCGTTTTGCTATCTTCTGCTGTCGCTTTGTTTTGAAACTGTGTCCGATACTTTTCGATTTCCCGGTTGATCATTTGCGCCAGGTACTGACGCGTATTGGATACCGCTTCCATTTGTTCGGGGTAGAGCTCCAGAAAAATCCGGCGGTGCCAGCGTTCCTTCGTAGGGTCCATGCTGGCAATGGACTCCTCGGAAACCTGCGAGGTCAAAGGCGGATCGCTGCCAATCATGACCTTTATGGCCTTGTGGGCCAGGCCCATGTGGCGCAAGGCGGGCCGGATGCGCAGGTAGAGCAAGGTAGATTTACCTTCCGGCGAGCGTTCTTCCCGGACGATGGCAAAACCCGCGGTGATGCTCGCAAAAGCCTTCCTGCTGGTCTGAGTTGGGTCATCGGTGGCGATCGTAAGCGGATAGATTTTAAATACAGATTTGACCGGCTTCGGTTCGCGGGCAGCCCAATAGAGGCGCAGGTATTCGCGCATCAGCAGCGTTTCGAAAAAGTCCAGTCCATGCTCCCGTTCCGCCCGGCTCCAGGCCTGGTCTGCCGTGCATTCTTCAGGCGGCGGGACTTTTCGATCGGCGTCTGGTTTCGGTAAAAATTCGGCGTCGATTGCTTTTACTTCCAATGGTTTTTTCGCCCATGAGAGTTCGCCGACCTCTAGCCGCAGGTGATGAGCGCAAAAAGTCTGGAAGCGTTTGCTGTAACACCCGGCGCTCATGCTCCATGTGTAGCGCACCATGCGCGAGAAGGACCAGCGTTGGAACAGGTTCATCCAGCCCCTATGGCTTGGGGCGTCGTAACTGGTATCCAGTCCCCGCTCGTGGTAGACCTGTTGCATGAATTGAAGCAGGCGCCGACAGAAGAAGAAGCCCGCTCGTAATTCGTCATAGCCGATAGGCACCCACGGGACCGGGCGATGTTTCAGTCGGGCGTTGCGGACAGTCCCGCCCAAATCGGGATAGAGCTGCCAGTCGAGGAAGGCGAGCAGCGGATCGTTGCGCAGGGTTTCGATCAATTTGTCCAGCAGGGCGTCATGGTCGCCGATCTGCTTTTCCGGTCCACCCGCATGGGGGTACCATTGGTTCCCTATCTCGGCGAAGAGTTCTCTTAAAAATATTTCTTTCTGTTCGGATGCTCTGGTCCCCAACGCCACAATGGTTTGATTGCGTCGTACCACCTGAGTTGCCGTGGAAAGTACCTTGTTGGCGATGTGCTGGCCCAGTGCGCGGTAGCTTTCGAATTGTACCTCGTCGAACCACTGGTCACCCGTGGACTCGTGGGGAAAGCGAGCGTGACCGGTGGCGTATGAAGTGATGTCCTGTGGTTCGTCGCCGATCAGCGAGGCCTTGAGATAAAGCAGTGTGCCATCCCGCTGGCCCTGGTCGGCCTCGCCGTAGCGAATTCGGCCCACGGCACAGTGCCAGCGGCTCAATCCCGTCTCCGGGTTTTTACGTAGCTGAGACACGTCGATTTCGATGGGGATGCCCAAGTCGGTGCGGCAGCGCTCGATGGCGAGTCCCAGGCCGCCGAACCCCATATTCGCATCCTCCTCGGCGTCGCACACCACAATATGGCGGCAGCGCCGGCGGACCAACTCGTATAGCCCGAGGTTTTCGAAATGGCCGCCGTCGGAGACGTAGACATATTTGTGCCGGATATCGGTGAGGCCGAGCAGTTCGAGCAATAAATGCGACAAGCCCAGGCTCGGTCCCTTTTTGCGTAAATGCCCGGTGCTGGTCAGGCCCAACCAATCGAGTACCGGGAGCAGCCGCTTACGCTCCCACCAGCGTGCATGCGGGTCGTCCGGGGGTCGCACGGCCGTGTTGGGCAGCCACCACCCCAGGCGCACATTGAAGACCGTCATCAGAAAGGCCAATGCCGGGGAGGTGCGATAACCCATGTTGGGGCTGGCCGCCGCGCCGGAGATGGTCATGGCCTTGCCCAGCGAGATGCCCCTGGTGGAGCGCTTGCCGTCCGCGTATATCTGGCTCGGGACATATCCCCGAACTATTGGTTTGGCTGATTGGCCCCCAGGGGCCTGCTCCTCTGGGAACTCGTACCCGCAGTAAAGCGGTGAAAAGAGAAATGCGCCTGCTTTGCGCTGCTGCCAAGCCAGCCGTGAAGCGTGTGCCAGATTGATGGCCGCGTTCACGAGCAGGTACGGGCCGCGATACCCGTTCTCCTGAGGCACCAGATCGGCCATGCGCACCTTGCTGTCGTCAGCGTCGAAATTGATGAACGGGTGAGCATGCCGTCCTGTATTGGAGGCGCCTAAATAGGCGCGGACCAGGCGGTTGCCGTAGAGGGCATGCAAAGAGAAGGCGTTGACCCCCACCCGCCAGGACCACAGCAACGTTATCAGACTTACCAGGAGAGTTATCAGAAGCAAACCCACCAAAATTTGCGGGCCGGCGAACGAAAGTTGCCAAACAGTCCAACGACCTTCGGAGTGAAACTGAATCAGGCGGGTCAGGCCGTCCAGGCCGGAAATTAGAATAAACAGTAATCCGGCAATAAAAATCGCAGGCGCCACTGCCACCACAACCTTGCGCAGGGCGCGACCAACGCCTGTGCCGGTTTCTTTGCCTTTGCGTCCTATCCAGGCGCCGGCGCTACTGATTGCAGCCCAGAGAAGCCCCAATATCCCATGGGAATAATTAAGAGCCTCCTGATTCAACCCATCCAGCACCAGGGGTACGCTTATCGCGGCGATGGTCAGAAAACCAAATACGAGGGTCCATTTGGTGACGGAAGACAAGAGCCGGGCCATCCACTCCCGCTCCAGCTCTTCCAGGTCCTGGCCCGCCAGTCCGACGAAGACAGCGGCGAACAGGGTGAAGCAGGTGAGCATCAGCGCTGGTGCAAACATCGTAGCCAGCCAAAAAGGCGATGGCAGCCAGATGGATGTCTGCGTCCATCGGTCAAACCAACCGCATAGACCCCAAGCCGCCAGGAAGAAAACGACCGTAGCGCCCACGGCTGCCAAGATGCGTTTCGTATCCTGCCAGAGTGCTCTCTTCTCCGTCTTCTTTGCCCCCTGGGAACGGCCCACGAGACCCATACAGGAGACGATTGCCAGGGTGCCTAAAAAGTACCATATGGTCTTCATCCTGTTTCCTTCGGCAAAAAAGACCTCGTGCGTCCGCCAAAGGTATGCTCCGCCCATCCAGCAGGCGAAGACGGTACACACGATCCCGCAAACCGATGTCGCTTTGGAGCACTCGGCCTCTGGATGCACCCGGCAGCGCCTCAGATCCATGGCTGCGAAGAATGCGGCGCCGGACAGGCTTATGGCCAGCAGCCCGTAGACGAAGAGATCGGGAATCCACGAGCCTTGGGTGAGAATCAGCGCATATGAAATCGCGGCGGCGCGAGTGAAGAGCACCACCGCCCCCAGTGTGCCGATGAGGACCGAAACGGTCAGCAAAAAATTGCGCAGATAAGCGACCGCCAGGGTCCAGGTGTCGGTGCTCCAAAGGCCCTTGCGCGGGGTCAGGTAGTTGGAATACTCGCGCAGATGAGCGATGGTTCGAGGTTCGGTCCGTACATCTTTGTGTTTGGAGGTGCCAGCAGACCGCTGCAATTCGGCGATCACTTTTTGAAAGCCGACTTCAGCAGGATCGGCGGCCGGGACCGGTTTTTCTTTCTCCTCATCGGCCTTCTTCTTGATGATTTGTTCATGTAGAACTGCACCAGTAACGCTGCCTTTATTGTCTTCTGTGGAAATTTCTATCGCTAAAGGCGGGTTGGGAGGGGCTGTGCTATCGGCAGCGGCTTGTGTTTCACTCCGAGAGGGTTGACTATCATGAACCTGGATCTCTTTTTTGTCTTCCTCGATGCTTCGCTGAATCCATGCGGCCAACCAACTGCCGATATAGCCGCCGCCGGATACGGTGGAGAGGTAGTCGAATTTTTCCAGCAGCCCCAAGCGGGCCAGGGCCTGGAGCACGCCCAGGTTGAAGGTGGCGCTGCGGATGCCGCCGCCGGAAAAGGCCAGGCCTGAGAGATCGGCCTCGTGGGCGGCGGCGATGGGGTCTTCGATAGCTTCCCTTTTTTTTGTTTTGCGTAGCTTAGACAATTCATGGCGCAGGACCCCATGGAAGTTCGAAGGGGTCACCTGGGTTCGATCCGCGCTTTGCTGTTGGGCCGTCATGGTGCCCTCCTTGATAAGGGTGAATGGTGGGAGGCAGCCCCTGCGGTGTGACATCTGGTTGGCAAAAAGCGCTGCGGCAGGATCGGGCGGCAATGTCCGATCAGATTGGAGCGGACCGTGCCGGGCCCTGGCGACGGTCTCTAAGCAGTGGATAGTCCACCATATATCCAAACCAGCGATGGTGTAAATGGATTAGATATAGATCCAGGCCATCAGCACCAGCAACGACCAGGCCGTGACCGCCAGGCCCACCTTGGCGTGGGTCTTGAAGTCGATGGCGATGCCGCAGTCGGCGGCCTGTTCGATAACGATCAGGTTGGCGATACTGCCGATGGTGATCAGGTTGCCGGCAAAAGTACTGGAGAGCGCCAGCAGATACCACTGCTCGGGCTGGGCCGTGTCCAGAAAGCGCACCAGCAGCATGGTGGCCGGCACGTTGCTGACGATGTTGCTCAGCACGGTGGAGACGCCGGTGAGCACCAGGGGGTGTTGGATGTCGATGCCCTGGCCGGAGAGATGTCCAACGAGCTGTTCGGGCAGATGCACCGCGCCGATGCCTTCGATGACCACGAACAGGGCGCAGAAGAGAGTCAGCAGGTGCCAGTCCACCAGGGCGATGATTTGGCGCGACTGCATCTTGCGGCTGCACAGCAGCAGGCCGCCGATGCCCAGAGCCGAGAACTCCCGGGGAATGGAAGTGAAAAAGAGGGCCACCAGCACGCCGACGGCCACCAGTCCTTTGCCGCTCTGCCAGGGGTTGAACAGCGGCCAGTAGCGGCGTCGCTCCTCCCGGGCCTCCGGCACGGCCGCGGCCCATCGGCCCCGGTAGATCCAGACGATGATGGCATAGGCGCCCGCGAAGGCGGCGATCACCGGGGGCGTGCACCAGGCCAGGAAGGCGCCGAAGGAGAGGCGGCCGAGTTGGCCGATGAGCATGTTCTGGGGATTGCCGATGATGGTGGCCGCCGAGCCGATGTTGCTGGCCACGGCCAGGCCGATCAGAAAGGGGATGGGGTTCATACCGGCGCCGATCAAGGCATAGGCCAGTACCGGGGTGAAGGCCAGGCAGACGATGTCATTGGCCAGCAGGGCCGAGAGCAGCGCGCTGACCGCCATGCAGATCAGCAAAAAGGCCCGCGGATGAACACAAAGCGTCGCGATGCCTTGGGCCACGCGGGTGTAAAAGCCGCCCAGGCGCAACTGGGCCGAGACGATCATCAGGGCATAGAGCAAGATGATGGTCGGAAAATCGATGCTGGCCACGGCCCGGTCCAGGGCCACCGATCCGCCCACCACCATGGCGATGGCGCCCAGCAAGGCGATGCCGGTGCGGTCCAGCCGCAGATAGGGGATGCGGCCGATGGCCACGCCCAGGTAGGTCACGGTGAAGATTGCAATCGCCCACATGGCAAACCCTCCTCGGGGTCAATTCGACCGGCCGGCCTATCCGAAGGAATCGTAATCGTCGGCCACCAGGATCATAAAGGGAAGAAGGCCGCCGCTGCTGTACCAGAAACATTTCAACAATGCCGATCGCATCTGTGTTGAGCCGCAGTCTTGGAAAGGGTCTCGGACCGGGGGAGCCTATCCGGCTGGACATCAGGCGAGGGTTCCACCGTTTTTCTTGAGTAAATGAAGCGCCGGCGGGCGTCAAGGTCAAAAGATCTTCCTTGAAGGGCGGTGCAGGCGCCCACCGATCCGGTACCGCCCTCCGAAGTTCAGAGTCCGCCGCCTGCTGTTGTGGACAGTCCTTGGAAACAGGTTTTTCGAACCGGAATTATAGGAACTTCCTAATTGTCAGACATGATGCTTGATCGTATAGAGAAAGAACAAAAAGCCGATATGTGAAACGTAGGGTGATATTGTTCTTGCGTTCTGTTTTGCCTCTTGGCCGCATCCGGCCTTATTCCGTTCACTTGTTTTTTAGTTCCGCTGGGGTTTTCCATGCCGCTGTGCGCGAGTGTATGGTTTGGGTGGCCCAATCGTATTAACTCTTTCAATAGGAGGAAATCTAGAGAAAAATTTGCGTATTCGATTGTTGCTCAGCATGGATTCGAAAAGCACTGATCCAGCAAAAACCAATCATTTGCTTAGAAGGAGGGGGGATTTCATGAAAACAAAGAGTCTATTCGCCTATGCATTGCTTTCGATGGTATGCGTTTTAGCGCTTGTTGGCGTAAGCTGCGATCCGGCTCTGGAAACAAGAGATTGTGTGGTGATGCTGGGCGACTCCATTTTCGATTTATCCGATGCTGAAACCGGATACCTGGAAGAGTTATCCGGCCACCGGTATCGCACCTATTATTTGAATGGCGCGCAAATGGACGGCGGCCTCATCCAGGATATCGAATCCCAATACGACAGCGCCATTCGGGCCGGCGCCATCCGTACGATCATCATGGACGGTGGCGGCAACGATTATCTGATGGGCAACGGTTCCGAAGAGGAGATCGCCGAGGAAGTTCGTCAGGCCTATGTCCGGATCCTCGACAAAGCGCAGGATGACGGGGTTCAGAACATCGTCGTGCAAGGCTACTATCTCACCGCTAACTCCCCGGACGGTTATGCCGAGTCGGCGGCCGCACTGGGCGCGGGGCTGGAAGCCGCCGGCGCGAGTCGCGGCATTAAGCTGGTTTACGTCAATCCTGTTGCCGACGCATGGTTCGCGAGCCGCAGACCGTCCCAATACACCATCACCGATGGGATTCATCCCACCGATGCCGCCTCCGAGCGTCTGGCCCAACTGGTGTGGAACGCCATGGTGGCCAACAACATCGAGCAGGGTGAAGGCTGCCCCTCTAGCGGCGGCTGCAACTGATCGCACAAAGTGTTGAGATTCGGTTCGCCGCCGATGATATTGGCGGCGAACCATTCCACCCCTCCGATTCTCGCGGGACCTATTCGAATTCTTCAAATATGTCCGGGAGGAACGCCGCGAGATGGTTGTACTCGGTGGCGCAATGAAGGGCCAAACTCATGGCCGTGTTTTGATTGATTGCCAATTTGCGCAACGCATAGCTGTCGAGTCCTTGCCCCAGCCAGAAACGGCTCCTTAGTTCCAACCCATTGGCCGTCCTGCGAAACAAGTGCACCATATAGGTATGTTCAACCGCCACCCCGGCGACCATATACCCAACAACGCCGCAGACGACGGCTTCGATGTCCGTCTCGCCGAATCGCGAGGCGTCGAAACCGAAATCTTCCGGCGAGATGAAGCGGATCGACAAACGCCGGACGCCGGTACCGACATCCTCCAGGGGGTATTGAGGATTGTTCAGGTATCTTTGCTCATAGGACAATGCGGCATCGTTCATCTGCGCCCTATCTTCCACGCCGATCCCATAATGCGCCCCGGGGCACCAGATTTTGTAGCGGATATCTTTAAGGGCATGCCACCAGAACCACCAGTGGATCATTTCGGCGCTGGCGCCGGGGAATTCGGTCCTTACCGCCACGAAACCCGTCCCGTCCGGGTTCAGGCAATATCCATTTTCCACAGGCAGGTAGCCGGGGTCGAGCAGATCGTTGAGGTCTTTGAATTTCAAGGCCTGGCTGCTCTCAACGGGTCCGTTGGATAACCCGGCCTTCACCTCCTCCGGAAAGGGCGCAAAGGTCGGATCATAGTAGCTTGCTTCCGGCATCTTTTTTTCCCAAAAAGTGAGGCCCGAAAACCATGCAAAACAGACCGTAGCTCCAATAAAAACGAGTAAAATCGAAACGATGAATAAGAAAACGCCCTTGCCCCATTTCATGTTGTCTCTTTTCATAAAGATTCCTCCCGCGCGCCTATTTATATTAGAATGCGTTCTACATATAAATTGCGCACCGGGATGGCGTCAACGGAAAAATAGAATCCGTTCTAGAAAATCGATAATTGGAACCGCCAACGCAATTCTCGACGGGCTTTTGTTTGGAAAAATGAACGCGCGGTGAAGGTTCGCCGGGCTGCCCGAAAGCCCCAGACCCAAGTTGACTTCTGACGGCTAAGCCTTTAAGGGATAGCCATGAAGAGAGATCGGCATAAATTGGAGATTAGAAACAAAGTGCTGGATGGGTCCAAGCGGCTCTTTGTCGCCCAGGGCTATTCAAGCACAACCATCAAGCAGATCATCTCCGAAGCTGGAATTACGACCGGCAGTTTGTACCATTTCTTTCGAAACAAGGAAGATATCCTGTTGCATGTCGCCGAAGAGGTGTTCCAAACGGCTTCGGAACTGGCGGACAACATCCTCGCCGACACAGACAATCCCAGCCTGAGATTTGCCCTGGAGATTGCGTTACAACTTAATTTCATTCTGGAATATAAAACGATTGGCGAAATCTACCTTGCCGCCTACGGCTCGAGCCAGATTTCGGAACGCATCTGTATGTGGGCCACCGATAGAAATACGGAACTGTTCAAGGCGCACAATCCGGGATTCACCCATGAAGACTTTTATACAAGATCGCTGGCCATCAAGGGTATCCTTCACAGCTTCATCGATGAGTATGTTCACTATAACAAACTCGCGGACCGCGACAGGATCGACAGCATCCTGGGGCTGACCCTTTCCTTGTTTAACCTTCCCGATGAAGAGATTCGGGATACCATCGAGAAAACCAACAAGCTGATCGAGAGCAGATTAACGCAATTACGGGGCGCTATACCAACATAAGGCCCTTGGGATCGGCGGCTTTGGAGGAATTATAGGGTCAAGCCGAGTCCACGGCTTGACCCCTATGAGGTTCCTATTTTTTATTGGACCGCCGCCAGATCTTCATCTTTTCGGCTGCCTGAATCAGTTCTTCCCTGAAATCGGGATGGGCGATGCTGATGATCTTCTCGGCCCGCATCCAGGTGGGGCACGCCGTCAGTTTCACCGCGCCAAATTCCGTGACGATGTAATCCACCATCTGGCGCGGGATGGTGACGATGGAGCCCAGCGGCAACTGCGGCGTGATGCGCGAATGCAGCTTGCCATTGCTGTCGGTGTGGGTGGCGGCCAGACAGATGAAGCTCTTGCCTTTGCGCGACCACTGGGCACCGAGCACGAAGTCCCACATGCCGCCGTTGCCGGATACCTGGCCGGTGCCGAGGCTCTCGGCGTTGACTTGCGAGAAGAGATCCACCTGAATGGCGTTGTTGATGCTCACCATGTCGTCGATCTGCGCGATGATGCGCGGATCGTTGGTATAGTTGACCGGATAGGAGGCCAGAGCCGGATTGTTATGCATGAAGTCGTACATGCGTTGCGAGCCGATGGCAAACGTGTAGGCACATTTGAAGCGGTCGATCGTTTTTCGCGATCCGTCCATTTTGCCCGACGCGATCATGTCCACATAGGCGTCCACGAACATTTCGGTATGTCCGCCGAGGTGTTTCAAGTCGGAATCGGCGATCAGCTTGCCGACCATGTTGGGCATGCCGCCGATACCCAACTGGATGCAGCAGCCGTCATAGATATATTTCATGATATGCCGCGCGATCTGCTCGTCCACCGTTGAGGGCGCGACCTGGGGCGCATCGAACAGTTTCTGTTCGGCCGGCGCTTCAACCACATAATTCACCCGGGAGATATGAACGGACTCCTCGTTGCCGCCGAGGCAGGTGGGCATGTTCGGGTTGACCTCGACGATCACCACATCGGCGGCGTCGATCTTGGCCGATGTTTCCGAGTTCTGCGGGCCGAGATTGAAAAAGCCGGCAGCGTCCATGGGCCCCACCTGGATCATGGCGATGCACTGGACGTTGGCCGCCTTGGCGGGATCGTCGTAATAGACCGAGCGGCACCCCGGGACCAGATGCTCATTGGGGTCCTGGGCCATAAGCTCTCGATAGTAAAAGGGCCCCCGGTGGTACAGAATGGGGCAATAGTAGACCGGCGCCACATGGACGTGGAGCATCCGGGTCAGCTTGCTCCATTGCCAGTCGATGTATTTGAAACTTTGAGGGAAATTCATGACCGCCGGCAGGGGCGGCATGGTGACGGCCGTGTAGACGCTGACATCCCGCAGCTCCGCGGCGCGCAGCGCAAGCGCCTGGTCGAGCAGGACCGGCTTACCGTTGAAAAATCCGTAGTCCACGATATCCCCGGAACGAACCACTTTCACGGCCTCTCCGGCGCTGGTGCGCTTGTCGTTGTATTCCTCGGTGAAACTCATTGAATGGCCTCCTTGATATGAAATTGCGGGCGCATTTCTCTATATCGTCCGTTGTTCCGTTTTCAAGAGGGCGCGGCCTTACCTTAATATCCTTTTGCAGCTCGAGGACTATGCGCTGCCGATGGGCAGCGCGGGGTTGTTCGCGGTTCTGGCGGCGACCATGTACCTGACGCGCAAAATCAACTGGTATGCCATTCATGAAGCGCGCGCGGCATGTTCGTGTTGTTGAAATCCAGCGGTTTTAGGGGTATTCAGTGAAAAGCATCCTATCCCCGTCTGCCGCTGGAGGCCTCCATGTCCCGCTCAATTTGTTTGGTGTTCGTAGTGTTGTCGTCGCTCTTGTGGGTTCCGCAAGTGCCGGCCGCTACGCCGCTCAGTCCCTCGTCCGAGGCGTGCCTGGATTGCCATGGCAGTGTGCATGCCGGCATCGTGGCGGATTGGAAGCGCAGCCGGCATGCGGCCATCACCCCCCGCATGGCCATGCAGGTGGAGGGGTTGGGGCTCAAGCTTTCCAGCAAGCAGGTGCCCGAGGCCTTGCTCAACACCAGCGTGGGGTGTGCCGAGTGCCATACCCTGCGGCCCGAGGCCCACGGCGACAGTTTTGAGCACAACGGCTACACGATTCACACGGTGGTCAGCCCCGACGACTGCGCCGTATGCCATGCCGTAGAGCGCGAGCAGTACGCGGGCAACATCATGTCCATGGCTTACGGCAATCTGGCCGACAACCCATTATATAACGATATGGAGCGCACCATCCTGGGCACCGCCGAGATCAAGCAGGGCCGGCCGCACTTTATGCAACCCGATGCCGCCACCCGCGCCGACGGCTGTTATTACTGCCACGGCACGCGCCTGGTGCTGGCGGGCGTTGAAAAGCGCGAAACCGAAGTGGGCGAGCTGGAATTTCCGGTGATCAAGGGGTGGCCCAACCAGGGTGTGGGCCGGGTCAACCTGGACGGCAGCCGCGGCGCGTGCACCAGTTGCCATCCCCGGCACCACTTCTCCATCGAGATGGCGCGCAAACCTTACACCTGCAAGGAGTGCCATGCCGGCCCCGATGTTCCAGCCTACAAGGTGTACGAAACCAGCAAGCATGGCAATTTGTTCGCTGCCATGGGGTCGCAATGGAACTACGACCACGTGCCGTGGACCGTGGGCGAGGATTTCGGCGCGCCGACCTGCGCGGCTTGCCATATCAGCCTGGTGGTCACCGGCGACGGGGCCATCCTGGGCCGACGCACGCACCAGATGAGCGATCGGCTCTCCCAGCGCATCTTCGGGCTGATCTATGCCCACGGCCAGCCCAAGTCCCCCGACACCACCCTCATCCGCAATAAGGCCGGGCTGCCGTTGCCCACGGACTTCGACGGCACACCGGCGGCGGGGTTCTTCATCGATGCCAAGGAGGCCGCGCTGCGCCGCGATACCATGCGCTCGACCTGCCGGGCCTGCCACGGCACCGCCTGGGTGCGGGGCCATTTCGAGCGCCTGGATGGGGTGGTGGCCGCCACCAATGCCCAGGTGCGCGGGGCCACCCGGATTATGCAGACCATCTGGGAAAAGGGCTATGCCCAGGGCCCGGGCAACGGCGGCAGCCCGTTCGACGAAGCCATCGAACGGCGCTGGAGCGATGCCTGGCTGATGTACGCCAACTGCATCCGCTTTTCTTCTGCCATGGCCGGCGGCGGCGATTATGGTGTCTTCCAGGAGGGCCGCTACCAATTGAACCAGGCGATCATGGAGATGGCCGATTGGCTCCAAGCGCGGGAGAAAGGCAAAACCGATGAAAAGTAGAACCGGCACCACCGGTCCAGGATAATCGTATGCCCGATTACTACTTGCTTCTGATCGGCGCCATCCTTTTGTTTTCCTGGTCCAGCGCACTGCACGCGCTATTGTATAAGCGCGATCCGCGGGCGGCGCTGGCCTGGATCGCGGTGTGCATCATGTTCCCGCCCTTCGGGGCCTTGTTCTACTTTCTCTTCGGCATCAACCGCGTGCGCACCCATGGCCAGCGTCTGGGCGGTCCCCTGACCCTGCTGCTGCACATGGGCACCGCGGCGGCCGAAGAGGGCCTGGTGCCGACGATCCCCCCGTCGGCGGTCCCCGCGGCTTTTCAGCCCATCGCCAACTTGTCCGACCGCATCACCCGTCAGCCGCTGCTGGGCGGCAACCGGGTCGACGCCCTGGCCAACGGCGAGGAGGCTTTTCCGGCCATGCTGACCGCCATCGGGCGCGCGCGGCGATCGATTTATCTCTGCACCTATATCTTCGAGACCAATACCACCGGAAAGCAGTTCGTCGCCGCCCTGGGGGCGGCCGTGGCCCGGGGCTGCGATGTGCGCGTCATCCTGGATGGGGTGGGGGAGTACTACTCCTTCCCTAAGGCCGGACGGCTGCTCAAGCGCGCCCAGGTTCCGGTGGCCCGCTTTTTTCCGCCCCGCCTGTTGCCGCCCTCGTTCTTCATCAACCTGCGCAACCATCGCAAGATACTGGTGGTGGACGGTGTCGAAGGGTTCACGGGCGGCATGAACATCGGCGATCGCCACTTGGCCGCCGACACCACCAAGGCCGACCGGGTGGAGGATCTCCATTTTCGGGTGGTCGGGCCGGTGGTGGCCCAGATGGAGCAGATTTTCCTGGCGGACTGGCGCCTGTGCCTGGGCCGCGAGGAGCCGCTGCCCGTGCGCAGCGGGGAGCTGCGCAGGGGCGATGCCTATTGCCGGGCCATCGCCGATGGGCCCAACGACGACATCGACAAAATGGCCATGATCCTGGTGGGCGCGGCGGCGGCGGCTCGGGAGCGCATTCTGATCATGACCCCCTATTTCCTGCCGAGCCGGGAACTGGTGGGTGCGCTGCAGTCGGCGGCCTTGCGTGGCGTGGCGGTACGGATTCTGCTGCCGGCCAAAAACAACCTGCCTTACGTCAAATGGGCTTCGGACAACATGCTCTGGGAACTGCTGCAGTGCGGCGTGCGCATCGCTTACCAGCCGCCGCCCTTCGTGCACACCAAACTCTTTATGGTCGACGATGTCTATACCATCATCGGCTCGGCCAACATCGATCCGCGCAGTTTACGGCTCAATTTCGAGATGGTCATGGAGATTTTCGATAAGGCGCTGAGCCAAACCTTGCGCGCCCACTTCGTGCAAGCGCTGGCGCGTTCGCGGGAGACCTCCCAGGCCGAGATGGATGGCCGGTCGCTGGCGGTGCGCATCCGCGATGCTTTGTGCTGGCTGTGGATGCCTTACCTTTGATGATCGTCGGCGTGTGAATGGAACCGAGTACCTGCGCGCGTACGCGTACGGGTATCTAAAGGAGGCGGTCATGACTTCTTCGGCGCATAACCTCAAGGTTTTGATGCTCGATGCATCCAATGCGTTCTACCGCATGCAGCGTTACCCGGTGGGGGATTTTTTCGGCCCCGTGGATCTGGGCATCCACCTGGCCCACAAACACAACGGCCTGACCATCGGCGGCGGGCTGTTGGCCGGTTCGGTACTACCGGGCAGCAACCGGCTGGTCTTTTGCGGCATCTCTCCCTGCTGGCACGGGTTTTATGTCTCCACCATGGGGGGCGCGGCGCTGGTGTTCGATAACCTGGGGATCAATCTGTTGACCATCGTCAACAAAGCCCCCCAGCCCAGTGTGCTCTACCTGAACCGCTCCCACGGCGAAGAGATCGAGGTGGAACTGCTGCCGGTCGTGCCCGAGCGGGTCTGGGCGCAGGGGCGCCGCGGCGTCTATGCCGTCATGGCCCTGGCCCTCGAGCGCTTCGGCGGCCGTTACGCCCATGATCCGCGCGTCCTGGCCGTGGGGCCGGCGGCGCTTTACTCGGACATGGGCGCCGTGGCTTCGGCCCCGGTGCGAAAAGGGCGGCTGACCCACGTGGACACCTGGGCCGGCCGGGGCGGCTTCGGCAGCAAACTGCTCCAGGAGCACGGCATCGTCGGCATCATCTACGGCGGCACCCACCTGGACGAAGACTTCACCGACCGCACGGTGGCCGACCAGTGGTTCCAGGACAAATACAACCAGCGCATGGCGGCCAAAGACCTGGAAGCCACCACCAAGTACCGCTACGACCCCAAGTTCAACACCGGCGGCACCTTCGGCGTCAACTACGCCACCATGGAAGGCAACCTCCTGGCCTTCAACTACCAGACCATCCACTGGAGCGAGGCCCAGCGCCGCGACCTGCACCAGCGCTTCATTCTGGAGCACTACCTCAAGCAGTTCAACACCGAGACCATCGAGCCCAAGCAGCAGCACAACTGCGGCGAGCCGTGCGCGGCGGTCTGCAAGAAGATGCACGGCATCTATAAGAAGGACTACGAGCCCTACCAGACCATGGGGCCGCTGTGCGGCATCTTCGACCAGCGCGCCGCCGAGCAGCTCAACCAGCGCGCCGACATGCTGGGGTTCGATGCCATCTCGGTGGGCGGCGTGCTCGCCTGGTTGATGGAGTGCCTTCAGGCCGGCCTGGTGACCGCCGGCGAACTGGGGGTCACCCAAGTGCCGCGCTGGGCGCTGGAGGGTTTCGATGTGGTCGCCGATTCCATGCACAACGCCACCCTGGGCATGGCCCTACTGGATCAGATGGCCCATCCCGAGGGCCAGCTGCAAATGCCGTTCGGTGCGCGCAAATGGGCCCGGCGTCTGGCCCGGGAACGCGGCAAGGCCGTGCTCGACCGCTTCGTCTTCAATGCCTTCGCCCGGCAGGGCTGGATGGTGCCCAACCAGTACTGGAGCCCGGGCGTGCTGGCGCCCATGGCCATCATGGGAAAGTACTACATGTACTACGGCCGCGACTTCGTGCCGCCCCGCCGCCTGGGGCAGTTGTGCGCCCAGCGCATGGTGAAGGAGCTGCTCATCGACAACCTGGGGGTGTGCCGCTTCCACCGCGCCTGGGCCGAGGATATGCTGCCCGACATCGTGGAGCGGATCTTCGGCCAAAAGGAGGCGCTGCTGCAGGCCATGGCGCGCACCGCCAGCCGCATCACCAGCCGCAACGCTTCGGTCTTCTGGGAATCGGCGCGCAACGCGGATCTGGTCTTCACCTTCCTGAAGAACAAGAAGGAAGTGGACGGCGTGCAAGACCCCGAACTGGACCAGTGGATCGCGCGCTTCGAAAAAGACCGCTCCGGCGCGGCCTTCGATTTCTGGTACGACATGCACAAGGGTATTCACGAATCGCTGCGGGAGTTTCCGGATTAGAAGCTTTGCTTCAGGCCGCCGAGTGCCGCTTCGGCTTCTTCGCGCACGACGGCCGTGGCATCCTGTAGCAGTTTCTCGAGCGCCGCGCAGGCCTGCGAACCGCCGATGCGGCCCAGGGCCCAGGCGGTCATGGCACGCACGCGCTCGTCTTCATGGCCTGCGCCGGCCGTGGACAAGGTTTGGACGTACTTGGGATCGCGCGTGTTGCCCATGGCGCGGGCCACGTTCATCTTCCAGCGCCACATCTGCTCGGCGGGCATGTAGAACATGCGCGGCCGGATGCGGCTTTCGAAGTAGGCCGTGTCCATGGCCAGCAGGCGCTCCAGGCGGAAATCTTCCTGCATGGCCGCGGCCTTGGGGTTGACCGGCAGATCGGCGGCCAGCCAAGGGGTGTTGCGCGGGCATACATTCTGGCAGCGATCGCATCCATAGATATAGAGCCCCATGGGTTCGCGCAGCTCGCGGGGGGTCAACCCCTCGCCGTAATAGCTCAGATAGGAGATGCACTTGCGCGGTTCGATGGTGCCGTCTGCCCGCAGGGCCCGCGTGGGGCAGGCGGCGATACAAGCGTTGCGGCACCATGAGGGACACCCGTTGGCGATGCTGGGCGCGTCGGGTTCGAAGGCCCGGTCCACCACCAGGGTGATCGGCAAGACCCAAGAGCCTTGGCGGGCGGCCTTGCGCGAGTAAAAGAGGCAGTTCTTGCCGAAGGTGCCCAAACCGGCCCGGGCCGCGGCCATGCGGTGGGGCAGGTTGCCGGGGAATTTGGATTGGATGCCGTGTTTGCGCAAATAGTCGCGGAAGGCCGTGATGCGCACGGCCAGGCCATCCCGGGTAACGCGATCGTCATCCAGGTAACAGCGTCCGAAGTGGCCTTCCAAAAATTTGGGAAAGGCTTTCTGGTAGTAGGATTCCATCAGCACGACGATGGCCTGGGCCGCGGGCATAATGCTTTTGGGGTCCGTGCCCTGCACCAAGTCCAATCCCATGCTTTCGACCCATCCGTACTCTTTTTGATGGGAGGCCAGAAACTGGCGGTGGCTGTCGAACGGTTCGGCGGTGGTAAAACCGATATCGGCGAATCCATTGGCGCGGGCGTTTTCGATTAGATCTTTTTTGGTCAGCATAGCTGCTCCCTGGCGATCTGCATGCGATTCTCACGGAAAGAGAATATGGCCCAAAGCGGCCCGGGTGTCCACACCTTATTGGAATGGGTTTGCCGGCAGATTAACAGGGGGCAAAGATAGCGTGTAAAGAGATGGGAGGCAGCCTTGAGCCGGTCAGACGGCGATCGCCCCGCAGATGGGCGCCGGCCAGGGCAGTTGACGGTCTTCGGCCAGTTGGTTGTCGAATCGCTTGGCGATGCGGGGCGGCAGGGGGCTGGACTTGCGCTGCCGCAGATCGACATGGGTGCCCAAGGCTTCCAGGGCGGCGGCCGTGATGCCGCTGGATTCGTTGACCATAAAATGCATGAAATGAAAGCGTTTGTCCGACCGCCCCAGGATGCGGGTATGCACCGCTACGGTCTGGCCGGCCTGCACTTCGGCCCAATAGGTCACAAAGTGCTTCAAGGCAAACCCCCCGGCATGGCTGCGCTCGAAATAGGCATCGTCCAACCCCATGGCATCGAAAAAGCGCCAGGTGGCATTGTCGAACAGGGCCATGTACCAGCGCACGTTCATGTGGCCCATGGCATCGATGTATTCGGTGGGGATGGTTTGCCGATGGTAAAGGGGCAACAGGGCGATCTGGGTCAGGCTGATCTGGGCCACCCGATCACCCTCGCCGGCTTTTAGATTATCGGTTTCGGTGGGCATAGGCATCAATTAAATGGGTTGACGACATAGGGTTCGTTCTTGCCGACGCCGATGGGCGGCGAACCGGACGGGGTGTTCTCATCGGCACCCTTGCTCTGGACGATTTTGAGCTTGATGCTGGCCGTCCCCAGGGAGGCACCGGCTTCATCGTAGGCTTCGACCGTGATTCGGTGAATTCCCAGGGTCAAGGTGCCGATTTTCAAGAGGGCGCCCTCACCGATCTTCCCATCCAGTTGAGAGGTCCAGCTCAACTGGACTTTGGGGATTTCGCTGCCCCCCGGGCTCTTCACATTACACGAGAAAACGATATCGTCACCGAGCACATGAACACTGTCATAAGCGGGGCTGGTGATCGTTACCGCGGTTTCCTGCGCCGCCGCGGCCGGTGCAACCGTCCCAAGGCCCAGCGCCAGGGCGGCGATCAGCCCGGCGAACAATCCAAATTTGCTTCTTTTTCGCATCGCGCGACTCCTTTCGATCCCTGATCGGGAAGCGGCTTTCGACACCGCCGCTATTATACCAAGCTTGCAACCAGGGCAATTGTTATCGGAAAGCAAGCGCGCCGTTTCCGAACCCGATCCCCTGGTACCTGCCATATCGACCCTTTGGCCGAAAACTTGAAATGAATTCCCAGGGAGGGCACCATGGTTTCCATGCTTGACAAATGATGTTCGCAGTGTTTTTATCGCGCCAATTCGAGGTGAATGTTGATGGTCGGTCTTGGCGGGTTTCAGGGTATCTGGGGGATATGGCGTCGCTTTGCGCTTTGGCGCTGCATGCCCTCGGTCTGACACTCGTACAACCGCCGATGAAACAATCCAGGACCGTGGGCTTTTCCCCACGGTCTTTTTTTTGATCCCGGGGAGAAGCCGCGGACCACTGACGTAAAGGAGAAATTCACATGCTGATCGTCATGAATCGCAATGCCCCCCCCGAGCAGATCCAGCGGGTCGTCCAGATCATCGAAGCCAAGGGGTTCACCGCCCGGCCGATTCCCGGCGGCGACCGGGTCTCCATCGGTATTCTGAACAACGAGGGGCCGGTGGACCCGGCGCTTTTCCTGGGCCTTCCCGGCGTCAAGGAGGCCATTCCGGTCACCCGGCCCTATAAACTTGTCAGCCGCGAGATCAAAGCCGAAGACACCCTGATCCAGGTGGGCGGCGTGATTATCGGCAACGGTCACCTGACGATCATGGGCGGCCCCTGCGCCATCGAAAGCGAGGCCCAGGCCCTGACCATCGCCGCCCATGTGAAGAACGCCGGCGGCCACATTTTCCGGGGTGGGGCTTTCAAGCCGCGCACCTCGCCCTACGCCTTCCAGGGCATGGGCCTGGAGGGCTTGAAGATTCTGGCCAAGGTGCGCGAGCGCTACGACCTGCCGGTGGTCACCGAGGTGATGGACAACGAGACCTTCGATCAGGTGGAGGAGTATGCCGACATCGTGCAGATCGGCACGCGCAACATGCAGAACTTCAGCCTGCTCAAGCGCGCCGGCTTGAGCAAGCGGCCCATCATGCTCAAGCGGGGCATGTCGGCCACCCTGGAAGAGTGGTTGATGGCCGCCGAGTACATCATGGCCGGAGGCAACCACCAGGTGATGCTGTGCGAACGCGGCGTGCGCACCTTCGTGCGCCACAGCCGCAACACCCTGGATCTGTCGGTGGTGCCGGTGGTGATCAAAGAGAGCCACCTGCCGATCATCATCGACCCCAGCCATGCCGCCGGGGTGCGCGACCAGGTGATCCCCCTGAGCCGGGCCGGCGTGGCCGTGGGGGCCCACGGCTTGATGGTGGAAGTGCACCACGAGCCGGAGCACGCCTTGAGCGACGGCGCCCAGTCGCTCTATCCCGATCAGTTCGTCCGGCTGTGTGACGATGTGCGCAAGATGCATGCGGTGGTAAGGGCAGAAAGTTGAAAGTGGAAAGATCAAAGTTGATGGACTCGTAAAAAGTGTCTCGGTGACCGTTAACGTCATTCCCGCGCAGGAGAGAATCCATTCTTTTCAAGAATTTATGGACTCACGCCGACGCGGGAGGGACGGCTCGGGGACTTTTGACGAAGTTGTCAAAGTTAAGGAATGATGCCGTTATGAATGAAATTATCGTTACCGGCCAGAGCGGGCGTTCGCGCATCATGATCGGCGAGACCCTCGATCGCCTGTCACAATACCTGCCCGAGGGCCGCACGATCTTGATCACCGACGAGAACGTCCAGCGCCTCTACGGCCACCGCTTCCCCGCAGGCGAAGTCATCGCCATCGGTTGCGGCGAGCAGCACAAGACCCTGGAGACCCTGGCCCTGATTTATGACCGGTTGATCGCCGCCGAAGCCGACCGCTCCTCTTTTATCGTGGGCATCGGCGGCGGTATCGTGGGCGACGTGACCGGCTTTGCCGCCTCGACCTACATGCGCGGCCTGCGCTTCGGCTTCGTGGCCAGCACCCTGCTGGCCCAGGTGGATGCCACCGTGGGCGGCAAAAACGGGGTCAACTTCAAAGGCTACAAGAACATGGTGGGGGTCTTCAATCAGCCCGAGTTCGTGCTCATCGACATCGGACTGCTCGAGAGCCTGCCCCCCGCCGAAATCGCCTGCGGGCTGGCCGAGATCGTCAAGCACGCCTGCATCGCCGACGCGGCCTACTTCGACGACATCGAACGCCATGGCGCGGCCATCGCGGCCATGGATGAAAACGTGCTGCTGCGCCTGGTGCAACGCTCGGTGGAGATCAAGGCCGGCGTGGTCAATCAGGACGAACGCGAAGCCGGCGAGCGGCGCAAGCTCAACTTCGGCCACACCCTGGGGCACGCCTTCGAGAAGACCCTGGGCATCTCCCATGGCGCCGCGGTGAGCGCCGGCATGGTTGTGGCCGCCGATCTCTCCGTGGACCGCGGCTTGCTGAGCCAAGCCGAAAGAGCGCGCATCATCGCGCTGCTCCAACGCCTGAATCTGCCCACTCATCTGGATTTCGACCGTCAGGCGGTCTTCAACGCCCTGCAAAAGGACAAAAAGCGGCAGCAGGCCCAGATGCACTTCGTGCTGCTCGAGGGGTTGGGCCGGGCCGTGGTGCAAACCATCGCCATCGACGAGTTGGGGCGCTGGCTGCTCGATGGGTAGCAACGACTCGGGCACGGCCCGACCAGCGGCGCCCGATCGGAGAGGTCCCGATATGAAACGCCCGATATGAGAAGATAGACTCCATGCCGATCGATTCGACACCGGCCATGCCCGTCGGTTTGCAGGCCTTGCCGCGCCCGGCCAAGATGAAGACCCTGGCTGGCGTGCTGCTGGCCATGTTCCTGGCATCCCTGGACCAGACCATCATCGGCACGGCCATGCCGCGTATCATCGCCGACCTGGGCGGTTTCAGCCACTACACCTGGGTGGCATCGGCGTACATCATCGCTTCGGCGATCATTATGCCCATCACCGGCCGCTTGACCGACATGTACGGCCGCAAAACCTTCTATGTCATCGGTCTGCTGATCTTCCTCTTCTCTTCGGTGGCCTGCGGCTTGAGCCGCAGCATGACCCAGCTCATCATCAGCCGCGCGGCCAAGGGCCTGGGGGCCGGCATGATGATGGCCACCGGTTTCGCCGTCATCGGCGATCTCTTCGCGCCGGCCGAACGCGGCCGCTATGTGGGTCTGGGCAGCGGGATCTTCGCGCTCTCGTCGGTCATCGGGCCCACCCTGGGCGGCTTTATCACCGACACCTTCTCCTGGCACTGGGTCTTCTTCATCAACATCCCCTTCTGCCTGGCCATGATCGTGCTGTTTCTGCTCTACTTCCCCCATCTGCGCCCCGCGGTGCGCCGGCACCGCATCGACGTGGCCGGCATTCTGGCCATGGTGCTCGTTATCGCGCCGGCCATGCTGGCCCTGAGCTGGGGCGGGGGCGAGCAGGGCTGGGGCGCGACCCCGCTGCGCTGGCTGTTCGGCCTGTCGCTGCTGATGCTCCTGGTCTTCCTGCTGATCGAACACCACAGCGCCGAGCCGATCATCCCCCTTTCGATCTTCCGCGAACCCATTGTGGCCGTGTCGCTGACGGTGACCCTGCTCACCGGCTTCGGCCTCTTCGGCAGCGTCGTATTCATTCCGCTCTTCTTCCAGGGGGTGCTGGGGGCCAGTGCCACGGTCAGCGGTAACTTCCTGACGCCCATGATGCTGGGCGTGGTGCTGGGCAGCATCGTTTCGGGACAGTTGCTCTCCCGGGCCGGCGGTCATTACAAGCGTCAGGGGATCGTGGGTTTGGCCATTCTGGCCCTGGGCATGCTGCTGTTGAGCCGCATGGGTTTGGCGACCACCACGGGCCAGGCGGTGTTTTTCATCAGCATCACCGGCGTCGGCCTGGGGGTGACCCTGCCGCTATATACGATTGCCGTGCAAAATGCCGTGCCCTATGAACTGCTCGGCGTGGCCACCTCGGTGACCGCCTTTTTTCGCTCCCTGGGCGGTGCCTTTGGCCTGGCCATTCTGGGCGCCGTGATGCACCAGCGCTTTTCCGCCGACCTGATCGCCCATCTGCCGGATGGTCTGCGCGAGGCCATGTCCATGCCGCAATTGATGGGCATGCTGAACAACCCCCAGGCCCTGGTGCACCCGGAGAAAAAGAGCCTGCTCGAGGCGGCCCTGGCCCAGGTGGGGCCCCAGGGCGCAGAGTTGTTCGAATCCTTGTTGCAGGTCATGCGCCAGGCGCTGCAGGCGGCGATGTCCCAGGTGTTTTTCGTGGCGCTGCTGGTGATCGTTGCCGCCTTCGTCGTCAACCTGTTTCTCAAGGAGATTCCCCTGCGCCGCCAGCATCAGCCGACCCGAAGCGGAGAGATTGGATAGCGGGCGGTGCCAATGCGCCTGGGAAAGATCGATACCGATAGCGATACCGACCCCGAAGGCCGCCCCCCTCGCAATCGGAATCGGTATCGGGATCGGAATAGAATGTCATTTAAGGAAACCCAGAGCTCTCATGTTTTCAAATCGTATCGATTGGCACCCGACACCCAACGCTTTAGGCGCGCTGCTGGCCCGCAAGAAGGCCGAGGGCCAACCGCTGTTGGATCTGACCCAATCCAACCCCACCCGGGCGGGGCTGGCGTACGACGGCGCGGCCATCCTGGCCGCCCTGGCCCGGCCGGGGGCCCTGGTCTATGACCCCGATCCGCGCGGCCGGCCGGAAGCGCGGAAGGCCATCGCCGCTTACTACCACGGCCTGGGCTGCCCGCTGGACGCCGACCAGCTTTTCCTCACCGCCAGCACCAGCGAAGCTTACGGCCTCTTGTTCAAACTGCTGGGCGATGCGGGCGACGAGGTGCTGATCCCCACGCCGGGGTATCCACTGCTGGCCTACCTGGCGCGTTTCGAAGGCTTGCGCGCCGTCTCCTATCCCACGCGCTACGACGAAGCGTCCGGCTGGGGCATCGATCTGGACGTACTCGAGGCCCTCGTGACCCCCCGCACCCGGGCCGTGCTGGCGGTCAGCCCCAACAACCCCACCGGCGCCTATCTCAAACCGGCGGAGCTGGCGTCCCTGGACGATCTGTGCGTCCGCCACGATCTGGCCCTGGTGGTGGATGAGGTTTTCGCCGATTATGCCGGGCCGCAGGCACCACCCCAGCGCCTGGGCACGGTGGCGGGCCGCACGCGCTGCCTGACCTTCGTGCTCAACGGCTTTTCCAAGCTGGTGGCCTTGCCCCAGGTCAAACTGGGCTGGATCGCCGTGACCGGCGAAGAGACCAAGGTGCGCGCCGCCGGGCAGCGCCTGGAAGCCTTGCTCGATTTCTACCTCTCCGTGGCCAGCCCGGTGCAGCATGCGGTGGCACCGCTGCTCGCCGGCCGCAATGCCATTCAACGCCAAATCATCGACCGTTTAGACGCCAATGAGCGCTGGCTGCGACAGCAGGCCGCCCAAACCACCCACTGCCACGTGCTGCGCCGGGAAGGCGGCTGGTATCTTGTCATGGAGATCCGCGACCGCCTGGACGACGAGGCGCGGGTCCTGGGGTTGCTCGAACGCCACAACACCCTGGTCCATCCCGGCTTCTTCTACGACCTTCAGCGCGAAGGTTACCTAGTGCTCAGCCTGTTGCCGCCGCCGGCGATTTTTCAGGCGGGCGCCATCCATTTGCTATCCTGATCAGGTGAAGTAAAGCATGCCGAACAGCACCCCCCCCAGGCCGATGCGGTACCAGCCAAAGATCGTGAAAGTGTGCGAGCGCACGTAGGTCAACAGCCACTTGACGGCCACAAACGAGACCAGCGCCGAGACGCTGAAGCCCAGCAGCAACAGGCCCCAATCCTCGGTCGGCGCATCGGGCAGCGGCTGGCGCAGGGCCTTGAAGATCTTCAGGCCGCCGGCGGCCAGCATGGTGGGGATGCCCACCAGGAAGGAGAACTCGGTGGCCGCCGGGCGGCTCAGGCCCAGCAGCAGAAGGGCCAGGATGGTGGTGCCCGAACGCGAGGCCCCGGGAAAAACCGCCGCCACCAGTTGTCCCAGGCCCACGGCCACCACGATGGGCCAGGTCACCGTGTCGCTGAGCGGCCGGCCGCGCAACCCCATTTCGATGCCCACGAAGGCCACGCCGCCCAGGAAAATGGCCCAGGCTATTGGTCCTAAGGTTTCGGGCAGTTCGAAACCGAAATGATCGAGCAGTAATCCGCCCACGGCCGTGATGACGAAGGCCGCAGCGATTTTCAGGGCGTAGTCCTGGGTGGCGCGTTCGCGCCATTGGAAGAGGAACTGGTGCATCCGCTGGGGAAAGAGCGGCAGCACGGCGATCACCGCGCCGCTTTGAATCACGATGTTGAACAGGTCGCTCTGGCGTGGCAGCCAGTTCTGGGCGATGAGCAGGTGGGCCGTGGAAGAGATGGGCAAAAACTCGGTGATCCCTTCGATGATGCCGAGGATGACGATGGCGATCCAGGTGGGCATGCAGACTCCTTCGGGACGTTATGGAACCAATTCACTTCTCAAGCTTTTATAGAAACGGTGAAATTCGTCGCTTTCGGGTTTGCGCGGCCGGGGCAGGGAGGCAACGATGTCCCGGGCGATGCGCGCCGGATGCCGGTCCATCACCAGAATGCGGTCGGCCAGCAGGATGGCTTCGCCGATATCGTGGGTGACGAACAGGATCGTGTGCCCTAACTCGCGCCACACCCCCAGCAGCAATTGCTGCATCTCTTCCCGGGTCTGGGCATCCAGGGCGCCGAACGGTTCGTCCATGAGCAGCACTTGGGGCTTGAGGATCAGCACCCGGGCCAGGGCCACGCGCTGCTTGGTTCCGCCCGAAAGCTGGCGCGGCAGGTAGTCGCGGTAGGGGCCCAGGCCCACCATCTGCACGAAGCGATCCACCTCGGCGCGCGCCGTGCGCCGGGGCATGCGCCCCTTGAGGCCCAGGGCGATGTTTTCCGCCACGGTGAGCCAGGGAAAGAGGGCATCCTCCTGGAAGACGACGCAGCGGTCGGCCCCCGGGCGCGTGACCGGGCGGCCGTGGATGCGTATTTGTCCGCTGCTGGGCGCCAGAAAACCGGCGATGATGTTGAGCAAGGTGCTTTTGCCGCAACCGCTGGGGCCCAGCAGGCAGACCAGTTCGCCCGGCGTCACGGCCAACGTCAGACCGTGCAGCACCCAGACATCCCGGCCGGCCAGGCAGAAGCATTTGCTTAGCTCCGTGATGGCCAGGGCCGGCGCGGCCGGTTGGGGATCGCCCGGTGCGATCAGCGTCAGTTTGGGGCCGGGTTTGGCGGTCACGGCAGCCTCCGGGCGCTCTTGAACGAGATCTTCAGCACCATCTGCAGCAGATCGTCGCTCAGGCGGCCCATCACGGCGATGACGACGATGCCCACCATGACCATGTCGATGCGGCCGATCATGCGGGCGTCCATGATGATGGCCCCCAGGCCGTCGGCCACGCCGGTCAGTTCCCCCAGCACCAGGTAGGCCCAGGCAATGCCCAGCCCCAGGCGCAGGCCGCTGACGATCTGGGGCATGGCCGCCGGGACGAGGATGGTGAAGATGGCGCGCACCCGGCCGATGCCCATCATGGCGCCGGCTTGATACAACAAGGGGTTGATCTGGCGGGCGCCGCTGGCGGCATTGAGATAGATGGGGAAGAAGGCGGCCAGGCAGACCAGGAAGACCGTAGCCGGCAGCCCGATGCCGAACCACACCAGCGCCAGGGGCAGCCAGGCGATGCCCGGCACGGCCCGGGCCGCATGGATGGTGTTGTCCACCAGCTTCCGAAACAGAGTCAATCGTCCGGAGAGAATCCCCAGGGGCAGGCCCAGCAGCACCGCCAGCCCGAAGCCTATCAGGACGCGCAGCAAACTGGCCCGCAGGTCGCCGAGAAAACGGCCGGCATAGGGGGCTTCACCCGGGCTGCCGAAGATATAGCCATGGGCCGCGGCGACGATATCCTGGGGTGACGGCAGCAGATAGGCCGGCACCAGCCGGGTGGCGCTCACCGCGCTCCAGGCCAGCAGCAGCAGCGCCGGAAGAATCCAGGGCAGCAAGGCCGGCCAGCGAAAAGGATGCTTGGAAGACATAAATCCCGAAACTACTCTTTGGTTCCGCTGCCATTGAGGAGCGCCTCGTCGGCCATGATCTGCCGTACGAAGCGCAGGTCGAAGAGCCGGTCGTAGTCCGGCTGGCGTTCGATCATCTTCAAGGCCTGCATGCGAGCGCCCAGGGCTTTGACTTTGGCCACGAAGGCCTCGTCCATCTCCCAGGCCAATTCCATGTTGGCGGCCGCTTTTTGCAGGACTTCGGGGGCGGTGCCGAACTCCGCGGCTTTGGCCAGCCATTGGGCCGGGTGGCGGCGCAGAAAATTGGTGGCCCGGGCGTGGGTTTTGAGCAGATCGGTCACCAGGTCGGGCCGCTTGTCGACCGTCGCGCGGGTGACGATCATGGCGGCATTGATGGTGCCCACCGCATCGTCGTAATAGGGATAGGCCAGGATGCGGCCATAGCCTTCATGCAAGGCCAGGGAGGGAAAGGGTTCGCCGGAGAGAAAGGCGTTGATGCCGCCCTGGGCCAGGGCCGTGCCCATATCGAAGAAATCCACCCGGGTGAGCTGCACGTCGGTTTCGGGATTAAGATCGGCCCGCAGCAGCGCTTCGCGCAGCAGGATTTCGTGCATGGTGCCGGGCACGTAACCGATCTTCTTGCCTTTTAAATCGGCCACGGACGGGATGTTTTCGGCCGAGCGCACCACCAGGGCCGAGCTTTTGTTGCACAGGGCCGCCACCACCACCACGGGCTGTCCCTGGGCCGCGGAGTGAATGGCATGCGCCAGCGTGGTGCCGCACATGTCCAGGCTTCCGGCCAGCAAGGCGGTCTTCTGGTCGGCCGGATTGGTGAAGGCCAATATCTCGCAGGGTTTCCGGTCGCCCAGAAAGTACGCGTAGAAGTACGGCTGGATGGTTTGGGCCGTTTTCCAGGTGCCGACCTTGATGGTTTTACCGGCCGCGGTTGCGTCCATGGCAAGGAACAGGCAGAACAGACCTATGATCCATTTTTTCATAAAACATCCCACCTCCACTTTCTTCTCTTATGAAACTTCAAGCAAAAGTATTCAGGAGCCAGAATGCAGGAGTCAGAATAGAAGGATCAAACCATTTAGATGGGCGGTTCCTCCGCATGGGCCTGCTGGGGGATTCGGAGCCCTCGACACTCTGAATTCTGACTTCTGACTCCTGAATTCTATTATTAAAACTTCAAGTTTCAGGCTCCGATAGAACCGGCTACCCAGCCGGCGGCGCCCGCTGTCTTAAAACAGTTGGATGCACCATCCGGTTCCCAGTCCATCTCCCGGTGCAGGGTCCGGCAGCGGTCGATGCCCTGGCCGCGCCCCAGACCGGTATCGGCCTGGCCGTCCCGGGGACTGGCGCCCACTTCCGGAAAGAGCAGATTGGCGCCGGCCATGAGCGCCGCGCCGTTGGGCTCATGGGTGCAGTGCGCCAGGGGAATGTCCCCCATGACCAGGCGCGAGATGGCCGTCAGCTTGGCCATCTGCAACTCGCTGATCATGCCGTGCGCGGTCATGGGCGAGCCGGGGAAATTGATGCGCCGCATGATGCCGCTATAGGTGGCGCGGTAGCGGCGGGCCAGTAGCATCAGATCCACGATCTCTTCGGCCGTATGCTCGGGACCGACCGGTTCGATGCAGTTCATCCAGCGCAGGCCCACATCCTTGAGCACCTGGATGGTGGCGATGCGCTTTTCGGGCTTGAGCGGCGTGTCGCGTCCTTCGCCCAGGCGCACGGCATGGTAGAACCCCACGAAGCCGGTCGCCAGCAAAGCTTCCCCCTCGGCGTGGGTGATGTCCCGGGTGTTGGCCACCAGGGGCGTGGCCACCGCGCCTTTCAGCAGGCGCCCGATCTCCAGAAAGCGCGCCAGGGGAAAGTTGCCGGTGGTCATCAAATTCAGGGCATCGGCCCCCTGGGCCTCGGCCTGGCGGGCCCAGGCCACGAGCTGGGCGTCGTCGAACGTCACCGCTTCGGTGAAGATGCCGGCCTTGACCGTCAGCGAGCAGAAGCGGCAGTTGAGCGGGCAGGGCGCCACATTGACGCCGATGTGAAAGTGGTTCTCCCCCTTGGGGCCGAAGCGTTCACGGGAAAGGGCGTCGGCCGTCTGCATCAGGGCGTAGCACTCCCGGCCGTGCAGGGGCAGGGCCATGAGGGCCAGGGCCTGGTCGCGGTCCACGCCCTCGCCGGCAGCCCCCTGTTTCAAGATGTCGGCCACGGCGGGCGAAAGGTTCCAGCTCATGCGTCTCCTTTGGGTGTTCGCCGCCTCCTGGGCGACGCTCGGCGCACCTTAGCAGATAATTTGGCCCGCCGCTACCTCAGCTCGCGAAGGCGGCGATAGGTGCGTTCGAGGCTATCGGCATGCGCTATGGCCCGATTCAAAGACCATGATGAGTGTACAAAGTCGCTCAAGATCGCATTGTAACCAAAACCAATTTTGGCTGTGCTGCCGGCCGAAGGCAAAAGGTTGGCTTTTATTTCCCGCCGACCATAATGACGAACAAGATTCAGCAACTTCTGTTTGGGGTCTTCCAGTTGTTCAGGGTCCAGGGGTATTTTACTTTTCGGAATACCCGCAAAACGGGCAAATCCATCTCTATCCGCCAGCAACCAGGCTTCGATTTCGCGAACCGCCACCCGAAACAGCATGCTATCGGGCAAAGCGCGCCGGCCGCACCAAAGCGCGATCAACTCAGGCGCACATGGCGTGTTATCCAAATCCGTCAAAAGTACTACGGGAATCGCTTGGGCTGTCTTGCACAGCTCCTGGAACTTACTCCGAAGATAGCTGTTACCCTTGCGGCCAAAGGATACCGCCACCTGCAAGTCGTTATTGGCTTCTGAAACCAGGTGATGCAAGAGCGTTTCGCTTAAGGCATCCTCGGAGGCGATATAGATCGGCGTCATGAAAAAAGCCCCAACTGCTCCGGCTTATTGGGGCGAGTTTGGGGTAATACCACATCGGCGATGGAGAGGCCGGCATCCAAACCCTTTTGTTCGGCCGCACTCACCGGTCGTGCCTTTGTTCCTTCGGGCGTCATTTCTAATACGACCACACCGCGTGCATCGATGGCCGGGTTCTCCAGCATCTTGCTGCTGTGGGTGCTGATAATGATCTGGCGGCGTTGTTTGGCAACTTTCTGAATGCGGTCAATCAGCAGTGGAATCTGCTCGACCACGGCCTCGTGCAGGGAGAGCTCGGGCTCTTCGATGAGCAACAATGCGCTGCCCTCCAAAAGGGACCAGAGGATGCCCAATAAACGCAAGGTGCCATCGGAGAAGTGCTCCTCACGCTGCCAGCCCGCATTGGGGCGGTGATGGGCATACAACGCTTCCAGGTGCGGTCGGCCGGTGGCTTCATCGGGCTTGAAGCGCAGCTCTTTAAAATGGGGAACGGCGGCCTCCAGCGCCTTGTTGATCTTGCGCAAACGGGTATTGCGGGTTTTTTCGCTGCATTTGGCGATACGCTCCAAAAACCCCTGGCCGAAGGGATCGTCTTCCAAACGGTTGCCGCCGATCTTGTCTCCGAATTTGAGCAACTGCGGCACCAGATGAAGATAAGTCGCCCCGCTGAAATAGTCGGCGATCTCCCGGAATGCACTGTTGGCCCTGGTCTGTTCCAGATGGGTTTCAGTCAGCAGCTTGGTATCGCTGAGATCGTCTGAATCAGGTCGGGTGAGGATCTTCTCGTTTTCGCCCTTCCAAACCTCTTCCCTGGAAACAAGCAGTCGCTGTGCCCCCTTGCCCTCGGATTTGAAACCAAGCACATAGCGCCAGGCGGGGGCGATCCTACTTGAGGTTTCCGAAAAGTGAATTTCGATGCTCACTTCATTATCCCGGCGGGCGTGCAGGCAACGCAATTTGGTTATTCCGCCGCGCTCCTCCACGGCTTTTTGCAGTCCGCCGCCTGCGGGTTTACAGACATCGCGTAGAAATCGAAAGACATCCAGCAAATTCGATTTTCCGGAGGCATTTGGTCCGATGACGAATGCATGCTGCGCCAAGTGAATGTCGGCCTCACGGAAATTGCGCCAATTCTTAAGCTTTAAGCGGGATATATTCATACTCGATACCTTTGGCTTGTGAACGCAGTCCGGATGTTCCGTGATGCGGGCTTTGTGTTGCGGTCCGCCCCCTTCAAAGCACTTACTTAATGCTATTAAGCCTTTGTCGGGCCAGATGTCAACGCAAGTAGTCACGACTGTTGCATCGATCTGTAGGGGCGACCGGCGGTTGCCCTCCGGCGCCGCTCCACAACATCGCGTCTTTGCATAACGCACCGCCAGGATGCAATTTGTCTTCGCACCGAATTGCCTCCCCCTCGAACATGCCCGATAACGACGACCTGTTGAGGGCCACCTCGAAGGGCGACCGCCGGTCGCCCCTACGGGTTGACGCGAAGCCCTGGGGAAACATTTCAACCGACTATTTTTTATTGCCTTCAGCCCCAAAGGCGATTCATAGTATGGACCAACGAAGGCGGAAACGCCATACCGCGTCAAGTCGTCCGAAGACCGATCAGGAGAAAATTATGACTTTACCATCCATCACCATCGGCGCGGCCCAGGGCACCCTGGTGCGCCATCTGGGTCGCATGGGCAATCGCCATGGATTGATCACAGGCGCCACGGGCACCGGCAAGACCGTTACCTTGCAGGTGCTGGCTGAAGGCTTCTCGCGCCTGGGGGTGCCGGTGTGGGCCGCCGACATCAAGGGCGACCTTTCGGGCCTGGCCGCGCCGGGCCGGCCCCATCCCAAGATCGACGAGCGCCTGGCGGCCATCTCCCTGCCGGAGTACCGCCAGCAACCCTGCCCGGCGCTCTTCTGGGACGTGGACGGCCAGAGCGGCCACCCCGTGCGCGCCACCATGTCCGAGCTGGGGCCCCTGCTGCTGAGTTATCTGCTGGAACTCAACGAGGCCCAGAGCGGCGTGATTTACGCAGCCTTCGATTATGCCGACGATCAGGGCATGCTGCTGCTGGACCTCAAGGATCTGCGCAGCCTGCTGGCCTGGATGGCCGAACACAACCGCGAACTGGGCACGGCCTACGGCAACATCGCCGCCAGCAGTGTGGGCGCCATCCAGCGGCGGCTGCTGGTGCTGGAAGAGCAGGGCGCCGAGCGTTTCTTCGGCGAGCCGGCCCTGCTATTGGCCGACCTGATGCACACCGATTTTTCCGGCCGGGGGGTCATCAGCCTGTTCGAAGCCGGCCGCCTGATTCACCAGGCGCCGCGGGTCTATGCCGCTTTTCTGCTCTGGCTGCTGGCCGAGCTGTTCGAGCAACTGCCCGAAGTGGGCGACCCGGAGATTCCCAAGCTGGTGCTCTTCTTCGACGAAGCCCACCTTCTGTTTGCCGGCGCACCCAAACCCCTGCTGGAGAAGATCGAGCAGGTGGTGCGCCTGATTCGCTCCAAGGGGGTGGGGATCTACTTCGTCACCCAGAACCCCCTGGATATCCCCGACAACGTGCTGGGTCAGTTGGGACTCAAGATCCAGCACGCCCTGCGCGCCTTCACGCCCAAAGACCAGAAGACGATCAAGGCCGTGGCGGCTGGATTTCCCACCAACCCGGCCTTCGACACGGCCGAGGTGCTGACCCAGTTGGGTACCGGCGAGGCCCTGGTATCGGTACTGGCCGAGGATGGCCGGCCCACGGCCGTGGCGCGCACGCTCATCGCACCGCCCGAGGGCCAGATCGGACCGTTGGACCCGGCCCAGCGCGCGACCCTCATCCAACGCTCACCGGTCAAGGGCAAGTACGATCAGGCCGTGGACCGCGAATCGGCCCACGAGCTTTTAAAAACCCGGGCCGAGAGCCTCCAGGCCGAACAAACTCGGGCCGCGGCCGAACGGGAGGAGGCCTTGCGGCGCCAGCAGCAGGAACGTCAGAGCCGTGGCCGGGGCGCTCAACGCCAATCCATGGGCGAGGCTTTGGCCAAGAGCGCGGCCCGTTCCATCGGCAGCCATCTGGGACGCCAGATCATCCGGGGCCTGATGGGCGCCATGTTCGGCAAACGATAACCCGGTAGAACTCTGCTTGACACCGGATATTTACTTTGCCAGTGTGACGCCATCCGATCGATATGAAAGTGACTTATTCAATTTGTGGAGGTTGTTTATGGCTGTAAAGAAAGCAAGTGCAGGCGAACCCGATTATGTGGTCATCGACAGCGGCAAAACCACCCTGAAGGATCTCTACACCAAAGAGGATTGGATGGCCATCTGGATGGGCTTCTTGATCCTGATCGTCGGGATGCTGATCTTCCTGCCCCGGCCGCCGGAGAAGATGACCGAAAATCTGGCCAAGTACAATGCGATCATGAAGGCCGAGGCGGCCCAGGCGCCCTTTAAAACCGTGGCCTGGCATCAGGCATCGAACGCCAAGAAAGGCATCAAGGCCACCGACCAGCCCTTTGCCAAAGCCATCCAAAACTATTTCAATCCGCCCAGCGGCTGGACCAGCAATCCCCTGGATGCCGTCTACCGCAGCCAGGCCACGGCCGACGCCCTCAATGCCGCCGGCAAACCAGGGTTTGAAAAAGCCCAGGCCGCCGTGGCCGCGGCCCTGACCCAGGCCCAGGCTTCGGAAGCGGCCGCTGCCGCCGCCGGCTTCAAGGATACGACGCTCAACGCCCAGGCCGAAAGCGACATCGCCGCTTGGGTGGCGGCCAACGGCAAGATCTCCAAGGCCAAGGCCAAAGCCACCAACAAGCCGTTCAACCGCATCCCCTATCTCATCGGCCTGGCCGTGATTCTGGGCCTCTTCTTCGGCATCGGCAAGGCGATCATGGGCCAATCCTTCGGCAAATTTTTCGTGGGCTTTTTCTTTGTCTTCTTCCTGGCCGTGCTGGCCTACATGGGTGAGACCCAGGCGACCATGAAGCACTGGGGCTTCGGTTTTCCCCTGTGGGCCATTGTCTTGGGCATGCTGGTGAGCAACACCATCGGCACCCCCAAATGGGTGCAGCCGGCGGTCGCCACCGAATTCTTCATCAAGACCGGCCTGGTGCTGCTGGGCGCCGAGATTCTCATGGGCAAGATCCTGGCCATCGGCAAACCGGGCATCTTCGTGGCCTGGATCTGCACCCCCATCACCCTGATTCTCACCTACTGGTTCGGCCAGAAGGTGATCAAGATGACCTCCAAGACATTGAATATCACCATCTCGGCCGACATGTCGGTGTGCGGCGTGTCGGCGGCCATCGCCACGGCGGCCGCTTGTCGCGCCAAGAAAGAGGAGTTGACCCTGGCCATCGGGCTCTCCATGGTTTTTACGGCCATTATGATGGTGGCCCAGCCCGCCTTTGCCAAGCTGGTGGGCATGCCCGAGGTCCTGGCCGGCGCCTGGATGGGCAGCACCATCGACTCCACCGGCGCCGTGGCCGCGGCCGGTGCCTTCTACGGCGAAAAAGCGCTCTACGTAGCCGCCACGGTCAAGATGATCCAGAATGTGCTCATCGGCGTCACGGCCTTCTGCGTGGCCGTCTACTGGTGCGCCAAGGTCGATTGCGCGCCGGATCAGAAGGTGAGCTGGTGGGAAGTGTGGTACCGCTTCCCCAAATTCGTCATCGGCTTCATCCTGGCCTCCATCATCTTCTCATTCATTGACGGGAACATGGGTAAGGATGTCAGCTCGGTGATGATCGATAACGGGGTGCTCAAAGGCCTGACCAAAAACGCCCGCGAGTGGTTCTTCGCCCTGGCCTTTACCTCCATCGGTCTGGAGACCAACTTCAAGGAGTTCAAGCCTTATTTGAAAGGCGGCAAACCCTTTACGCTGTATGTGTTCGGCCAGACCTTCCAACTGGCCCTGACCCTGCTGGTAGGCTACATCATGTTCTACATCGTCTTTATCGAAGTGACCAAGGCCCTCTGATTCTATGCATATCGATCCGCTTCACGGTGAAGGTTTCGCCCCCGGGGCTCCGGCCCCGGGGGCGCGCCTGCGCGCCTACTTGCGGCTGGCCCTGGGCATGCTTCTCCTGGCCATCTTCCTGACCGCCGCCACGCTCTTCAGCGCCCACGTACCGGCCCTGGTGACCATGGCCGAGCGCATCGAAACCTACGACCTGCGCCCCGCCGCCATCTACTACACCGACCACAAAGCCGCCGCCGATGGCGAGGCCTACATCCACAACAGTCTGGAATATACGCCCGGCAAGCCATAGCGACCCAACGGCGCGCGTCAGAATCTCGAAGAGGCGAGCTTGATGTCGGCATCGGCCCAGGCCCGGTCGAAGCGTTGTTCGATCTGCGCGGCCTCGTCGTCACGCCCCTGGGCCTTGAGGCTTTGCCATAGACCGTAGAGCGAGTAGCCGTTGTCGCGATAGCGCTTCAGATCCTGCCAGTAGACCACCTCCGCTTCGGCGGGACGCCCGGCCTCAAGCAGCACGGCCCCCAGCGTCTGGCGTGTGGGGTAGTACCAGTCCGGCGGTTCATTGTACATCAGGCTGTCTTCGAGCCGGACGGCGCGCTCCAGGTGGCTGATGGCGCTCTCGAAGCGTTTTTGCTTGGCCGCCATTTCGCCGTCCAGGAGTTCGCCGGCGATGCTCAACAGCGTCGGCGCCGCACTGAATCCGACCGCTTCTTCTTTGGTCCGGTGATTTTCGAGAATGCGCTGAAGCGCCTGGCGCTCCTTGGCGGCCATCTGCGGCTGGTCGGTATGGGTGTAAGCCATGCCGCGGGCATAATGCCATATGCCGGTCATGTACCGCCATGGTTGGGGCGGTTGTGGTTCGGCCAGGACCGCCTCCCACTGGCCAAAACGGACCAGGGCGAAGAGCGGCATGCTGGCAAAGGTCTGATACAGGCCCCAGTCATTGCCCGAAAAGTCTTTGGGCACCTTGGCGGCGACCTTGCGTGCAGCCGCCAGGGTCGCTTCCGATTTGCCCAGCATCAAGCCGGCCCAGGTATGGAAATGCAGGTTGTGGGGGTAGTACCCCAGGGGATAGATGCCCTGGGTGCGGCATTGGATGATATACGCTTCGTCGGCCTTGGCGGCCTGGGCATTGAGGTCGAACGATTCGGCATAGCGCCCCACCTGCATGTAGACGTGCGAGGGCATATGTACCAGATGACCGGCGTTTGGGGTCAGGCCGCGCAGCCGATCGGCGGCCATGACGCCGCGGTCGGGGTCGACCGATTCGACCGCGTGAATGTAATAATGCAGCGCGCCGATATGACGCGGGTCACGCTGCATGATCGTTTCCAGGGTTTGCACTATCTCAGGCGTGCGCGGCCGCGGCTGACCGTCCCGGGTCCAGTAGTTCCAGGGGGAGAGGTTCATCAACGAGGCCGCATAGAATGTGGCGGCATCCAGATCGTCCGGATAACGGGCATGGACCTCCCGCATGGCTTCCGAGTAGGCTGCATCCAGCTTGCCGCGGTCAGCAGTGGGATCGGCGCTGTAGCGCTTGGCTAAGGCCTCGATATATGCCCGCTCGTGCGCCGTGGCGTTTTCTTTGCGGGCCAGGGCCATCTGGATGGCCTCATGGGCCTGGGACACCACATGCTCGGACATCGGCAGGTTCAGGTTGGGTCCCAGCACCAGTGCCCAGCCCCAGTAGGCCATGGCGCAGTTCGGATCGAGACGGGCCGCCTCCTTGAAGCTGCGCAGGGCTTCCTGGTGGTTGAATCCATAGGTCAGCCGGAGTCCCTGGTCGAAAAAGGCCTGGGCCTCCTTGGATCGGGTGGAGACCGGGTGATGATGATCCCCGAGACCTGCCAGGACCGGTGCGATCGGTCCGTCGGCCCGCCGTGGATCGGCTTGCAGGGCTTGGGGATCATGACCGCCGATGTGCTGGGCGCTGGCGCCGGCATAGGCCGCCCATGCCAGCAGAGTTATGAAAATAGTGACATATATTATGGATTTTTTCATTGGTTTCATCTCAAGACCTCCTGACTTCCGGGAAGCGACCGCTTGCCCGGTAAGACGCTAATTTTCGCCGGTGGCCGTCTCGTCGGCCCATCGTACCGGCTGTCATTGTTGGGCTGAGGATAGGATAGATACCGACGGGGTTCCTCAAATACTGGCTATTGTGTATTTTTCCCTTCGGGCTACAGGTGATAACTATTTTTCTATGCTTCACCGGCCCCTTCAAAAGGCTTAAAAAGACCGCAGTTCAGCAAACAGATCGTCGCCCGGGGGTGATTCATGGCCGGGAACAATTTGAAGCAAATCAGGGAATCCCTGTTGATAAGCAAACATGAGCACAATAGTTGGCCCCATGATCAGACATCACGGGGGCAAAACAGAGATCGTGATTGCGAGGGATGATGGCCGATAAACCCACTTACGCACAATTGGAGCAACGCGTGCGGGATCTGGAGCAGACCGTCGCCGGACTGGAGGGGCGCCTTCAGCAAGCCCAGAAGATGGAATCCATCGGCAACCTGGCGGGGGGCATCGCCCATGACTTCAACAATATCCTCTTTGCCGTGGTCGGCATGGCCGAATTGCTCCTCGATGATCTGGTACCAGGCTCCCCGGAGCACGAGAACGCCCAGGAAATCCTGCTGGCGGGAAAACGCGGCCGCGATCTGGCGAATCAGATTCTGGCCTTCAGCCACCAGGCCGAACAGAAGATGATTCCGGTTCGGTATCAGCAGGTGCTCAAAGAGGTTTTCAGGCTGATCCGTTCAACGATCCCCTCGAATATCGAGATCGCCCAGGATATTCAAAGCGACTGTGGATTGATGCTGGCGGACGCCACCCAGTTGCACCAGGTGGCGATGAATCTGATCACCAACGCCTATCACGCCGTGGAGGCCAACAACGGGAAGATATCCGTAAGCTTGAAGGAGACCGTGGTGGGTGCAGATAATTCCCCCGGGAGCCCCCTTGCCCCCGGGCGATATGCCCTGCTCACCGTTTCCGACACCGGCTGTGGTATCGACGCGCTCAACCTGAACAAGATCTTCGAGCCCTATTTTACCACCAAGTCGTCCGGCAAAGGCACGGGTCTGGGGCTTGCCGTGGTCTGCGGCATCGTCAAGGCCCACCATGGCGATATCCGGGTGTCGAGTACCCTGGGTCAAGGCGCCCAATTTAGCATTTATCTGCCCCTGATGGAGAAATCGGCCGCCGCGGTCCAGCCCAAAAGCGCAGAAAGCAACGGGGGCGGCCTCGAAAGGATCCTGCTGGTCGACGACGACGAATTGATCACGCGCCTGGAAAAGCAGATGCTTGAAAGACTCGGATATCACGTGACCCTGCGGGTCAACAGTGTGGAGGCCCTGGAAGCCTTCCGCGCCAATCCGTCGGCCTACGATCTGGTCATGACCGACATGGCCATGCCCCATATGACCGGAGATCAGCTGGCTCAAAAACTGATTGCCATCAAGCCGGAATTGCCGGTGATCATCTGTACGGGCTTCAGCGAACGGATCGATCAGTGCAAAGCGTCCCAGATGGGCATCAAAGGCTTTCTGATGAAACCGATCGTGAAGTCCGAAATGGCCAGGATGATCAGAAACGTTTTTGACGATGCGGCCAAGCGAATGGCATAACAGCCTGATAAGCACCGAGGTTCTTCTTCCCATGCATGACGACCCACGCACCTTTATCTACTGGATTGGCTCGGACGACACGATAGTACAGGTCAATGCGGCGTGGCTGGCGTTTGCCATGGAGAACGGCTCCGATTGTCTCTCCACCGAGAGCGTTGTCGGGAAAAGTTTGTGGACGTTCATCGCAAGCGATGTCGTGCGCCATCTCTACCAGATGGTTTTTCATCGAATCCGCCATGGACAAAGCATCCAGGGGATACCCTACCGCTGTGATGCCCCGGACAGCCGCCGGTTCATGCAAATGGACTTGAAGCCAGCCGCCGGCCTGAGCGTTCAGATCGAAAATCGGATCATCCGGCAGGAGTCCAGAGTGCCGGTGCCTATTTTGAGCGACTATCGGGACATGTCCGATCAAATCCTCCTGATCTGCAGTTTCTGCAAGCGAATCAAAACCGGACCATCGTGCTGGGCAGAGGTCGAAGAGGCGATGGCAACGCTCGGCTTGAATGACGCCTGGCCGCTGCCGCAACTGTCCCATGGGGTTTGCGAAAAATGCTTCGCCCACTGGGAAACCCTCGGCGAGCAGGAATAGCGCCCAGATGTCGACCCCGAGCGCATCGAAACCTACAACCTGCGCCCCTCCGCCATTTACTACCCCAACCACAAGGCCGCCGTCGAAGGCGAAGCCTACATCCACGACAGCCTGGCGTGCCCACCGCACACGCCGTAAAAAGCCCCCTGACGTGCGCCGGTTCGGTTCGGCGCTGGGTCAGGGGGCTGTTCTCCGGGGCGGCTCCACTGGGGATCAGTAGAGGCATCATCCGCAACGATCAGGGCGCGTCATTGGGATCGAGCACGGCGTCTATGACGTGAATTACACCGTTGGTGGTGATGTAGTCGGTTACCGTCACCGTGGCAGGGCGGTTGCCGCCGTCATTGAGGATCAGGTCCGACGCCACCAGATCCAGGGCCAGGCCGCCACCGTTGAGCATAATGACCGTGCTGCCGCTGGCCGCGATGGCGTCTACTGCGAAGATCTCCCCGGCGATGGCGTGGTAGGTAAGGATGTCGGTCAAGGCCGGCACGTCGGCGATGAGGTCGTTGAGCACATCGGCCGGAATGGCGGCAAAGGCGGCATTCGTGGGGGCGAAGAGCGTGAAGGGTCCGGGGCCCGAGAGGGCGCCGTCGAGACCCGCAGCCTGCACGGCGGTGACCAGGGTGGTGAAATTACCGAGGTTGACCAGCTTGTCCACGATGCTGCCCTTCCCGTCGGCCGGCGCCAGCACGGCGTCGATGACGTGAATCACGCCGTTGGCGGTGATGATGTCGGCGACGATCACCGTGGCCGGGGCGCTGCCGGCGCTGTTGAGCACCAGGTCGCCGTCCAGCTCCTCAAGGCCCAGCAGATCGCCATTGAGCATGACCACCTGCTGGCCGGCCAGGCCCAGAGCGTCTTCGGCCAGTACTTCGCCGTCGAACACATGGTACTTCAGAATATCCTGCAAGGGGGCTTTGTTGGTGTTGGTGACCAGCCCGTTCAATACATCGGCCGGAATGGCCGCAAAGGCCTCGTCGGTGGGGGCGAAGACCGTGAACGGTCCAGGCCCGCGCAGGGCCTCTTCCAGGCCGGCGGCCTGCACCGCAGCCACCAGGGTGGTGAAATTGCCCGCCGCGATGGCGGTGTCCACGATGTCGGCCAGGGGCGCTTCGGGCTCTTCCTGGGCAATCGGCGGATTGTCGCCGCCGCCCGACGAACTCGAACAGGCCGTTGCAAAGAGTGCTATAAGCAAAAGGATCGAAAGTTTAAAACCAAATTTAGACGTTATGTTCATGGCAAGTCCTCCCTCGTTAGGTTCATTTGTTTTGTGGCCGCAAAGTAGGCGCCTCGGCCGACAATACAATTGGGAAGGATGTGAAGAGTAAATGAGGGTATGAACCTACCAGGCAGGTGCCGCTTCATAAGCTTTGCGTTCGTTTGAACCTCAATCCACCCGGCCTCCTATCAAGTGTATCCAAATCTTGCCGATAAAATACCAATGGAGGTCGGTCCACGGTAGTGCGTCCAAAAAAGACTGCAACTCAAATGGCGCGGAAAGGACCGACCCATCCTGTCGGAGGCAATGGATCATGGTCAAAGGCATTCGGGATATAGGGGTTGCGGCCATGTTCGGTTGGTGGGTGTGGGGCGGCCCGACTTTCAGGAGTTTTATGACCCGGCCCCCTCGACCCAATAAACGACGGGGCCTGGCCTTCCGGCTGACCCTGTTGATCCTGACCAGCACCACTTTAATCTTTTTAGCGGCGTTCGGGTATAACTACTACCACTCCCGCCAACTGATGTTGAAGGATGCGCGCCAAAGCGCCATGCATCTGGCCCAATCCGTGGTGCAGCAGATCGAGACCCGCCTGTGCGCCGTGGAAACGTTGCCTCGCATGGTGGCCCGGCACCTGGAACGTCCAGCGGTGGGCGGTGGGGCGGTCGGGACGCTGACCGCCGATCGCCTGCACGCCCTGGTGCAGGATATGATGGCCGGCACACCGGATATTTTTGGCGCGACCGCGGCTTTCGAGCCCTATGCCTTTGACCCCGACCGGCAATACTACGCCCCCTATTTTCACCACGCCGAAGACGGCCGCGTGCTCTTCACCCAACTGGGCGGCAAGGAGTACAACTATTTTCTCTGGGACTGGTATCTCATGGCCCGGGAGTTGAACCGGCCGGTGTGGAGTGAACCCTACTTTGACGAGGGCGGGGGCGGTATCCTCATGGCCACCTATTCCCAGCCCTTTTACGACCGCTCCGGAGCCACGCACATCTTCCGCGGCGTGGTGACGGCCGACATCTCCCTGGAAGCGCTGGTGGCGCAGATCAACGATATCTCCCTTTACAAGACGGGCTATGCCTTTCTGCTCAGCCGTAATGGGGCCTTCCTGGCCCATCCCGATCCAACGTACATGATGCGCGAAAGCATCTTCAGCCTGGCCGAGGCCAAGGGCCGGCCCGAGCTGAGGGCCATCGGTCGGCAGATGTGCCGGGGAAGTTCCGGGTTTGCCACCTTGACCAGTCTCCATACGGGGCGCCGTTCTCTGTTGGCCTACGCGCCCGTGAAGGCGGCCGGCTGGGCTGTGGGCGTGGTGATTGCCGAAGACGAGCTGTTGGCCGACCTTGAAAATCTCAACCACCATGTGCTGGCCATCGGCGCAGCGGGGTTCACCCTGCTGTTGCTGGTGGTGGTGGCCATCAGCCGATCGATTACCCGGCCCCTTCAGCGGCTGGTGCACACTACCGAAGAGATCGCCCGCGGCAACCTGGAGGCGGCCCTGCCGGTCGTGCACACCCGCGACGAGGTGCAGGTGCTGACCCGTTCGGTGGACGAGATGCGTCTGGCTCTCAAAGAATACATCGCGGACATCGCCGAGACCAGCCGGGCCAAAGAGCGCATCGAAAGCGAACTGAAAATCGCCAGCGCCATTCAGATGAACTTTCTGCCCAAACAGTTTCCACCTTTTCCGGCTCAGTCGGCCTTTGACCTGTATGCCGCCCTGGCACCGGCCCGGGAGGTGGGCGGCGATCTGTACGACTTCTTTATGCTCGATGACAGCCACCTCTTTTTCTCGGTGGGCGATGTGTCGGACAAAGGCGTTCCCGCGGCCCTGTTCATGGCCGTGACCAAGACGTTGATGAAGGGTATCGCCGAGCAGGGGCTGACCCCGGCCGATGTGCTGGCGCGCGTCAATGTGGAGTTGTGCAGCAACAACGAGGCCGCCATGTTCGTCACCGTGGCCTGCGGTATCCTGGATATCGCCACGGGGGACGTGCGCTACTCCAACGCCGGTCACAATCCGCCAGTGCTGCAGCGCCAAGGCCAGGCCCCCGAGTTGCTGCCCATGCCCCCAGGCCTGGTGCTGGGGGCGATGGAAGCGGCGGTCTACGCCAACTGCGTCGTCCGGCTCAACCCCGGTGACCGGCTATTGCTCTATACCGACGGGGTAACCGAGGCCATGGACGCCGGGCAGCGCCTCTTCTCCGAGGCGCGCCTGTTGCTTGAAACGGCGCGTTTGGCAGACACCGAACCGCGCCGGATGGTCGAGGAAATTATGGCCGCCGTCGCGGCCCATGCCGGCGGCACCGCCCAATCCGACGATATTACCGTGCTGGCCCTGCACTTTAAGGGGGAAGCGGGATGGCTTTGCCAATGAAGCATAGATGAAAAAACGCGATTAACGTTCCGGCACGACCGGATCAGGAGGCAAAATGGAGTGTAAACATCACAAGGGCAATGGGGCCATGGTCCTCTCGGTGAGTGGACGCATGGATGCCGTCACGGCCCGGGATTTTGAAAAAGAGAGCAGTGCCTGGAGCGGCGAAGAAGAGAAGAAGTTGGTGGTGGACCTGTCCGGGGTCGACTACATCAGCAGCGCCGGCCTGCGAAGTTTTCTGTTGCTGGGCAAGCGCGTCAAAGCCGCCGGGGGCACCCTGGCGCTCTCCGGCATTCGGGGGATGGTGCGGGAAGTATTCGATATGTCCGGCTTTGCTGCGATATTTCCGGTGTATGCCACTCCAGAGCAAGCCATTGAAGCCACCCAATGAATCGTCGCTGACATGGCTGCGTCTTCCCGGCACCAGAACCGCCCTGGGGCAGTTCCGGGCCTTTGTCCTGGGGTTCGCCCAGTCCCAAGGGCTGCCCGAAGCCCTGCGGCTCAAGGTCGAGCTGGTGTTGGAAGAGGTGCTGCTTAATATCTTCGACAATGCCTTCGAAGGCGCACCGGCCGGACAGGTGGCCGTGGGGTGCGGCAGGGACCCGGGCAAAGGGTTTTGGGTGCGTGTGACCGATCCGGGGCGGGCCTTTGACCCTCTGGGCCAGCCGCCGCCGGACACCACCCAGGATATCGCCGACCGGCAAGTGGGCGGCCTGGGCATCCATCTGGCCCGGCAGATGAGCAGCCACATGCACTACCAGCGGCGCAACGACCAAAATGTCCTGGACGTCTATTTCCTGCTTTAACGGGAAGAGACATCCTTATTCCGGTCTATCGGAAGATAAACAGCCATCCGGTAATTATAAAAAGGTGAAACATGCACGAAATTGAAAGCGATCGCCTCTTCTCCTCTTTGATTAAAATCAACTATGACAAGCGTTTCATCCGAATTGCCCAAGACTTCATCGAAAATCTCAGCGGACTTGCCGGTGCAAACAAGAAGGAGATTTTGCAGATTTCCCTGCTGATCGAGGAATGTCTGGCTTTTATTATGGATAAATACATCGATTGTCGGGTTGCGGCCCATATTCAGATTCTTTTTTCGGTGACGACGGACAAGAAAATACGTCTTGAAATTACGGATATCGGCCCGCCCATTCATCCAAGCATGATCCCGTCCTTTGATATTGCGGATGAAAATTCAGAAACAGGTCTCTGGTATAAGGTGGCTCAAGGTCTTTCCGACTCGTTTGACTTCATAAACAAATTCGGCGCCGGATGGCTTATTCAGGTTGAAAAATGCATTGAAAATGTCACATTCTGTGCAAGCGGAGTGGACGGCCAGGGCAATGATCCCCATACCAAACAAGCGGAGACGATCGGAGAAAAACATGTTCGGCCGGCAACGGCCGCCGATGTTCCTGCCCTCATCGATCTCGCCTATATGACCTACCGTTATACCTATATATTTCCTGATTTTTACGACGGGGAGTTGCTGAAAAAATATATCGAAGAAAAACTGTATGAAATCATACTCATTGTGCATGGAAGCAAGGTCGCCGGCGCCTTTGCGATAAAGTATCTGGACGCCGGTTATGTATCCGCTGAAATTGGCGCAGCGATGATATCACCGGAGTATCGCAGTACGGATGCCATAGGTCTGATCGTCCGGGAGGTGGATCACTATGTCAGGACCAACCCGCACCGCTGTGAGTTTTTTTTATCCACAGCCGTGACCAGCCATGTCCGATCTCAAAAGAGTCTGGCAAAGGTCTGCAATGGTTTCAAACCACTGATGATCGCTCTGAACATGGTTCCCAAACCGGAATTTATAGGCATCGAGCATAAAACCGGTGGCCGGGAATCGGGGCTTTACGTCTATCATCTGAACCAGAAGCTGAAAATGAAAAAGCTGCATATTACCGGCGCAAAACACCTTCAAATCATAAATGAATTGATCGCTTGTACCGGAAACGGCGTTGAAATCCTGACTGAAACGTCAGAACCTGACAAGCTGGCATCATACATGGCCGTTACACGGAGCGATGCGGCCCAATTTGCCACGATTACGATTGAGTCGATGGGGCGCGACTGGTTTTCGGTGCTTAGCAAAAAGATATTTTCGGCCATTGCTTCAGGTATGGAGAGCGTCAAGGTGACGATACCGACATCCAGCCCTCTGCCGGCGGACATGGAAAAAATGCTGACCGACTTGAACCTTGTCTTTTGCGGTCTTTCACCGAGATCCCTGGAAAACATGGATCTTGCCTATTGTCTGGCCACCAGACCGGTGGATTTCAGCCAGATTAAACTGTATGATCCCCTCGCCCAGAAACTTTTAATGCATATTGAACAAAATTATGGCGGGTAACGAGCAATACACCAGGCTTTATTCCGTATAAAACTCCATTCTGCTCAAGGATCTGGCCGCGTTTTCACCTGCGTAGTGGCCATGACCTATCTGTGCCGGATCGAACATTGGCTTCGATGAATGAAGGGCCTCGAAATTGTAATAGAGTACCCCCTTAAATCCGTCTTGACAGGTTTGCGCCGATTTGCGATTTTGGCCATCCAAAACCCAATCGGCGACAGGCTTCGCGGCATACACCGCCGCCCCGATGGGCTTCAGGCACGTACAACGGCACCACCTCTCTGCACGGACGCCACATCTGAACTCCCAACACCTTGCGCTGTTGCGCGCCAGTGAAACCGAATCACAAATGCGCTTCGATAAACCTTTTCAGAGGAGGTGGACGCCATGGCCTTCGATGCCTTCATGCACATCGACGGGATCCAAGGGGAGAGCAGCGACGAGCGGCATGCCGGCTGGATCGAGATCAAGAATTTCAGCCTGGGCGTCGGCCAGCGGGTGTCGCGAACGGCCAGCAGCGCCGATGGCGAGTTTCCGATCGACGACGTGGCCGTCAACTATGGCCAAATCGAATGGCACTACACCCGTCAAAACCGCGCCGGGGGCGGCGCCATCGGCAGCCTGGCCGCCGCCTGGAGTTTGGAGAAGAACTGCAAAGCATAGTCGAAAGGGGACAATCATGGCCATCCAACACATGGTCCGCAGGGGGGACAGCCTCAGTGCCCTGGCCGGCCGGTATCTGGGCAACCCCAACAAGTGGCGTGACATCTACGACTTTCATAACGAGCAGGTGAAGCTGCGCGGATTCGGGAACAAGGCTCTGTTCGCCGTCAAAAATGCCGACCGGATTTACGTGGGCCAGGTGCTGGTGA
>Ga0068712_1000110_pt1 | contig 160484 bp, 139 predicted proteins | sample MTBAKSrepl1MetaG_FD_62987 | JGI IMG/M metagenome (GOLD analysis project Ga0068712, IMG submission 62987) | Enrichment culture microbial communities from Arthur Kill intertidal strait, New Jersey, USA, that are MTBE-degrading - MTBE-AKS1... | ecosystem: Environmental > Aquatic > Marine >... | reverse complement strand
ATTTACACAATAGGAACTAGTATTTCTCAATTTATTTCTTATTTTCTTCCTTTAGGTAATCTCTTTATTTATTAACCGATTTTACATCTTTTCGGTTACCTTTTATTTTGAGGCAACTGGATTTTTTTACCGATTTTTTGTCGGCGCATTTATTATGGATTTAAGGTTTTTTTAAACTTATTTCTAAGTAAGAAATCAAGGCAATTTAGATGATAAGAATATAAACCCTGTTAAAATTACCATTATAATGTTTGTATAGATTTTAATTTTCGGCTATTGAGTAACAAGTACGTCAATAAAAACATAACTATTAAGAAACTTATTTCTTTATATTGTATCGTCTATCTGAAATGTGCAGTATTATAATTTTTTTTGTATAATATCGTTTATTATTTATGTATGTGATTGTGGGCATGATTTTGACAGCACCGTTTTAAATTGTTTTTTGTAGTAATCTTACTTTGTAAATTATTTATCCAAAATTATTTGTTAAAACAACATTCTAATTTCTCCAATTATGGGTTAATAAATAACAATGCAAAATTCAAAAACAATACCTTCTCTTCCCAAACGATTATACGCTTTTGTTATTATCATGGGTTTTATAATTATTTCAGTAATCGGTTACAGTCTGTATTCAGGGGTAAAGACAAATAAAATTCATGCATTCCTTGTTAATGCCGCAATGGAAATTAAATACAGGTCAACCGCAGCTCATATAAAACTTGATGATTATTTGCAATACGGCAATATTGAATCCTTAAAAGATTGCTGGAACGATCTTGATTCTGCAGACTATAGTATTAACATAATACTATATGATAGAAATCTTGAAGGAGGTTTTTTATTTCCGCTGATTGAGGATGATTTAAAAAAAGATCTGACAAACTTGAAAACGATTTTGTCTGAGTATAAAGAATCAGCTAAAAAGAAAATTGAAAGATTACAATCCAGGAATGGTAATTCTGAATTAGAAACAGAATTTAATGAGAAGTATCAAGCGTTATTAAACGCCGCAATGAATGTGAAAGAAAAGCTTAATTACGTGATGAAAGACGACTTGGACAATTTTATTGTAATGCATTATGTTCTTATTGGGATAAGCATTATAATAATGCTGTTCGTTGTTTCTACATTTATCGTATTCGATAAACACAGAGCCAAAGCCATTATTGAAATTCAAAAAACCAACCAGCAACTTGAAAAAGAAATCAGAGGACACAACCTTGCGCAGGAAGCTTTACAAGAAAGCGAAATGAGACTTACTCGTTTGATTGGAAATTTGCCGGGCACGGTCTATAGGTGTAAAGATGACGAAAACCGGACGATGCTTTTTATAAGCGAAGGCTGCATAAATATTACAGGTTATAAACCCGAAGATTTTACCGGAGATGAAAAAATATCTTATCCGCAAATAATTCATCCCGAAGACCAGCAAAACGTGAAAGAGCAAATTGCAAAATCATTAGCAAACCGTAAACCGTTTCAACTTGTTTATAGAATTATTACCGCCCCCGGCTTTGAAAAATGGGTTTGGGAGCAAGGCGTTGGAGTTTTTTCTGATAGGGGATTTGTTATTTCAATCGAAGGATTCATTATCGACATAACAGAGCAGCGCAATGCGGAATCACAGCTGCTTTTGCTAAGCACCGCTTTGGAAACTGCGGCTAACGGAATTATGATTACCGATGCGGAAGGAAACATAGTTTGGATTAATGCCGCATTTACAAAAATGACCGGTTATACATCAAGAGAAGTCTTTGGTAGGAATGCAAATATGTTAAAATCAGGCAGACATAATCAGAGCTACTACCGAGAACTTTGGGATACCATTAATTCGGGAGAAGTATGGCGCGGTGAATTAATCAACCAGAGGAAAAACGGATCATTGTATGATGAAGAAATTACAATATCCCCGGTAAAAGATACTATGGGGCGCATCTCTCATTTTATTGGTATTAAGCATGATATAACCGAACGCAAACATGCAGATAAAGCGTTGGTGGAAAGCGAAGAAAGATTCAGAGGATTATACGAGAATGCAACTATCGGGCTATACCAAGCATCGCTTGACGGGAAGATTTTAATGGCCAATTCTACGATGATAAAAATGCTCGGCTTTAAAACTTTTGAAGATCTTCACTTTGTAGATATTGAAAGAGGATATACAAACCAGGAGCAGCGAAAAGAATTTAAGGAGAGAATTAAAAAAGAGGGGATTGTCTTCGGTTTTGAATCGGCTTGGCGAAGATCGGACAGAAATATAATTTATGTGAGAGAAAGCGCACGAGCAATAAAAGACGATAACGAGAATATACTTTTCCTTGAAGGAACGGTGGAAGACATTACGGAACGTAAAAGAGCCGAGTATGCATTGATAGAAGCTAAAGAGAAAGCGGAAAAATCGGATATGCTGAAAACGGAATTTCTCGCGCAAATGTCGCATGAAATACGCACACCAATTAATGCTTTGTTGAGTTTTTCTACAATGATAAGAGAGGAGGTTGAGGATAAAGTTGACGAAGATCTTAAGGAAGGATTTAAAATTATTGATCTCGAAGGAAAGAGAGTTATTAGAACAGTCGACCTAATATTAAATATGGCTCAAATTCAAACCGATTCATATACGCCTTTTATGCAGATGGTTGATCTCTACTCCGATGTAATATCGGCTTATTACGATGAGTATGAACCTCTCGCAAACGAAAAAGGATTAAAGTTTCTCATGATGAAAAAAACCGACAATACGTTTGTTATGGCAGATGAATATTCGGTGAAACAAATTTTTACCAATTTGATAGACAATGCAATCAAATATACCAATAAGGGGAAGGTGGAAATTATTATTGAGCGCGATGATGATGAAAGAGTGTTGGTTCATATAGTAGACAGCGGCATAGGGATATCCAGGGAATATCAAAATATTTTATTTACTCCGTTTACACAGGAAGAACACGGGTATTCTCGGAAATTCGACGGCAACGGCCTGGGATTAGCGCTTGTAAAAAAATATTGCGAGATGAATAATGCCGAAATTAAAGTAAATAGTGAAAAAGGTAAGGGCTCAACATTCACCGTAATTTTTTCAACTTAATATAACGAAAGAAATATCGGCCGTAGATTATCAAACGTTTTTTAAAAGCCGGTTTAAAAATGCGCGGCAGTTACCAACGCGATCTATCATAAAAGACTGTCTCAAATAATTTCTTTTGACTATTATATCTAATTTTCTCTTGGAACCGAACGTAAAAATTCACCGTAGCGCATAGGTTCTTCAAGTCTGCAAGACCAAGCAAGTTTATCTTTATACACAGTCATGTCTGGGCAGCCGTCGCACATGCTCTGTTCCCCTTTTTCATTGAAGTCAACTGGTTGAATAAAAAGTATTGTTTGAAGATAAGTTTTCTTGAAAATTCTAAGGGGATTTTTCAAAAAGTTTTTCAATGCGCCGCGCACCCCTTTATCGAACGGCCACATGAAGAGCATTGACGATCTCCCCATTCCCGATAATTTTGGAGGGGCATATGATAAATAAGTCCCGCTGAATAAATGATTCATTGTCATCACCAGCTCCATAAACTTAGCGCCAACGTAACCGTAGATTTTATCTTTTGTCCCTATTCTATCTGTCAACAACCATTTGAACGAATCCGGGGAAGATGTTCCGTTTAAATAAGCGCACGGTTCGAACTCCGGGAATTTATTTCTTGCAAGCTTTACAAGGTCGGTTGATAGCAAATTCACTTTTCGTTCAACGTCGGAATGATAATGAATGTTTCCCCACTCAACTTTCTTTGCCCCGGCATACCAGTCAAAAGGCATCTGCGGTACGATATGTCTGAATATTATAAACACCATTGTGTTAACGATGTCGATATTTTTGTGGGCCCATTCAATCAATTCGGGGACGTGCTGAACGGTATCTTCATAAACAGTAGAATTAAATGAACAAGCGATTCCACCGACATCGGCCAGCATGCGTGCATACTTATAACGAAGTTCGTTCAATTCAATTTCGTTTTTTCCTTTCCATTCGGGTCCGCGTCCTGCTTGTTTGCTGTCAACATGAAAAGTAAAACCAAAGACACCGGCCTTCTTTAATTCCCAAAGCATTTCCATTGTAAGAGCTTTGCCGTTTGTATTAACAATCGGTTTCCAACCGCGAGATTTGATTTCGGCAACAAGCTCTATAATTTGGGGATAAACCAGGGGGTCGCCGCCGGCAATAGAGATGCAATCGGAATTACGCAGCTTTTGAAACACATCCAGTTCGTGTTTTATTTCTTCAATCGATTTATGAGAATCCGATTCGTTTTTTCTGTAACAACCGTCGCAGGCAAGATTGCACTCAGCTGTTGGTTCCAGCCATGAGATTGCATTATCAGCTAAATTCCAGGGCAAGCGGTAGAGCGATAAGTGATTAACTACAGGAGTTTCCATTTCTTAATCCTTGGCTTTAATTACGATATAAGAAGATTAAAATCGCCTCTTCAAAAGAGGCGCCATGCAATTTAATAAATTCCGGATAAAAGTAATGCTTAAAACAAATTTTTAAATTATAGTTTGGCTGGTTTCTGAAACGAAGTTTTCAAAATAGTCATGAAAGAGATTTAAAAGAAAATTATCTCTTTTATGTAGTAAGATTATCATTTATTCTTTTTGATCGGACTTTTTCCCAAGCATAAGGGCAGCCCCGAAAGATGTATCTTTTTTTTCTATACCTGTTAACCCTGCGTTGGTAAGCCATGAACAAATTTCGGATTCGGTATATGTGTCGCCATTCTCGGTTCCAACAAGCATATTTATAGCGAACAAGGCTCCGTTAGCAGGAGTTGTTCTATCTTCGTCCATTATTTGATCCAACACTACTACACGGCCTTCGGGATTCAATGCTTCCGCGCATTTCTTAATAAGTAATTTATTCTCTTCAAATGAATTGATATGGATTATAGCGGAAAGGAAAATCAAATCATAACCGGAACCGAATTTGGACTTGTGATAATCTCCTTCGATATAATCGAACCGGTCTGCTAGATTTTCTTGCTCAATATATTTTTTTGTAAGAGGAATTACATTTGGTAAATCGAAGACAGTTGAATGAATATCATTTTTTACATTAATAAAACCGATTGAAAACGCCCCGGATCCTCCTCCGATATCCAACATTCGTTGAACATTTTCGAGGTTAATCATCATAGCGATTATTTTAGCCTGTTTAACTCCGCGGTGATGCATAGCGGCAATGAATGCTTCGAGCCAATTTTCACCACGATTATTGATTTCTCTATCGAACACGCAGCGTCCTTTACGAACAGCTTCTGTTAATGAGCCCCATGTTTTATAAAGATGATTGGTGTGCATTAAACCTCCCATGTAGCCTGGTTTGGATTTAACCAGATACTCGGAAGCATGTTCTGTGTTGTAAAATTTAGTTTTTGTTTTTCGGAGAAACCCGATTGCAACAAGTGCGTTCATTATTCTATCGGTGCCGCGTGAATCCGAATTTATTTTTTGTGCGACTTCTTCTGATGTTAAAAGATGCGTATCGAGTATTGTGAAAATTTCAAGTTCAACAGCAGACAACAATATTCTGCTTTGTTGAAATGCGCCGGCTATTTTTTTTATGTCTTCGGGTGTCATTGGTGCATCGAGTTTCATAGAAATTCTCCGTATTGTAAAAAGTGATATCTAAAAACGTTCGCTAAAGCGTACTAATAATATTGAATATATGCATGGAGCTAGTGTGCCCCGCGATAAATTGCGAGGGATCAATATTCATCCGTGCAAGAAACTTAATGTTCAGATATAACATAGGGATTTATCCCGGTGGATTTAAAATAAAAAGAGATTCCTCTTTTGCAAAGAGGAATCTCTAAATTTATGGAGAAGCTCAATTTTTCAGAATTCATAAAAAATTGGGCTTTTTAATTTCCTAGAGCAAGCTGAATGCCACAGTGAAACCCGACATTACAATTGCTACCATGCTCATTAATTTAATCAAGATGTTTAAACTTGGTCCTGATGTATCTTTGAACGGATCGCCAACAGTATCTCCAATTATTGTTGCTTTGTGAACGTCGGAACCCTTTCCACCGAGATGTCCTTCTTCGACGTATTTCTTAGCGTTATCCCAGGCGCCGCCTGAGTTAGCCATAAAAATAGCAAGTACGAACCCGGACGACAAACCTCCTACCAACAATCCCATAACGCCTGCAACTCCCAAAATGATACCGACAACAATCGGCATTGCAATAGCGAGCAATGATGGAAATATCATTTCTATCTGGGCTCCGCGTGTTGAGATCTCAACACATCGTGCATAATCGGGCTCGGCGGTACCTTCAAGTATACCTTTAATTTCTTTGAACTGACGGCGCACTTCGTTAACCATTTTAGCGGCAGCTCGCCCTACTGCGTTCATTGTTAAACCGCTGAATAAAAAAGCCATCATAGAACCGGCAAACATACCGACCAACACTTTCGGGTTCATAAGGTTAACTTCGTAGTAGCTCATGAAATCATTAAACTGGGCGGTTGCGGTGTCTATTACTCTACCGTCGGCCATTTCTAGAACAGTAGTGCCGATTCTGATCAAACCGATTTTAATTTCTTCAATATAAGAGGCCAGTAATGCAAGGGCAGTTAAAGCGGCGGAACCGATGGCAAAGCCTTTACCGGTTGCAGCCGTTGTGTTGCCCAATGCATCGAGAGCATCGGTTCTTTTTCTTACTTCAGGATCAAGCCCTGCCATTTCGGCGTTACCACCTGCATTATCCGCGATAGGGCCGTAAGCGTCGGTTGCCAAAGTTATGCCTAATGTTGAAAGCATACCAACTGCGGCGATACCGATACCGTATAATCCCATTCCGAGATTAGCAAAGTCAAATCCCGCAGCAAATAAGAAAGCCAAAATTATTCCTACTATAACAGCCGTAACAGGAATAGCGGTTGAAACCATTCCAACACCGATACCTGAAATGATAACGGTGGCCGGGCCGGTTTTTGCATTTTCCGCAATTGATTGCGTCGGTTTATATGAATGTGAAGTATAATATTCGGTTGCTTTACCTATAACAATACCGGTAATCAAACCGGTTACAATAGCGCCCCAAACACCCCATGGATTAGCGAGTTCGAGCAAGTGAACTATTCCTAATGAAAAAATCACGATCAAAATTGAACTAATGTTAACTCCTCTGCCTAATGCGCCGAGAAGTTGTTTTTGATTAGCGCCTTCTTTTGTTCTAACCAAGTAGATACCTATAATTGAAAGCACAATACCAAAGGCGGCAATTAACATAGGTGCAATAACAGCTTTGAGTTGAAGATCAGGATTTGTATAGAAAGCTGAAGCACCGAGAGCGGCGGTTGCTAAAATTGAACCGCAATATGATTCGTATAAATCGGCACCCATACCGGCCACATCACCAACATTATCGCCAACATTATCTGCAATTGTTGCAGGATTACGTGGATCGTCTTCGGGGATACCGGCTTCAACTTTACCAACCAAGTCAGCGCCAACGTCTGCAGCTTTGGTAAAAATTCCGCCCCCTACTCTGGCGAATAAAGCTTGTGTAGACGCGCCCATACCGAATGTAAGCATTGTGGTTGTAATAACTACAAGACTGTGTCCGTCTGCAATATCAAAAGGATATACCGAAGATAAAACAATGAACCATAGAGAAATATCCAAAAGACCGAGACCGACAACAACCAAACCCATAACAGCGCCGCTTCTGAAAGCAATTTGCAGCCCGCTGTTTAGAGATTTTATTGCAGCGTTGGTGGTTCGTGCCGCAGCGTATGTTGCTGTTTTCATTCCAAAGAAACCAGCCAACCCCGAAAAGAAACCGCCGGTTAAGAATGCAAACGGTACCCATGGATTTTGAACTTCAACTACGTATGCTAATATTGCAAACAGCAGGGTTAAGATTACAAAGAAAACACCGACAACTTTATATTGCTGTTTTAAATAAGCCATTGCTCCTTTTCTAACATGTGAAGCGATAGCTTTCATTTTGTCGGTACCTTCATCTTGTTTCATCATTTGCTTAAAAAATATCCAAGCAAATATTAGTGCCGCTATAGAACCGATCGGCACCAGCCAAAAGAGATTGTTGTACATATATTGACTCTCCGCATTTATATGAGTTAGTTTAATTGTGTGCGAGGCATAAAAGCCAAAGTTAAGTTTTTTTTATTTTTTTAACAACGGAATACATGATTTGTAAGGAGAAATGTATAAATTAATTTACCCTAGTTTTTGGGTATGGGGGAATTATTATTAAGCGGAAACATACGCCGGTACGTCTCCGCCAATATTTATATTTCAATATTTATATTTCACCCAACTTACAATTTCATTCCAAGAGGGTTTTTTACCTGTTCTAAGTATTCCAACTCTATAAATTTTTCCCGCGATAGGAAAGATAGCAAAGATAGTTCCAATGTTTACAGTCATTGCCAAAACCAATTGCCATATTGGAATATCAACAAGAGCCATTTTTGTGGGCATAACAATTATTGAAGCAAAAGGAAGAAGTGACGCAATCTGACCGATCGGGCTGTTGGGATTCATTACCAAAGACATTGCAATAAAAAAGGGAATTATTGCCAGCAGCATTACAGGCCACATACCCGATTGCGCGTCCTGTTGTGATTCGAATATTGCTCCCACTGTAGCGAACAATCCTAGGAATGTTATCAATCCCATAAAAAAGTTTACCAGCATATAAATCATTTGGAATGCGGTTACGCTAAACATATATTTATCCGGGAGAACAAACCACGAAGTAGAGACAACCATTATAACGGGGAGCAGCCATATTGCCATCTGCAATGTACCCGTTGCTGAAGCGCCCAATATTTTTCCAGTCATTAATTCTTTGGAACTTACAGACGAAAGCAATACTTCAACAACCCTGCTGTTCTTTTCTTCTATCACCGAGTTCATTGTCATTTGCCCCATCATCAACAAACTCATATAAAGAAGAAACGCGAAAAGATATGAGAGTATTAAGTTGCCGTATCCCTCTTTTTCAACTTCATCTTTTTCGGAGACTTTATAACTGGCAATATCAACCCATTTGCGCGCGTAGTCCAATTCATCCTGAGTTAAGTCTTTTGTTCCGAAGTAATTTTCGATGAGCACTTTATTAATTGCCCCACCCAATTTTTCGGTTAGCGTTATATCTTTGCCGGTCTTAGCGTAATATTCAACTTCTTTATCTTGAAGAGCGGATGAAGGTATGAAAATCATACCGGTTTTCTTCTCGCTGATGATATCCTGCTTATTTTTTTTGAGATAATTTTCAAATTCCTCGCGCGACATTGTGAAGTAATAGAAAACCATATTTCCGTTTTTAACAAATTCTCTTTGCGCGAACTCATTTTCAAACGCCAGTGTCAGTTCGTAAGATTCCGTAACTAAATCGAGCGATGCTCTTGTCTCTTCGTTATAACTCATCAGCAATGTTTGAATGCCCATAATACCGAACATGAAAACGGGAAGAAGGATAGTCATAAGAATAAACGACTTCGACATTAATTTTTCTTTTATTTCTCTCTTGAATACGGCGATTGTTCTATAATTAAACATGTTTCACCTCCTCCGGTTTGTTCGATTCGTGCCCGGCTAACTCAATGAAAATTTCATGAAGAGAAATGTCGTTGGCGTCGAATTTCTTAACAGTTACGTTGTTATCAACGAGAAGTTTAAGGAGTTTCTGTACATCTCCGGTTTCTTTAACCCTTATGCCTGTGGTGTTGCCGAAGTCTTCAATTTTTTCGACTATTGGATTATTGCGTAGGAAAGCAATGTCTCCATCGTGAACCAGGCTTACGTTTCGCTGAGCAAATTTTGCTTTTATTTCGCTCAAGGATCCTTTCAAAATTATTTTTCCATGATCAATCATCGCAATATGATCGCACATCTTTTCGGCAAATTCCATTAGATGAGTTGAGAAAATTATTACTTTACCTTTTTGTTTCATTTCAAGGATAATTTCTTTTAGGAGATTCGTATTGATGGGATCAAGACCGGAAAAGGGTTCATCCAAAATTAGAAATTCGGGATCATGCAGAACAGTTGTTATAAACTGAAGTTTTTGTTGGTTGCCTTTTGAAAGGTCTTGAACTTTCGATGTTCTTCTATCATAGAGATCGAACTTTTTCAGGTAATTGTTTGCCGCTGCAACAACGTTTTTACCCGCTTTCCCTTTCACTTCAGCGAAGTATAAAAGAGTATCCATTACGGTCATTTTTTTATAGAGACCTCTTTCTTCCGGGAGGTAACCTACTTTACTTTTAAAATTCCGACCGACATCAGCCCCCCTTAAAATTACCTCCCCGTTATCAGGCAAGTAGATGTTCATCATCATCCGGATGGTTGTTGTTTTTCCGGCCCCGTTTCTTCCGATAAGTCCGAAAATCGATCCATCCGGCACTTCGAACGAAGCATTATCAACCGCAACCGTAGAGTTGAACGTTTTTGTTAAATTACGAACTTCTAATGCATGCATAAATATTGTCCCCGCTAGCTGTTAAAAAATGAAAAAAAATAATATTGTCATCGCGAAATAATCAAAAGTGGGCGAAGCGATCTCAATGAACAGATGTAATTGTATATTTCCGGCGTTGCCACGCGTAACGACAAATATATTTTTTGCTATGTAATTACTTACCAAATCTTTGCCCGTTCTTCGGGTGAAAGATACATCCCATCACCTGGTTGAACATTAAAAGCCTCAATAAACTCATGCATGTTTCGCATTGGGCCGATTACTCTTTGCACTCCGGGGGTATGAACGTCAACTTTAAGACGGAGCTTCAAATTTTCATCGCGAATATTGTTTCTCCACACTTGTGCCCAAGACAAGAAAAATCTCTGCGCAGGAGTGAAGCCGTCAATCAATTCTCCTTTTTTATATTGATCGGTTTTCATAAATGCGTTGAATGAAACCGTCAGTCCCCCCAGGTCGGCAATATTTTCACCAAGGGTCAGTTCGCCGTCAACGTGCATATCATCAATAGCGACAAATTCATTAAATTGCGCAACAAGAATATTAGCTTTTTCAGTAAACTTTTGCGCGTCTTCTTCTGTCCACCATTCCCGAAGGTTTCCGTTCTCATCATATTTTCTCCCGCTGTCGTCGAATCCGTGGGTTATTTCGTGACCGATAGCGGCTCCCATTGCACCGTAGTTAATCGCATCATCTGCGGTTGCATTAAAAATAGGGGGCTGTAAAATAGCCGCGGGGAATGTAATTTCATTTTTAGATGGACTGTAACCGGCGTTCACGAATTGAGCATTCATGCTCCATTTTTCTTTGTCTACTGGTTGGTTGATCTCATCAATTCCCTTTTTGAAACCGAATTGATTGGTTTGTATTAAGTTATTTATATAAGAATCTCTTGTAATTTCCAAACCTTCATAAGTTTCCCATTTATCGGTATAACCTATTTTAACACCGAACTTGCTTAGTTTTATTAAGGCTTGTTCTTTGGTTGCTTCACTCATCCATTCATTTGTTTCAATACTTTCCTTCATTGCAACTAATACATTTTCAATCGTTTTACGTGCGCGTTCTTTAGCTTCGGGGGGAAAAGTTACTTTTACATATTCTTGTCCAACCGCTTCCCCCAAAACATTGTTCGCGGTAAGCAATACTCTTTTCCATCTTGGTTGCAGTATTTTTGTCCCTTTTAAAAACTTACTGTTAAATTCAAAGTCTTGATTCACAAAAGGCATGCTCAAATATGAAGCGAATTCATTTATTAAATTCCATTGAAGGTAGTTTTTCAAATCATTAATAGAGGTTGATGATACTATACGATTAATTTCTTCAATGAATTTTGGCTGGTGAAGATTTACAAAATCGGGATTTGTCCACCCGATAGAGTTGAAATATAAATCCCAATTAAAATTGCCTGCAATGTCTTTAAGTTCATCAATCGACATTTTATTGTATGTTTTGTTGGGATCCCGGTTTTCCAATCGTGTATTGGCTCCACCGGCAAGTTTGGTTTCAAGTTTCATAACTGTGTTTGCTTTTACGGCAGCCGCATCTTCTTTATCACCGAGCAGGGTAAACATTTTTGTGATATGCTCGATATATTTTGCGCGTATTTCCTTAGACCGGTCGTCGTTTTTTGTGTAATAGTCAACTTCAGGCAGCCCCATGCCTCCTTGATAAATCTGCGCGATATTCATGTTGCTGTTCATGTTGTCGGACCCGGAAAAGAAAAAGAACAATGTATTGATTGAGCTTTTGTGAAAAGCTGCGACGGTTTTTATAAAATCATCTTTGTTTTCAATCGCATCAATACTTTCGAATAACGGGATGAGAGGTTTTATGTTGTCGCGTTCAATTTTTAAACTATCCATTCCGGATGCAAAGAAATCACCTGCTAGTTGTGTAACGCTTCCTTTAGGTGCGTTTGTAACCGAGGCGGCATCTTCCAAAACCTTTTTAAGTACAACATAACTTTCCTCATAAAGCTGTTCGAAAGTACCCCACCTACTGTAATCGTCTGGTATAGGATTGTTTTTCACCCAATTTCCGACTGCATATTGATAAAAATTATCCGTAGGTGATACAGCGGAGTCTATGTTTGCAAGATCAAAACCTCTGTCTTTTGATGTTTCATTGCCTGAACAAGCAAGCAAAAATATTGTGATTATCACCGATGCAAATAGTGATGCGATAATTTTAAAATGGTTCATCTAACCCCCTATTTGGTTTCTGTTTTTGACGTTTCAAATATTGATTTAACAGTAAAAATAATGAATGATTCTAATAATAAAAAAGAGAATATTCATGCAAAAAATCGGCGGGAAGTTTTCTTTATGCATGAGTAATATTAAAAAAGCATTAGTTTAACTAATCGACGATTCCTCCCAGGCCCCCTCTTTCCAAATTCTATTAATCTGTTTTTGCAGAAGGAAAATGAAGAATAGAAATAGAGTTAAACTGAGAAAATTAAGCAAGTCGTTTGTGTTCAATATCGGAATTAAATCAGTTAATGAGTTTATATCGAATGTTTTGTGCGCCTTAACATTGTCCGGTAATTCTTTGAAAAATTTTGATGATAAAATGAATAAATTCGATCCGGTTTCAATTGTCATTATAAGTGAGTAAACGGTTGAGGATAGAAATATAATATCTAGATTCATCGTGACAGACTGTATGATTGAGTAAATAGTAAATGAAGTTGTAAGAACAACAGCGATAATCATAAAGACAAATGTCATCTTTAATTGGTTTTCGTTCTTTCCGAAACGGAAAGCGTTTCTAATTTCGATAGGATTAATGAGCAGCCAATAAAAAAATAAATGCCTAGAGTAACGGCGGTTAGCGCTAAAACAGTCCAAGGATTTTTAGTTTTTCCTTTCTGCATTATTTTCTCATAAAAAATTATAAAATTAAGTTATGATACTTCGATTTAATTATCATCGGGAATATGCTCTAGTATATCGCCGGGTTGGCAATCGAGTGCTTTGCACAATGCATCCAGAGTTGTGAAGCGAACGGCTTTTGCCTTTTCCGTTTTAAGTATGGATAAATTAGCCAACGTTATTCCGACTTTATCCGCCAGCTCGGTTAAGGAAATTTTCCTTTTTGCCATCATAACGTCGAGATTAACACGTATTGCCATCGCTGCTCCTATACCGTAAGCTCTTGTTCTTTTTTCATTTTTACTCCTTCGTCGAATATACGGGAGATAATAAGAATAATCACCCCTACAAAAGCAATTTCTAGATGAAGAGATTCCATTAGTTCGTCGAAAGGAATAATTAGGTTTCCATCTTTTACATGTACATTTAGATACATATAAAGCAGAGCGCCTGCGAGCATAATAATTCGTAAAAGAGTAAAAACAATAACCCCCCAGCCGATAAATTTCATTCTCTCTACGTTTGCTATTATAAACGGCGAACCTTCTCGTAGAGATTCGAGAAAGCGTTGAAGTTTGATTATTATCAACAAGACAATAGTCCAGCATGCCAGGTAGAACAACCAGAATTGAAGCAGGAACCAGCGGTTGCCGGTTTTATAGAACACAACCCCGCATGGTTCTATACTTGTTGATTGTATCGATGGATCTGAAACTCTTATCGGGAAATCACTGCTAAAACCAGGAATTGATAAACTATACAATTGTCCAATCTCAAAAATGTTAACGGCGCCGCTATTCGGGGCAATCATCCCCGCGGCGAATGCTGCAACAAGAACAACCATCCATATCGAAACGCCAATTGTTACAATTTCAAGAAACAACTTTGTGCCGGAGAGAATGAACGACTTTTTGTTTTTTTCCATTTAAGTCCCCGCTAAAAATATTCTGGCGATAATATAACAAATGAATTATCGCAAATCAAGCAATATTTATTGAATAACAATAAATTATAATCGTATTTTGATAATAGTCCAAAACGGGGGATTTTAAATAATGTGTTTTGTATATTTAGTATAGTTCACAACCAATGAGGCATATAATGAAAAAATCGGTTTTATTAATTTTAATAGGCAACCGCAAAGAAGAAGCATTAAAAGTACAGCAGATACTAACCGCATGGGGGTGTATAATAAAAACCAGGCTGGGTATTCATGACGGAGTATTGGACAATTGCTCAGATGAAGGTTTGTTGATTTTGGAATTACACGGCACCCAGGAGCAAAAGGATGAATTAACCAGGAAAGTGTCCGTACTGCCGGGGGTATCTTCAAAACTTGTTGAATTGAATGTAGAGTAAGGCGGATGAGGGGGAGATGTTTAAAAATTAAGAGGCCGTCTTAAAAGGGATTATTCATTAAATAAATCCACGAAAGTCCGTGTATCGGCTTTATCGGTGGTCTATTTATTCAATAAATGTGACTTTTGTGTCAGCCTCTTAGTATCATCAATAATATTTTTTAAAAAACATTACTGTCTGTTAAAAACAAGTCTGCTTTCTTCATCTTCCAAAGTGAGTTCATTGCCGTTTAATGTATAAGTCATAGCATTGATTTCCCCTTCAGTATCCGTAGTGGTGATTGTATTTCCGCTTGTGGTATAGGTTCCATGGTCCGTATCGGTTTGAGTTTCTGATTGTCCCATATAACTTGCAACAGATGTGATTATCATTTGATAAGTTGTTTCAGTTAAAGTTAATGTAGCAGAAATCGTAATAGCCATACCCATAAAATCGGTTGGTTGTCCGGCGATAAATGATTGTCCCGTTGCTTTGTCCAGCAGACTAACCAGGTTATAAACTCCGGCTAAACCGCCTGAAGAGACACCATCGTCTTTGTCGCATCCATTAAAACTAAGCGTGAAAAGAACAGACACTAAAAGAAATATAACAGCGCTTTTTTTCATTTTGAACCTCAAGTGTTGTGAGTGGTTTATTATAATAGCAGTGAATGAATAATACCAAAATAATTGTAAAATTGACATAAAAAATTCATTCATTATTAATTAATTTGAGAAGATTGCGGCATAAATCACATTTCGGTTAGAGAGGGAATATTGTTAATAGTATTTTATAGAATTTTTATTGCAATTGAATAAAACGAAAATTCAATCTCATTTCAGTTTTGATTTTATTCTATTAATAATCTTTTCATTCGATAACTCATGTAAAGCGTTGTTGGCAATCCATTGCGCGGATTTGGAATCGAGTTGTTTAATATCGTTGGCAAGTTTGATTGCTTCATTGTTCAATGCTAGATTGCGTTTTCCTATTTGTCTTATCGCCCAGTTGACGGCTTTTTTCACAAAATTTCTTTCATCGGTTGATTCTCTTTTAATGATCGGAAAAAATGAAATAAATTTTTCATCGTTCCAATCTTTTTTGTGAACGGCACTTACTGCCATCAGAACAAAACCTGCGCGTTTTTTGTATTCATGTGTTTTACCGCTCCATTCAATTGCCTTATTGTAAATATGCGGAGTGTAAACAAAAAGATTATTGCAGAATTGATCGCACACATCCCATGAATAAAATTGTTTTGCCCAGCAATCCATTTCTTTCTTGGTTACCTTTGATGGATCGGCAACCATTGAAGCCAAAAGTCTAGCATCATGAATTTTAGTATTCCACAGTTCGTGTGCAAGTTGGTGGTTATTGCCGATTTGCTTTGCAAGTTTTCTCAAGTTAGGTACGGAGACCCCATAAGCATTTCCCGGATTGATTCCGTATTTGGTCATGAATTCGAGGGCATCCTTTCTTCCTAATTTCTTTAATTCATATACTATTTGTTCGAGCGTAATATTCACTGATCAACTTTCGGGAAAATATTTCTTAATGTTCTTTTCGCTAATAATAGAATAAAGTAACTGATCATAAGCTTTACCGTTTTTGACTACCGCTTTACGTAATTTACCATCGATTTGATAACCGGCTTTTTCAAGTGCGCGCGCAGATGCTCGGTTAAATTCAAACACCCCGGCGAACAATCGAATAATTTTGTAATGATTAAATGAATAATCGGTAAACGCTTTTATCACCCTAGTCATTATTCCTTTGCCCCAATACTCTTTACCGAGCCAGTAACCGATTTCGTAACCGTACCTGTAAACGTCGTCGAGTTCTTTCAATCCGATTGCCCCGATCAATTCATTCTCATTGTCAATAACAAAATTCAATTCGGGATCCTGATTAGTGACAAAGGAGAGCCACATATCCGCTTCAAGTTCATTGTAAGGGTATGGGAAACTGTCCAATAAATTATCAGCGACTTCTTTATAGTTTGCGTGTTTTATTAATGCAAACTTATCACTTGCGCGGTAACTTCTTATCTTCAAGTCACCAAGATCGATTATCATGTTATTCTATCCCGTGTTCTTTTTTGTATTGCAACCAGTTCTTTTTTAAGTCGATAAACGAATCCAAATCAGGTTGAATTAAAAAGGGATTTGTTTTTCGTTCATTCTCTATTGTTGATTCCGGCGCTACACCAACATTGTGCCCCGGGAAAACACGCGTTTCCTTTGGAAGCGTCATCAACTTTTCATTAAGGGATTGATATTCCTGTATCGCGTCATCACCAAAACCTGTACCCCCCACTTTGCCGACAAACAAAGTATCCCCCGTGAATAAAGCGTTTTCTATGAGAATACAAATTGAATCTTTTGTATGCCCCGGTGTGTGAATAATCTTTACTTTGATGTTTCCTAGGGGTAAAATCGTTCCATCGGAAATAGTTATGCCTGTGGCCGGGTCAACATCACCTAATACCAGTGCTTTAACGCCGGTCATATGTTCCGCTGTTTCGTTTCCGTTTGTGTGATCAAAGTGGTCGTGCGTGTTGAAAATGTATTTTACTTTGTATCCTTTTTCCAACGCAAAATTGCAAATTAATTCCGGAGCGTATGAGGGATCGATTATTGCCGCTTCTTTTGTGGCTTCGTCCGCGATTAAATATCCGAAATTTCTGTCGCCCCCTGTTAGGAATTGTTTTACTAACATGCGTCATCCGAATTTGTTATATAAAAACATTATGCTGCAAATTATTTTCCAAGCAATCCTTAGGGATTTATAATGTCTTCCAATTTATCCCAGCTCAAAAAAAGTTTTGTTTGTCCCATCGCGTAAGGGGCAATTTCGTAACTGTTGTAGAAGAAGAGAATCCCGTTATCCTGAAGAGCAAAATTATTTGTAAGAATAAACTCTTCATTGTCGAACCAAAAACCCTGAGATTCATAAGTTGCGCCGTTGGGTATTTCTCTAACTTTTCTAAATTCTTCTTCGGCAATTTTCTCCAGCGCAGGCTCAAAACCATCCATAAAAATATCCGAAAGCATAACAGTTCGCCCAGTTTGTGAATTAAAGTTTTCATAAGCAATGGTAGTGCTGGGATGAGCGCCCCCCATAAAATTGAAATTGAAGAACTCCAAAGACACAATGCTCGAATTGTTATTTACCACTTTAATCTTTATGATTTCAGTCCAGCCGATTTTATAGTCGTTGTTTTCTTTTAAAAACTCCTCATAGTTTGTCATAAAGTTTTTCATTAGCTCTTCCGGCCCGGAAGGAGATTCATCACCGTAAGTATAGAAAAGAATCGATTCCATTATAAAGCGGTTGATTGGCGCAATAACGGAATCGGGAGCGCCGGCGGTAAATACCGGGTAGGATATTTCAATAGATGTACAATCGGGGTCTTCATCTGTGCATTCTTGATATCTTTCTTGAAGATTGACAAGATTATAATCCAACGTATCGGTGCCAAAACCGGGTGTAATTTCTTTTATTTTTTCGCAGCCGTTGTTGAATAGGAAAATTAAGAAGAATGTAAAAATAAATATTGATAATCTTTTCACATTTACTCCCGGTATATGTAGTTTAATAAATAAATTTTTATTTCCGATTCTCATAGGAGAAGTTGTAAAACTCAAAACTGCTCCACAAATCAAACACACGTGATAAAGCGTTTAAAGCAAGCGCGTGCGTAAACTCACCAAGTTTAATTTTGGATTTCAATTCATCCAGCGTAATTGTTTCAACCGAGATATCTTCTCCGTCGTCAAGGTTAAGCGGATGTGTTTTTACTACATCTTCGGCAAGCCATAGATAACAATGGTTATTTTGAAATGCAGGGTTCGGTTCAACGGCACCCAGGTATTTCCATTTATCGGAAGTATATCCGGTCTCTTCTTTCAATTCTCTTATTGCGGCATCGCGCGGTGATTCGCCTGGCTCAACGGTTCCCCCGGGGATTTCTGTTGTAATTTTTCCGTTGCCGAACCTGAATTGTTTGACCACAACAATTTCCTTATGAGGCGTTAAAGCAACTACATTTATCCACTCATCCGTTTCAAGAACAACCCTTCTCATTTCTTTAGAGTTGCGGGGATTTTTCACCAAGTCGAACCGAACATTGAACAACTGAAGATCAGGCCCTTTTTCTGAATGCGTTATTTCCCAGTTTTTTATCATGTTGTAATCTCAAATGAAGGACAATTTATAAATTAAAAATAGAATAAAACAGAACAAATTCAGGCAATTAATATATAGAGCCATCTGAAAAATTAAGGTTGTCACTTCGTTTCTTCGAAAAGAAATTTAGGAATTTTTCAGAAGTCACCTCCAATCAAACAGGTAATGGTATCAAAAATAATATTTTAAAAAGTAAATTATATACTTTAATAAAATACGATCAATACCTATGAAATCGTTATTAAAATCAATATTTTAAATCACAATATTATTAAAATATTTGCAGCCGAATGCCAGAAGTAACCAAAGAAAGGAAAAAAGAGATTTATAAAAATATGTCCGAATGGGAGCGCAATCTCTTATTAGAATATATGTTTAATAAATACAAAGTTGACATTGTTGATAACCGTACGGGGGAAATCGACGACCTTCCCCGTAAAGTTGTAGTTCAGGTAAGATCAAGAACCGGGGTTTTGGTTTACCAATCTATTGTGTCAGATTAACCGGAAGCTTAATAATTCAGTTATCACTCCGCGCAAACATATCGGAAGTTATTAACCATTTCCCGTTTACCTTTACGAGGGTCATTGTATCCATCCCTTTCCATCCGTCAAACAGCTGTTCGTCGTAGTTAAAAGACATTTCTATATTGAAGACAACAACGGCAAAAGTACCATTGTAAATATTAATTAGCGGGTTTAATTCTTTGAACGAATGAACCTTAGCGTGGTCGTACCAGCTTTTATAGCCTTTACGGTAATCTTCAATTCCCGAAATTTTTTCAATGAAGGGGGGAGCGACACTAACAATGTCGGGATGAACATGTTTCATTTGTTCTTCCATGTTTTCGTCTAATGCCCAGGCTTTGTTGTGAGCAAGCACGGTTTGCCAAATCTCTTCTTTTAGTTTTTCCGTTTCGTAATTATTGTTATTCTGCAAGCATCCTCCCAGTATAAGTAAAGCAATAAACACGATTACTCTTTTCATTTGAAACCCCCCTTTGTGTTTTATTCTATTATGGATTGGTAAACCAGGTTTTTAAATCGCTTCATTAAATCAACATGTGTAAAAGGTAAAACCTGCACCATCAGTATTGCGAACATATCTTCCGCCGGGTCAACGAAAAAATAAGTATTAAAATATCCTGCCCACCAGAAATATCCTTTGGATGCATATTCGCCGTAAAGCCCTACATCATCAATTATGGCGCCCCCCAAACCGAAGCCTGCGTATGGTTCAAACCAATTTTCTTTTGGAATTCCGGTAAGATGATTTGTCATCATCAACTCAACAGTTTTCTTACCGAGCAATTGTACTCCGTTGTAGTTTCCATCGTTAAGAAGCATTTGTCCAATCACTGCATAATCAGATGCGGTTGAAACCAAACCTCCGCCGCCGGAACATCCGAACGGAATTTTATCAAACAGTGTATTGCCTGCGTAATCAACAGGGATAAGTTTTTTTTCTTTATAATTATATAGGGTTGTAAAGCGATCCATTTTATCGTTGGGGACAAAAAAGTCGGTGTCCTTCATTCCAAGCGGATCGAAGATTCTTTCTTTACAGAAGACGTTTAATTTCTTACCCGAAACAACTTCAACAAGATAACCGAGCACGTCGGTTGAAAAGCCGTAATTCCATTTTGTGCCGGGTTCAAAGGCTAATGGAAGTTTAGCCAGTTCGGTTACGAATGAATGAAGATCTTGTCTATCTGTGTCAAGGTTAGCGTTTGCGTAAAGGTTGTCCAGGCTTTTGTATTTGCCGTCGAATAAACCTCCGTAAAGGAATCCCGCTGTGTGAGTAAACAGATGCTGAATGGTTACCGGTGTTTTAGCGGGGACTGTTTTGGTGATGTTTCCGTCTTCATCAAACTGTGCAACGCGGATATCTTTGAATTCAGGAATGATTTTATAAACCGGATCGGTTAAGAAGAAATGCCCCTCTTCATATAAAATCATCACGGCGATAGATGTAACTAGTTTTGTCATCGATGCAATTCTGAAAATGGCATCGTCTCTCATCGGAATTTGATTTTCAATACTCAGCAGTCCTTGTGATTGGAGATGCGCAATGTTTCCGTGACGGCCGATCAATGTAACGGCGCCGGCAATCTCGCCGTTGTCTATATGCTTTTGAATTGCGCCGCTGAGTCTTTCCAATCTTTGTGAAGAAAGTCCGGTTTCTGCCGGTGAAACTTTATCGAATATTTGCGCTTGTGAGTTTATGAAGAAAAGAATGCCGATAAAAAATACTACGCGAATGGATTTCATTTTTTCCCCAAGATGGTTTGCATTTTAAAATAATCAGTAGAGCAGAATCCTTACTCTGCAAGTCTAAAAATAAAAAAGCGGTCAATCAAGATCGCTTTAAAGATATTTGATTCTCTTCCGGTTTACGCCGCGCATTCATACAAATAATCGGCGACAGAAATTATATTTAAAATATGTTTTAATCGCGGGATTCTTTCTGCTTATTGTTTGAATCGACAAACACAAGTTTGGGCTTGTGCTGTTTTACTTCTTCTTCGGTGTATTGATTATAACAGGCGATAATAACAAGATCTCCTTTCTGAACAAGCCGCGCCGCTGCGCCGTTCAACCCGATTTCACCGTCTTTGCCCTTGATTACGTATGTTTGAAATCTCGCGCCGGTGTTGATGTTGTATATGTCCACACGTTCAAACTCGCAGATATCGGCGGCTTTCATCAATTTTGTGTCGATGGAAATCGATCCTTCATAATTTAAGTCCGCATCGGTTACGGTTGCTCTATGTATTTTTGATTTGAGTAAAGTTCTTAACATGATATATCCTTTTTAGCTATTCATTTTTAGCGCTTCCAATAAACCCTGCAATACAAGATTTGGAATGATTTGGTCGAACAAGCCGGCGTTTTCGAACAAGCGGGAAAATCCACCGGTTGCCAGCACGATGGGCGTTTCACCTTTGAACGACTCGGCGGTAATTTTTGTAATTAATTCTTTCACCATGCCGATTTGTCCGTGATACAAACCGGATTGAATGCTTTCCGCGGTTGATCTTCCAACAACGTTTTCGGTTTCTTTGATTTCGACTTTCGGCAATTGTGCGGTATTGTTAACTAACGCTTCCATTGAAATTCTTATACCGGGCAGGATTATTCCGCCAAGGTATTCTTTATTTTTTGAAACAACACAGAATGTAGTCGCTGTTCCGAAATCTACGATAATTTTATTTTTATCCGGGTGAAGTTTCATCGCGGCTATAGCGTTGGCTATTCTATCGGTTCCAACTTCAAGCGGGTTTCTATATTTAATTTGCAATCCTGTTTTGACGCCCGGTTTTAAAATGAAAGGTTCCATCTCAAAATATTTTAGGCATCCGTTTCTCATTGAGTGAACCACATCCGGCACAACGCTGCACATGGAGATTTCTTTAATTTCTTTCGGATCAATGTTGTTTTCGCGGAGAACACTTTTAAGAAACAACCCGATCTCGTCGGATGAAAATTGTGAACGGCTCGTCTTTCTGAATTGAAGGATTAATTCACTACCGTCAAACACACCGCCGTGTATTTGTGTGTTCCCTACGTCGATACATAGTATCATATTTGTTTCATCTCCTATATCTAATTTATAAAACCGTTAAAACGGTTATAATAATTCGGGTCTATCTTGCTAGCCCCCGACTTAAGTCGGGGGTTAAGTTAACCCAACTAAAACTCATAACGGTTTTATTTATCCGCCTTTGGCGGAACCGTTTATCTGCGCCAATAATTTCTCAAGTTCTGCCGCCATTTCTTCAGCGGTGTTTGTTTTTGCGATCATTCCGCTTGTATTGAATATTGAAAAATTGCTTTGTGTATTTGTATCGCCGCGATCACCGTAATCATTCAGCACAACATAATCGGCTGTTGTTAACAACTTGTCCACTTGTTTGTTTCTTTTCGATTCGTCTTTCTCATTGGTGAATTTGAACGCGACAAGCGAAACATTTTCATTTTTTGAATAATCTTTAATTTTATCTACAATTTTAAAATTATGTTTTAGCTTTATTACCAACTCTTCTTCATCGGATGAAAGTTTACTCTTCAATGGAACATTGTGTGTCTTATTCCCTGCATTGATAGATTCAACCGAGTAATCGCTCACCGCAGCATTGTGAATAACAACATCAAAATTTTGCGATGACAGCAATTCCTCTAACGAAGTATTCAGATCGTTAAAGCAGTTGAATGATTTATCGGCGAAATTACCAAAAGGTAATATTGCATCGGCGGCGTGCAGGTATGTTACATTGTAGTTGTTGTTGATAAAATGCTGCGCAATTGCCGCCCCGGTTTTGCCTGTGCTTAGGTTTGAGAGGTATCTTATCCCGTCGATGTCTTCTTTTGTACCACCGGCCGTAATTAATATCTTTTTCATTCCGGCGGTTTGCGGTTTTTTCTCCATCGTTTCAAATATATGCTGAAAGATTATTTCGGGCTCGATCATTTTTCCTTTGCCGTAATCTCCGCATGCGAGGTATCCGTCGGCAGTGGGCAAAACGTTAACGCCCCAGCTTTTTAGTTTTGCAATCGACTCCTGCGTGGCGGGATGTTTGTACATGGCGGTGTTCATAGCAGGCACAACCAGGTATGGTTTGCTCCAATCGTGCGCGAGGAATAATGATGTAACGAGATTATCGGCAATTCCGTTTGCCATCTTATTAATAGTGTTTGCCGAGGCAGGTGCGAGCAATGTAATGTCTGCCCATTTTGCCAGGTTGATGTGTCCCATCATTTTTCGTTCGGCGAATGTATCGGTGTAAACAGGGCGCCCGCTTAATCCTTCCAATGTAGCTTTGCCAACAAAGTGCAGAGCCGCTTCCGTTGCAACCGTTTGAACTTCGTGCCCGCTTTGCACCAGTTTCGAAATCAAATACGCGATCTTGTACGCCGCTATCGATCCCGTAAGTTTTATTAATATTTTATAGTTCGACATTATCTATCAACCTCACTTTGCCTAAATGAACAGCTCCGAATTTTCTATTATTAATTGTTGTTATATAATCTATTTCGAATCCCTCCGACTCAAGCCGTGTTTTAATTTCATCATCGGATAAGCCGGACTTCAACACTTCATAAAACTTCGGCGCGGTAATCCTTTCATCGGCGGTCAAACGAACATTGCGCGAGCTCATTGCCAATCCGTCGGCTTCACGGATCAGCGGGCACGGAACAATTTCTGTCTGTATAAAAAACGCATCGACCATTCCTTTTATCAAAAGATACTGTTGATAATCTTTTTCACCGAAGTAAGCTTTATTTGCTTGAATGATGTTGAAGAGTTTCATCACAACGGTCAACACCCCGGTGAAGTGACCTGGACGATCTGCCCCGCATAAAATTTTACTCAATTCTTTTTCGTTCACTTCGTACCTGAAATTGTCCTGGTATAACTCGTTGTATTCCGGAAAGAATAAGAAATCAACTTCGGCATCCTTTAATTTCTGTAAATCGGTTTCAAACGTTTTGGGATAATTTTGCAAATCTTCGGTATTATTGAATTGCGTAGGGTTGATAAATATGCTTACAACGGTTATTTCATTTTCACTTTTACTTTTGCGAATGAGCGAAATGTGCCCATCGTGCAGTGCGCCCATTGTTGGAACAAACCCCAGTGTTTTATTACCGATAATTTCTTTTCTGATCTTCCGCCAGTCGTTTATATTTTTAAACACACTTGTCATTAAAAACTTTCCTCTATAGAAGGAAATGAATTTGCTTTCACGTCTTTGTTGTAATTGTTCAGCGCATCTTTTATAAGTTCATGACCATTTAAATAAGTGCGCAAAAATTTGGGTTTGAATTCATCATCCATTCCAAGTAAATCATGTAACACTAAAACTTGTCCCGATGTATGCGGTCCTGCACCAATACCGATTGTAGGTATAGATAACTCATCGGTAATTTTTTTCGCAAGCTGTGCGGGAACTAGTTCGAGAACCAAACCGAAGACGCCGGCTTGTTCAAGTTTCTTTGCGTCATTTAATAATTGTTCGGCTTGAGCGTTCTCCTTGCCTTGAACTTTATATCCGCCTAATTGATTTATTGATTGAGGCGTTAAACCGAGATGCCCCATCACCGGAACGCCGGAGTTTACAATGTGAGATATCAACTCAACATGTCCGTTGGCTCCTTCTATTTTAACAGCCTGTGCTCCTGCTTTGACGATTATATCGACAGCGTCCATCAGTCTGTCCAAACCTTTGCGATGTGCGAGGAACGGCATGTCGGCGATTAAGAATTTTTTCGTCAACCCTTTTTTTACGGCTGCAACATGAAGTCTCATCATATCAAGATCGGCGCCGGTTGTGTTTGCGTGACCGTGCATTACCATCGAAACGCTGTCGCCCACCAGCACAACGTCAATATCTGTTTGATCGATGATCTTCGCGCTCCAATGATCGTAGCAGGTTACCATCGATATCGGCTTGTTGTCATCTTTATATTTTTTGAAATCCGGTGCGCTAATCATTTTGGTTACCTAACTTTTTGTTTTTCGATTCGTATACTCCAACAAATGCTTTATATATTTTTATGAACTCGTCGTCTTCAAGACTTGCAATGTGTTTATTGATTGTGTAGTGATCGCCGCGCGATAATGGTCCCGTTACGGGATCCGCATGCGTGGTGATGTTTGAAGTAATCTGCTGCAAGTAAGGATAAGCCGCTTCCCTCGGAATATTGAAATCATTCTCAAGCCGTTTAAAAAACTCCGACCATAAAATAGTTGTGAAATTACCCGCCATTGAGCACCACGCGTGGTAGAGTGTTTTAAAATTGGGTGAAACTTGGTAACTATTGTTCGGCAGTTCGGGGAATAGTTCTGTGAAGGTTTTTCTTCCCGTCTCCGTTACGAAAGGAATGTCGGCGTAAGTTTCTTTGTCGTAAGGTTGATGTGTAAATGTCATCAATGGGTGTGCCGATTCCGCCATGGGTAGACTCAGCGCACCGGAGAAATGTATCCACGTAACATTGTTAGATGTTTGCGATTTATGGAGTTGAATGAATTCTTCAATTGCATCATCGGGGATGAGCAATAATATTTTTGAAACATTAACTGCGGCTTTATCAAATTCAATGTTCGATTGCCTATGCCAATGCCCGAATTTAATTCCCAACAGTTGGAAATAATGGATTATATGTTTTGCCAGTCTTCCGTTACCTACAATTTGGTAAGGAATTTTGTCTGCAGCAGGTACCTGTCCCACGGATCAAGTCCTAAATTTTTTGAAGAAATTTTTGCTACTAATTTTTTGTAACCGTTCGCTTACGCGAATCGATTCAATTTTACTTTCGAAATATAGTGATAAATTGGGTATCCGCAAAAAGATGAATTTACTTGCCTGTCGAGATCGCGTCATAACGAACTTTTAACCGCAGAGTCCGCAAACCTGGCTGCTGGTAAGCGGGGCAGGCGCAAAGAGGGGGAAGTTTTAATTTATTTTGAAATGCTGAATTGGTGTTAATGGTCGTGGAGTGGTCCACGACCGCCTTAGTAAAGGTGTTTTCAAAAAAAAAGAATAGCACACAGATAACGCAGATCGAACGGATTTGCGCTGATTAGAGCCTGCCCGTCATGACCGTGTCGTGACGGACTTATAATTTCTTTTCTTAACCGCAGAGCACGCAGAGTATTCGCAAAGTGTTAAACTCTTTTGTGATTAGGCGGTTGTGTGTTTTTGTGTCACGACCCGGTCGCGACACGCAGGGTGGTGAAATGCAGGGGTTCGCGCCGTGCCATTAAAAACTACTCATACCTCAAAGATTTCACCGGGTTAGCCAGCGCTGCCTTAACAGCATGATAACCAACAGTCAACAATGAAATAAAAAACGCAATCAATCCGGCGAGAATGAATACGGAATAAGTCAACTCAATTCTATATGCGAAATCAGAAAGCCAACTGTTCATTGCGAAATAAGATATAGGAACAGAAATAGCGAACGCAATAACAACAAGCTTTCCGAATTCTTTTGACAGCAGAAACACAATTCCCTGAACAGTTGCCCCCAAAGTTTTTCGTATTCCTATTTCTTTGGTTCTTTGCTCTGCCGTAAAAGCGGCCAAACCCAACAGACCGAGACAACCTATGAATATTGCAAGAAGAGCGAAGATTGTAAATATATTTCCCAATCTCATTTCAGCGTCGTATACTTTGTTGAATTCTTCATCCATAAATTTATAATCAAACGGATTACCCGGGGCAAATTTATTCCATTCTTCTTCTATAAAGTTAATAACGGAAGCATAATTGCCCGGCTTAATTCTAACGCAAGTTTTTCCCGTGCTTCCACCCAACAACAATACCAGGGGTCGTATATTTTGTCTAAGTGATTCGTAGTGAAAATCTTTAACAACGCCTATAATATTATAATAAGCTTCTGTGTTTTCACGACCAACATACCTTCCCAATCTTTTACCTACCGGATTTTCACCAAGCGAAAACTGTTTTACAGTTGCTTCATTTATTATGATCGCGGAGGAGTCGGTAGGATATTTATCGGAAAAATTTCTCCCCGCAACAAGTTCCATCCCCATCGTAGGGATATAATCAACATCAACAAACCATTGTTGGAGTGAAGTTGTTTCTGTTGTCATTACTTCACCTTCTTTGAAATACATGTTCCCGCTTCGGTTTGAAGGAGTGGGAAGGTAAGATGAAACGGTTACGCTTTTAATATCGGGATTTTGTTTTAGGGCTTCTTTAAAAGAAAAAACCTGCAGCCCCATTAACCAAGTATCTTCGATGATCAGCACTTGCTCCCTGTCGAACCCGACTTTTTTATTTTGAATAAAGTGTAATTGGTCATAAACAACGAGCGTACCGACAATAAGAATAATCGATGTTGTAAATTGAAAAATAACCAACGCGCTTCGCAAAAATCCGCTCTTCGCACCCTTGCTTAATTTTCCTTTTAATACATCTACCGGTTTAAAAGCCGAGATGAAAAATGCAGGGTAACTTCCGGCCAACAATCCAACCGAAAGCGTAATTGCCATCATTGAGATAACCATATATGTACCGGTAACGTCGGATAAAGAAAGCTCTTTGCCGGAAAGGTTGTTGAAATAGGGGAGTATCAAATAAACGCTGAGCAATGCCAGCATAAATGCGAATATACTTAACAGCATAGACTCGGTTAAAAATTGATTTACCAATTGCTTTTTGAATGAGCCGAGTACTTTTCTTACACCGACTTCTCTTGCCCTGCCTGCCGAACGCGCTGTCGATAAATTCATGAAATTAACGCAGGCAATCAGTAATATAAAAATTCCGACTGCGGCAAAGATGTAAATATATTTTATGTCGCTGTTAACACCGATTTCACCGTCTAAATCGGAGCGAAGATGAATGTTGGCAACAGGCTGCATGTACATGTTGTATGCATTTCCTTGTTTAAAGAAATCTTGCAACGAAACCCCCATAAATTGAAGAAGCTGAGGACCAAAATACTTCATAAGGAAATCGGGGAATTTTGCTTCCAAGTCTGCCGGTTTTGCTCCATCAGCCAGTAAAAGATATGTCTGGTAATTTTGGTTTAACCAAATATCATTTCTACTGTCGGGCAATGATTCAAGTGACGCAAACACATCAAAATTAAAATGCGTATTGCGGGGGATATCTTTTATTACACCGGTAACTTTAAAGTCGGTTTGATTATCTACAAGCACTGTTTTGCCGACGGGGTTTTCATTGCCGAAATATTTTTTCGCGGTTGTTTCAGTAATTACCAAAGTGTTGGGTTCATCGAGGCATGTTTTGGGATCGCCGGCAACAAACGGAAATGAAAATATTTGAAACGTCTCGGTGTCGGTATGAGCGAACCTTTCTTCTTTGATGTTGTTTTCGCCGTACTTGATCATGAAGTTACCAATAACTCTAAATCGTGTTGCGTTGATTACTTCGGGAAAATCTTCTACCATTGTTTTGGCCAACGGCGCCGGCTGCCACGTTCCGTGTATTTCGCGACCGCCGAAACTTCCTTGAATATTTATACGGTAAAGATTATCTACATTTTCGTGGTATTGATCGAAGCTAAGTTCGTCTGTAATAAAAAGTACAACCAGAAGTGCGCACGTCATCCCAATCGCCAATCCGGCCACGTTCAGCAGAGAATAGAATTTGTGTTTCCAGAGATTTCGAAATGCGATTTTTATGAAGTTTTTAAGCATGATACCCCCATTAATAAATATTGTTTAATCTTAAGACGAGATTTTTACCGGAAAGGTTACTGGATATTGGGGGAGACGCAACAAAATGGCTGGCAGTCACGGACCACTCCGTGACTGAAGGACTTGTTCTCGCGTCAAGGTGTGGACCTTGACGCACACGTCTATGAGTTTTGTAGCATAATCTACAGATTGGGGCTAGAAACTCTTCCCGCCTTCTTTCCAACATCGAAATACGGCAGGTAGTCTCCAATTTGAAGCGAGAACTCAGAATTACGAATTAAAATCGGAGCGAGAGACAGCTAAGCCCGCCGTCGAGTTTGCGGAATTCCGATACGTCAACTTCAATTGTTTTGTATCCGGCAGCTTCAATTGTTGCTTTTGCTTTTGGATATCCTTTCGGTATTAACACTGTTCCGTTTACCCAAATACAATTTGCGGCGTAGCTTTCGTCGTCATCAATTTTGAGTAAGTTATATTTTTGGAATTCAGGGTGTTCAAGAAATTCCCCGGTGGCTACCAGGTTATTGTTTTCCAAATAAGCTAAACCTGTTTTAAGATGAAGTACTTTTTCAAATTTTACAACAGAACCTGTCATTCCGTGTTTTTCAAGAATCGCGATCAACTGATCGGCGCCGTTTTGATTTGTCCGTTCCGACAGTCCTATATAATAATGCGAACCGACCATCATCACGTCGCCGGCTTCCAACGTGCCGGGATCGTTGATATACTCAACCGCATCGTAAAATTGTTTGACGCTGTCGATTATTCCTTTTGTTTCTTCTTTTCGTGAAGGCGCGCCGGGATTGGTTATCACCGCGCAACGGGGAGTCATCAACGCGACGTCTTCAACGAATGTTGAATCGGGGAAGCGTTCGTCGGCATCAAGAATTGTTACGTTAACGCCGCATTGTTTTAATGCTTCAATGTATTGTTTGTGCTGTTTTATAGCGTTGTAATAATCGGGTTTACCAAGACTTGCAGACGTAATGCCGTTGATCATCGCTTTGCAAGGAGTGCGAACAATAGCGTGCCTAAACATAAACCTTTTCCGAAAAGTGAAAATTTCCTATCACAATAAACGGTTTCTTAACTCAGAATCAAGTCGTATTTAATTATTCAGGATATCGGGTATTTATTAATGCCTTTGCTTAATACACACTCACGTACTATTATTCATAGCACAATTTAATATTTCGGGGGATCTATGAAAAATATCTCACTATTCTTTATTCTTTTTTTGTTCTTAACATTTACTTCAAATGCGCAGCAAAACTATCCCGATCTTATAAAAATTTTCGATTATGATTCAAATCAAGCGCTTGATGTTCAAATTGCGCAGACCGATATAAATGAAGACTTGTCGGTACAGGTTCATGATGTAAACTTTGTAAGCCCGGTTGCCGGTAGAGTTACCGCGTTGATGGTTGAACCGCTGAAGAAGGATCCGGCAAAAAAATATGCCGGTGTTGTTTTTCTTCATTGGGGGCAGGGAGACCGCTCCGAGTTTGTGTGGGAGGCGGCTCTTTACGCAAAAGCCGGCGCAATCTGTATTTCGCTTGACGCGCCGTGGAACAGACCCGAACCATGGAAACAACCCGGTGAGGATTATTCGAATCCGGAACAGAGTAAGCAAATGTATGTACAGAACATAATTGATTGCAGACGCGCTGTGGATTTATTAATACAAACCGGAAATGTTGATCCGGAACGGATCGCTTATGTCGGTCATAGTTTCGGAGCTACTCAAGGAGGTGTACTTGCAGGTGTGGAAAAACGAATTAAGACTTTTATACTTATCGGAGGCTTACCCAGCTTGGTAGATAAAACCTTAACCGGCGCACGCAAGTTCGATAATCTTTATTCACTCATCGATAAATATTTTACCGCCGAGCAGTGGCAGGCATATGTTGACGTGATAAGCCCTTTAACTCCGGCCGATTTTGTTTGTCATGCCTCGCCGTCATCCGTGTTTATGCAGTTTGGGAAATATGATTCATGGATAAGCAAGAAAGCCGCGGATCAATATTACAATGCGGCATCGGAACCCAAAGCAGTAAAATGGTACTTGGCATCTCACGAGTTTACCGATTTAGGCGCGACAATCGACAGGGCAAAGTGGCTAAGTAAAGAAATCGGGACTGAATCGGTAATTCCGACAATTCAAAAATATCTTGAGTAAAATTCTTCAACTATTGCGCTTTGTAATTGTCGTCATGTTTTAATAAATGGTCTTACCCTAACAATAAAAGACCATGTATTGTTTGTTGTTTGAATCAGGAATGTAAAGGTTTATATTTGCGGAAAATTGTAATCGGACTATGGTTAAGCAAATTTCCGAAGTAAAAACACTTTTTATAGCCGATACACACCTCGGTTTCGATTACCCGATAAAACCGAAGATTGTGAGACGAAGACGGGGTGATGACTTTTTCAACAATTATCACATTGCATTACAGCAGGCATTTGATAAGAAAGTAGATTTTGTTCTCCATGGCGGGGATATGTTCTTCCGCGCAAAGGGGCATCAATCCGTAGTAACAAAGTCATTTGAGCCTCTTTTAAAAATTGCCGAATCCGGTATTCCCGTTATTATTGTCCCCGGAAATCATGAAAGATCTTTTCTCCCTGTTTCATTGTTGGAAACACATCCCAACATTTTTATTTTCGACAAACCGCGCTCATTCAATTTTACAATCAGAAATATCAAAGTAAGTTTTGCCGGGTTTCCTTGTATAAGAAAAAATATAAAAGATAAATTTGTTCAGGCGGCCAACGAAACAGGTTTTGTAAGCTCTAACGCCGACTTCAAATTCTTATGTATGCATCAAACAGTGGAAGGTGCGGTTGTTGGGGTGCAGAACTTTACTTTCAAATACGGTGACGATATTATTAGAGGGGCGGATATACCGGAAGGTCTCGACGCGGTACTGTCGGGGCATATTCACCGGATGCAAGTACTGGAAAGAGATTTAACAGGCAAACGATTGAGATGCCCTGTAATTTATCCGGGTTCCATTGAAAGAACTTCCTCCGCGGAAAGAGAGGAACGGAAAGGATATTATATTTTAACACTTTCCAAAGACTCTCTTCTAAATTATAAAAAGCTGAGCTGGGATTTTAAAACTCTTTACGCCCGACCCATGATTAACAAGGTGATAAACCTTGACTATCTTCAAACAAATCAGATTCAAGATTATGTTAGAGGTATGCTTAGCAAACTGGATAAAGACGGAGTAGTAAGAATAAAAATTGAGGGAACACCCGTACAGGAAAAATTGAAAATGCTGAACGCAAACTTTTTACGAAACGCCGCACCGGTAACCATGAATGTTGATCTTGCCCTACCATATGACGGGCGCTTTAACAGAAATTAACAGCTTTAAAATATCCATAAAGAGACGTTAACTTTATACTCCGTTATGTCGTCTGTATTCAATATATTAATAGACGTCGAAAACTATCATTCATTTTTTTATTAGACACAAAATTTCTCATTTAATTATTTAGCGAAAATGAAAATTAAATTATTCGTTTTAGCGCTAATTACGCTGACTACTACGACTATTTTTGCACAGGAACAGAGATCCAAAATAGGACTTGTACTATCAGGCGGGGGAGCACGCGGGATAGCGCACGTTGGAGCGCTTAAGCTTATCGACTCGCTTCATATTCCTATTGATTATATCGCAGGCACAAGCATGGGAGGAATTATTGGTGCTTTGTATGCTGCGGGATTTACCGGGAACGAAATTGAAAAATATGTATTGGAAACCGACTGGGAAGAAATGTTTCTCGACAAACCGCCACGATCGGAAATACCTTATTTGGAAAAGAAAGATGACGGCAAATTTCAAATCGAATTCGGAATTGAAGGCTTTACTCCTGTTCTTCCAAGCGGTTTAATCGGAGGACAAAACATTTCACTAAAATTTTCCGATCTTACAAGCGCTGTAGGATCAATACAGGATTTCGATAAATTACCCATTCCTTTCAGATGCGTTGCTGTTGATCTAATTACGGGTAACGAAGTGGTTTTGAGCAGGGGGTCTCTTCCCAAAGCCATGAGAGCTACTATGGCAATTCCTACTGTTTTTGCCCCGGTGGAATGGGGCGATTCACTCTTAATTGACGGCGGATTTCTCAATAATTTTCCTGCCGATGTTTTAAAAGAAATGGGAGCCGATATTATTATCGGTGTTAATGTCGGGTCTCAGTTGTTGAAAAAAAATGAATTAAATTCACTTATAAATGTTCTTGAACAAACAATGGTCCTTACCGATTACGCTAAGCAGAAAGAGAATTATAAACTTTGTGAGCTCTTCATTCAGCCCGATCTTGAAGGTTTTACAACTGCCGATTTCGATGCTGAAAGTGTTAGAGAAATATTGCAAATAGGCATTAATGCCGCATTAGAGAACAAACAAGCATTAACCGAATTAAAAAACAAATATGCTTATATTTCCAACGAGGTTATTAAAGAAGATCTATTTCTTTCCGAACGTAAAGTTATTTCTTCCATAATATTATCCGGGGAATCTTCATATACATTGAATTATCTTTATGAACTTACTGGACATTATCCGAACGACACGCTCGATATAATCAAACTGCGCGACAAAGTTTCCAATATGAAAACTTCTGGTTTGTTCAAAGAAGTGGAATATGATATACTCCCGGTTAGCGGGGAGAGCGTCAGTCTTTATTTTAATTTGAAAGAAAGAATAAAAACCGTTGTTCACGGATTGTCTATTGTTGGAAATGAATCGCTCCATTTTAATTTTTTAATCGACCTGCTCGGAATAAAACCGGGAGACCCATACGATAAAAAAATTCTTAATGAACAGATTAAATATATGTCCGGTTTGGGATACTTTGAAGAGATAACCTATTTTATAGAACCGGTAAGAGAAAACTATATTCACCTGACAATTAATATTAAAGAAAAACCATTACGAAGATTACGACTCGGTTTCAGGTACGACGACCGTTACAAATTGGTTGGAATACTCGGTCTTCAAACAACCAATTTCCCGATTACAGGTTTTAGGGCAGAAGCATTTTTGCAGTTTGCCGGGCTTTTTAAATTCGATTACATTGCGTTTTATCCATCGCGCACTTTTGATATTCCTCTTTATCCATATGTAAGAATTTCATACAAAGATGTGCCTATCTATATATATGATTTTACTACCGGTGAAAGAATGGCCGAATATGACGACAGGTCATGGACCATAGCAGCCGGAATTGGTCATATAATTTCAAATACAGGCGTAGTTAAAATTGAATATAATCATGAATATGTTAATATCGATCCTAATTTTTCAGGTCTTGATCCAGACTATTTTCCATCGTGGAGAGATAATCTTCGTGTTATAAGAGGGGAATTATCAATAGATAGGCTGGATAATTCAATCATACCCAGAGAAGGAATTTTTATAAACGCTCATTACGATGCAAGTTTTAAAAATCTCAATTCCGCATTGGATTACAAGTATTACGAAATAGACGCAAAAGTATTTACTACTTTCGGCAAACGGCACACTTTCGGGCTGAGTGGATATTATACCGATTTTACCGGAGATTTACCGACTTATAAATGGCCGCTGCGAGGAGGGCCTTATGGTTTTGTAGGAATGAAAATCGACCAAATTGAAGGGCATAACTTCGGATACATAAGATTGGATTACAGGTACGAATACAAAAAAGATATATTTTTTGAATTGATTGTAAACGGGGGCACTTACAACTTCAAAGGATTTGAGGGCCTGTCACTTCTCAACAAACCGTTATATGGATTCGGTTTAGGAATTAAATTTCTCTCCGTTGCCGGCCCCTTTGAGCTCATTTTCAGCCGGGGATCGCGCAGCCCCGAAAAATGGAACGAGTTTACTCCGAATGTTTATTTTACAGCCGGGTTTATATTTTAATAATAATCGAAAGGGAAAATATGAAAAATTCTTTTTTTAATGCGGTCGGCTTTTTTCTTTTTGCAATATCAATTATTACTGCACAAGAAAAGTATAACGTCTTCTCATTCGAAAAAGAAGTAACTCTCCCGGGTAATCCCGATGTTATTTATGACGCGATAACCGGTGATATAAGCGGGTGGTGGGATCATTCATTTTCAAAAAATCCTTACAAGCTTTTTATCGAAGCAAAGCCCGGCGGCGGCTTTTATGAAATTTTCGATGAAGAAGGAAACGGCGCTTTGCACGCTACGATTATTTATGCCGACAGAGGAAAAATATTACGATTCGACGGACCGCTGGGACTCTCAGGCACGGCAATTCAATTGGTATGCACTTATCATTTTGAAGCTGTCAAAAAGGATTCAACAAAACTCAAACTTGAAGTACACGCTTCAGGGGAAACGGCAGAAGGTCTTCCAGCAATTGTTGAAAAAGTTTGGGAACATTTTATATTCGATAGATTCAAACCATACATCGAAGAAGGGAAGCATTTGAACTAAAAACAAAACCCCGGCGCCGGTTAAAAAAGAATTGCATTACTTCAAAATCTTTATAGATTTATAACGGGAGATATGTCGAATAATATTTTCAATTCGACTTTTAATATCATGAAAACCGTTACATATTCATTAAAGCTAGATAACACGAATTCGGAAGAATACTACAAAGATATCCGTTCCTTAGCCGATGAAATAATGGAGGAAGCCGAAAAGGAAATCGTCCCGGTTGTAAGCAACTATATTAAGTATCTCACTACTTTTAACCTCGAAGAAGTGAGAGCAAAAGAAGAATATGTTCTTGAACTTCTCAGCTTCGGCATTCTCTGGCGTACCTACGCGCACATAGCCGTTTCAGTTAAGTATGCCCCCTTCTTTGCACTTATTCATTTGGGTGAGTGGCGGAAGAAACACCGGCGCGTAAAACCCGCCATTGATTTATTAAGGGGTGTGTTGATAAGTCTGTTCCTTCTCCCCGCTAAACTAAAAAAGAATTACTTTGCCGGGCCCAAACTTGAAGATGTAGATAAAGTATGCACATGGTTCGAAGCAACTAGTGAATTTCGTGAACACGCACTCCGCTTTATCAGATGGCGCGCTTACTGGGGAACTCTTAGCCCCGAACGTCTTCAGCAGATCTTTTCGGTTATAGCCCGCTTTACAAGCTGGTTTGAAAAAAGATCGATAGAGAAAATCGGAAAGTATACGGAAAACGTGGAAGGTTTCATTCAAGAAAATAGAAGGTTTTACAGTTGGCGTGAGGATAGAATTTCCTGTTCACGTTCTAGGTTAGAGTATCACCTTAACATGGCGGGTGCAGAATTGATGAACCGGGCATTCAAAGCGGGATTCAACTCCACCGATTTAACGGCTGTACTTTTACCCGGCTGTATGAGAGCATTTCCAGAAAAAGAGTGTAAAGCGAAGAAAGAGGAGAAAGGATTGATATGCACCGGCTGCACTCCCAACTGCAGGGTGAACTCGCTAAGAATGGAAGGACAGATGGAAGGTTACGAGGTTTATATTATTCCTCACGCGAGCGATCTCTCTTTGTGGTCACCCAAAAGAGGTGAGCCGGTAAAGGGCGTTATTGCTTCGGCATGTGTTACTACATTAGTAGAAGGGGGATTGGAATTGAAACGTTACGGCGTTCCTGCCCAATGTGTGCTGTTGGATTACAGCGGCTGTAAAAAACATTGGCATGAAACGGGGGTGCCGACATCACTGAATAGAAATGAATTGAAGAGAATATTCGAAAGAGATTCTAATTATGTTGTTTGAGATTATTCAGTCTTTATAAAGCGAAATCACAAAACTAACCCATCTAAATGATTGACAAAAAGGGAGATACAATCAAAAGCGCTGAATTATTTCATCAATAGAGAAATTCAACTATGAAGTTGAACAAAGAAAATGATATCGTAAAATGGTTGTTAAGCGGCGACGTATCTTTACAATACCAGGTTCACCGCGATCTGTTGAGCAATGATCGTGAAGATTTGCGTGAACGGATAGCAACGGAAGGATGGGGCAAAAAATTTTTAGCTAAACGAAATAAGAACGGTCACTGGGGACGTGCTTTCTATCAACCCAAATGGACATCCACCCACTACACATTGCTCGATCTTAAAAACTTATCTATCTCACCTAAGACTCAGGCAGTTAGAGATTCGGTAGCGATGGTGGTGCGGGAATGCAAAGGACCCGACGGCGGAATCAATCCATCGGACCTTTTGCGCCAAAGCGATGTGTGTATAAACGGTATGGCGCTTAATTATGCTTCCTATTTCGGCGCTAATGAAGAAGATTTAAAATCGATTGTTGATTTTATATTAAGTGAGCATATGCCGGACGGAGGTTTCAACTGTCACTCCAATAGAAAAGGGGCTGTACACAGCTCAATACACACAACACTCTCCGTGATGGAAGGAATAACAGAGTATATAAATAACGGCTACAAGTACAGAGCGAAAGAACTAGTGAAAGCGGAAGCAGAATCGAAAGAATTTTTATTACTGCACAAATTTTATCAGTCGCACCGCACCGGTGAAGTTATGGATAAGAAAATGTTGATGTTGTCCTACCCGTCGCGCTGGCGGTACGACATTCTTCGCGCCCTCGATTATTTCCGGGCTGTTAACGCCAAATACGATGAAAGAATGAGCGATGCACTATCAATACTAATTAAGAAATGCCGCGCTGATATGAAATGGCCGCTGCAGGCAAAGCACCCGGGACAAACACATTTCGAGATGGAAATACCCGGTAAACCGAGCAGGTGGAATACATTACGCTCGATGAGAGTACTGAAACATTTCATAAATACCTAAACACAATTAAAAGGAGTTATTTTTGTTGGAATCAAAAGAAAGCATCAATCTTCTTGGTGCAGTAATTGCGAATCTCAGCAACATGCTGTAAGTATTGAACCTGCAATTGATGCCGCCGATGAAGCAGTTGCCGGTATGTTCACCGATCTTGCATACAACGAACCGCGGGAAGGAGAATATAACGGAATAAGATTTGTATTCGTTTCGGGTTCGGGTATATTAGATGAAGCAGGATACTGTACTATTGAAGTAGGCATTATTACAGTTGATTGTAGTGATTATTTCATAACTCTTAATTTCGGAACACCCGACGCCGAAGAAACTCACTTCGACGCTCTTGAGTTCATTGCCGGATTCTTAAAGAAGCTGTAAATTATTTTTAAATAAATTCATTATGTTAGCCGACATTTTTATTCTATTAAACTTTTGAATTATCTTCCGGAATTTCAGATATTCATAATTAAATTTCATCCATAAAAAATAATTTTGCTGAAACAAGTTCGAAATTTTAATAAATGACCAAACTGGCGGAGACATCATCTTGGAACAATGGTACGAAAGACTATTTAAAAATTACTCGCGTAAATATGATAATGAAGGTTTTACACAAGGCACTATCGGAGAATGTGATTTTATCGAAAAAGAAATTAACTATGACAAGTCGTTAAAAATATTAGACGTCGGGTGCGGAACAGGACGACACGCAATTGAACTTACAAAGAGAGGTTATAACATAACTGGTGTCGATCTATCAGAGTCTATGCTGAAACGGGCAAGAGAAAAGGCCGAAGAAGAAAATCTCAAAATAGAGTTTCATCAACAGGATGCTAGAAACCTTCCTTTTGAAAACGAATTCCACCTTGTAATAATGCTTTGCGAAGGGGGTTTTTCATTAATGGAAACAGACGAAATGAATTTTCAAATTCTTACCGGTGCCGCCAAAGCTCTCAAACCGAACGGAAAATTTATCTTCACTACTTTAAACGGGTTGTTCCCCCTCTTTCATTCGGTAAAAGAATTTTTTGAAAAAGAAGCTAAAGACGATACCGCCCAATACAGTGAGAATAAATTCGATTTAATGACTTTCCGCGATCATAACATCACATCAATTGTTGACGATTCGGGGAATAAAGTAGAGTTGAAATGCAACGAAAGGTATTATGTTCCTTCTGAAATTACATGGTTATTAAAGTCGCTTGATTTTAAAACAATCGAATTCTTCGGCGCAAAACTGGGCGCGTTCAGCCGCGACGATAAATTGACAACAGATGATTTTGAGATGCTTGTTGTCGCTGTAAATTAGATACTATCATTCATATACAAAACGAGATTACCGGTTATGAATTTTTCTAAACTCATTATTCTTTTTTCTCTTTTTTCAGTAAATCTTTACCCATGCACCGATATCATCATCGGTAAAAAAGCATCGATAGACGGATCGATAATAATTTCTCATACAGGGTGTGGCCCCGACTGCCGCGTACGCTTCATACCGGGGCAAACATACGAGGACGGGGCAATGGCCCCGGTTTACTTCGGCATGCTTGAGATCAACGGCGCTCTCGATAACTTCGGCGAGATATTCGGCTACATCCCGCAAGTGAAAGAAACATACGGATATTTCCACTCTGCTTATTCGCAGATGAACGAGCATCAACTGGCAATAGGCGAAAGCACGATAAGCCAGCGTGCCGAACTGCAGCTCAATCATGAAACGGGCAAGCAGATCATGTCCGTCGAACAAGCGCAGGTCTTCGCTCTGCAGAGATGCAAAACCGCGCGTGAAGCAATTGCGCTTATCGGTGAGCTGATGGAAAAATACGGATTCCTCCCTACATGTGCCGATGACGGTGAAGCACTTTGCATCGCAGATAAAAACGAAGTATGGATTATGGAAATATTCGCAGTTGGCGCCGATTGGGATCCCGAAAGGGGTAACGCCGGAGCTATTTGGGCTGCGCAAAGAGTCCCCGACGATCACGTGGCGGTAATACCAAACTGGAGCAACATAAAACAAATCGACTTAAGTAAACCCGATTGGTTCAAAGCATCATCTAACTATATGCAGTTCGCGATAGACAAGGGCTGGTATGATCCATCCGGCAGCATGCCTTTCATTTGGCAGAATATTTATGCGCCTATTCCGCACGAATGGGCGACGGGACGTTTCTGGTTATTCTATAAAACTTTCGGTCAGCCCGAAGGGGAATACCCGGATCGCGATTTGAAAAATCCTTATTCAGGTATGGATCCGTATCATCAATATGTTGAGCCGTTATCGTTATACCCATTTTCATTTAAGCCGACTGAAAAATTATCTGTACAGGATGTAATCGCTTTTCAACGCCAAACATTCGAAGGAACGATTTACGATATGACCTCCGACCCCGACTGGTACGTCCCCACCGAAGACGGTAAAATGGTGAAGTCTCCGCTGACAACTCCGTTCCCCACAAAACCGATGAGAGAATTACTTGATATCAATTACCGTCGAAATGTTTCACGCGGAGGGTACGGCATGGTAATTCAAGTGCGCGATTGGCTGCCGGATCCTGTAGGTGGATTGTATTGGTTTTATGTTGATAATCAATACGTGAGCACTTACGTCCCGATATATGCAGGTGTGGAGAAGATTTCCGATTATTACACAACATACGACCCCAACATGTACAGCGAAAATTCCGCACGCTGGCAGACAGACTTTGTGGATAACCTGATGTACTTAAGATGGCAGGATGCCGATAAAGACCTTCATGCTGTACGCGATCCGCTGCAGCAGAAATTTTTCGACGCAATACCTGAAGTTGATAAAAAAGCGGCTGAGCTTTACAATGAAGATCCGGAAAAAGCAAAAGAATACTTAACGAAATTTACCAACGAAAAGATGGAAGAATCGGTCGCGATGTTTAAGAAGTTAATCAGAATATTGATTACCAAGTATACTAACAATAACCAAAGATAAAACATTGTGAAGATGAGCTGTGTGTCACGACCAGTTCGTGACACCTGGCTGAGAATTATTACAGCGAAAATGTTTGTGTTATAAGAAATGAATTATTTATTCCGATTCAAAATAAGATTGACCAATTTAAAACCTTCGCAGAAAGGGAGAATAAAAAATGAAAAGAACATTATTATTTATCATCCTAGTCGGGATAGTAGTTGTTAGCTGCACACCCGGTCCGAATTATCTTGAGAATCCGTCGAGCGAATTAATTGAACCCGCCGGTTTCTGGCTGGGATTGTGGCATGGTTTCATATCGCTGTTTAGTTTTATCATCTCATTGTTCAGCGACAACATTTCCATTTATGAAATTTACAATAACGGCACGTGGTACAATCTCGGTTTCTTAATCGGTGTATCGGCATTCTTCGGCGGAAGCGGCGGCGGTGCGTGTAAAAAATCTAAGTGGAAATAATTTCCGTATTATAAACACCCGACTTTTCTCAATATTAAAAAAGCTGGGTGTTTTTATATAACACGACCTTCATGGCGGAGGAACTGATGAGTCCTTGTGTCAAGGCACAGTTGAGACAAGCAATCGAATCATATATTTTTATTTTATGGGGAAATAAATGATAAAAATAGGAATTATCGGTGGTTCGGGATTGGACGATCCCAATTTACTTAAAGATGCACGGGAAGAAAAAGTAACAACAGAATTCGGCGAACCGAGTTCATCATTGACAAAAGGAAAACTAGACAGTATCGATGTAGTAATAATATCCAGACACGGAAAAGGGCACACTATTCCGCCGACACAAATCAATAACAGGGCCAACATACTGGCGTTAAAGAATGCGGGATGTACGCACATACTTGCAACAACCGCCTGCGGATCTTTGCGCGAAGAAATCGGAAGAGGTGATTTGGTAATACTCGATCAGTTTATAGATTTCACACGTTTGAGAAAGCTTACATTTTACGAAGAGTTTGAGTACGGCGCCGAGAACGCCAAACACACACCGATGGCCGATCCATTCAATGAAGAGCTTCGACAAAAATTGATTGCATCTGCCGAACAACTCGGTTTGAGTTTTCACAAGCAGGGCACGGTTATCACTATCGAAGGTCCCCGCTTTTCAACACGCGCGGAATCAAAGATGTACAGAATTTGGGGTGCCGATGTGGTGAATATGTCGGTAGCGCCGGAAGTGATTCTGGCGAACGAACTCGGCATTCCTTACGCCGCCGTCGCAATGTCTACCGATTACGACGCGTGGAAAGTGGATGAGAACCCGGTTGAATGGTCTGAAGTGTTGGAAACATTTGAGAAGAATGTGGAGAATGTAAAGCGGTTATTGCTGAAGACAATTAGCAGTTTGAAGTGATGAGCAACTAAAAACTCAATATACTCTTCAACATTTGCGAACTGTGGCGGGAGAGATCTATCACCAAATTGTATCTCTTTGTACTTATGCGGGTTAACTGTAGATATAAATCAACGGTTCGAATTAATAAATATTTTTCTATATTAAGACCTATCTTACATTTAATAACTAATGCTATAAAACGTATGAAGATTGTCTTTCTTATTTTATTTTTCACATTTGTCCGGGTTGAAGCTCAATCTATTGTAACAGATTACGACGGCAATATCTACCACACCGTTGAAATCGGAAACCAGACATGGATGGTTGAGAACTTAAAAGTTACTCACTACAACAACGGCACACCGGTACCCGTTATTGCGAACGAAGACGAATCATGGAGCGATCTCACAACAGGCGCTTTGTGCTGGTTCGAAAATGACTCGGTAAACTACAAAGAAAAATACGGCGCGCTTTATAATTACTACGCGGTTATCGACGAAAGAAATATTTGTCCCCCCGGCTGGCACATCCCCACAAAAGAAGAATGGCTTGAGCTGATCAACTTTTTAGGGGGCGAATCCAAGGCTGGAAACAATATGAAATTAACAACCGCCGGTCATTGGAATCACAACTACAATGAAGAGACGAATCAAAGCGGCTTCTCGGCGGTACCATCGGGAGGTAGAGGACAACTTGGTCCGGCCGGAGAGGTGGGCAACTACGCCACATGGTGGGCTTCCACTTCTCATGATGAGTTGTTCGCGTGGCACTTCGGTCTTTATCCCGTAAAGACGGGCATTCGTTACAACCCCGGCCACAAAGCAAGCGGATTTTCGTTAAGGTGTATTAAAGATTAGTTATTTCTTGTTTTGTTTTCATCCCGACATTATATTGAATACATGTCGACACAACTTTTGATATCCACACTTTTAATAACAGCGGCGCTGATTTTCTACTCGCTCGGTGTTTGGGCGGAGCGCGTTGCGCATTATCTAAAACGATGGCACGTTGCGGCGTTTTGGACGGGTTTTGCTTTTGATGTATCGGGAACGCTCGCAATGCACCGTTTAGCCGAAGGACCGTTCAATATTTTGGAGCCGCATACTTTAACGGGGCAAATTGCATTATGGCTTATGTTCGCGCACGCGATATGGGCAACGCACACGGCCTTCAAAGGGAGTGAAGAAGCCCGTACGAAATTTCACCGCTTCAGCTTTATCGTTTGGCTTATTTGGCTGATCCCTTATTTCGGCGGAATGTTTATTGCCATGAATCAATAACAATTAAATCACAATTACAATAGAGGTCTGAAAATGAAAACCAAAAAGTCGTTTCTTATCGAATTTGTAACGCTTCTGTGGGCAGCTAAAAATGTGTTGATATTTAATTTGTTTATGATTACAGGCGGAGCTTATGTATATCATTGGGAGGGATTAAAAAACAGCGACGGGAGTATTCTCGATTCTGTTTATGCCGCAATGGTAACCGCGTTGACTATCGGTTACGGCGATTTGGTACCAGTGGGTGTTTATGGAAAAATTACAACTATCTTGCTGGGTATTGTCGGGATGTTGTTTGTCGGCGTAATTGTCGGGGCTTCGATTAAAGCTCTTGAAAGGTGTAAGTAAATTAAATGAAAATAGAAAAAGCAATCGGGGCGGATCCCTCATTACTAGTTGTCGGTTTATGAGAAAAACGAAAGGGGCGTTGAGTTTTACAACAAGCACAAATCAGAAACATCGGCGAATTTTATTTTGAGTTAGGAACGGAACGGCGCCGTAAAATTGTTTTAGTAAAGAAGCAATTTAAATATCAGCTTGGCTTAATTTTGTGTCACGACCCCCGGTCATGACACCACGGTTACACAAATAATTATGAGGTTTGCTTGGGTTACATCGACATGAGCGATTTGTTTACATTCGGGTTTCTTGTTTTTACGTCATTCTTCACTCTGATCAATCCGATTGGCGTAATGCCGATATTTATGACTATGACTTCCGAACTGAACGAGAAGCAGCGAACTAAAACGGCAAAGAAAGCAACAATTGTTGCGTTCATAATAATTGTTTTGTTTGCATTATCAGGACAATTGCTCTTTAAGTTTTTCGGAATCTCTGTTAATAGTTTTCGTATAGCAGGGGGCGTTATATTTTTCTTGATGGGAATGGATATGCTGCAGGCACGGCTGGGTAAAGTTAAGATTCAAGACTCGGAAGTTAAGTCGTATGTGAACGATATTTCTATAACACCTCTTGCCATCCCGATGATCTGCGGACCCGGCGCAATTACAAACGCAATCGTGATGATGGAAGACGCAGTAACAATAGAGATGAAACTCGTTCTCCTTTTAGCCATCGTGCTGGTGATGATACTTACATTTATAATTCTTTACAGTTCATCGAAGATTATAAAAATACTCGGCGAAACGGGGAACAATGTATTGTTACGACTGATGGGGTTGATTGTAATGGTAATAGCGGTTGAGTTCTTTTTCAGCGGACTCAAACCAATAGTGATGGATATGCTTAAACAATCATAAAGAAATTTGGAAAGCGGCATGGCTGAAATATTTTTTAACGAGAAAACAAATCAACCTAATGAAAAACAACTTACCGATGCCTTGGGGAAAAATTATAAACATTGGGAGACTGTCACAGAACATGTGAGTAAAAATTATAATCCCGTTTCTTTTGAATGGAAATTCTACGGTAAAAATTACGGCTGGCAATTAAAAACGTTTCTCAAAAAACGGAACCTCTTTTTTTTAATCCCCTACAAATCAGTTTTTAAGATCATTTTTGTCTTCGGCGACAAAGCCGTAAGGGAAGTTGAGCAGAGCGGTATTAACAAAGAGCTGATAACGGTATTACAGAACGCCAAAAAATATGCAGAAGGAAGGGGACTCTCATTCGAAGTAACCGATGCAAAACAAATCGCCGATATCAAAAAGTTGATTGAGATTAAAATCAAAAATTAATTCTTCATTTTAAATTACCTGTCAACTCCTTAAGTATTGAAATGTACAATATATCCGCTATAATGCAATTTATACTTGACACAATGCAATATATATATTACATTTGGCCATGGAAAATATGAAGATGAAATTATCCAGAATTGAAAAAGGTTTATCTCAACAGGAACTTGCCGACCTGGTGGAGGCAACAAGACAGACGATCGGGTTGATTGAAAAGGGGAAATACAACCCGACGCTTAATCTTTGTGTAAAGATCGCAAAAGCATTAGACAAAACATTAAACGATTTATTCTGGGAGGGGCAATGAATTCCAAAGTACCTTTACTGAAAATGGACGAAAGAAATTTACAAATAGCATTAAGAGTTATCGGCGTAATGTATTTAATCACAATCGTCTCGATGTTCGGAATTTTTATCTATCGCCAATTCTCATTGGGGCAGTCGATTTCCGAGTTTGAAGACTTCGCGGTTCTCATGACCGTCAATGTAATGTTCGTATTGACCGGACTTTTATACTTCGGTGCGGTACCAATCCAAAAACTGAAGATAAAAAGCATACTGCTGGGTTACATCGGCTTTGTTTTGCTGGGGAGTATTTTTACTTATTTCAAATACAATATTTTTCAAAATCCCGGTTTAACAATTCCGCAGCTATTGGATAAACTTGTGATAATTTTTACAATATGCGGGTTAATTACTCTATTCTTGATTTTATTTTCTTATTTAGGAAAAAGAAAGATCGAAAAAGAATTGGATGATTGAAGGATGTATTAAGAAATACACATGAATCTTTTTGGTAAAAAATCATAATAACAGACGAACCGGTTTACTTGTAAAACTATATTTGGCCTTAAAATTATCGCAGCCTGTTTAATCTGGGGGGATATGAAAAAATATATTATAATCTTATCGTTGGTTCTCGCTCCGTTACTCTATCCGCAAGTAACTCAAAATGAGGCTGCCGGGGTTGCAGTCAGGTGGTTCTCCAAAGTTACCGCTAAAGAAGTCGGCCTCGAAGATATTTCACGCGTAAACGAATATATTCACAAAAACACAACTTCTTTTTATTCCTTTAATTTTAGGGAAGGGGGCTTTGTGTTGGTCTCCGCGGATAAAAGAACATCTCCTATTCTGGGGTATTCCATCAAGAATTATTTTCATTTACCCGTTGATGGAGAGAGCGAAAAGAAATTGAGTGATTTACCTGAGTCATCTTTAAAAGATGTTTTAACCGGCTACGCGGAACAAATTGAAATTGCAGGGTGGAATGATGCAATAGTAGAAAACGGGGAGTGGTATGATATAAAAAAGGGGGGAATATCATCGGCTCATTTTGCTTCGGCGGTTGAACCGTTGACCGAGTCGTTATGGGGGCAGGGTTATCCTTATAATATATACTGTCCCCTCCTTCCCGACGGAAGACAAACCGTAACCCATTGCGGCGCCACGGCCATGGCTATTCTGCTTCGCTACCATAAATATCCGTCGCACGGAATAGGGAGCGTCTCATACGATTGGCAGGCGGAAACATTGGCGGCAGATTTTCAAAACACATTTTACGATTACGATAAAATGCCAAGCTCACTTACCAACGCTTCCGAAGAAGAAGCTCGTCAAGTGGCGCAGGTGTCGTATCATTGCGGGCTGGCGCAGTTCGTCAATTACAATCTTCCATATTCATACTCAAGATATGATTGGTGGAAATCAATACCCGACGCGTTCGAGTTGTATTTCGGTTATCAAAGACCCCAGGTTAAATATAAATCGGGTTATACCTCGGAAGACTTTAACGCCCTTCTGAAAAACGAACTAGATAACGGGCGCCCCATTTTTTATTGCAGTACAGGATCGGGGGGGCATTTCTGGATAGTTGACGGCTACGACAACGCCGGATATTTTCACATGAATTGGGGATGGAACGGCAACGGAAACGGATATTTTACCATCAATAATCTTGTTGTCGGGCAGTTTGATTTTAATCCCACTCAAACGGCATTGGTAAACATTGCTCCGAATCCGGCTGTATTGTCTGCGGAAGATGAGCAGGATATTCCAAATGATTTTCAACTAAAGCAGAACTACCCCAATCCTTTCAATCCATCGACTGCCATCCAATATACTATCCCGGCAGTCGATGCGCTGAGCTCTGCCTCCGAATGGATGCCTATGGCAGAAGCGCATGTTATTTTAAGAATTTACGATGCCTTAGGAAGACATATCACCACCTTGGTAGACAAAGAACAATCCCGCGGAACATACAATGTTATGTTCAATGCGGGTCAACTTTCAAGCGGCGTCTACTTTTATACTCTTGAAACAAACGATTTTGTTCGAACTAGAAAATTAATTTTATTAAAATAATTTTAAATGCAGTTGTACTTGAAGAATTTATGATAAATATAATATATAACAAGACAATATTTTCTTTCACTATCTCCTTTGTAATAATATTAATCACCGCTCTGCAGGTTTCGGCTCAGAATAATATTGACCTTGATATTACAGCCGCTATGCAGAGAGAGCACCTCCCCGGCGTAGCGGCCGCTATTATTAAAAACGGAGAAGTGGTTTGGGATAACTGTTACGGTTATGCCGATATTGATAATAATATAGCGGTATCAGATTCAACGCTATTTATGATTGCTTCAATTTCAAAAACAATTGTGGGTGTTTCGTTGATGCAGCAATGGGAAAAATCTAAATTCCAGCTTGACGACGATATAAATAATTATCTCGATTTTTCAGTCCGTAATCATAACCATCCCAATGACCCGCTAACTTTTAGAATGCTGCTGACACATACCTCAAGTATTACAGGAGATTACTATATACCGAATTTGAACCTTCCCGAATTCACATGGGGATACGATCATCCAATTTCTATTGGTGAGTTTTTAAAAGGATTTTTCACTCCGGGGGGCGAATTCTATCAATTGAATAATTTCAGAAGTTTTAAGCCGGGGGAAAATTACGATTACAGCAGCATTGGAGCCACGCTTATTGCGTATTTGGTTGAACGACTTTCCGGGGAATCTTTTGACGATTACTGCCAGAAAAATATTTTTGAACCTCTTGAAATGAACGAAACCTCATATTTTTTATCCAATATCGATCAGCGCAAATTGGCAGTCCCTTATAAATACCAGAATGGTAGTTATGTGGGATATCCGCACCGCGGCACACCTCTTTATCCGTGCGGTTGGATTAAAACCGATGTAATACAATTGTCTAATTATTTGATCGCACTTATGCAGAAGGGTATTTCTAAGAACAATCGTATTTTGCAGCCGGAAACTGTTGATTTAATGACGACGGCTCAATCTTCTAATTTCCGTTTTGGATTTATGATCTATGAAATTTCGGATGATTCAAGGGTTATGTGGGGACACGACGGCAGTTCTCTCGGCGTGAGCACTTTAATGTATTTCTGCCCGGACGAAAATTCAGGCGTTATTTTATTATCCAATGGCGAAACTAACCAGCTTCCATACCTCGCTTTAGAATTATTCGATTTTACTCAATCTCCGTCTCCAGTCTATGATGAATCTGTTCCGGCAGGCTTTGATTTGGAACAAAACTACCCTAATCCGTTCAACCCGGGCACGACAATCGAATTCTCGATTCCGGCGGAGACATTCGTAAAACTGAAAGTGTACGATCTTCTCGGAAGAGAGATCGCCTCGCTTGCGGAAAATTATTTCTCCGCGGGGAGCCACTCGGTGAAATGGAATGCCTCGGGGATGAACAGCGGCATCTACTTTTACACTCTTGAAACAGACGATTTTGTTCGAACTAGAAAATTAATTTTATTAAAATAGTATCATATGACCTAAACTATAAATAAAAAAAGTTGAGTTAAATCGCTTTTAAAATCGCATCAACAAACAGATCGTAGCTGATTTTGCCGCTCCCCGCGTCATCGATCAGTCCGGAGAGATCGTCAAACTTTTTTAATTCGTTTGGCAACAGCATTTTCGTTACAGCGTTGGGGAATTTTTTAACGGTCGCGGCGTTCAATATTTTTTCTAATTGATTTTTGTTTACGGCACGCTCTTCACGCAGCAGCAGAACAACATGCGCCAGTTCAAATATATTTATCCTGCTTTCGTTTAACTCTTCTATTATTCTGATTGTGAAAGGGGGAATCAATTTCGGGTTGGCCTCTTTAAGACTCAGCCATATTTTATCAACGCGTCTTTTCCCGTCAACGATTTTGGAAGTATAGAAAAGATATACTTCCCCTCTCTTTAACTTTTCCAACTTCTCTTTTATCGCGGGATCTTTAATTTTTGAAAAATGGAAAAAGACATTCTCCGGGAAATATAAACTTGTGAGAAAGCCGAATCCCTTTTCAAATATTTTTTTTACCCGGCAATAGTCCAGATATTCAGCATTCATATTCCAAACAGGTTAATGAAACAATAATAAAACTACCTACCCGGAATGATTAATACAAACAACCAAATGATTAATTTAATAATAGAGAAAAAGTCAATTAAAGCAATATTGTCATCACGTTTCCGGCGAATGAAGCTTGTCTGCGGTATGCACGCGCTCTTAAATTTATCATAACTTCATGATTCAGCATTTTCCCACGGCCGGAGAGGAACAATGTTTAACAAAAATATTTATATTTAAACAAAAAGTTTCTATCTTCAATTTGCAATCTTAGGAGACACAGCTCTCTTAACGACAGGTTTCCATCTCATAAATGCTCGGTAATAATCAATACGCCGAAATGAAAAAGAATTATTACTCCCGGCTTTTTTTACAAATGATGGATAGATGTAATTAACAAATTCTTCCGGGTTGGTATATCATTAGTTTTTAAAAAATGAGATTAAATGGCAATTCCAGATTTCCAAAGTATAATGCTACCATTATTAAAGTTTTATTCTAATGGTAATGAGTATTCAACAAAAGAAGCGGTTGAGTCTTTAGCTCAATTTTTTAAATTAACCGAAGAGGAATTAGCTGAACTTCTTCCAAGTCGAACTCAAAACACATTTAATAATCGTGTTCATTGGGCAATTGCTCATTTAAAGATGGCTTCCCTTCTGGAAAATACTAAACGAGGATATTATAAAATAACAATCAATGGTTTGTCACTTTTACAATCTAATCCAGAGATTGTTAATCTTCGTTTGCTTAAAACAATTCCAGAATACATTGAACATACAAAATCTTTTAAAAAAGAGAATGCTAATAGCAATGAAGAATCTGAATTAGATTCCTCTGATGAAAATCTTACACCCGAAGAGAGTTTTGAATACTCCTTTCAAAAAATAAACAAATCACTTGCACAAGATTTGTTAGCAAAAATCAAAAAAATGTCAGCGTCATTTTTTGAAAAACTTGTAATAGAACTTCTTGTTAAGATGGGTTACGGAGGTTCGATAAAAGATGCTGGGAAAGCTATTGGGAAAAGTGGTGATGAGGGAATTGATGGGATTATAAAAGAAGATAAGTTGGGTCTCGACATAATTTACGTCCAAGCAAAAAGATGGGAAGGCGTTGTTGGTCGTCCTGAATTACAAAAATTTGTTGGTGCTCTTGCTGGTCAAGGCGCAAAAAAGGGAATATTTATAACGACTTCATATTTTTCAAAAGACGCGATTGAGTATACTCCTAAGAATGAGACTAAGATTGTATTAGTTGATGGAGAACAATTAGCAAAATTTATGATTGAACATGATTTGGCTGTTACTACAGTTTCAAATTATCAGATAAAAAAAATTGATTTAGATTATTTTGGTGAAGAATAAAGTAATTTGCAGCTAACAAACCAATGCTAAGGAACCAATCTAGAAAAGTGTGATTTCAGTTAAAAACAGAAGGTTCATTAAATAAGTTAATTTTAGCAATTCGCCGCGGCGAACAAAATTGTAGACTCAAGCGAACACAGTTTATGCACTTGGCAGTTGTTTATTAAGTGGCATCGTTGTTCTGGGGCGACCGCTATTGGCAACACCTTTATATCATTTGAAAATATGAGACAATTTCCAAATACATATGATTCGACACAACATATTTACTATTGCATTAATAAATTACGCTTTTACAAAGACTATATCCGTAGATATGAGAGACTCATAAAAGAAGACAATATTATTGATATCTTCGAAAGTTTTTATACAGAATTATTAGAATCTATCAAGAAAAAGGTTTAATCCGCCACTCAACGCGGATAGCCCTACAAAGGTGCGGTATAAATTTTCCCCCAAGGGCTCTCTTCGGTACAGTACGGCATTTGTTTCGGTTGTTTTTATTCTCAAGATTTGTGAGGCGTAGTATGTTAAAAATACAACCATTTGAAAAATACAGTGATAAATATGATGAGTGGTTCGAAAAGAACCGTTTTACATATCATGCCGAGTTGGAGGCAATCCGTCAAATGATTCCTCCCGCTGAAGCCAAAGGTTTGGAGGTTGGCGTCGGTTCAGGTAAGTTCGCTGTCCCTTTGGGTATAAAGATTGGTGTGGAGCCATCGGAGAAGATGGCAATCAAAGCAGAAAAACAGGGAATTCAAGTTTTGCGCCATGTAGCGGAAAACTTGCCTTTCTCCGATTCCGAGTTTGATTTTGTGCTGATGGTAACCACCATATGTTTTGTTGAAGATATTTTCAAATCTTTTACGGAAGCATTCCGCGTGTTAATACCCAGTGGATGTATTATTGTAGGATTTGTTGATAAAGAAAGTGAATTGGGAAAACAGTATTGGAACAGGCGGAATACAAGTGTCTTCTACAAAGATGCTACTTTTTTCTCCACACAGCAAGTGTGTAAGTATCTTGCGGATGCAGGCTTTAGAGATTTTACTTATAAGCAAACGCTGATTCCCGGAGAGAAACAAGAAAGGATACAAGACGGATTTGGTAAAGGTGCGTTTGTTGTAGTTAAAGCCGTGAAGAAGAGTTAACAATTGACTGCTAATGAACCGAATCTGAAAATAAATGATTAATAAAATGGGTTAATTTTAGCAATTTGCCGCGGCGAACAAAATTGTAAACTCAAACCGAAAGCGCCACAAAAGAACGGCCTGCCTTATCACGGGGGAGGTGGTTTTCGCATTTGGTATTTGTTTAATCTAAAAGACAATAACCTGTTTTTGTTTGGCTTTCGGATTATTGTTGTTAATGTAAATTTTATAGTAAACCAAAAGTTTTTTGAATAAGTTTGTCAATGTTGTTCTTTGTCAAGCTTGTACAAAGTATGTTAAGGTACTCAGCATAAATTATGAGCGGCACTTAAAAACAATTCCGTTGACCCAATAACCATAAAGGAAATAAAATGCAAAAAATACTAATTATAATAAATGATGCTCCATATGGAACAGAGAAAGCATACAATGCCTTGCGAATGGCGATGACGCTTCAGAAAGATCATGCAGACAATGTAGAAATAAGAGTCTTTCTACTAGCCGACGCCGTATTTTGCGGATTACCGAATCAAAACACACCGAACGGTTATTACAACATTGAACGGATGCTTAAATCGGTTATTCATCGCGGGGGAAAAGTAAAAAGCTGTGGCGGATGTTCGGAAGCGCGCGGAATTGATAAACTTCAATTCATTGAAGGTGTTCAATTGAGCAACATGAAAGAGTTTGCACAATGGACAATTGAATGTGATAAGGTAATAACTTTTTAGGCTGTTCTATTCTTAAAAGGTGTGAGGAAAATACAACCATTTGAAAAATAGAGTGATAGATATGATGAGTTGGAGGTAATACGCTAAAGTGTTTAAAAACTTAGAGTTTTTACCCTCTTTGTGTACTATCTCGATTCGTTCAATTCTTCATCTCTTATTAAATATCCCTTGCCCGAAACGAGCGATGTTAGGATTTAGATTTAAAACCCGTTGTTTAGAAAATTAGGATGGGATTAATGCGGCCATACTTCCGGTACTACAAAACCTCTCGATTTTTCGATCAATAATTTATTATCTTTTTCTATTTCTACAATTATCAGCGGGTAGGAATTAGCCGAGAAATATTTGTTTAACTTTTCTATTAACTTATCTGATGTTAGCGTATCTCCGTAATCGTTTCCGTACACCGGGGAAATCCATTTAGCTCTTTCTAAAACCAACCATTGCTTATTGCCGTTGAAAAATTTTTCTTTCTCGCTTTGCTTTATCCACCATCCTTTATGATGCGAAGGTTCTGCGTTTTCCGGCATAATAAATTTTTTATTAAGCAAAGAATCGGCATGATAAAAAATATAACCTTTGAAAAGTAGAGCGGGAATTACATTTTCATTTATTCCAATTTTGTCGAGCAGCTTTTTCGTCGAACCGTTTTGAGTGATGGTTATTTGATCGGTCAAAAGTTTGTTCAGCTTTCTCCCGAGGTTATCATTTGTATTTGGACCGATAAAATTATTCCAAGCGCTTTTATTTTCATGCGATATATAAAATTTGCCCGCGGTTTCAAGATGTATAAGCTTATCTGTAACCTTACATCGATATATAAAATCAATCTCGCCGATTGTGCTTTTATTCTCTTCCACCTGCAAGTTCGCGGCGAGTAATTCTTTGTCCTGGTTGTTGATCAACCAAAATTCAACAAGACATTCGAAGTATTTTCCGAGCAGTCTTGTATTGCGTGATTCGATGTGATCAAGCAAAGGCGTTGGATTATCATCGAGTTGATTAAACAGAGGGATGAATTTTTCATACTCAGAGTCGAAGAATTGTTTGTTCAAAAATTTCGGATCTATGAGATACAGAGTGTTCATTATCAAGGGGGGAGAGGCAATGACCCATGCAAGATCTCGTACGCATTGATATTTGTATTCAAAAATTTGCGGATTCATTTTATGCCGGGCTCTAATGGAACGCAGATCTTTATGATAATTAAGATCTGTTATGTTTAATAATGTCATTTAATAAAATAAATTCAGCATCATAATCAATCATAATTATCATCATTATATTAAGCTAGAGTTTTTACTTATCTAACAATGCCGAGGTGTTTGAGTATTTCCTTCGCCATTTCAATTCTCCCTGTACGTATTGCATCAACATCATCACCGAACAAGTTGAGGGCGAAAACGTATGTATTGTCGCCGGTATAAACATATCCCGCGTACCAGCCGATGAAATAATTTTCGGCAATGTTGCTCAAACCTGTCTTAGCGCGGAGTTTCCAGCCATCGCCGTCTTCACCGGGGAGAATCGCTTTAACAACATCAATTGTGGGCTGTGAAAAAGGAAGATTGTTTTCATTAAATTTCTTCAAAAACTCTACTTGTTCGTCGGCGGATATTTTCATACTCGATCCGAGCCAGAATCTATCAATCCCGCCGGAGATATCGCCGTTGCCGTAACCGACTTTGTTAACATATTCTCTCATCTTCTCTTCGCCGATTCGTCGTGCAAGTTCTTTATAGAACCACACGACCGAGTATTTGATCGCAGATGTCAAATCGTGATCGCGGTTCCAATCTTTCATTACCAGGTATTCTGTCCCGTTCCATTTCAATATTTCATTTTCATCTTTAACCGCACCGGTTTCCAGACCGATAAGCGAATTCAAAATTTTATATGTCGATGCGGGGGTGAACCGTTCTGCGGCCAAGTCGGGATTGTACCGCGTGTATTTATTGCTATTATAATCATATAATACAAATGAACCTTTGCTGTCTTTAAATATTTTCGACAGGTCAACAACTTCTTCATCTTGACACAGAACATTTTGTGTTGAAATCATTGATAGAAAAACAGCAAGAAAAATAAAAATACGATTCACTTTTACTCCCTATATGAAAATTATTTTTGTTTGAATGAGTGAATAAAATTTCTCGCGAAGTCTGATGTAACCAGCTCACCGCTTTCTGCTGCTTTCTGCATCAGCAGGCGGTCCCAATCATCAGTTCCTTCCCAGAACATTTCTTTTAATTTTGCCATCGCTTCGGGATTGCATTTAGCCAGATCCATGGCAAGTTTTTTCACGCCGTCATCTAGGTCATGCGGAGTTGTGAAAAGATGATTATACAATCCTTTCTCGCAAGCCCATTCGGCGGAATGCCAATCATGGTCGATCGCCAATTGGGTAAAAGCGCTTTTCCCGATTTTTCTTTCTATAACGGGACCCACCACAAAAGGCCCGAACCCGATACCGAGCTCGCTGAGACGAATTTCGGCGGTATCAATCGACAGCGCGTAATCGGCAGCGGCAACAAGCCCAACGCCACCGCCTATAACTTTACCATGAACGCGTACAATAACAAACTTTGGAACAGTACGCATTTCGTTTATAAGATTTGCAAAGCCCATGAAAAATTCTTGCCCCTCGTAAGCATCTTTAACTGCAAGCAGTTCATCAAACGATGCTCCGGCACAGAATGCTTTCTCGCCGATGCTTTCCAAAACTATAACTTTCACGTCTGGATTCTTACCGAAATTTTTAAACTCGGCCGTAAGTTCATTCAACAGTTTTCTCGGAAGTGAATTGCTTTTGGGATTATGAAAACCAATAACGCCGATTCCGTTATTAATTTTTGCCAATACTTTTTCTCCAAGTTCCATCAATCACTCCTATTTGTGGTTGATTATGTTTGTAATCTCGATGAAGTTATCAATTAAATAATCGGGATTTTCTTCGAGCAGTTTTTCTTTTGTTCTGTATCCGAACGTAACCGCGCACGAAAGTGAAGCGGCATTTTTAGCGCAGCGGATATCCATCTCAGAATCCCCCACCATTAAAGTTTTCCCCGGATTGACATTGAGTTCGCTGCAGATATAAAGCAGCGGCTCGGGGGAAGGTTTGTGCCCCATGCCGGGTCTTCTTCCGACAATAATATCAAATCGGTCTGCAAGTTGAAAGTGGTTTAATATTTTTTCCGCTTGATCCTGTCCTTTGGTTGTAAGCAGCGCCGATTTGATGCCGTTTGCTTTAAGCTGATTAAGCGCTTCGGTCACACCCGGATATAATTTTGTTGCGTCTATAAAATCGAAATAGTATGATTTGTATATCTTAATAAACCTTTCAAGATCATTAACTTCAATACCGAACTCGTTGAAAATATCTTCGAAGTGGAGTCCTATCCTTTTATAGAAAACATCTTTCGGAAAATCGATCGGCAGATTACATTCTTCCAAAGCTTTGATAGTGGCTTTATAAATCGACTCGTGGGACATTGTAATGGTGCCGTCCAAATCGAACACAACGCATTCGATCGCAGAATTGTTTGTCATTGGTACTCCCTATAAAATGATAGGATATCCGTGCCGAACGGATACCCTATTAAGATGAAATGTTTTAGTTCCACAAGATAATAATTATGCTTGCGACGAGCAAAAGTACCAAATGATAAAACGCATTTACGGCAAGGAGTTTGAAGGATTTATTTTCAAACAGATTTACAATTATCGCTGTGAAGAGTGTAAATCCAACCCATGCAGTTAGTGCCACTCTAAATCCTTCAATGATTGTAGATGCGCCTGTGAGTGAGATAAAATATGCCAATGTAAAAATCAAAACCAGTGTTGATAGAAACGCCAGCGAATAAGTTTTAGCCGGATTGAAATCTTTCCGAAGATCTTCTTCGGTCTTTCCGAGTTCTTTCATCCACGCCTTGCCGAAGATGGGCCCGTACCATAAAGCGCCGATTACCATTCCTAAAATACCGCAAACCAAAACAGCCAGATAGTTTACATTTACCGGATTCATGATCTACTCCCGTTTATTTGTAGATTGGTTGGTTAGTCTTTATACATACTTACGTTCGCTTTTCCTTTCTCCAAAATATAACCGCGGAACATTCCGCTTGTATTAAAAGGCATTGTTATGTTGCCGTATTTATCAATCCCTATTAATCCCCCAGTTCCGCCGAGTTCTTCAAGCTTTTGATGAATCACCTCGTTGGCGGCTTCGTCAAGACTTATCATTTTATATTCCATCATATCCGATATGTCTTTTGCAACACCGAGACGAATAAAATACTCACCGTGCCCTGTACACGAAACCGCGCACGTAACATTCTTTGCGTAAGTACCCGCGCCGATTACAGGCACATCCCCAGCCCTGCCGTATTTCTTGTTGGACATTCCCCCTGTTGATGTTCCCGCTGCGAGATTTCCGTGCATGTCGAGTGCTGCGGCGCCCACTGTCCCGTGTTTATCCCCCGGGGCTATATCGAGCAAAGCTGCTTGATCTTTCGATTTCAATTCTTCTTCTTTCTTCAAAGCGCGCTGCAAAGCTTCCCAGCTTTTTTCCGTGTAAAAGTATAACGGATCAACTAACTCGAAACCATTCTCAACACCGAACTGTTCCGCGCCGTCGCCGACCATCATTACATGTTCCGACTTTTCCATCACTCCTCTCGCGAGTGTGATTGGATTTTTGATTCTCGTCAACCTCGCCACCGCCCCGGCATTGAGAGTGCTGCCGTCCATAATAGAAGCGTCGAGTTCATTCAATCCGTTGTGAGTGAAGACCGCTCCTTTCCCCGCGTTGAATAACGGTGAATCTTCCAAAATATTTATTACGGTTTCCACCGCATCGAGGCTCGTTCCTCCGTCCGATAAAATTTTGTAACCGGTTTCCAATGCTTCGGTTAATTTTGCTTCGTATTCTTTTTCGATTTCGGGAGATATTTTACCCCGTTCAATAGAGCCTGCTCCGCCGTGGATTACCAATCCGAACTTTGCTTTCTGTTCAATTTCCTTAGTGCAAGAAGTCACAAGTAAAAATGTTAAAAGAATTATAATCGTTCCGATAAATCCTATTCTTATTCTTTGAAAACTTGATTTCATAATTTTCTCGATTTGATAGTTGACGATGTAATTTGGGTGTAACTTACTGATAAAGTTAAATGTCGTCAACCAGTTTTTAAAAATTGGGGATGAAAAAATAACCCTTTGGAGCGTGAAATTGTATGTTGAATTGTTGTAAATTGTGCGGAGAAATTTCATTATTTAATATAACGAGAGGGGAAATTGAAGAGACTGAAATTTTTATTCATCATCGGTCTATTGTTCTTCGTTGCTTCCGCCGCGGTTACGGCCCAGGAAACCGAAGATAAGAAAGACGTACACGAATTCACAATGCTTCACCAGGTTAAAACAACACCTGTAAAGGATCAGAACAAGACAGGCACATGCTGGTCGTTTGCCGCGACGTCATTTATAGAAACAGAACTTCTCCGCATCGGCAAAGGTGAATACGATCTTTCCGAAATGTTCAACGTTAGAATGGTTTACCCCGGGCGCGCAGAGCAATACATCCGTTACCACGGCGCGTTTAATTTCGGTAACGGGGGTCAAGCACACGATGTTATGTACGTCGTGAAAAATTTCGGCGTTGTGCCGGAAGAGATTTTCCCCGGTGTAGAAACCGACATAACCGGGCACAACCATGGCGAGATGGATGCCGTACTAAAAGCCACTGTTGACGCAGTTCTCAAAAAACCGGGGGGCGAAATCACAACTCTATGGAGTGATGTTATCGACGCGCAATTGAACATCTACCTAGGCGAAGTACCCGAAAAGTTTACTTACGACGGCAAAGAATACACTCCGATAAGTTTCGCGAAGAAATTAGGAATCAACACGGATGATTATATCGAGCTGACTTCATACACTCATCATCCCTTCTACAGTTTGGTTGATTTGGAAATTCCGGACAATTTCCGCCACTCTCTTTATTACAACGTGCCGATTGAAGATATTTTAAGCACAATAGATAACGCGATTGAGAACGGCTACTCGGTTGCATGGGACGGAGACGTAGGGCGCAAACAATTTCTGCGCAAAGAAGGTTATGCCGTTATTCCCGTTGAAAAAGAAGGGGACGCGAAAGATGAAAAAATAACCGAACCCGAAATTGAAAAACAGGTAAAGCAGGAAGATCGTCAAAAAGCTTTTGATACTTTCGATACTACAGACGATCACCTGATGCACTTAACGGGGATCGCCGAAAACCAGAACGGAACAAAATTTTACTACACGAAAAATTCATGGGGCACCGACTCCAAATACCACGGTTTCTGGTATATGTCCGAGCAGTACGTGAAACTTAGAACAGTAGCCATAATGGTTCACAAAGACGCCGTACCGAAAGAGATTAGAACAAAGCTTGGAATTGTAATAAATTAACATCCTTACACCCGACTTCTTTCACACGAAGTCGGGTGTTTTTTAATCACAGAAACCGGGTTCTTTTTTATCCCCCATAACACGGTCATGGCCGGCATTTGTTGCTCCATTTCAAGATTAAAGATACCCGCGACGTTTAATAAAAAACGTACGGTATCAGCATAAAAGAGAGTGTGAGTTAAATTGTTGCCGCTATCTTTCTGAAATGGAAACCGTACACTGCGAGCGTCATAGCTACGGAAAACTTTTTCGGATACTTTATAAGTGAATAGACAAGCATATTCCAAAAATACTTTTTCCCTTTTTCTTTAATTCCCATAGCCCAAACCAGCCTGAAGAATGCTTTCAATTCTTCGAATGATATTTTATTCGATTTCCAAGACGGGACTTCATAATTCATTATAAACTTTTTCACTCTTTCGTAATATTCTTTCTGCGCGTATATGGTATGAATAATTTTTGAGTAACCTCTCATCAAAACTGAGTAATCCATCTTGGGAATGAAATTGGTGGCGCCGTCCATATTATTCCCTTTGAAATTATCGAGCAGCCGGTTTTCCTTTTTTAATCTTTTGTAGAGTTTCGTCCCCGTAGGCGCATTCAGTAATCCTACCATAGCAGCTACAATTCCGCTTTCTTCAATAAATTTTATTTGTTGATCGAAAATTGCCTGTGTGTCGCTGTCGAACCCGACAATAAACCCTGCAGAAACGATCATTCCGCAATTTTGTAATTTATTAACGGAGTAAACAAGATCGTGGTGCATGTTGTGTTTCTTATTGCATTCAAGGAGTCCTTCGTCGTTCGGCGTTTCGATTCCGACAAATATTTTATGCACCGCCGCTTCTACCATCAACTTTGTCAACTCATCATCATCGGCAAGGTTGACAGTTACTTCCGTGATAAACGCGAAAGGGTATTTCCGTTTTTTCTGCCATTCTATTATAGCGGGGAGAACTTCCTTCTTTAGCTTTCGCTTATCTCCGATAAAATTATCGTCAACTATTGATATATCCCCGCGCCAGCCAAGATCGTAAAGTTTATTGAGTTCGGTTAAAAATTGTTCGGCGCTCTTAGTGCGGGGGCGTCTTCCGTTCAGCATTGTTATGCTGCAAAACTCACAGTCGTAGGGGCATCCTCGCGAATACTGCATGCTGAGAGATGCGTACTTATCGATTTCCAGCAAATCCCATCTAGGTATCGGCGTTAAAGAAATATCGGGGAATCGATCGGTTGAGTATATATGTTTCGGTTTGCCGTTGGCAAGGTCATTCAGAAATAAGGGGAGTGTTATTTCGGCTTCGTTCAATACAAAGTAATCTACACCCAATATGTTTTGATATTCCGTTGTAGCAAGAGGGCCTCCGGCTACAACTTTAGTGCCCAGCTTGTTTGCGCTTCTTACAATTTCCTTAAATGAATTGTAATGTACATTCATACCGCTGAGAAAAAGAAAATCAGCCCATTGAATATCTTCGTCTTTTAATTGTGTGACGTTCATATCAATGAGCTTCTTTTCCCATTTATCGGGGAGTAAAGCGGCTACGGTTATAAGTCCAAGCGGCGGTTCCGCAGATTTTTTTGCCACGAATTTAACCGCATCTTTGAAACTCCAAAATGTTGATGGAGTTTCGGGATATACTAATAAAATTTTCATCTCTATCACTTTATTTTGTGAACGATCTAATTTTTTATTTCTCCGGTATTATTCTGCTCTATTAGAATGTGTGAAATAATTAGATTTATTACTGTAAAAGAAGTGTAAAAAATGGGAGGATAATGTTGGTTTATCAAATTATATAGATGATATTTACCCGGCAAATAATTAAAATGAAACCACGATTAATATTTTAGATGACAAACAATGAAAAGAAAGAACTCCCTCTTTTATCATATCTTGGTATTTGTACTGGCTCAAATTGCATGGCTCAACCTTCTTGGGATGTGGATTTACTGGTATGTTTCAAATAACATCATTTACCAGGAAGTGGGGGACAAACTTTCTCCACAGATTAATATAAATGCTCCGAATGTATTAATATTTGTTTTGGGAATAGTTCTGATTGTAGCAATCGGTACGGTTATTTCAATAATATTCAGAAACTTAAACGTCCAGTTGAAACTCGCAAAGCTGTATGATAATTTTATTGCAAACGTAACACACGAATTAAAATCACCCTTGGCTTCAATTCAGCTTTACCTCGAAACAATGGAAAGCCGTAAAGTATCATCTGCAGATCAGAAGAAATTTGTTTCATTAATGTTGAAAGATACGAGTAGGTTAAACAATCTAATTAATTCCATTTTGGAAATACCTCGAATAGAGCAAAAAGAAATTGCACACAGTTTTTATGTTTATGATGCAGATAAAATCATCCCCCTTTTGCTCGGCGATACGGTTGATCAGTATAAACTCCCCGGGGATAAATTTAAAATAATAGGAGCGGTGCCTTGCCAATGTGTTGTGGATCCGAATGCGCTGAGGATAGTGTTCAATAACCTTGTGGATAATGCAATTAAATATTCAAACCGGGGAATCTATATAACCGTAAGTCTTAAATGCGATGAAAAGAATTTGTATATAGAGTTCAGCGATAAAGGTATCGGCATAAACGCAAAAGATCAAAAGAAAGTGTTCAGAAAATTTCAACGGATTTACAGAAAAGATATTCCAAGCGTTAAAGGAACCGGACTCGGTTTATACTGGGTGAGAGAAATTATCAAAGGGCACGGGGGCGAAATAACAGTATATAGCGAAGGTATTAACAAAGGTACTACTTTTAGAATTGAACTTCCTGTTTACCCTGCATCTAAAAGACATTTTGTTAACTCTCTACTTAAAGCTACGCGGAAAAGAGACAAAGAGCGGGAGGATATTAATGCATAAGAATAAGAAAAGCGGCTTTAAAATATTGTTGGTTGAAGATGAGGAAAGCCTCGCAATCGGTTTAAGATATAATTTTGCCGGAGAAGGTTATAAAGTAGATTGGGCAAAAGACGGTAAAGAAGCATTGAAGATGTTCGATTCAAACGAGTATGATTTGATTGTGCTTGATATTATGCTTCCTTATTTAAACGGGTTCGAAATAACCGAATATATCCGCAAGAAGCAGCCCCGGCTTCCGATATTAATGCTTACAGCAATGACCGGTTCAAACGACCGGGTGAAGGGATTGGAACTTGGAGCCGATGATTATGTAGCCAAACCGTTTCATCTTGAAGAATTGATGCTGCGCGTTAAAGGAATGTTGAAAAGAAAAATGTGGTATGAGAAATCAACCGACATTGAACCTATATATAAGTTCGGCGATAACGAAATTAATTTTGAAAATCTAATCTGTAAAAAAGGCAAACAGAAATTCAGACTTACTCCGCATGAGGCGATGGCGCTTAAATATCTTATCGAAAGAAAAGGAAAAGTAGTTTCACGAAATGAATTATTGGAAGAAGTGTGGAATATCAGCTCGGAAGTGGAAACTAGAACAGTGGATAACTTTGTTGTGCGTCTTCGTAAATATATTGAAGACGACCCCGGTAACCCGGTTTATATAAAAAGCATCCGCGGCGCGGGGTATATGTTTTCAGGGTAATCGTCAAAACAAAAAGTGAAATATCAATTCTTTAGGAAGAGCGGCAAAGTTTTCGGTATTAGCGGTATCAAACTCTTTGATATTTTTTCTTTTTTGGAGTTATACAATTTGAAAGTCATTTCTTCATAATCCAAATTACCAAATAAACGGAGAGTAGATGAATATATTGGATACTATTCGAAATAGAAGAAGCATCAGAAAATATCTAACGAATCCGGTTGAAAAGCAATTGATTGATAAACTTCTCGAAGCGGCAATGTACGCACCATCGGCGCGCAATGAACAGCCGTGGCATTTCATTGTTATAGACAAACGGGAATTGTTAGATGAAATCATTAGAATTCATCCTTACTCAGCAATGCTGAAACAAGCACCGCTGGCAATACTTGTTTGCGGAGATACAAGTATAGAACCAAGCGTGGAGTATAACGTAATCAATTGTTCGGCCGCTACACAGAACATATTGCTGGCCGCATACGAAATGGGATTGGGCACATGCTGGCTTGGTGTTTTCCCGCGTGAAGATCGGGTGGCAGGGCTAACAAAACTCTTTAATTTACATGAAAATCTTATCCCGGTTTCATTGGTGGCCGTCGGTTACCCTGATGAAGTAAAAGAAACACCGGAAAGATTTTTAAAAGACCGCGTGAGATATAATAGCTGGTAGAGAATAAAGTAAATGTATTGTACCCCCGGCAGGAATCGAACCTGCGCACATGGTTCCGGAAACCACTGCTCTATCCACTGAGCTACGGGGGCATGATAAAGATCTATCTGGAATAATTAACTGTTCAAAGTTAGTGATTGCAAATATATTATTAAAGTGGCAACACTCCTAATATTATAGTAGAATGTTTTCAATTGGAAACAATTTGAAAATATAAAAGTCAAAAACAAATCCTTATTTTGATACGGCGCAAAGCCCGCTTTCGGCGGATAATTTAAATTAGAAAAGAAACAAGCCGCGTGTTATATTTGAATTGTAGAGTTTTTTAGTGATATATATGGAATAAATCATGGGGCAGCAGCAGCTCTTATTAATTGTACTCGGTATTGTTGTAGTTGGGATTGCGGTTGTAACCGGGATTAATTTATTCAGAACAAGTTACGATGAAGAAATACTCGACATGATGGTGCTTAGATTTAATGAGCTCTCGGTTCAAGCCAACCAGTACAGAATGAAACCGAAAGCAACGGGAGGCGGCGGCGGATCTTACCTCGGATTTACCGTTGCCGAAAATAACGCACTCGACTATACATTCTCCGGGTCAACACGAGGGTACTCTACTTATGCCATGATTTATTTGATTTCAAAATCAAGCAGTTCAACAGAGGGGTCGAGCTTCGGTGGAAAATATTATACTTACGGTATAATAGATGAATACGGTATAAGATCATTATATCTCTGGGATCCTAAAGAAGGGGCTTGGAATCAAATTGTTGATCGTCAATAAAAACTTACCGAACCGGTTCAGTTTTAAAGTGATTCAACTATTCCTTCAATCAGAATTTTATCTTAGATTGCAAACTGAAAAATTATTCGGCTATTCAAATATTGAATTCCTGTTATGCAAAACGGATCATTTAATAATCCAGATATAACGGCTTTGGTTGAAAATCTAATCATACACAGCAAAAAAGGAGGGAACTCTGCTTTCCTAAATCTCATTAAGTTATTTATTGAGAATATTTACAAATCCTCATTCAAGTTAACATTAACAAAAGATTCCGCTCAAAAACTTGCCATTGCCGCTGCACTAAATATGTGGCGCAATATAAAAAATTATAATGAAGAAATACCTTTCAAACGATGGGTAATATATTATGTAATTTCAACATACATTAATAACAAACAGAACTTTGTTAAACCGGGATCAAAAGGGATTGAATTAGATAAATTCAGTCCCCACGAAAAAGAATTTCTTACATTCCCTGTTAATGAAAGAGTAATCTTATGTCTATATCTTGAAATGAATTATACCGAGAAAGAAATTGTTGAACTCTTTCCGAACATGATTAGCGAGGATATCGATGAAATTGTAAGGCGCTGCATTCCCCGGATAGCGTCAAAAATAGAAGATGAAAATATAAAAATGCTCTCTCCCCAAAATTGGGATCAAATAATAAGCCTGAGAAAACTTGAAGATAACGATGAAAAGCTGAATCTCTTTCTGGAATTAAGAAATCTAATTACCGGGTACGAATTGCTTAAAACTATTCTTCACGATTCGTTTTCTTCCGTTATTCCCCCCGGCGATTTGCTGCATATGATAAAGGGAAACATGATAGATAGGTTGAACGACGATGCAAAAAAAAATGAAATGGAAAACAAGAAAGAAGAAAAAAAGAGAAAGAGAATTAAACAGCCCAAAGATATTGAACGAACCGTAACGTTACGCCATAAACCGAAGCTCCGAAAGACAAAAACAAAAAATGTAAAAACAAAGAAGCATTTTCATTTCAACCGGATATATATAATCGCGGCAGTTACATTAACCGCGCTTGCCGCGGGGGGTTATTTCTTTTTTTCTAAAATCTCTTCTTGTGAAATTAAAAATGTTATTGGTATGTACCAAGTAAACGGGATGCAAAGCAGCAAAACAAGCATTACCGATGGAGACGTAATTCTAACTAATAATTCTTCGGAACTGGAACTTGATATCCCGAATCACGGGACAATAAAATTGAATCAAAATTCCTCACTCCAGATAATTTCGAACAAAGCGGATAAACTGCATATTAGAATAATAAAAGGTGAGATAAAATTTGTTTTTATAAATCCGTCCCCCCGTTTTAATGTAAATGATGATTTGAAAATTACACTTACAACAGACGATGCCGTTATCAAAACAAGCCATTCTGGATTCACTATAAAAATGTTTCATTCATCTCCTTTCAAATTAGATGTGTCGACAGGTTATGTGAAAATTACCGATAGGACAAATTCCGAATTCCATCTCGGAGCCGGATATTCATTTACCCAGAATAAAACCGGGTTTATTATTCCTTTCAACAAAGCTGCGAAGGAAGAAATAAAGAATATCTTAATTTCTGCGGGTAATACAATCGACGCGGGGCAGGTAAAGACTATTATTAATTATGCAACTGAAAATGATCTTCTTACTTTGTGGCATTTAATACCCAAAGCGGGTTCACTAGAAAGGGGGAGTATTATCGAAAAGATAAATGAGTTTACTTTTCTGCCATATGAAGAAATTGAAAGAAAAGCGGCCCAGCTTGATCCGGAATCGCTTATCTATGTATTGAATCTGCTGATGGTAAATTATCTCTAATCAATTTTTATATTAATATGTCTTTTTTCCATCCAAGTCTTATTAATTCAATTTTATTAAGATCCGCAGTTCCAAGATTGTGATGTGTATCGGCTAAGTTTATATGTTTTGCCGGCGGATTTAGAGGCCTGTCTTCACCGAAAAATTCTCTTCGTTTGGCTTTTATAATTTCGAGTCCCACCGTGTCGCATGCAACAGGATCAATGCCGACGATCATTCCTTTGTAAGCCCATGTATATTCCGGGCTGTAATGATGGGGTCCCACTCCATGGAATAACGGTGTAAACATAACCAAAACATTTAAGCGTGTTTTACCAGCCACGTTAGGGAGTTTCCATATGGCGGCAAGGTTGGCGCAGGAATCGTCATGGTAATCGGAAGGTTTGGGAACAAACATAATATAATTCTTAATTAAACTTCCCACCCCTGACCAGTAATGTGTGCGCATCGGCCGGGCATTTATTAATGCAGTAGACTTTTGGAATATCGGGTTATTCAGAATACCCCGGTCGTCAATACCAATATTCTTTTCTTCAACCCCGGCATCCATTACCCGTTTCTTGATCGCGTTTTCCACTTCGGATGTTGTAGGTATGTATCTCCACACGTTTGTTTTGATACCCACTATATCATTCGGCTTAATAAGATGCTTCCAAGCTTCAACAGGATCTTTAACATCCAGCAAAGTTGTTACAGATTCATCGAGGCATTGAAGTACAACTTCCGCGTTAGGTTTGTTTAATTTATCCAGCATGTTTTCGTTTCTAATCAAAACAACTCGTGTCTTTTTGTTTTGTGCAAATATTGATTCGGGTGCGTTCATAAATACCGCTCCGGCTGCGGTTGCCAGCGCCCCGGTCTTTAGAAATTCTCTACGAGTAAAATTTCTCGATCCCATTATCTCCCCTCTCTTTTAATTAATGATTCTATTTTCAACATGTTTTAGTAATTCATTTAACTCCCGGTTGCTCTTCGCTTTAAAAACCATAGATAGTAATTTACCATATAGCTTTGCGCCTGTATAGGTAGCATCTTCGCGTTGGACGAATTGTTTACCCGCTAACCCGGGAATATAATCATTGATGAATTTATTGTATCCATCCTGTGCCGTTTGGGCATCAGTGTAGTCAAATAACATAAGAACAACTTTGTTATCTTCGTAATCATATTTAGCCGACACGCAATGCACGGTTTGGTCTATGTTGAAAATGTTTTCGTAAGCAAGGTAGAGTTGCGAATTCTGCCAGTGATGATGGCGGAAGTAACGTATACTGGATCTATCCAAGTTTTCCTTTGGAAGATAATTCAACACATTCGGTAATTTACCGTTGACCGGAATCGCTTTATCTATGACTGAAGCAATTTCGAATATCGCTTCTTTGGCTTCAGGTGTTTCGGGGCTTGTTATTATGGAAACGAAATATCTTTCCTTCCAAAATAGAATTGCACCTTGTGTGTATTGCGAGCCCTGTCCGAATTCTTCCCCGGGATTTTCCGTTGAGAGTGTAAACACACCGTATGCGTTATATGAAGATGTCATCTCAAAAATGTCTACATAAATATCGGGCTGACCGGGGCGCGAGTAAATTCTGTTGAATACTTTATTGAATCCAAAGCTTAAAAAAAGCTCCGCCCCTCCGTCAATATAATCGAACAAGTCGTCTTCGTGATATGTACGGTCTTCATCTGCTGCTACCCAGTTATTGATTTTGTCCGAAAGTTTTTCCCATGGGTTGGAATTGTTTTGCGCTAAAAATGAATTTGTACCAATTAAGATAAGTAGTGTAGTAAGAATAAAAAAATATTTCATGTTCCCCTCATAAATTTGGAGATATGTAACGAAGATATTGATAGATTGATACAATTACAATGTGATTTGGTTTTCTAATAGGTTCATATTTAATAGTGCTTATAAATATTGTATAATGAAAAAAGAAATTTGTGAATGATATGATTATTAAAAAGAGCTTCTTATAAATTTTTCGAATTTTGAATTAAGTTTTTATTATGTTGTAATTGTTTTTAGAAATAGAAAAAATATTAAAGAAAGCGGGTTTACTACAAGATATAAAACTAAAAAGAGTATAATCATTTTGAAGGTTAATAGATTTTAATTAGCCGCTCATTTTGTGTCCATAATAAAACAAGGGGATAAATGATAGACCCTGAACTTGAATGGCAAACCAGAAAAGATAGAATTAATACGAAACTATCTGCCCTGAATCCCAAGTGGGAAATCATAAAGTACCACGATTTTTTAGATTCCTCCAAGCTTACTAATCATGCTGTTGAAGAATATCCAACCGGCAACGGCCCCGCCGACTATGCATTTTTTGTTGATGGGAAATTGCTCGGGATATTAGAGGCGAAAAGAGTAGCAGTCGATCCACAAAATGTACTTGAACAGGCTAAGCGATATTCAAAAGGAATTAAATCCGAAATCGGTTATTGGGGAGAATACGGGGTTCCGCTATTGTACTCGTCGAACGGTGAATTTATTTGGTACCTTGATATACGGGATCCGAAAAATCTTGCGCGACAAATCTCATCATTTCACACTCCATCGGCAATGATAGAAGCTTTTCAAAAAAACTCGATTGAGCATTCTTTCTTTTTAGATCTTGATATAGAAAATGCCAAACTCCGGGATTATCAGAAACTAGCGATTGAAAAAATTGAATCGGCTGTTGCAAACAAGCAGCGTAGAATTATGATTGCAATGGCTACCGGTACCGGTAAGACTTATACTCTGGTTTCCTTGATATATAGATTACTCGAGTCAAAACATTTCAAAAGAATTTTATTTCTAGTTGATAGAAGAGCATTAGCAGCACAGGCTGTTAGAGAATTCAATTCTTTCGAAACTCCTCACGGCAATAAGTTAAGCCAGGAATATGAAGTTTACAGTCAGCGTTTTCAAAAAGAAGATTTTGATGAAAATGAAAAGTTCGATCCTAAGGTCCTTCCGAAAGAATATTTAACCAATCCAGACTCTACCAAAACATTTGTGTATGTATCAACAATTCAAAGAATGACGGTAAATCTTTTCGGTTGGGAAAACGCGTTTGCGCAAACAGACGGAGATGCTGACTTTGAGGATGATGCCGAAAAATATGTAACGCCGATTCCAATTCATGCATTCGATCTTATAATTGCGGATGAATGTCACCGTGGATATACGGCAAAAGACACAGCCGTTTGGAGAGCAACGCTTGATTATTTCGACGCAATAAAAATAGGATTAACCGCAACGCCGGCCGCACATACAGCCGCGTATTTCGGAACTCCGGTTTATCGTTATACTACAGAAGAAGCAATAACAGCAGGATACCTTGTTGATTACGAAGCTGTAAAAATCACTTCAAATGTTTTGATGAACGGTGCCTTTCTCAATGAAGGGGAACAAGTCGGGATAATTGATTCCAAAACAGGGCATGAGAGACTGGACAACCTGGAAGATGAAAGAAATTTCGACAGCTCGCAAATTGAAAGAGATATTACCGTTCCGGATACGAATCAAAAGATTATTGAAGAGTTAGCTGAATATGCTTTTGCACATGAAAATGAATACAGGCATTTCCCGAAAATTTTAATTTTTGCAGCTAACGATGTTCCGTTTACTTCACACGCGGATAAACTTGTTTCTATTTGCAAGCGAGTATTCAACAGGGGCGATGACTTTGTGAAGAAAATTACGGGCAATAAAAATGTAGATCGTCCATTACAAAAGATTCGTGAATTTCGTAACAGACCTGAACCGAAAATCGTAGTTACGGTTGATATGTTGAGTACAGGAGTAGACATACCTGCGCTTGAGTTTATTGTCTTTTTGCGTCCTGTTAAATCAAGAATACTCTGGGTACAGATGCTTGGACGTGGAACAAGATTGTGTTCTGAAATTGGTAAAGATCACTTTACATTGTTTGATTGTTTCGACGGAACACTGATAGAGTACTTTAAAAACACAACCGATTTTGCTATCGAACCGCCGCGGAAAGATCCTTTTACTCTTGAAGAAATAATTGAAAACATCTATCAGAACGTAAGCAGACATTATTACATAAAAGTACTTGTTAAAAGACTTCGCAGGATAGAAAAGAATATGAGCGGCGAGGCATACGAATATTTTGCGCCTTATATTAAAGACGGAGACATCGGTAAATTTGCGGATGAAATACCCGGTAAAATAGCTGATGATTTTGTAGAAACAATGAAGCTTCTCCGGGATAAAGAGTTTCAACGAAGACTGAAAAATTATCCCCGAAAGAAAAATGAATTCTTGGTGGGATATGAAAAAATAGATGATGTAAGTTCGGAAGAGTTAATTTTGGGAGAAAAGCCGCAAGATTATCTTGACAACTTTGCCAAATTCGTTAAAGAGAATCCCGATAAAATTTTAGCGCTGAAAATTTTACTTGAGAAACCGGCGGGTTGGAATCCGAATGTTCTTGAAGAATTGAGAGATGTGTTAATAAAAAATAAATTTTCCGAAAGAGACTTACAACGCGCACATAAAATTGTTTATCATAAATCTTTGGCGGATATTATTTCAATGATCAAGCACGCCGCAGACGAGCATGTACCGTTGCTTACCGCAGAAGAAAGAGTGACTAAAGCTATCGTGACTGTTTCGGAAGGAAAAGATTTTACTTATGAACAACACGAATGGTTGAAATTAATTCAGCAGCACTTGATTCAAAATCTTTCCATTGATGAAGAAGATTTCAAAGTAATGCCGGCATTCGAAAGACGCGGCGGACTTGCCAAAGCGCGTAAACTTTTTGGTAAAGAAGAATTGCTTAAATTGATAACCGAATTAAATAATAATGTTGCAGCTTAATTGGATAATTCATGGATGTTGTAAATAAATTATGGGGATTTTGTCATACACTCAGGCATGACGGAATCGACTACGGCGATTATATTGAACAGCTTACTTACCTCTTATTTCTTAAAATGGCGGAAGAAAGAGAAAGTGAAATTCCGAAAGACTATAATTGGGCAAGCTTAAAAAATAAATCCGGAACATTATTAACCGACCATTACGCGGAAATACTAAGAAAACTGAGAAGCGAGAAAGGAATTCTCGGCGACATATTCGCTCAATCAATGCCGCGGTTTAATAATCCCGTTAATTTAAAAAGACTGATCACATTAATTGATGAAATAGCCTGGACGGAACTGGGTGTAGATGTAAAAGGTGAAGCTTTCGAAGGATTGCTCGAAAAAGCAGCAAGCGAAGGAAAGAAAGGAGCCGGACAGTATTTTACTCCGCGCGTTCTTATTCAATCCATTGTGCGCGTAATGAAACCCGATCCGTTAATTCACAAAGAATATAAAATTTGCGACCCGGCTTGCGGCTCAGGGGGATTTTTAGTTTCGGCTTACGAATGGTTTATGGAGCAAACGAAAGGAACATTAGACCGAAGAGTATTGAACAGGATAAAAACTCAAACTTACTACGGGCAGGAATTGGTTCCGCGTCCCCGCCGCCTATCATTAATGAATTTATTCCTTCACGGAATCGAACCCGTCATTTATCTCGGTGATACAATTTACGAACCTCCTAAAAGCGAGCGCTTCGATTGCATTTTAACGAATCCGCCTTTCGGTACAAAGGGAGCCAACCAAGCGCCGGAACGCGAGGACTTCACAATCGAGACCAGCAACAAACAGCTTAACTTTGTGCAGCATGTTGTTAATGTTCTTAAACCCGGCGGACGCACTGCAATGGTGCTTCCCGATAACGTTCTATTCGAAGACAAAGCCGGAGACGTGTTTGAAATTTTAATGCAGGACTGTAACCTTCACACAATTTTAAGATTGCCGCGCGGGACTTTTACTCCATACAGCCAGGGAGTTAAAGCCAATGTAATCTTTTTCCAAAAGGGACACCCGACGGAAAATGTTTGGATATTCGACGCGCGTTCAAACGTACCGGGCGTTACAAAAAAAGAACGACCACTCACACCCAAACATTTCGAAGAATTTGAAAAATGTTACGGCAGCGACCCCAACGGCGCAAGTAGAAGAAAAGATTTGGGTGAGGAAGGAAGATTCAGAAAGTTTTCCATTAAAGAAATAAGAGAACGTAATTACAAACTCGACATTTCATGGCTCAAAGACGAAAGCCTGGAAGACGCCGAAAACCTTCCCGAACCGCAGGATCTTGCATCGGAAGCCATTACCGAACTGGAAGCCGTTGTGGACGACTTGAAAGAAATCCTTGCCGAACTCGAATCCAACGGTAACGGGAAAACAGGCTAATGTTTCATTTTCTAGGTAAGTATGATCCAATTACCTTGATATTGAACCGAATTTACCGCCAATGAAAATTATCGGCAGTAAAATAGAACCGGCTAATTGATTATGCGACTTGCATCTAGATTTCTGCCAATGTATATTATTGGCAGAAAAAACGAATCAGATGTGGCGATGGAAAAAATTATAAAATATTTTACCGGTAATGGCGGCTTTGCTTCTATGAAAGAACTAAAAGAAGCGAAATTCAACAGCCGTGAAATCGCATATCTAGTGAAAGAAAAGACTCTAGAAAAGATAAAACCCGGTTTTTACCGGCTGGCGGACTTCTCTTATTTCGAGGATGTGAATGTTAGTCTTATAAGTGTTTGCCGAGCCGAACCGAATGCAGTGATTTGTCTTATTTCGGCTTTGGACTATTATGAAATGACCGATTTTAATCCCGGTGAAATTTATTACGCAATACCCCATTCAAATAAAAAGAAAAACTTTATACAGCCGCCTGTGAAACCGTTTTTCTTTAGGAACAGGTTTTATAATCCCGGTATAGATATTATTGAAACAAAATACGGCAGCATAAAAATTTATTCCAAAGAAAAAACCGTGTGCGATATGTTCAGGTACCGGAATAAACTAGGCGAGGACCTGGCGATTGAAGCCCTCAAAAATTATTTGAAGCAAAAAGAAAAAAGTATTGCCAAGCTTGTTACATTTGCAGAGATATGTCAGGTAAAAACAGTTATGATGCCACTGCTTAAAGGGATGTTGAGTTCATGACAAAAAGCGTAACAAATATTGCCGCATCTGTAAGAGCAAAATTGATTAATGTTGCGAATAAAACGGGTAAGGATTATAATCAAATTTTAAGATTATTTTTTCAAGAACGGTTTCTTTACCGTCTTTCCGTATCGCAGTATAAACATGCTTTTATTTTAAAGGGGGCGCTTCTTTTGGTTATGAAAGACATCTCGCGGTTCCGACCTACAAAAGACATAGATTTCTTAGGGAAGGGAATATCCAACGATATTAATGATTGCAAAAATATTTTGAAAGAAATTGCTGAAATAGATACACATGACGGTGTACGATATCTGGCAAGTGAAATTTCCGGTGAAATTATTAAAGCGGAAGATGAATATCCAGGTATTCGCTTTCATATACCATGCAGACTGGATACAATTAAAAACAACCTCTCTATTGATGTTGGATTCGGAGATAAAATAACACACGTTATAAAAGAGACTAGTTTCCCGGCGCTACTTGATTTGCCCGCTCCGGTAATTCATACATATTCAATGGAATCTGCTGTTGCCGAAAAATTCGAAGCTATTGTGTCTCTTCAATTACAAACCAGCCGCATGAAAGATTTTTTTGATCTTATTTTTATTGCAGAAAGAACCGAATTTAATCTTCAAAAATTACGGGAAGCCGTAAATACTACTTTCACGGAAAGAAAAACAGATAAAGAAGACAGACTACAAATTTTCAGCGATAAATTTAAAAATGACGCACAGAAACATATGCAGTGGCAGTCTTTTCTAAAAAGAAGCGAACTTGCAATGAAGTTAAATTTTGATGAAGCTGTAGAAAAAATTGAAAAATTTATAGAACCCGTTTTTACCGATAGCGAAAGTAAAAACTGGGATTATAATGATTGGGTGTGGAAATGAGTGAACTGCCAGATGGATGGACTAGTTGTAAATTGAAAGAACTTGTATCGTATAAAAAAGGTACAAAACCAAAATCTCTTATCAAAGAGCCAAAAGCAGAATATACTCCATATATAGATATTAAGGCGTTTGAAAAAAAAGAGATTAGACAGTATGCTCAAAAAGCATCTTCAAAATTGGCAACTCCAAATGATATACTTGTTGTTTGGGATGGTGCGCGAAGTGGACTGGCAGGTCTTGGGATGGAGGGTGCAATTGGTTCAACGATTATGGCATTAACACCCTCTAGAGTTGACAAATGTTATATTTATAATTTTATTAGATCGAAATACGACTTAATTAATACGAATCACAAAGGAACTGGAATTCCACATGTAAAGCCGGAGCTTTTCTGGGAATTGGATGTTCCTCTTCCCCCAATTCACGAACAAAAACTAATAGTAGCCAAACTCGACAAACTCCTCGGCAAAGTTGACGCCGCAAAAGCGCGGCTGGATAGAATTCCCGTTCTGCTAAAACGCTTCCGGCAGTCGGTACTTTCCGCCGCTGTAACGGGTGAGCTTACTAAGGAGTGGAGAGAAAGAAATGATTGTGTCGAGTGGTCTACCTTATCTTTTGTTGAGAGCATGAAGGACGGACCTCAAAATGGTTTATATAAACCTCAAGAAAGTTATGGAGAGGGTGTGAGGATTCTTAGAATAGATAATTTCTACGACGGGAAGATAAATGATTGGACAGAATTAAAACGCCTGAAACTTAACGAACAGGAGAAAGAAAATTATGGGTTGCAGAATGATGATATTGTGGTAAATAGAGTAAATAGTATGCCTTTTCTAGGTAAGTCAGCATTAGTGCGAAATTTAGAAGAACCATGTGTGTTTGAAAGTAACATGATGAGAATCAAGCTTAATATTGAAATGGCGTATCCCGAATATGTTATATACTATTTGAACAGCATGGTTGGATTAAAAGAATTGAGAAAAAATGCTAAACATGCTGTTAACCAATCCAGTATTAATCAACAAGATGTTAAATCAGCTGTTATTCAATTGCCACCACTCGAAGAACAAAAAGAAATAGTCCGCCGAGTGGAAAAGTTGTTCAAGCATGCGGATAAAATAGAAGAGCGTTACAACAAAGCAAAAGAGTACACGGATAAACTAACGCAGTCAATTTTAGCCAAAGCATTCCGAGGTGAGTTGGTACCGCAACAGGAAGGGCAGAGGATTTAATCCTTTTGGCTGCAATTGAAATTTACTGTTATCTTTTCTATTATTAGCATAGTTCAAATGGAGAAGAAATGAGTGATTCAAAAAGAATAGTAGAAAGCGCTTTGAATCTTAGTCCTGCTGAGAAACTTTATATAATTGAAATGCTTTCCAATAGCTTAAATGAACCCGACGAAAAAATCGATGGATATTGGAAAGAAGAAGTAGAAGAAAGATACGAAGCATTTAAAAGCGGAAAGATCAAGAGTATTTCATATAATGATATCTTGAAAAAATGATAGTAGAATTTCTTGAATCGGCTTATTTTGAATACTTGGAGGCAATAGAATACTACAATCTGGAAACAAAAGATTTAGGGAATAGATTTATAATTGAAGTAGATAAAGTAATTTCTATAATTACAAAATATCCGGAGAGTTTCTCTAAATATACAAAACACACCAGAAAGGCTGTTCTTAATAAATTTCCTTACAATATCATTTACGCGTTTGAAGAAGATACAATCATTGTCGTTGCAGTAGCACATCAGCATAGGAAACCGAATTATTGGGCAAAGAGGAAGTAGTAAATTTTAGAAATTTTACATTGACTAATTTACTAACATCATTCAGTCACTCAATCCACTCCGATTGTTTCAACAATCTCATCACACCGTTTTTGTAATTGCGACCGATTGTTAGTTCTTTCTTGCCAATCTCAATGGATGTAGCGGTAAACGCATCAATCTTTTTTATTGCAACGATATATGAGCGGTGAATGCGGATAAATTTTTCCACGGGGAGTTTTTCTTCCAGTTCACTCATCGTTGATTTGGTAATTATTTTCTTTTGGGCGGTATGAAATGTTACATAATCTTTCATACTTTCGATGTATAGAATTTCCTCAAGAGAAATTTTTATGGTTTTCTTATTTTCTTTGACATATATAAAATCATCTTCATTCGCTTCGTCGTGTATTACTTTGTTTTTGGTATCGGCTGATTTAAAATATTTATTCACTGCTTTTAGAAATCTTTTGAATGATATTGGTTTCAAAAGATAATCGACAGCATCAAGTTCGTAACCTTCTATAGCGTATTTTCTGTGTGCGGTAGTTAAAATAACTTTAGGCGGATGGCTCAAAGATTTCAGAAAATCGAGTCCCGTTAGTTCCGGCATTTGTATATCGAGAAACATCAAGTCGATTTGTTTCTTTCGTAACACCGCCAATGCGTCGACGGCGCTTTCACATTTTGCGACGATCTCCATGTCGTCTATCTTAATCAAGTAAGATTCAATCACTTCAATCGCGAGCGGTTCGTCGTCTATAATAATGCACTTAGTTTTCATCAATGCCCTCGTTGTTTATCTTGCTCAGATCAAGCTGCAGTACAACTTTGTATGTGTCGGCGGTTTCGGAAATATTTAGCGAATACCTGTCATTATAAAGCAAACCTAGACGCTGCTCCACATTTTTTAAACCCAGTCCGTTGCCGTGTTTTGAATCTCTGTCAACAGCAACTTTGGGAATACCATTTGAGATTTCAAATGTAAGGTTATTACGACCAACGTTTAGTGATATGTCTATCCATGATTCGCCGATATTTTTACCAACGCCGTGTTTGTAACTATTTTCAACAAAGGGAAAGAGAATAAGCGGTGCAATTTCTTTGTTTGTCACGTTGCCGGATATGTCGAATTTTGTTTTTAAACGTTGGCCGAATCGCAGCTGTTGAAGTGAAATATAATTCTTCATCAATTTAATTTCTTTTTTCAATTCAATTTTATCCGTGTTGCATTCGTACAACATATAATCAAGCAGTTCGGAAAGTTTTAATACTACATCCGGGGATTTATCCGATTTCTTTAATGTAAGCGCATATAAATTGTTCAACGTATTGAATAGAAAATGGGGATGAACCTGCGATTTGAGAAAGTTAAGTTCGGCTTCAAGTTTTTGTTGAGACAATAACTGGTTCATACGCTGGCTGTTGTACCAATATTTAAGGAGTTTAATAGAGGCTGCAAAAAACACAACTATGAATATGCCGATTAGCCTAAGATAAACATCAAGCATTGTTGAGTCTAAAATGCCAATATTACCGAAGGGCCATTTATAGTCTGGCGTAACAATGAAAAACAAAATTATCATTATTTCGCAAAAAGCGGAACCAAGTACCATGTAAATAGCAGATACGATTACAGCTTTATAGTTTTTCTTAAATAAGAATTTGGGAATCACATAGTAAAGCGTGAAATATGTCGTAGCTAAATAAATTGTAAATGTAAACGCTAGATGAACAAATGTAGCATAGTAATTTCCTGTCATACGTCCGTAAACAAACGTATAAAACAAGATCACAAATACCCAAAACAAAATATGTTGTGATATTCTGCCAAGTAATGTTCGCGGTGTTAAAATATTCGGTGTCATTAACACTTCATGATTTTCTTTTTACAATATTATAATAAAAATAAGCATTGTCGATGTTACGGAATTTCGACTAACAACACTCATCGCATGATAAACAACCATCATTAGCCAATCGATCTATTTAATCAAGCGTAATTAGTTTTATATCCAATACAAAACATCATATATCTAATAAAAAAATATGTGAAAAGGAAACGGAATATTTTTCAACCGGACATTAAAAGCGAGGTGTGAAGAATGAAATTGTTAGCAAGAGCTATGACATTGGTAATTGTTGGAGTAATTACTCTACTGTTTAATTCGTGTGCCGAAGAAGCGACCGTAAAGGAAATGAAAGAGGTAGAAGGATGCTGGATTGCAAAATTGTCGGATCATTCAGGCGAACAAGCGTTTGTTTTCTTATTAAAAGTTAAAGAGGGTAGACCGACAGGTGAGGTTCATTCTTATATGAATGGAATTAAGTTGGAAGGAATGGAATTAGGGGAAATTGAATATTACCCGCCTGAAATAAGCATTGCTGCCAATCAAGGAGCGAATGTCAGATACCGTGCAGATGTAGATGTAACAGCGGGTATCATGAACGGGGAATTAGTGTATAGCGACGGCACATCTAAAGAAATGATTTTACATCGATATAATGACGCTATGCTGAAAAAAGAATTTCCCGGCATTGCAGAATTATTGGGCAAAAAAGATTTTGAATATAGTAAACCGGTACAGTATGAGGATGGAATTGAAACGGCCTCAATGAATTCCCGACAAATTAATAGTTCTCTGATTAATAAAATGGTCAGGAATATTTATACTGGTGATTTCGGTGTGGTAAATGCAGTACTGATTACGCTCAACAACAAACTCGTATTTGAAAAATATTTAGGCGGATATACTGTTAATGATTTACAAGGTGTTCGTTCAGTTACAAAAAGTATCGGATCATTGTGTGTCGGAATTGCGATAGACCAAGTAAAAATAAAAAGTGTTGATGAAAAGGTTATAGACTTTTTTCCTGAATATTCATCCGACTGCCCTGCCGGGTGGGATAAAATTACAATCAAACATCTTCTCACAATGTCCATGGGGCTCGATTGGGGGGACGGGCTTGATGAACATATTCTATTTACAAGCAATAATTTCTTAAAAGATGTTTTAATGCGCCCTATAAAATTTGCACCCGGCGAAAAATGGGAATACATAAATCCCAACGTAACATTGATAGCGGGGATAATTAAACATGCATCCGGTATGCATATAGATGAGTTTGCAGACAAATTTCTATTCATTCCGCTGGGGATTAAAAAATACAATTGGAATCAAAGTAAACAGAATGGCTACCCGCGCGTTGACGGAACATTGGCGCTTCGACCTCGCGACATGCTTAAAATAGGAATGATGATGCTGAATGAAGGTAAGTATAACGGTGAACATATTATATCTAAAAAGTGGATTGACGAAAGCATGAAATATCAAATAGGCATTGATGATATTTTCAGTTACGGCTACTTGTGGTGGCGTGCCGTTTCACAAGCTGATCCCGGCACCGAAATTGCGTTTGCAAATGGTCTTGGCGGCCATCATATAATAATAGTCCCTAAATATAATTTGGTTGTAGTTACATCAGGCGGGAATTATGAACAAAGTAAAATGAAATTAATAATGAAAATGGTGGATGATTACATCATTAAATCAGTTATTAAATAATAGATCAAACAAAATATAGAGGATATAATGGAATTTTTATTTCAAGGCGGACCTGTAATGTGGATAATTTTAATTTTTTTGGTTGTTGATTTGGTTATGCTCGTTACTGCAATAGCAAAACTATTTGGAAGCGGCGAAAAAAATTATACTGTTATTGCAAACAATTTAAACACTGCTCAATGGATGGGTGCAATAAGTGCAGTGACCGGACTTCTCGGAACCCTGATGGGAATATCGCAAGCGGCAAAAGCAATCAGCGAAGCATCGGCAATTTCACATGCCATAATTTGGGGAGGCATGCACATTGCGCTTATGCCCTTTATCTTCGGGGTGTATATATTTATTCTTACTTCTCTTGTTGTCCTTTTTATTAAAAGAAAAATTAAATAGCGGTTTATAAGTATAATGAAAGACAAACCATTCATAGTAACCGGTGCAATCTTTTTGATATTACTGGCAATATTTTTAATTGTGCAGATAACAAAAGATGACCCCGGCATAAGATACGGATTGTCGTTCACGCAAAATCAAATGTTGAATGTAATACGTGTTCATGAAGCAGGTATAACCGGCGTTGGTGTAAAGATAGGAGTAATGGATGCCGGGTTTGATTTGACTCATCCTTGTTTTAAAAATATTAATGTGAAAGCACAATACGATTTCAGCAATAACGATACTTCTGTTTCCTTAAAAGATTATGAAGCAAAAGATATGGCGCTGCACGGATCGCAAGTACTCTCGGTGATTGCCGGTTACGATGAAGGAGATATAATTGGAGTTGCATACGGCGCCGACTTCTATTTGTCGAAATCTGGTTATGCTTTAATTGAATCATACATCGAAGAAGATCTTGCCGTCAAAGCAATTGAATGGTTTGATAGCCTTGACGTTAACATAATAACAAACTCACTTAAATTCAGAAGGTTTGACGACAGACCGTATTACGATGCCGCGCAGATGGACGGCAAAACCGCAAAAATAACATTAGCGGCAGAACGCGCTTATGGCAACGGGAAATTATTTTTTACCGCCTCGGGAAACGGTTATACCGATCCCGAGTGGGACATTACTGAGCCACCGGGGGATGGTGCAAATACTATTGCAGTCGGATCGATTGATAAATGGAAAAACCCTGCATATTATAGTTCAGGCGGACCAACAGTCGACGGCAGAATAAAACCTGATTTTGCTGCAATGGGGGATGCTGTATATTGCGCATATATTCATTCAATGGTGCATTATGCGAATACATTCGGAACGTCTGTTGCAGCGCCGCAAGTTGCGGGGATTGCGGCGCTGGTTCTTTCGGCTCACCCAGAATTATCAAATGATCAGGTTAAAGAAGCATTGATAAATTCAGCAAGTCACTCTAACAATCCCGATAATAGAGTTGGATATGGAATCATTGATGCCGTTAAAGCCGTGAGTTATTGGGGACCTGCATTCAGCAATATACCAACTGTGAAAATTAGTGAAGATGAAATTGCTATATCAACGCATATAATTTCTTCTAACGGTATAGATGAATGTAGTGTTGAGTTGGTTTACTCTTTTAATGAAAAGCCAAAAACAATTCCAATGAATAGAACAAGCAGTGATGTTTATAAAGTAGTTATTCCAATTGATAAAAATGTAAAGTCGATTGACTTCAATTTAAAAGCAAGCGACGCAAGAGGGATGACAACAATTTATCCCTCTTCGGATATACTAAATGCGTTTAATATAAAAATAAAATCAAAACAATAGATTAAAAACTCAACTCAAAACGGACGTTGAAAAATCTTTTACTCAAAATTTTAGGAATTTTTACCGCACCGGGAAAATCTTTAAATACCATCATCCATTCATAGCCTGCGATGTTGTAATGATTAAAAACATTCAATACTTCCGTTACTATAGTCAGTTTGTAATTACCGATGTCGAAAGCGGCGGACAACCCCATATCGGCACGCATATAAATTAAAAACTCTTGTGGATTATCTGTTAATACTTTCAATTCCGGATCGCCTGTGTTTGGGTTGGTTGATGTAACGCGGTAGTTATATAGAAATCCGCTTCCGAAAAGTAAACGCAAATGAGATTGCCAGTTACGATGTTTCTTAAATTTATCCTGTAAAAAGATTTGCAATGTATGTGTTTGATCGAGCAGGCGGCGTCTGTATTCGGATGAACCGATCCCGCGTTCGCGTGTGTCTAAATAACCGTAACCGATCCAGCTCTGCATACCGTCTGATATTTCTCCCTGGAACATGAAATCCAATCCGTATGCGTAACCTTCGTGAGTGTTACCGCCGTAATAGTGCATCCTTAAATCTTCGTAATAAAATGGAATCAAATTTTTCAAATCTTTGTAATAAACCTGTGTTTGGAATTTGACTTTCTTTTTTAACTGGTATTCCCAGCTAACGATGTAATGAATAGCTCTTTGTGATTTAAGGTTTTCGTTAAAAAGGTCCATACTTGTAAGCTCGCCAAAAAACGGGGGCTGATAATAATATCCCCAGTTGAAGCTGAGTATGTTTCTATCGTTAAGATAGTAGAATATTCCGGCACGCGGGCTAACCAGGTTTTCATTGTTGTATGAATAATGTAAATACCTTACACCGGCTTTAATTTGTAAAGCGCTGCTTAATCTAAAATCATCTTGAATAAAAAGGGCATATGAATTGAGATTGAATTGCCTGCTTATGTAATACGACTTGGGAGATGTTTGAAATGCGCTCTCCCCCTTTTCAATATAATATTCATCAACCTTACTTTTAAGGTTAACAAGTTTGGTTTCAATTCCTCCCGACAAATGATGCATACCGTATTTTGCATTTATGTTTGCCTTAAGTTCGTATGAAGCTAAATCAAATGAGTTATCGGAATTTTCATAGCGAGAGTAAAGATATTCTTTATCGTCGCCGAAACTGGTTGCATCGGGACTATAATAGATATCCCCCGATAAATCCGACCGGTCTTTTTCGGAAGTCCAATACCCGGCAGCGGAAATTGTGAGATGAAAATCCTCAGCCAATTTATTTTTATATTTCAACCCGGCTAATCTTGTATTAAATGAATAAGCCCTGGCACCGTCATAAAATATAGACACTTGACTGGCAAAACCTGTGCTTCTATCGGACCTGAAATGTCCCTTCCACTCGTTGGGAGATAAATCATATTTGTTATCGGCATATAATGTGAAAAATTCTAAGGATGAATTTATTGATACAGGGTATTCAGCTATTAATTGTATATCCGAAAAAAATGGTTTGTAATCACCGCTGGTTTGCATACTTGATAAAAATAATGAGGGATATGCGCCTCTTATTCCTATTCCCCAAATTACACCGGCAGTTTGCCCCCTGTATGTTAAGCCCATGTTCATTAAATCAGCGCGAATTGTACCGGAGAAATTTTCAATTTTAGATGGGGAATAATTAACTTCAAGAGCAGAAGACATTTTATCGCCATACTCTGCCGGGAAAGCGCCGTTGTAAAATTTTAATTCGCTAACCAAATCTTGATTTATCAATGATTGATTTTCTTCCACTCCCTGTCTCAGTAAAAAAGGACGGTAAATTTCGTAGCCGTTCAGATAAATAAGATTTTCCTCGAACGTTCCGCCCCGTACATTATAACCGCTGCTCAATTCATTGTTTGTTGAAACGCCCGATAGAATTTGCACGCTGCGTAAAACATCCGAATAAACCGACGGAATTTTCGAGATTTCTTTTACAGGTATGTTCTGAACAGTTGATAACGGAGTGTTTTTTTGAGCCGTAACCGTAATTTCATCTTCTTCCAAAACAGATGGATTTAATTTGATGTTGAGATAAATCTGTTTTGATGCACCGGATACTATTATTTTTCTCTCTTCTGTTAAAAATCCCACATAGCTGAATTTGATCTTATATTCCCCGTAAGGAAGCTGAAGTGAAAAACGACCTTTATAATCGGAAGTGGTGCCAAATTCTAAATCTTCTGTAAAGATGTTACAACTTATCAATGGCTCATTGGAAATAGTGTTTGATATAACGCCTGAAAGTGTACCTGTTTGTGCCCGTGTAAAGATTGATATGAATAAAACCATTAGAAATGATTTTAATAAATAACCCATATTTATCCCGGTCTAATAATAGAATACTAATTATAGTAGCAATGTCTCGGGATAAACTCCTTTGTTATTTATTAACGATACTAATCTAGTTTGAACTAAAGAAAATTTCAAGAGGCAAATAAGGGGGTTTATGCCCTTTCAAATTAAAAACAGAAAAATCATCGGTTATCTTTGTCGTTGTCATTATTTATTATTCATGAACAAATATTTCCTGATATGGTTAGTTTATGACGAAAAAGGAAAAAAAATAGTAGAGCGTAAAACCCTGCTTCGAAGAGGTGGCTCGTGAAGTTTTTAGATTTATAATAATTACTTTAATCGGACTTTTTCTATTTAGTTGTTCCGGGAAGAAGGATGTAATAGCCGGACTGTTGGAGAAAGGAAAGGGATAGAAAATTGTTTGAATATTTTTACCGAGCCCGGTCTAAAAAAAGAAGCCGGGTTTTTTATGTCTCAAACGATTTTGGTCGTTCACCTCTTTTAAATATATCCCACATTTTTTTATATGCCCTTTCCAAGTTCAAAGCATGTGTATCAAGATCAAAAAGTGGAAGTGAATTCTTACAAGAAAGTATTTTCTCATTTATTGCATTCAATTCTCTTCTGTTTTGGTAATAATAAATAGCTTTTTCCTCGTATTCTGCCACATTTTTGCAAATTAATTCTGAAAGACCTGATGACTGCAAAATGCTTCCGCTCAATCTTGATGCAAAGGATTTGCCGGGTAAAGTAATAAGCGGTAATCCAGAAATTAAAGAACAAACTGCAGTTGTACCCGCGCTGTAATGAAAAGTATCTAAAAATAGATCGGCCAACCGATTTCGCGCGAGAAATTCATCAAGTGGTTGTTTCGGAGCAAATATCACTCTTTCCTTACTAATTCCGTTTTCGTCAATTTCATTCAACAAATTCGCGTGTATTGTCTTATCAGGCTTAGTAAGCCACAAAACACTTTCCGGAGTTTGATGGAGAATATTCATCCAGCTTTTAAATACATCAGGCTCCAGCTTAGTAATGTTATTGAAGCAGCAGAAGACAAATTTATCATCCGGTATTCCAAACTCGGCACGTGTCATTTCTTTTTCGGATACTTTCAAAGGGGACGAAATAAATCTTTGCGGAAGATAGACGATTTTTTCTGTATAATATTCGGAAAGTTGATCTGTGATTACGAACGGATCCGCAATCATATATTGAATAAAATCGGAACCGGTTGTATTTGAGAAACCTAAATAGCAAGCCTGAACCGGGGCCGGCTGAAGAGCGAGAATTTCAATACCTGCATTTGCCGTATATCCGGCCAGGTCAACTAAAATGTCAATCTTATCATCATTGATTTTTTTCGCTGCCGATTCAATATCCATTCCGGCAAGATCAATAAAGTGATCAACTCCATCTTCTATTTTATTTGTGTAAAAATCTTTCCGATGAAGAGGGTCATTTGAATAAGCAAAGATCTCGAATTTATCCCTGTCGTGGTAACGGAACAAATCATAAATTAAAATACCCACGGCATGTTCACGAAAATCGGGAGACATATAAGCAACTCTTAATTTGCGTGATTCGGTTCGATTAAAAGAGAAGTTAACTTTTGCCTTTAAATCCTTAACCCGATCTCGTATTAAATGTGCATTTAATTTTGCAGCTTTTAAATTATCTGCAGGAGGAATAGGATAATAACCGGGATTCATTAAAGGTATTAATGAGTGGAATGATTTATTTTTTGTATAGATTTCTATCAGTTGAATGATACGATTTATATCTTTTTCCCGTGAACTCCAATCGCATTGGTCCATTCTTATAATAATAGTCTGGTATTCGGCATCAATATAATTAGGATTTAACATCAGGGCGTTTTTATAGTAAACCAACGCCTTTTCTTTTTCGCCGCTTAACGAGAGTACATTGCCCAGGTTTACATGCGCTTCAGGCTGATTAGGATTAATTTTCAAAACGGTTTCATAACAAGCAACCGCTTCATTAAGCTTTCCTTTTTCACGTAATATATTACCTAGATTATTATTGGCGATTATTGAGCTTGGATCCAGTTCCAAAGATTTTCTATAATACTTTTCGGCCTCATCGAAATTGTTTTGGTTTTTATTTAAACGTCCGAGATTCAGATAAGGATTTATATAATCCGGTTTGATGTTTAGAGATTTATTGAAACATTCCTCCGCTTTGTTTAATAAGTTCATCGCAAGGTATACTTTACCCAGAGCATTGATATATCTCTCGTCTTCATGTTTAATTTCGATTGCCGATTGATAATGCGCCAGCGCTTCATTCATATTATTGTTCTGGTAGAATAAATTTCCCAGCATAAAAAGCGTATCGCTGTGTTTGGGATCGGTCTGCAGAATCAGCCGGTATAATTGATAGGCATTGTTAAAATCACCCGACTGGTGTTTTCGTACAGCCTCGTTGTAGAGATCTTGAATTTTGGCAGAATTACCATTCATCATATACTGCAATCCAATGCTTTTGAATATAAATCAAAACCGATTTGATTCGAACTAAAATCTACATCGGCCATATATATTTTTTCATCTTTTTTTACATCCCGGTTCAACACTACATTTTCCGCGATACAAATTGGCAAAGATTTTTTTTCATTCATTGCCGGAAAATTTTCTATCATACCGTAGCAAAGATATCCCCCGATACCGTCAAGAACTTCACCTTTCTTAAGATTTTTTTTAGCATATGCGTAAACATTAGTTTGGAAACCATGATCAGGTTGTAGCAGAGATTTATGATTCAGATATGCGTCGGCAACACAAAACATTGATTCGATATGACAAAGGTGGTACGGGCGGTAAAACAAATAAAACGGTCCATTGCCTAATTTATAATAAGAAAGCATTGATGTTTGGTATTCATTATCCTGGTAGCCGATAGCAAAAACTCCGCCCCCGGGCTCGGCGCCCAAAATGTAATCAACAAATGGTTTGCCTTTATAGAGCTCATTAAAATCTAGTAATTGAAAAACCTCCTGTACGGATTTTGCCTCGGGACCGTGCATGCCTGGAATTAATGTTGAGAGTCCCAGCGCGTTTGCCACAAGCGACATTTCCACGTTCAGCTTTGTTCCGTCGGTGTATGCTGTAGCCATTTTGTAGTCGAGGTTACGTTTGTCCGCCTCGGGGATGATTTTAGTCGGGTTGGAATATCTATCAAGAAAACCTTTTATGTTGCCAGCAGTTACGAGGTCGAAGCCCCACAATTTAAGATCGTCTATTAAGTGTTTTATTACTCCGTGCTGATCTCCGTCGCAGCTTGTGTAAACCAGACTGTTTTTCTTCGCGAGATCGAGAAGGTAAGGCCCGAAAATCAAATCGACTTCGGCATTCATCAACACAAGGTGCTTGTTATACATAAGTGACGTCTCGGAAAACAAACCCCCTTCATTGATTGTGTTAGTCGCTTCAATCAATACTTCAATCAACTCACATTGTGAAATTAAAATCCCGTCCTGACAGACAGCAACATAACCTCTCCCGATTGCTTCATTCATTTGCCGCAGATTTTCAACCACGCGGAATTTTTTGTTCAACCATTCCGCGCATTTAACCGCACGGTCAATGTTTATGTCCGCGATCGCCTTGCATTCGATACCTGGTGTGATGGAGCATTGGTAATATAATCCTTTCCCCATCGCCCCCATCCCGATTATTCCGACGCTTATATTCTTTTCCAGCCGCTTCAATTTGTCAAGCATATTTATCTCATTTCAACTAATTATTGATAGTTATGTCTTCGTAAATGTCATTAATGAAATTATTCCACATTACTTTGTATGCTTTCTCAAGATAACCGACCATTTTCTTTGTATCATAAAGGGGAGCTGAATTATGATTTGCGGTTACTTTAGTTTTGATTTCATCGAGCTTGTTTTTGTTTGCGGCTAAATTAACCGCGAGTTCCTCATATTCATCAATGCTTCGGCAGATCGTTTCGGTTACACCCGCCGAAGTTAAAATGCTGGCTCCCATTCTTGAAGAGAAAGTCTTACCCGGCAGTGTTAATACCGGAAGACCCGATATGAGGGAACATACTGCTGTGGTGCCTGCATTGAAATAAAAATTATCAAGAAATAGATCTGCCAGTTTGTTTCTTGCTAAAAATTCTGTAAGAGGAATTTTGGGAAGAAATTTAATTCTGCTTTTGTCGATCCCTTCTTTTTCGGCCTCATTTAAAAGATTCTCCTTGGCAGCATTCCCCGAATCCGACAGCCAAAGAATACTATTTGATGTTCTATGCAAAATATTCATCCAGCTTTTAAAAGAATCGGGCTCAAGTTTGGAAGTATTGTTAAAGTTGCAAAAGACAAATTCATCTTCGGCGGTACCATAGTCTTTTCTTGTTATAGGTTTCTCGGAAATTTTTAGTGGTGAAGAAATGAAAGTCTGAGGCAGAAATACGATCTTTTCTGAATAGACTTTCACCAATTCATCGGTTATGATGAGTGGATCGGAGATAGTGTATTGAATGTATTCGGCTCCGGTTGTATTCGGATATCCTAAATAAAGAGCCTGTATCGGCGCCGGTTGCAATGCAAAGATTTCACCTAACGCGTTGGTAGTATATCCGGCAAGGTCTATTAAAATATCAATTTTATCGTCATGAATAAGTTTGGCTGATTCTACATAGGGGGTCTTTCCTATTTCTTTGAAGTGATCGCACCCACTCCGTATGTTCTCACTATAACCGTCCGACATCTCATACTTATCGGTAGAATAAGCAAATATTTCAAACTCCTCTTTGTTGTGATGACGGAACATGTCGTGTATTAATATGCCGACGGCATGTTCTCGGAAATCCGGGGAGACGTAACCTATTCTCAGCTTCTTCTTTTTATCTTTAGTAAAAGTGAAATTTAATTCTTTCTTAAGACTTTCGATCTTACTTTTAAGAATAGAAGCATTCAATGCGGCAGCTTGTGCCTGTATTTCTGGAGATGTCGATGTATAACCAAGAACCAATAAGGGCATAGCTGCTGTTGTAATTTTATTTTGCTTCTGAATTTCAACCAGTTCAATAAAACGTTTTATGTCGTATTCTCTTTGCGACCAGTCGCAATTTTCAATCCGGATCAAAATTAATTCATATTCTGCTCCGATAAGTGCCGGGTTCAATTTAAGCGCAGTTCTATATTCGAAAGATGCCTTTTCATAATCTTTCAGGTGTTTGTAGATGTTTCCCAGGTTAAGATGCACCTCGGCTTTATTGGGATTAACTCTTAAAATGTTATGGTAACAATTTATCGCATCGTGATTTTTACCAATAGCCTGTAATAAATTGCCAAGATTATTATTGGCCGGAACGGAGCCGGGTTCTATCTCTAATGCCTTTACGTAATGGTCAATTGCTTTATCAATTGCGTTTTGTTTTTTATAATATCTTCCCAAGTTTATATGCGCTTTGAAATACTTCGGATTGATAGCTAAAGCTTTTGAAAAGCATTCGAAAGCGCTTGCAAAATTTTCTTGCAGCAGATAAGCTTTACCCAGAGAATTGATAAACTCTTCATTATTCGGCTGAAGATTAACCGCCGCTTTAAAATAATCGATTGACTCATCAATTCTTTTATTGTGAAAAAAGAGGTATCCTATCATGTGATAAGACGCGGCATGATTTTTATCAACTTGAAGAATAGAAGTAAATAATTGGTGTGCTTGATTAAACTTTCCTCTCTTAAACGCGGCAACACCTTCGTTAAAAACTTCACCAATATTTTTCATTTTTATTTACTCTTATTCTTTGATGTAAATATTTTTCGGAGGATTTCCAGCTTTGTAATTCTCCCACATTTTCAGGTATGCTTCTTCAAGGTAGGATGCCATTTTTTTCGGACTGAATAAAGGCGCCGAATCTTTATTGTTTTTTAATTTTGCTTTCAGTTTTTTGAGATCCTCAAGGTTTCGTGCAAAATGTAACGCTTTTTCTTCATATTCGCGAATGGTGCTGCAGACCAATTCAGGTAATCCTGCCGAATTCAGCATGCTCGCCGCCATTCTTGACGCGTTCGAATCTCCCGCAAATGTAATAATCGGTAGACCCGCGGCTAACGCGCTTACCCCGGTTGAACCAGCGCTGTAATAAAATGTATCGAGAAATAAATCTGCCAGCTCAAATCTCTTCATATATTCGTCTTGAGGGAGTTTCTCTGCAAAGAGAATTCGTTCATCATCAACTCCCCGCGATTTTGCCTCACTTGAAATATTTTTCTTTATTATATCCGAAGCGGAATTTAGCCACAATAAACTGCCGGGTATTTGTTTCAGAATATTCATCCATACGGAAAATACTTCGGGACTCAATTTATAGAGTGAATTGAAACAACAAAACACGAATGCATCGTCGGGTATATTGAATTCGGAACGTTTCATTTCTCTTTCTGCGAATTTCATCGGAGAGTAAAAAAAAGAATGGGGTAGATATACTATTTTTTCTGTATAAAATTTTTCCGACTCTTTTGTAATCAGATAAGGATCTGCCAGAATATATTGAGTAAATTCGGCGCCCATTGTGCTGGGGTATCCCAGGTACTGAGCTTGTATGGGAGCGGGCTGCATTGCATGAATTTCTGTTTGTGAATAAACAGTATAACCGGCCATATCGATTAATATATCAATTTCATCCTGATAAATTCTTTTGGCTGATACATCAAAAGGCAATTTGGAGAGGTCCACAAAATGATCGACTCCTTCTTCAATGGATTTTGTATAAAAATCTTTTACTTCCGGTGTTGCCAGTGAATAGGCATATATTTCAAATTTCGATTTGTCGTGGTGCCTGAAAAGATCATAAATAAGAATGCCAACCGCATGTTCTCTTAAATCGGGGGAAACATAACCTATTCTTATTTTTTTGTGATCTCTGTTTTTGAAATCAAAGTTCAAGGAATTTTTTATCTCGGCCGTTTTTTTTGAATGCATAGCCGCGTTGTGTTCGGCTGCTTGCAGTTGAAGCTCGAGTGAAATCGGGAAATAATTAATATCCAGCATTGGAATTGTTGTACTTCCCTTTTCCTTTGTTGTTTCTTCTTTAATAAGACTTATAAAATTTGCTTCATCCTCTTCGCGGTTGCTCCAGTCACATTGATCGAGCCTTAAACGGATATAGTCGAATTTTGCACCTACAAATTCCGGGTCTAACCTTGTTGCTTCATCTAGGTGGAATCTTGCCTCTTCAATATTTGGGGACTTCATTAATATTTTTGCCAAATAATAGTGCGCACCTAATGATTCGGGTTGATTTTCAATTTCCTGTTTCAAGTACTTTATAGCATTTTCCTGGTCGCCCCGTGAATTATAAGATAATCCTAGGAAATAAGTGGTACCCTCCATTGACGGATTAATGTGAAGTGATTTTAATAGATTGATAATTGCGGCTTCATGGTTACCAAGTGCTTGATATAACTGACCAAGTAGCTTAAGGCTTTCGGCGTCTTTGGGGTTTATGTTTATCGCTTTCTGTATATATTCTTTGGCCTGCAAAGTCTTTTCCATATTCAGATAAAGTTTAGCAATGTTGCTGTAAGCTTTGTATAAAGAGGGATTATTTTCAATCGCCCTTTTATATCCCTCCAAAGCTTTCTCGTTTTCTTTTTTCAATACATGAATATTGGCTAAATTTAAATGAGCCTCTGCTTGATTTGGGTTAGCTTTTAAAATTGTTTCATAGCAGCTTGCGGCTTCATCTATTTTATTCATTTCTTGAAGAATATTTCCCAGGTTGTTGTTTGCCGCTATTGAAAGAGGTTCAATTTCTAATGCTCTCCGGTAAAATTCGACTGCCTGGCTCAGTTTATTTTCTTTTCTAAAAAGTTTGCCAAGATTTAAATGAGCTTTAACAAAGTTTGGATTAATATTTAAGACTTTTTCGAAAGATTTCTTTGCTTCTTCAAATTTTCCCAAAGCTATGTAGGATTTACCTAAACCGTTAATATAGTTCTCATTATTAGGGGATATATTGCATGAGGATTGAAAAGAGCTAAGCGCTTCTTCATACTTGCCCGCCTGGAAATAAAGATTACCCAGCATAAAGTGAGCCGGGTCGTAATTAGGATCGGAACGCAATATTGTTGTATATAACTGAAAAGCTTTATTTAGGTCGCCTAATCGATGTTTTTTGATAGCCTCACTTAAAACTATTCGGTTTATATCTTTAGCCAAAAATTTTGCCCCGTTAAAATGAGATTAAAAATATGTTAATTCGGAGTCGATATCAATAAAGAATTGGTAAATAAAGATATTTAGTCCAATATTGAGATGTAAATAAGGTTTATTAGATTTTTTGATACAAATAAATAATTCCTCCCGCATGAAACTTTTTTATTTATATTCACGTTACAAATATGACTTCAAGTCTTTTAAATCAAACTTCCCTTCTGTTTCCTCCGAAATAAGCGATTTGAGATCAAAACCATCCATCAATACTTATAAAGGATCAATATGAAAAAAATGCAACAGCCAAAGTACAGTTGGTATAAATATCATCTGGCTTTGAAAAAGTACCAAAATATACATGCTCGAATTGAGCAGAGTATAGAAGATGGTTCTTTTTGGGAATTGGCAGAAAAATTTCAAAAAGCACTATTAAGACGCTTAAATATTTTGTTTAAAAGACTTCTCAGAATACTTCAAGGTGTTCGCCTGGGAACAGCGGCTGCCAGCGTTGCCTTCATGATTTTAACAGGTAATATCAATGCCCAAAGTCTTACCCAGCAGACGGGTTCGGCAAATCCTTTTAACGGTGTTGATGTTGGATCTTATAGTGTGCCGGCGTTTGTAGATATTGATAACGACGGTGATTATGATGCATATATTGCTTCATACGGTCAGCTTTCGTATTATGAGAATATTGGTACAAACACTGCCCCGGTATTTCAGACTTCTGCTTCGGGAAAATTAAAAGCAGCGGATTTAGCCATGCCCCCTATGCCCGGTGGATTTTATGATAATAGTAGTCTTTATAGCCGCGTAGTTCCTGCTTTTGTAGATATTGACGGTGACGGAGATTTTGATCTTAAGATTGGAATGCAAGGTGGTTACACTAATAATTATGTTAATAGCGGAACCGCAACTTCTCCAGCCTTTGGTTATACAGGTCAAAATGCTCTTTCTACCCCCAGTGTTTATGATGCAGCCCCTGCATTTGTAGATATTGATAATGACGGTGATTTTGATGCTTTTGTAGGTAACCAGTTCGGTCAGATAATTTATTATAAAAATTATGGAACAAACACCGCTTCTTGCTTTGGCTCTATATGGACCGGAAGTGCCAATCCTTTATACGGGTTCAATGTTAGTTGTAATGCAAAACCGGCATTCGTAGATTTTGATGACGACGGTGATTTTGATGCTTTTGTCGGTGATCAAATTGGTAATACTACAGACGGTAAAATTCATTATTTTAAGAACAACGGAACAAATTCGGCTCCGTCATTCGGTACAGTACCGGCTTCAGAAAATCCATTCGACGGCTTATTTTTGGGACAATATTTAGCACCGGCATTTGTAGATATTAATGGTGACGGCAGTATTGACGCGTTTGTCGGAGCGGCAGACGGGACCATAAAATTTTTCAGCGGTGTGAACCCCAACCAAGCGCCGGTTTTAGCTAGTATTGAAGGAACGCCGATAGATTATATGGAAGGCGCTGGCAATGCTCCTATAACAAATTCTATTACTCTTACAGATGCTGATGATACAAACATGGAAAGCGCTGTTGTCCAAATTACAGGTAATTACCAAGCCGGTCAGGATCAACTTAACTTTATAAATCAAAATGGCATAACAGGAACCTGGGATCCCGCTCTCGGTAAATTGACTTTAACCGGAAGCGCCGCAGTAGCAGATTATCAGGCAGCTCTTAGATCAGTTTCTTTTAGTAATAATAGTCAAAGCCCGGAGAACAATTTAAGAACTATCAGCATTACAGTTAATGATGGTGACGCGAATAGTAATACTTTAACAAGGGATATAACAGTAACCGGTGTAAACGACGCTCCTTTCCTCCTTACAAATCGCGTTGCACCAATTGACGAAAGCGGTTCAGTAGTCTTAGATAATTCATTCCTTAGCGCCGACGATCCGGAAGGCTCAATTCTATCTATCAGATATTATGTTGATCAGGGCCCGACTCACGGAACACTCTCAAGCAATGCATTCACACAGAATGAGATCAATCAAGGTCAAATTTCGTATATGCATAACGGCGATCTGAGCGAATCGGATAGTTTTACTTTCCATCTTGAAGATGGTGAGGGGGGCGTTTCCGATAATTATACTTTTAATATTGCGATCAATCAAATTAACACGGCACCGGTATTAAGCGAAATTGAACCTTCTACATTGCAATTTGTAGCCGGAAGTCAGCAGACACCTGTAACCGGAACATTGCAAGTGAGTGATGAAGACAATGCCGATTTAGTAGGGGCTACAGTTACAGTAGGTAATTATGTACCCGGCGAAGACTTTTTAGTATTCACAGACAGCGGCGGTATTACGCATACTTTCGATGCCCAAACCGGTATGCTTAACTTGACAGGTACAGCTACTGTTGCCGGTTATCAAAGTGCGCTTCGCAGTGTAGAATTTTTAAACCTATCAGGTGTGCAGAGTCTAAATTCCACACGAATAATTTCCTTTGTAGTTAATGATGGTGTTGCAGATAGTGAACCGGTAACCAGAACGATTTCGATTGAAATTCCAACAGGTACTTCAGCAGATTTAACACCTCCATCAAATGTTACCTCTACATATAATCCGGACGGTACTGTAACCGTTACATGGGAAGATAACACTGGTAACGAAATAGGTTACATTATATACAGACAATTAGTGACCGAAGGAAAATTAAGTGTTATAAACGCGTATGAAGAAATAGGAATTGTTTCAGCAAATAGTGTTTCGTTTGTTGATGAAACAGCTCAGGAAGGAGTTGCTTACAGTTACAAAGTCGTTGCATACGATGATAATGGTATTTCCGACGGAGGGGAAGGAACAGAAGTAGTACAAACTAAATCGTTAATACCTCCCTCTGATTTGTCAGCTGAAATTAATGCAAGCGAACAAATTGTATTGACGTGGATTGACAACTCACAAATTGAAGAAGGATATAAAGTTGAAAGAGATGGAGGAAGCGGTTTCGTTGAAATTGCCGAAGTTGAAACTGGTGTTACAACTTATACCGATGAAACAGCTACTCCGGGTGTATCATATACTTATCAAGTATATGCATTTTCGAGTACTTCTGTCTCGGAAAGTAGTAATACTGCAACAATATTGATAACCGGTATAGAAGACTTTGACGGAATGACTCCGGTTAATTTTGTGTTGAATCAAAATTATCCTAACCCATTCAACCCAACTACAACTATTAGATTTGGATTGCCGAGTGAAAGCCATGTTACAATTAAGGTGTTTAATATGCTCGGTCAGGAAATAGCATCATTGGTAAATAATGTTATGTCCGGTGGATATCACGAAGTACAATTCGACGCTACAAAATTGACAAGCGGAATTTATGTATATAAAATCCAAGCAGGCGATTTTGTCCAGATTAAGAAAATGATTCTTATGAAGTAACGACACTTGTTGTTATTTGATTCTATTATTTAAAAAGAAAACCCGGTATCAATAAGATGTCGGGTTTTTTATTTCCCGTTAGCCAGGGAAATTGGTATAATCTGTTTTAATTGATTCTGAATTGTTTGTATAAATAACTATGAACCTTATCACCGGCAGGAATTTCTATCTTTACAAATTTGGCCGCTTCATTAAAAGGAAGAAAAATCAATCCGCCGATTTGTTCGTCCTGATTTAAAGTTGTCTTTCTAAGCACTTCATTTTTCCAAAACTCTTTTTCGGAATTAAGATTGTCCATATCAACGTCGTAGTCGATTTCTTCGTTAACCTGGTTGTTGGTAAAGATCGCCACGTCTTCGGCAATTTCGTAGGCATCGTCTCGGTCATCGTCGTCTGCAATGTCGGCTATTACGCTGAAGAGTCCGAACATGATATTCAAACCTGTGGTTGCTTCGTGCCATGTATCCCGGTTTTTTATTTCCTCATTCAAGTTGTCAATCTGTTTTTCGGGATTAACCGCGTAATTTTTATCCCAGTTAAAAAACGGTTCCATGTTTGAGTTGAGATAAGTTATCGAAATCTCTTCGGGACTGAAGACTATAGGCTCACTGTCTTTGTTCAGTGCTTGTACGTAAAATACATAGTGTTCTTTATTCTGGTCATCGAACTCGATGGATGTTGCGGCCAGGTTGTCTTCTTTGCTTACGTATTCTCTGCCGTCGCTGTAATCGGCCCCTTCTTCGATTGTAGAAATTCTATAAACCGGTGAAGGCGCACATGACATTAAAAGAAGTGAAAGAAGTATTACCCAAATCGTGTTTAATATAATTGTCGTTCTCATCGTAAACTCCGGAATTGTATCTAAGTTTTTATTTAAAGGAACAGGTTTACCTTTTGAGATAAACCTGTCCCGTTGAATTTCTACCAAGCGTAACCTATATCGAATCTCAGTGCCGGTACCTTGCCGCTGAAGTTATGAAAATCGCCGTCATGGTCTTTTGCGGATCCGGTATAGTAATCCATGCCGATTCCCAAACCGATCGCGAATTGATCACCGGGGAACCATTGCCATCCAACAAGAAGGCCTACCGAAAACGGATCAACCGAATCATCGTCAACTGTAAGGTGATTGTACGAAATGTTCGGTGCTATATAAAATCCACGCAAATTTTTTCCTGAAGGGTAGTAACGCAGTTCGGCATTGAAACCTATTCCTCCCATACCGACGATTGTAGGTGCTTGAAATCCGGCTCCCACCGCAATGTCATCGGCTATCTTGCCGAAATAAGAAATGTTATAGAAAAGAAAAAACTTAAGCGGATTAATAATTAACATATTGCTGCGCGGTGTTATATCTTCACTATCTGAGACAATTACAGACGATGTATATAAAGTGTCGCCTGTTGCTTCGTTAACGGTTACTTTTGTTTCGTCGGTACGAACCTGCGCAAAAAGGTTAAGTCTAAATAACATTAATAAAAAAGTTAGTGCAGCTTTCATCTTGGGATCCCCCAGTTTTATGAATTCAAAACTCCCCTATGTTGGGAAATATTTTCAATTTGAATGCCAACATAACAGGGTTTTCAATAATGACAACTGAATTTTATTTTCGGGTGATTTTCAAAAGAAAATCATTAATGTCATTTCAAATCCTCGTGTATGTTACATCTAAGCGGAAACACAGTGTAGCATTTACTATACACAAATGAATATTTTTGTATGTAATAAAACTAAATGATGAAATAAAAAAGAAAAATAATGATATGATATTAAGGATTTGTAAAGTAAATATGAAGATGACATCCTGTCCCAACCACTTACCAATTTCAGAATGTCATCTCATGATTGTTTGCCCTCTCAAACTTTTACTGGTGTTGAGAAAACCGCATTTCAAAGATTAATGATCCCCGTATTTCTTTTCGCCGGCTGTAACTTCCAGTTTTAAATAATTTTCTTTAGGCGGAAGGGGGCATGTTGCAAACTTACTGAATGCGCAGGGAGGATTGTAAGCTTTATTAAAATCGATATAGGTTATTCCTGTGGAATCGGGGGGATCAACAGATAAAAATCTTCCGGCACCATATGTATCTATTCCATTAGTCTGATCTGCGAAAACTAAAAAGAGGTAATCTTTCCCCAGCGGTTCCAATGTATAAATCCCCCCGTCTTTTTCAAATTCTAATTTACCGTAGCATTCACTTTCGGAGACAGTACCGATGATGCTCGGTACTGAAATTTTCTTCGGCGGTATGTATGGAACGAATTTAGCTTCAATTCGCCAGTCTTCGTTAACAGGATATCTATCAATACCTGTAAATGTTTTTATAAGTTCGGCTTCAAAATCGCGGACCCTAACACCGAATTTATTTTCTCTCTTTATAATAAACCATTGGAGTGTTCCATGATTAAGCAGTGTCGGTTCCCCCGATTGATCGCTGTTTAATATCATCTCGGTTACCGGTTCGTTATTTGATGTAATTTCGATATCCGTGTTGACTTTAATTGTTATCACTCCCTTGTTCAGTGTTAAAACACCCATGAAAGGAGCTATGTTGCTGCTGTTAAAAACAATATCGTTTGAAGAGTCTGAACCAAACGAGTTTTCCCCCTCATTAAGCCAATAGAGGCCAATAAGATTCAACCACCCATTGGATTTTTTAAGATTCTCAATCCTTTGTTGGTGCCATGTATTAATTTCGCTTATATATTCGGGGCTCCCTTTTTGTCGGTATGTTTCCTGACACCCGAATAATAAAAGAGTGAATACAACAATCGCCGGAATTTTGTAAAAACCAAAGCGGTATAATGATAAAAACATCCCGTACCCTTATATAATTGTGAAAAAATTGGTGCTAAAATTTAAGGGAATTAATAATTAACAAAAAATCCAAAGTGATATAAAAAATTTTCCCCATTTGCCGGTATCATATTAAGGATACGTAAAATAATACTAATTTCTGAAAATTCATTATAACCGTTTAATAGATTTTACTAACTTAGTTCAAAAAAATTTTTTATCTTAAGACAATTTTTTCGGGAGATAGAATGAGAAGAAGATTTGTTTACTGCTATTTCTTTAAACATGATTTAAACCAGATCAAAGAAATTATTCCGATGCATGACCGTTATTGGGAGAAACTGAAGCTCAAAAATTATTTGTGGGGAGAATTTGCAGACGGTTCCGGCGGTATGGTTAGTTTCGACGCACCCAATAAAGAAGAAGCAGAAGAAATTATTATGGAAGACCCGCTTATAGTGGCTAATGCAGTTGATGAGAAGTGGATCAAAGAATTGATAGTGGAGAATTAATTTTTTTCCATCCTCTAATTAATTCGAAATTTATCCGGGTAATCTAATTGCCCGGATTTTTGCCGATATTTACATTTATAAAAAGTATAATTAGAAACACTTTTTATGAAGTTCAGATATTGAATGAAAAATTACTTTTATTGAAGTTTCCACTCAAACCACTTAAATTGTCTTTAAATTTAAATTCCACTCATATACAACCAAAAATTACTCTGTGAGGTCTAAAACAGCAGAAGAGAAAGGAAAAATGGTACAAGAAGACGATAATTTAATTAAGGAAGCCCAGAGAGGAAATATGCAGGCCTTCGAGCAACTCATATTTAAATACGACCGCCATGTTCTTAACATAGCTAAGTCCTTCAGAAACAGTGAGGATGATGCAAAGGACATCTATCAAGAGGTTTTTATGAGAGTGTTTAAAGGACTGAAAAACTTCCAATTTAAGAGTGAATTCTCTACATGGCTCTTCAGGATTACAACCAATGTCTGTATCACTTTTGAGAATAAGAAAAAACGGCACACACATGATTCGATCGATCGTGAAATAGGATCGGAAGAAGACGAAAGTACATCAACATTGGCGGATTATATTCCGGGTGATGAATTGAATACCGATGCCAGAGCTATAGGGTACGATCTATCGAATCACATCAATAGGGCGCTCGAAACTTTGCCCCCCCAGCAGAAAATGGTATTCACTTTGAAATATTATCAGGATTATAAAATAAGAGAAATTGCGGAAATGATGCAATGTGCCGAAGGGACGGTTAAAAGATATTTATTTACCGCAACTAATAAAATGCGTGATCAATTGAAAGATGTATTCGAGGTATAAAATGAACAAAAAAGATTTAAAAGAACTCATTCAGCTCTATGTTGTCGGCGATCTAAACGAAGAAGATAAATTGCTTGTAGAAAATGTAATGCTCGAAAACGATGAGCTTAAGAATGAATATGAAAACTTAAAAAAACTTTATGAAGTTTTCTCGCAGAACAGACCCGCTCCCATTTCGGATAAATTGGTTGATAAAGCTAGAGCCGAATTTATGAGATCGGTTAAAGCCGAAGCGGCTAAAGTATCATTATCCGATAAAATTGCCGGTGCAGTAAAAGATTTCCTTTTTGTAAACTATAAATTGGCATTCAGCAGTATGGCAACATTGGTAGTGGGTATTTTCCTGGGATACTTTTTATTTGCAAAAGGCCCGGTGCAAACACAGTTCGCAAATTCAGGTAAAGTTATTGATGTTGACAACTTTGAAGAAAGCAATTTACAGATTTCCAATATTAGATTGAAAAGTCCTTTCACCGATGAAGGGATAATCGAATTCAGTTTCGACGCTATCAAACCGATAAGTTACACCGGCAATGCAGATGATGAATTCACAAGGAAGCTTTTGGCGCAGGCTTTATTAACAGCAGAAAATCCCGGCGTTAGGTTAAAAACAATGAATACAATAGCCATGCAGTCACAAAGAAATTTTATCCCAGATTCTAAAGTCAAAAACGCTTTGATTACAACACTTAAAGTTGATGAAAATCCGGGAGTTAGAAGAGAAGCGCTGAATGTATTGATGAAATACCCGATGGATGATCAGATGCGGGATGCTTTTTTATTCGTACTTCAGAATGATAAAAACTCCGGTATGAGAGTAGCTGCAATCAATGCCCTTGTTGACTGGAAAGAACAGGGAAGATCAATAGATGATGAAATAAGAAATGTATTAAATAAAAAAGCAGAGACCGACCAGAATGATTTTATTCGTATCCGGGCGGCGTCTTTGCTCAAGGAGGTAAACTAATATGAAAACCCTAAAGATATTTTTGAGCTTGCTGCTTTTAATGATAGTCTCAAACAGTATTATTATAGCAGGTAATAATTTGCAGGAAGAAACAAAAAGCTTTTCCGTCTCAAAAGGGGGAATACTCATTGTAAATGTAAATCCTGGAGATATTACTATCGGTACTTGGGAGAAAAATGAAGTATTAATAAAAGTAGGGGGCCTGGAAAAAGACGATTTAAGAGATTTAATGATGCAGAAAAAGGATAATAAAATATATGTCGAATTCGAATCAAATTGGGGCCGGTCTAATGATACAAAATTTTACATCACAATTCCCTCACAGTTTTCTGTTGATATTAAAACCACCGGTGGCGATATCGATCTTAAAGGGAATATTAAAGGATCATTAGATGCATCCACATTCGGGGGTGATGTTGATTTTATGAGCGTTGTGGGGGATGTTAACGTGAGTACATCCGGCGGTGATATTTCATGTATTGATATTGAGGGAAAATTAAGACTGAATACTCAAGGGGGCGATATAAGAATCGGTTCCGTAAAACTGGGTGATGCAAAAGTATCAACCATGGGGGGAGATATTAGGATAGACGATGTCTCTTCCGATCTCGAAGTGAAAACTTACGGCGGTGATATTACGGTGGGCAACATCGGCGGAAGCGCGGAAGTGGTTACATACGGCGGTGATATAAAATTGCAGGAAGTTTCAGGAAGTGTAGATATGAGCACATACGGCGGCAATCTCTCATTGAAAAGCGCAAGCGGACATGTTAAAGCAAGCACTTACGGAGGGAACATTACACTTGAAAATATTACAGGTACGGTTGATGCAAAGACATCGGCAGGAAGAATAAGAGTTGAGCTTAATCCCGCCGGGAAAGGGAGCAGCAGGCTGAAAACTTCCGCCGGTGATATTGAACTTACAATTCCATCAACTGCTAAAGTTACTATCGAAGCTGAAATTGAATTTGACGGACATCGTGAAAGAAGAAAAAAAGAGTACAAAATAATCTCCGACTTCAAAGAAAAAACTTACGTAAATGAAGAAGATTCAATTTTCGCCGTCTATGAATTGAACGGCGGCGGTGAAAAAATTAGACTGGAAACGGTTAATTCAAATATAAAAATCAAAAAATCATCTAAATAAGGGGGTAACTATGAAACGATTATTAATATCACTAACACTGGTGATTGCCATATTGAGCTTAACGGGGGCATACCCGGCATCAAATGAAACAACGTTAGGAGATAACTTTTCCGCGGCAAAAAATTTACATTCTTTTCCAGGCACGAAAGACATAAAGAAAGAATTTGATGTTAAGAAGGGGCAACTATTATCAGTTGAATTAGATGCAGGCGGAAGCATTAAGATTAAAAGCTGGGATAAAGAAGTTGTAGAAGTAAATGTGTCTATATCGGGTAGCGATGCCGAAGATGTTGAAGTTGAGTTTGAACAAAATTCGAGCGGCATAAAAATATACGCCGATTATGAAGGATCTCACAGAAACCGTTCTTCCAATATTAGATTCGAAATAATGGTTCCAAAACAATTTGATGTCGATTTCGAAACAACAGGGGGATCGGTTTCAATTGATGGAGTTGAAGGCACACTTGAGGGTAAAACAATGGGGGGCTCTCTTAATCTTTCTAACCTAAAGGCAAAAATCAATATGTCCACAATGGGGGGATCTATTGAATTGACTGATTCCGAACTTGACGGAAAAGTTAAAACTATGGGGGGATCAATCTCATTGGAAAACTTAACAGGAGATGTTGATGCTGAAACAATGGGGGGTTCTATTGATCAAAAAAATGTTAAAGGTAGAAAAGGTGCAGACGGCAAAGCTCTTAACCTGAAAACCATGGGAGGTTCTATCCGCGTTGATGATGTACCCAACGGAGCTTACCTAAAAACTATGGGTGGAAATATAAGTGTTAAATCTGCAGGTAAATTTTTAGAAGTTGAAACAATGGGGGGAGAAATAGAAGTTGATGCAATTGACGGAAGTATTAAAGGCAAAACAATGGGGGGTGATGTTTTTGTAACTATGATCGGCGATCCTGCAAAAGGAGATAGAGATGTTTCTTTAACCTCCATGGGAGGAGACATCGAACTGACAGTTCCTAAAGGATTATCAATGGATGTTGATATTGAAATAGAATACACAAGAGACTACGAAGACGATGTAGAAATTATCAGCTTTTTTGATATTAAAAAGGAAAACTCGGATAACTGGAAATACAGCCATGGTAATAAGAGTAAGATTCTTTACGGAACTGCAACTGTCGGCGACGGTAAAAATAAAATTAGAATTAGAACTATAAACGGTGTGGTCAAATTGAAAGAATTAAATTGATGATGAGATAAATCAGGTAATTATATTTAGCCCGGTTGCAATTTATTGGAATCGGGTTTATTATTTTAAACCGAGAAAATCCATCAATCTTTCGTGCACATCGCCTGAAATTTTCGAGTCATATTTTTTATATAACTCAATTGTTGTTTCAATCGAATTATAATATTTTTGACAATTCTTGCAGTTCTCAAGATGTTCTTTAATTGCAATGCACTTCGGCGAATCCAGCTCTTCGCCAAGATTATCGCAGATGTGGCTCATTACATCTTTACACTTAATTTTATCCTCTTTCATAGCCGAATGTTTGATTTAGTTCATTTCTTAAAAATGCCCTGGCTCTGTGTAATCTCGATTTTACCGCCGGGACTGTTAAATTAGTTATCTTCCCTGTTTCTTCTGTAGATAATCCTTCTATATCTCTCAACAGGAAAACAATTTTATAATCCTGCGGGAGTTTATTAATCGACCTATCCAATACTTTTTTGAGTTCTTTATCTTCTGTTACTTTTTCCGGCGTTATTTTCCAATCTGCAATATTCTTTTCATCAATCAGGTTATCGTCATCATCCAAAGAAGTATAACCATATTTTTTTTGCGACCTTGCCAGCATCAAGCAATGATTCGATACAACAGTGTAAAGCCAAGTAGACAATTTAGATTTACCGCTAAACTGCTTAATCGATTTAACCATACTCATAAAAGTTTCCTGCATGGTATGTTCAGCTCGTTCTTTATCACGGCAAATTTTAAAAGAAAAATTATATACAGTTTGCTCGTAATTTTTAACGAGCTCTGCCAATGCTTTCTTATCCCCGTTCCGGGCTCTTTCTATTAGTTTATCTTCATCCATTTGATTTGATGCTTTCTTATAAAAAAAGATTCAATTGATTTCTAATGATTTCCATAAATACCAGGCCGCAATGCTGTTGTAAGGGGCCCAATTATACTTTTTCGAGATTTTAGTTATTTTTTGTTCATCCGGTAATTTTTTCAAATTGTAATTTAACATAATTGCCCGTTTGATGCCAAGATCGCCCGTCGGCAGAATATTTAATCTTCCAAGTGTAAATATCAAAAACATATGAGCCGTCCAAGTACCAATTCCCTTTATTTGTGTCAATTCGGCAATAATTTCCTCGTCCGTTTTGTTTTTTAGGTTTCTTAGATTTATTTCTTTATTATCCAGCTTTAGTGCAAGATCCTTAACATATTTTATTTTTGCTACCGATAAGCCAAAAGATTTAAGTTCTTCATCTCTTGTTTTTAAAATCATTTGAGGTGTGATCTTGTTTTCGTAATTTGCTATAAATCTTTTATTTATTGCGGCGGCAGAAGCTATTGATAATTGCTGCCCGACTATGGTTTTTAGCAATGCTGTGAAATATTTGGTGTGAGGTGCCAAATTGCATTTACCGAACTTTTTTATTATCCTTGACATTACGTTATCATGCTTAGAAAGGTGATTTATCGCGCTTAAATAAGGATTTTTAGATTTTTTTTCTATCATATTTATTTTGAACAGTTAAATGGAAAATCAACTTTTATTGGCTTTACAAAACAATAAGTTACTGAAAAACGTAGATATTTCTAAGATCAATCTTAAGAATATTAGAGGGAAATTAATTACTATAAATGAAGGGGAAATTCTCTATAGGGATGGTAATACGGCAGATTCTATTTTTTTAATAGTTAGCGGTCAAATGAATCTTGTTAGGAAAAAATTGCTCGGTAAAACCAGGTCTCTTATTTTAAGTGAAAATGAATATATCGGGAGTGACGAATTTTTTGATGAAACCGCAAGAACATCAACCGCGGTAGCATTGAAAGATTCTTACTTAATTGAATTATCCGATTTTGAAGTCAATCAGCTAATAGAACAGGATCCTTCGGTTTACGAAAATTTACGAGAATCTATTCATGGTAGCCAAGTTCCTCTTTCATCAACCTCCTCTGCTCATAAACCAATTATTGAAAAGGTCGCACCTGTTTCCGAGTCTGAATTTGCAGAATCTTCTGCTCCGGAAATCGATTCCACCGATAATAAAAATTTTGACGATGAGATTAAACCCGGGGAGGAAATATTCATCCCGCTTAACGATAAACCTGAAACCAATGCTGAAGATAAAATAACAAAAGACGAAATTGATATTGATACTTATAAAGCATTGCAAAGCATGGAAAATTCGGGCAATTTTAGAACGGATAACGATAGAACAGAGGATAATCCGCTTTATAATTTTGGCGAAGACGATTCGGCATTTTTCGCCGGATTAAATGAGATAGAGGAAAAACCTGCGGAAGAAGTGTCCCCCGCGCCGTTCGGAAAAGTTGAACCAAAACAGGCAGATGACGATTCCGATCCGCTCAAAGGATTCAAACCGGAATCGGATTTGGAGAATGATCTTTACAAAGGATTTAAAGATACTCCATTCATAAAAAATGAAAATGAACCGGTTGCCGAAAACGATGCCGATCCTTTCAGGGGATTGGAGATGGACTCGGTTGCCGAAGATGATGCCGATCCTTTCAGGGGATTGGAGATGGACCCGGTTGTTGAAGATGATGCTGATCCTTTCAGAGGATTGGAGATGGACCCGGTTAGTGAAGATGATAAAACCCCTTTCAAGGATTTAATGAAAAACTCGGCCGCAGAGGATAACGCCGACCCATTCCAAAGTTTTGAAGAAGATCCTAAAAGCGAAAGCAATATTGATCCGTTTGAGAATTTGGAGGAAATACCCGGCACCGAGAATAATAAAGATCCTTTCAAAGGATTTGAAATGAATTTTGCATCGGATAAAACTGACGATTCCTTAGAAGGGCTGAATTTTAATTCGGCATCTGAAGAAACAGACCGATTTAACAATAGTGAAAATAGAATAGTTGAGGATTTTGATTCCGCTTCTAAAGTAAAACAGGAAACCGAGTCATTAATCGACAAAGACACAATAGTGCCCGAAGAAATAAAAGCTCCGTTAATACCAAGTGCAGCTAGAGAGAAAAAATTTAATAAATTGGAGGATGAAGTTATGACCGCCGAACAACTCGAATTGATCAATAAAGCAGCGGAACTGGTTAACTCGAATATTCAAATTGATGATGTGCTGAAGAATATTGTTGATGTTGCTACCAACCTTACCAAGGCCGATAGAGGAACTCTTTATTTGGCTGATAAAGAAACAAACGAGCTCTGGTCTAAAGTTGCTATGGGAAACGAGATGAAAGAAATTCGTCTTAAAATAGGAGAAGGTATTTCAGGTTGGGTAGCCGAGAGCGGTGAAGTGGTGAACATTGAAGATGTTAAAGCCGACCAAAGATTTAAATCCGATTTTGATAAATCGAGCGGTTATACAACCAAGAATATGCTCTGTTTCCCGATTAAAAATAAAAAAGAAGAAGTAGTCGGCGTTCTTCAGTTGTTGAACAGTGCTAATGGAAAATTCTCCGACTTAGATCAGGAATTTTTAAATGCTCTCTCTATTCATGCTGCCCTCGCTCTGGAAAATGCAGGTTTGGTTGAAAAGCTTCTTCACGGCGAAAGAGTTTCATCGTTGGGTAAAATGGCCAACTTTTTAATTCAGGATATTAAAAAACCGATTCTTGTAAGTAAGAGGTATGCAGAGCATCTTAAAACAAAAGAACTTCCTCCAGAAATTGCACAAGTCTTGGATATGATGCTTGAACAATTGAATCAAGTTGCAGATTTGGTTCAAACAACATCAAGTTATTCGGAAGGGAAAAGAATTCTGCATACGCTTACCGTTAACTTTATGGCAACCATGGAAGACTTTTCCCAGCGGATGGCCTCTTATGTGCAAACCAGAAGTTGCGAGATTATAAATAATGTTGATGCCAATATTAATATCAAACTTGATGTTAAAGAATTTTATCAATGTTATATGCACATTGTTCGCAATGCTTGCGATGCAATGCCCGACGGCGGAAGGATAGTCGTTTTTTCATCAATTGAAGATAAAAATCTGGTTCTTTCTTTTAAAGACAACGGGCTTGGAATTCCCGATAGTATAAAAGATAAAATTTTCGAACCGTTTACATCTCACGGCAAAAAGGAAGGAACCGGTTTGGGATTATCCATTACCAAACAAATTGTTGAAGCTCACGGCGGCACAATTGATGTTGAAAGCAATCTTGGTGAAGGAGCGACAATTATAATTACTCTGCCCCTTTAATATGAAAAGAATTTGGGGTAATGCAATATAATTTAATTACTATCCTCGGCCCGACTGCTGTAGGCAAAACCGGTCTTGCCGCCCGGCTTGCTGGTAGGTTTGGAGGTGAAATTATTTCTGCCGATTCCAGACAAGTCTACAGAGGATTGGATATAGGTACCGGGAAAGACCTGGCGGACTATACGGTTAACGGGGGTAGAATTACCTATCATCTAATTGATGTAGCGTCACCGAATGAGGAATTTAATCTTTACCAATTCAACAAGCTATTCTATAAAGCTTATAATGAAATATTGGTGAAAGGAAAAACACCTTTCCTGGTTGGGGGCACAGGATTATATCTTCATTCCGTTCTTAAAAGATATGATTTGGCGGAAATTGATTTCACAAGCGACCGCTTTAAAGAATTGGAAGCAATAAATCTTGCTGATTTAACCAAGCTGCTTAAACAAATAAATCCATCGCTGCACAACACAACAGATATCCTAGTAAAAGAAAGAGTGATAAAAGCTATTATGGTTAGTGAGGCAGACACCGGTAGTGATAATGTTGTTAAAACGGAAATCAACTCGCTGGTTATCGGTGTGAAGCGTGAAAGAGATGAAATAAAAAAATCGATCACAAAGAGATTGAAACAGCGCCTCGAGGAAGGAATGATCGACGAAGTGAAACGGTTGGTTGATGAAGGGGTATCATACGACAAGCTGATGTTTTGGGGATTGGAATATAAATATACCGGTTTATATTTGAAAGGCGAACTCAATTACAATGACATGTTTCAAAAGTTAAACAGCGCGATACATCAATTCGCTAAGCGGCAGATGACATGGTTCAGAAAGATGGAACGCGAAGGAATAACCATCCATTGGATCGAAGGACCTGATTACGACACCGCATCGTCACTTATCGCAAAAGAGTATTTCAACAAATCAGCACCGGACATTGTATGAACAATCCCGGCATTGCAAGTGATATACCTCCGCATGTTGCCAAGTATTTGAAGAAACACTCATCAGGCAGTTGGAAACTTGAGCTTTCATCGGCAAAGAAATTTAAGATGGCGGTTGTTGTCCCCGCCCTGATGGAATACGATAACATCAAACGCCTATTACTATCCCTTGCGAAAAACAACCCCGCATTGTTTGATGAATGCGTTGTGATATTTGTTATCAACAACACTGCGAATACTAAAACCGAAGCGAAGCAGGACAACTTAAAATCGATAGAGATTATCAGAAAAATTTTGCAACGCAACATCGATGATGAATTCATCTCTACTATTGTTGATTCCGGTCTGCAAGTGGGACTGGTCGACGCGTCTACAGAAGGGAATGAACTCAACGAACGAAACGGGGGAGTTGGACTTGCGCGTAAAATTGGAATGGACCTATCGCTTACGATTTTTAATTATGCCGATCAATCTTGCAAAAATATTCTTGTCTGTTTGGACGCCGATTGTGTTGTTGATGAAAATTACCTGCATGAAGTTTATCATTCGTTTCAAATCAATAATTACAGCGGCGCGTATATAAAATTCCGGCACAAAATTTACGGCGACGAACTCGTTCATCAAGCGATGACCTGTTATGAAATTTATATGCGTTACTATGTACTCGGTTTGAAAATTGCCGGATCGCCTTACGCGTTTCACACTGTCGGATCAACACTCGCGTGTGACGCAGAGAGCTACATTAAAATCGGTGGCATGAATAAGAAGAAAGGGGGAGAGGATTTTTATTTTATGGAGAAGCTCGCCAAGATTGGTAAGATCGGTTACATCGATACGACAATAGTCTACCCGGCGGGGCGGCATTCATGGCGCGTTCCTTTCGGCACGGGTCCCAGAGTGCGGAGATTCAGCGAACAAACACATGATGAATATTTTCTTTATTCTTTTAAATCATTTTTGTTGTTGAAGGAGTGGCTGCAGTTGTTTAACTCCGATGAAATCTTAAATGCAGAAGAATATCTTGAAACCGCCGGGGAGATAGATCGTTCCATAAGAATATTTTTGGAGAAGAATTCTTTTAGAGAAGAGTGGGCAAAAATTTGCAAAAATTCCAAGACCGACGCTCAAATAAATAAACAAAAGCTTCTCTGGTTTGACGGATTTAGGACTCTAAAATTCATTCACTTTCTGCGCGATAATAATTTCCCGGATAAAAATATGTTTGATGTTTTGGATGAGACTTTTCAATACATTGATATTAAATTTCAAATAACCCGGGAAGCCGGAAGCATTCCGAATATCGATGATCAACTAAAATACCTGCAAATATTGCGCGGAATAGCTTAAAACCATCTTTTGAAGATATCTCTTCTTAGTTTTTCAATATCAACTTTGTTATATTTGTTCTCTTATTTTAAGGCGGATTAATGGAATTCATAAAAAAGTTACAAAGTCTCAAAGAAAAATTCGATCAAATTACCGAACAGCTTTCCGAGCCAGGCATTGTATCGAACCAGGAAAGGTATGTCAAATTAAACAGAGAGAGAAGCGGGCTTATTGAGATAGTTGAGACGTATAACGAGTATAATACTTTAATAAAGAATATAGAAGGTAATAAAGAAATAGTATCTACATCCGATGAACAAGATCTTGTTGAAATGGCGGAAATGGAATTGGAAGAATTAAAAGAGAAAAAAGAAGAACTCGAAGAAAAAATTAAACTTCTTCTTATCCCCAAAGATCCGGATGATGATAAAAGTGTGATCGTTGAAATCCGTGCAGGAACCGGCGGGGATGAAGCAGGGCTTTTTGCAGCAGATCTTTTTAGAATGTATTCCCGCTTTGCAGAATTGAAAGGGTGGAAACAAGATTTAATTGATATGAATGAATCGGGTAAAGGGGGATATAAAGAAGTTGTTTTCGGATTGATCGGGCAGGGGGTTTACGGCGATCTTAAATTTGAAAGCGGCGTTCACCGCGTGCAGAGAGTTCCTCTTACAGAAGCAAGCGGACGTGTTCATACTTCCGCAGCATCCGTTGTTGTTATGCCCGAAGTGGAAGACGTTGAAGTTGATATCGATCCGGGGGATATTAGAGTAGACGTTTACAGAAGCGGCGGCGCCGGAGGACAGAACGTGAACAAAGTGGAAACGGCTATTCGTCTTACGCACATACCGACAGGCATAGTCGTTCAATGCCAGGACGAACGCTCACAATTGAAGAACAGACAAAAAGCAATGAAAGTACTGAAGGCAAGATTGTATGATCAAAAACTAAGCGAACAGAACAGCGAGATTGCCGCGCAGAGAAAATCGATGGTGAAGAGCGGCGACAGAAGCGATAAGATCAGAACTTACAACTTTCCGCAAAACAGGGTAACAGATCATCGCATCGGGGTTACGTTGTATAACCTTTCGGAAATTATTGAAGGTTCACTTGAAGAGTTGATTGAAAAATTAAAGATTGCAGATAATACCGAAAAATTGAAAGCCGATTAAAAGGGAGTGTACTAAAAGTAAATCTTCAGTTTCATAAACTTTCATCTTATTAAAATATTCTTCTACAAAAGCTTATATTGTTTTTAGTACACCCCCTGAACTCAATGAGGAGTGTAATATAGGTCGATTTTATTTTTGTTCCATTTCCCATAAAACATTAACAATCTTCCATTCACCGTTATACTTCGCAAGCTGCATATAATCAACCCAGTCTTTGGCTATCACTTTGGCACACGCGGTATTTTGAAATACATCCAGCAGAAAATAATCCTTTCGTTGTTCATCTACGGGTGTATCTTTTCCGCCGCCGTAACGTGTGTATTGCACGAGTGTCATAGCGCTCATCTGGCTTAATCTGCTGCGCCCCGATTTTGTGTCTGTAAATACGACTCTCTTTGCCAGCTCCGGATGCAGCGCCTTTTCCATTCGTTCGGCGTTGCCGTCATACCATCCTTCTATATAATCCATCGCCGCTTGTTTGATTGCAAGTGAATCTTCCGATACTTGGGCTTGTGAATTACCAATTAGTGCTACCGAGAAAAGAACTAACGCGATAATAAATCTTGACATGACTTCCCCCAAATTTAATTTGTTGTTGAAAATTTAGACGGATTGGACAATCATTTGTTGATCTGTTTGGGGAATTTGTAAAAAATTATTTGTACGCTTGCGAACAGATCGATAAGCTGTGAAATAAAACCGGACAGTTATAAACTCTTACCGGTGGAAAGAATATCAAATAATTCGAAATATTGCCTTGCCATTCTTTTTACAGCAAAGGTTTCAGTAACATTGCGGATGGATTTTGCGGAAAAGGATTCAAGTCTTTTCTTATGGGAAAGAAGAGTAAGAATTTCTTTCGCGAATTTATCTATATCAAATGGTTGAATTGTGCTGCCGCTTATATCATTCTTAATAACTTCGGCGCATCCACCTATAGAAAAAGTAACGGCCGTTGTACCGCATGCATTTGCTTCAACCAGCACCAGTCCTAAGGAATCAGCTCTCGAAGGATAAACCAGCATGTCGGCGGCGGAATAATATTTTGCCAGTTCATTTTCAGATTCAACAAAACCCGGATTATGTATTATCATGTTTTTGAGTTTACTCAACTCGCCAAGTTTTCCCTTGCCTAATGCTATCACGTGTATCGTTTCTTTTGTTTGATTATCAACTTTTCGTAGAATAGAAACAAGATCATTCCCACCTTTCCATTGACTCCCTTTCAACTTCTCCGAGCTGAAGATCAATACTTTCGCATCAACCGGAATGCCGAATTGTTTTCTAACTTCTGATTTGTCGTATGGTTTGAATATCGCCGTGTCGATACCGTGATAGATGTGATGAATTTCCTTACCGGCGAAAACGGGAGCCGCTTTTGCCATTTCATACATCCACTTGGAAGGAGTGACGATCGTAATGTTCGACTTAGCGTAAATTTCTTTTTTCTGTTTCAGCAGCCAACGCCCTGTGTTGATTCCAATCCATGGAAAGATTCGCGTTTCTCCCGGACCGGTTTTCATCTCTTTCCAAGATTCATCGCCGAATGTATGAGCAGCGTTACCTGTGAATGCCCACATGTCGTGGAGCGTCCAAACGACCGGAGCTATCCGTGAAAGTTCGATCAAATCTTTCGTGCGGAAGTAGCCCCCTATTGTATTCTGTAGACTTATCACATCCGGTTTGAACTCACGCGCTTTGCGTAAAATAAACTTTGGTGAAAAGGGGAGCCACTGATACTGCAATCCAAGCAGGTTCATCCCGATGTTTACGCCTCTTTCAACAATATGCTGGAAATTGTTTTGTCTCGTTTGTAGTACATTCGCGGCGTCCGATTTTTTTGTGCGGACAAGGAAAAGATTTTCCGTGCCGTGATTTGTTTCCAGCGCATGCCCCAGCCGGAGCGCCGCCTTTGCCGAACCGCCGTGTATATCGGAAATATTTATGAAGAGTATTTTCATTTACACAATCGTGATTATATCTTCCGGTTCTTTGCGCGTTGAGTAGGGGACTTTAATTTTATCGGGGAAATGTCCTACGGCAATATACATTATCACATTCTCCGACTTCTTTATGTTGATAAGTCTGCGCAATTGTTTGTCTTTGTTTTTTGCTACGGCCCAGTTCAAACTAACGGCGCCGAGACCCACATTGTAAAGGGCGTACAACAGCGACATAGAGAACAAGCCTCCGTCTACAAATGCTTCGTTCCGCTCGCCGGCTCCGTCGAAGTAATTGAGGTCGGATGTAACGAGCAGCAGCATGTTTACAGTGTGTCCGAATCCACGGTTGCCTGTTTGAATGGAAAGCAATCTGTCTATTTTCTCTCTTTCGTTAACGGCGTAGACTTTCCAAGACTGGCGGTTGCACACAGACGGAGTGCGCGACGCTATCTTTACTGCTTTGTTGATAAGCGACATGTCAACCGTTTCATCGGTGAAGTTGCGGATGCTGTGTCTTCCCGTAACGAACTGTTCGAAATCCGATTTGGATAATTTCAAAATATCTATTTTGTTGATCTCGATTATGCCGCCGATCTTTGTATCGCCGCTTATTCGTGCTTTCAGTTTTATAACTATCTCTTCCACATCACTTACATCGGCGTTTACGCTTTTGTTGAATTGGATGTAATCTTCCAATGCCCCGATCGCGGAGATGAATTGCACGTTATCGGTTGAATAATTTTTGCTCACGTAAAAGTTTAGCAGATGTAGCAAGTCGTTTACCACCGCCTGCCCGAATCCCGGTTTGATTTCTTTAAGGGACAAACCTTTTTCGATAACATGATAATGTGCGGTTATGCGTGCTTCAAGTTTCTGCGGGTTGTCTTCCGGGTGAACGGTGTTGGAATATCTCGCGTATCGGCGGAAGTCGTAGAGATAGCAGCTTAGTGTTTTAAAATACCGAAGCGTTCTTTCAAGCAACTTTATGATTGATTTGGGTAATACGGCTTTCAAAATTTTTCTAATCACTTTTCAATGCTCCAAGTAAAAATGAGATTGATCTATCTATTTCAGGTTGAAGCTTCTTGTTAACGTCGTCATAATTTATATGCGCCAACAATATCTGTTCGACCGTCTCATCCTTTCGTATCAGGCAGTCGATCAACCCGACTTTGTTGAGGATGTGAATCACTTTGTTGTTAATGGCAACATTCCCGATTGTACAGAACTGCTTTTTATACTTTAGCGAAAACAACGTACCGTGGAAGGTGCTTGTTACAACATAATCGGCTTTCTTGAAATAACCGAGCCATTCGAACGGATCGACTGTAACTAAATTCTTATCGCACCAGCTTTGCGGGTATGCCGCGGCGATGATCTTTTTGTTATTCTTCTTTGCGAACTCTTTAACCTGATCTTTGATTTTATCCGGCATCATAAAAGCATAAACGAGAATGAAATTATCGTCTTCCGGAACAGTCTCCTCTCCGCTGAAATTCCAAAGGAATGTCGGGTCGAGTACAACTTCGGCATCTCTATCGATGTAAGTTTTCACGAGATCGCGCGAGTTGTTGTCGCGTACAGATATGCTGTTGAACCTACGCAGCCCGGTCGTAACATCGCCCGGCGGAACGCTCTCTTTCGTGATTGCGCCGAAACTTGCAGCGTAAGAAATAAGTTTATCAGTATTCAACTCATGTCCGAAGTACAACTTGTCAAAACCAAACAATGGATTTTCGTAATTCCAAACAATGTCGCTCCCGACTATCACCGCGTCGTAATGTGTCCGCGAAACTTTCTTGTGTGAAAATGTCATCGGGGCAAGGTTGAATTTTTTATGAGCCGTGTGAAACTTGCGGATCTTTTTGATGTTGCGTAAAGCCAGCATCGGATTTTTTCTAAGTAGAAAGACCCGGTATTCGGTTAGCCAATGTTTGAAATTTTTGTAATTGATTATCTCAACGTCGTGCCCTTCTTTGGCGAGGACTTTCATCAACGAATAGCATTGAAGATACGCACCGTGATTAATGCCGTCATGAAATGTTAGTATGCCTATTTTCATTAATTTACCAGGTAATTTTTATAACCGAATATGCCGAACCGTAAATTACGAAAATATTGATTTACAATTTCTTACCGACGAACAAAATTCTTCCTTTATCTTCGGTGGTTACCACTTCGTTGAGCAATTTGTAGTAACGTTTGAAATTGTCTCTGAACCAATCGATTGTGTACCAATCGGGGGGCGGAAGTTTGCTCACACCCTTCGGCATAAATTCGATAAACAAATATTCTCGGTTGTATCGACCTATAGCTTCGAAGATTATATCTATCGGCACTTTCTGGGTTAATATTAAATGATGTGTCAACGCCAGTGCGACAACGGCTTGCGAGTTGAAGCGTTCGAATGTTGAGACTCTTTCGCTGAAATGCGTGGCCCGGCTGAACGGATGTAAAAAGTTTAATAAGACAGGAGTTATTTTAAATAAACCGGCTTTGCTTTTAATATACATTTGATCAACGGCGTTTTCATCGTAGTCTGAGCAGATTACTTTATCGATATGAGTGCTCAACTCGCGCGCGAACAAGCCCTGGTTTCCGCCGATCTCAAGTACGTTGGTAACTTGATATTTTTTAATGAGATCGAGAACAATGTTGAAGCGGCTGTCTTTACCGAACGCGTCTTTCGATTCTGTTACGGTATGATATTCACCCCACAAAGATTTTAAGCCGGGGGATTTAAATTTCTTCACTTGCCGTTCAAGTGAATCGAAATTCGTGTAGTTGTTCGGCAGTAGTCCAATCTTAGATATTGCGTAAATCAGTTTTATCAATTTACGTTTTGCATCGGCATTTTTAATTATCGGTAGTGTATCTATATTGTAGCGTGACAAATTTCTTACATACTCCAAATTCATAAACATACCGCGAGTGAAATTCTTAGGCAGCAGACGCATGAACTTATGTTTGTACAACTGAAACTCATAATCGTTTATGTACCCTGCTGAATCGGATAATATTTTACGTGCTAATGTTGAGTTGCCTTTAGCCCACATGTAGAGTGGATAAATATAAAACCGCACGAATTCATCGCGGCAAATCCAATATTTTTTGTGGACTCTTTTCGCGAAGCTTCCGAAATCGACAAACCTCGGTTCGGTTCCGTCGAACAGTATGTTGTAGTTGTGTGCGTCTTTTGTTTCGTATCCGTACTTGGCTAAAATCTTATTTACTTTAATCACTGTGAGCGCGGCGTCTTTAAGCATCGTAAAAGACCATTCAGGGGGATAACTCACTACATCGATTTTTTTGTGCTCCAATACCAGTTTGTAGCCTTCGAGGTAAATGTCGGATATGGTTGTGTGCGGAATTACTCCGGCTTTATTCAATTCATCAACGGCGCCGCAATCGAAAAGTTGTTTTACTTCATCAACATACTCATCGTTGATAACTCTATAAACTTTTCCGGAGAAGAAAAAGAGGAATCCCACCGGGTCGCGGTTCCAGCCGATGTTCTTTTCTATTTGCTTTAATTTAATAACCTTTTTAGCCATAGAATTTTATTGTGTCGAAATAAGAAATTACTTCCCGAAAAATGCTTTGATGCCTGTTTCGTAAATTGATTTAATCGTCTTCGGTAAGTTAACCAATAAGATGGATCGAATCATCATATAAAAATGTTTTCGTGTAACGGCCGGCGCAATAATTGAAAATGTAGTAGCGCTGTATGAGATAACCGTCGCCCATGCGGAACCCATCAAGCCGTAAGTCGGGATGAGTAAAAAGTTGAGGGCGACATTTAACACCATGCCGATAACCGAACGCCATAAATAAATTTTTGTAAAGTTTTCAGTTACGAGATATTGGTTGCTCCCCAACAGAAGGAACACGGGTATCCCCGCCCAAACATAAAGCGCCAAAACAGGGCCTGCCCCGATGAATGCTTCGCCGTATAAAAATGAAATTATGTAATTAGAAAATAATGAGACCGGCAATGCAATAGCTATGGCGATCCATGCAAGGAGGTCATACAATTTTTGAAGATGATTTAAGTAAATACTCTCATTACGTTTTTTAGCATTGATTATTGCGGGAAAGAGAGAAGTAGTTATAATTGTCGGAATAAAAAACCAGCTCTCGGAAAGTTTCACCGCCACATCGTAAATGCCGACGGCTTCGGCGCCTATGAGATATTTCATAATGATTTCGTCTATACGTAAGAAAATAGAGGCTGCTATGCTTGAAAACATTAACGGCCATGAGTCGTGTAAAAGTTTTTTACCAAGCGCGTGGTCATATTTCCAAGATGTGATTTTATAATTGCGCGATTTGTAAAAATAGATATTCCATACGGCAATCAATAAGTATTCAAATGCGAATGCCGCCGCAAAGTAAATCAGTTCGGCAGAAAGTAATATTAGGATAACGCGGGCAATGTTTGTGATAACGCCGCTTATCAGCTTGGAGTAAACGGTGTACTTCGATTCTACTTTCGCTTTGAAAAACGAATCAATAGTATTGAACGCGTTGAACACAATCGAAATCGCGACGACTATCACTATCGTGTTTTGATATGATGAAAAGATAAAAGTGTAAAGAGCAGTGATTGCAAGAAAGAATCCGGCCACACCCAGATTAAGCAAAGTAGATGAACCCAGCAGCTTATCGCGCTTAGATTCATCCTTAACCAGTTCGCGTATCAAAATTTTTGTAAAGCCGAGCGAAGAGAGTGACATCAAAATAATAGTAGCGCTTACTGCATATGCCAGGATGCCATTGTTAGTTGCGCCGAGATATCTTACAACATAAACGCCGACAACAAAATTAACAAAGAGATGAAACGCCCTTTCGCCGAATAACCAAGCGGTATTTGAGAAGTAGCGCTTGAATCCGCTCCCTGTAAAATCAATTTTTGTCTTTGCGTTATCGGGCAATTCAATCTTCCTTTTTCTTTTGCGCTGTTACAAAAACAAATACGAACATTAATATTAATCCAACGTTCAAAACAAGAGCGATGTATTTACCGGTGACAAACGTATCTGGTGAGTAATAAAACTCAACATTGTGTGTGCCTTTGTTCAGAACCAATCCCATGAACCCGTGATTCAATTTAAAAATTTCAACCGGTTCGCCGTCAACTGCCGCTTTCCAACCTTTGCTGTAAAACGTATTGCCGAGGAAGAGCATATTTGTTCCGGTCGCTTCGGCGGTAAGTTTTATGTTCTGCACATCATATTCTGTTATGATTACGTTCGCGTCCTCAGATGTTTTTTCTATCGCAACCGGCAGCTCCTCTTCAAGGTAAGCGATTTCTTTCGGATCGAACGCGTTGTTCTTCACAGAGTCAAGGAATTCCATCGTGGGCAATACCGCGACTGAGTCTACAAAGTAGGCGCGGGGCAGCGCAAGAGTATTTACGCTTACTGTTGTTTTGCTGTTTGAAAATATCGGTTGCAAAGCAGGATGCTCAAGTGGTTTTTCTGAAATGAGATATTTAACGTTGAGCATTCTCCATAATGTCAAGTTTGCCGGGCCCATAATGTCCATGAAATCTTGGTAGCTTCTCGGTTTGAGCGCCGAGTAACCGTAAAAGTCTTCCATTAAAAATGCTGCATGGAAGTTTGAGTGATTATTCAAAGATCCGGGGGTGCCGTCCTGTTTTATATTTAGTAATCTGAACGGTTCAATATCGTTTTGACTTTCGATCACTCTGATATATTCCGGTTTTTCAAATCTGCTGTTCAGAACAGATGCGTCTTCGTAACTCATCACTCTGAAATGAATGCGCCACAGGTCGAACATTGTAAGCGCAATAAACACAACAAGCACAACACCCGGTTGTACTTTGTTTTTTAGCATAAAGTAAATCAACGACATTGCAATAGCAGCGAATGCCATTACTAAACTCAAATCGGTTGTGAACATGTCGGACATATATTCGAATAAAGGTTGGAGTTGATTCCCTTTCTGTCCGCTGTCTATTACTCTATCGATAAACCAGCTTGAGAAAATGGATTTAAAAAGGAATGAAAGAACAAATAATGCTCCGAATACAATACCGGCGTATTTAAACAAGTTGATTTTCTTTTCGTCCGGCTGATTTTTTAATGATATGATTTCCATCAGCCCGAGTCCGGCTAATACGGGGATGAATATCTGAACGATGTTCAAAATCATCACCGGGGCACGGAATGTTTTGAAATACGGGACAAAGTTATAAAACAGATCATACAGCACAGAAAAGTTGCGCCCGAACGAAAGAAGGAGCGACACACCTATTAATATAGTTATGAATTGCACAAATGGATCTTTCCATCGCACATAAATACCATAAAGTGCAAGAAGCAGAATTATAATTCCCATGTATTGAGGCGCGTCTACAAAAGGCATCTGCCCGAAGTAAGTATTTATTTCATACTCTCGGTTGTTTGTCAACGGACCTTTGTAAATCGATTTACCCGAACCGTAATATGACGGGACAAGAAATGTCATCACCTCATCGGGAGAGAATGACCAGTCGGTGGAGTATTTATAAAATTTTTCTTCATTCTGTGCCGAAGCTTTCTGTTGTGTATCCAAAATACTTTTTGTGCCGCGTGTTGAAAAAGGGGCGTATTCGTAAATTTGTCCCAATCTTGAATAGTGCATTCCGAAAGCAAGTATCGATAAAGCAAAAACGATACCGCCCGTTTTCAATAGGTGAATAACTTTCGTGTTGTCTTTCTGCACAAGGTAACGAATGATGAAGTAGATGAAGAAAATTCCTACCGTATAGTAAGTATAAAAGATAATCTGCAGATGCCATTGACTGAACATAAACTTCAAAGCAAGTAGAAGTAAAGCGATATCAATCAGTTTTATTCTTTCTTTCAAACGGAGCAGCATCAAAATAATAAACGGGAAGGCCGATAATGTGGAAAGCTTTGTCATATGCCCTATGTAAACGAGCGACGCGATACCGACACTGAACATCACGGAAACGGCAACCAAAACGCTCACTAAAACTTTTGCTTTAAGGTGACGCATTAAGAAAAAAGAACCGAAACCTAAAACGGCGAGATAAATTGTATAAGCCATCTGGTCGTTGGCCAGTAACGAAGAATATAAATCGCGGATGATGATTACTATCTTTCCGAAGAAATCAAACCAGCCGGGATTTCCGAACAAAGGCATTCCGCAAAATATGTAAGGATCCCAAAGGAGATCTCCTCCTTTACCGAAAAAGTTATTATATGCCTGCCGCGTCAATATATCTCCCGATGTAAAAATTTTATCGCCGAATATAGTCGGCGCGAAGAATACAAGAACGCTTGCAAGAATAAATAACAAACTCCCGATCAACCTATAATTTTCGGGAATTTTATCGATCCAATTTTCCTTTGTTCTTGATTTAAGGGCAGGTTTATCCTTCTTTGATTTTGACATATCAAGCACCCGGTTTTATGATAATAAAAACTGACAAACATGATTATAACGATAATGCTATTTATTTAAAATAGCTTTGGCGTAATTCTCCCAGCTCATATGTTCGGCCGCTTTAGCTACGTTTTCTCTTGGTATCGGATGTTCAATAAATCGTTTCATTATGTCGCACATCGAATCGATGTTTTCCGGTTCGGCAAGGTAACCGTTAAATCCGTCTATAATAGTTTCGGGGAAATGCCCGACCTTGGTAGCCAAAGAAGGGAGTTTGAAATTATATGAAATGGATTCTACTCCCGACGGTGTTGCATTCAAATAAAACAACAGATTACAGTCGCTCACCTGGAAATATTTGTTCACTTCTTCATTCGGAACGTATCTGTTTACAATCGTAACTTTATCTTCTATTTCCAGTTCTTCCGTAAGATCCAGCGGTTGGTAGTTTCTTTCGTCGTCCGCTTTTTTAACTAATAGCTTTTTCACAATGCCGAATATAAATTGTTTGATCTGCGTTGAAAGTTTGTCAGATACAAGAGTGTTCCAGAAAGATTCGCCTACAATAAGCAAGGAAACATCCTCACGTTCTTTTGTAAGTTTGGCAAATGCTTTGATTACGTTGTGCAGTCCTTTGTATTTTCTTATAAAGCCGAAGAAAAGGAATACATGTTTCTTCAGGTTTAATTCCTTCTTTACTTTATCAATATCAAAGTTGGGATCGGGGGTAAACATATCGTATATCGGGTGATATAATTTTATTACATGTTTGATTGTAATGCCGGAACGTTTGCCTGTTTCGTTAATTGAAAATTTCGTCCTTGGAAAGAATAATTTTAGTTCGTCAAATGTTTTGTATGAGTGAACGATGTATGAGTCGGAGCTCTTCAATCCGTACTTGATGAACATTTTATCAATACTGCTGGGTTCTTTCTGCGCTACAACATGCAGATCGAATATGACTTCGCATTTGTGTTTCTTTAACCGTTTGGAAATGTAGCCCATCGGCAAACCTTGTACGGCAATCGCCCATTGGAATACGACAATATCTGGATCGATGTTTTTTATTAATCGTACAGTCTTCTGCCACGAGAATGGATTGTTATAGTTGGTTACGTAGTTTACTTGTATGTCTGTTCCTTCGAGTAGGTTTGCTTTGCTGCTTCTATCAATAAAGTCGCGGGGAATTATGGATGGGTATTGCTGCGTCCATGATATGATGCGGACTTCCGTATTGTCGAATTTAGCAATTGCTTTAGCAAGCGAAGTCGTGTAATTTGCAATTCCCCCTTTGAATTGGGGACCGGGACCGAAAACAACAATCTTTCTTTTATTCATTTTATTTTATGTTTTCTTTGCGTTCTTTGTGCATTCTTGGCGATCTTTGCGGTACAAACAAGAACTCCCTTTAACCGCAAAGTCTGCAAAGCTTAATGCAGAGTTAGCAAAGATGTTGTAAGTTTACTCAATATCTAATTCAAGTCTTTTGTTATACACCCGGCGCATACCTTCTTCGAGAGAAATTTTAGGTTCCCAGCCGAGTCTTTCTTTAACATAATCCATCGTGCAGTAGCGTGAGTGAACGCCTACCGGTTTATCTGTTAACGCTTTGATGGTCGGTTTGTAACCGGCGAATGATGTAAAGAGCTCAATCAATTCAAGGAAAGACGTCAACTTGCCCGAACCTATGTTGATTGCCGAACCGTCGTGTATTTTTTCCATTGCGAGATAGCTGCAATCGATTACATCTTGTATGTGTACGAAATCTCTTCCCTGCTGACCGGTTCCCCATACTTCGAACGGGTCTTCTTTCTTTGCGGCTCTCGACGCGATTGCCGGAACCGGGTAGCTTAAGTCCTGATCTTCGCCGTAACCGGAGAATGGTCTGATGCATACGATTGATACACCGTAATATTTTGCCGCGATGTGTGCGAGGTATTCGCCTGTCATTTTTGTCCAGCCGTAAGTGAAATCGGGCTTGCCCAAACGGTCACCCATAATATCTATATCGCTTTCACTCAACGCGATGGCCGTACCTTCGCGCTGAAGATCAACCGGGTACGCGGCGCTGGAACTTGGGTATAAAACTCTTTCCGGTTTGGCGTTTACAATCCAGTAGAAAAATTCTGAATCTATAGCAAGGTCCAGTGCTACTGCGATGGGATCGCCTTCAATTTTAGCGCGTCCTCCTACAATAGCGGCGAAATGAAGCGCGTCGCCGAAGCGATTGAATTCCAATCCGTATTCGTTCTGCAGGTACTTTGGGTTTTCATTTAACTTGTTAAGAAATTTCCTGAAGTCCGTTTGCCAATAGTAGAGTCTTTCTTCCTTGCCGAATATTTCTATGTCTTTAAATTTCTTTACGGTTGTATCTTCAAGCCATGTTACCGGGTGAGTTCCTACCGACAAATCATCTACCATGATCACACGGTCATTGCTTGTGTTGAGTATATGTTTAACGAAATTCCTGCCCACAAAACCGCAGGCGCCGGAAACCAGGTGATATTTCATTTCAACTCTCTTCTTTATTTACAATACCGTTTAGTATATGTGAAAACTTTTCGGTTATTAATTTTCGATCAAATTGTTTTACAGCTTCAATACCGTGTCTGTATTTTTTATGATTCTTCAAAAACTCTTCAGCGTCATCTTCATAACTTAAAAGCACGCCTGCGTTCGATTCTTCGATAAGGTGTTTTACCTCATCATTCTTATCGTTAAACGCTAATATAGGATTTCCTGTTCTTAAATATTCGAACAACTTACCCGGCACGTGACGGCTTTCGGTAGGACAAACCATCAGTATGTCGGCGTTCATTAATTCCTGTAACATTTGCGGATAAGGGAGAATTCCAAGATACTGGGTGTATTGCAATATATCGTTTTGTTCAATTTCCTTTTTGATAAGGGGACTAACTGTGCCGGTAAACTTCAATGTTAGTTTCTGTCCCGACATATTGAGTCGTTTGATGGTCTTCCAGAAATTTTTTGGATTTTGGTAATCGAATAAATTGCCCGAGTGAACAATGATTATTTCATTGTCGTTGCCCCGTGTTCGTTTTATATTTGTAAAACTATCTTCGTTATAACCCCAGTAAAGTACATGTGATTTATTTTTAAGAAAATCATACTTGTTGTTATAATCATTACGTGTACTGTGATTAACGAAAACCGTTTCCGCCGAATTGCTCAATACTTTTCTTTCAAACCGCCTGTCAATTTTTTTCGTCAGGCAGCTTCTTTCAAGATCACGGTAATAAACAATATCAAACCACGGATCCTGCAGCAGCGGAACTGAAGGGATGCCGAACCTGCGGGATAATTTATAATTTATTAAATGACAGCTATGCGGCGGACCCACGGAAACTATCGCGTCTACATGATTCTTCTTTAAATATTCCGATGCCCCTTTCACCGCCGGCAGATACCACCCTACACGCGCATCGGGAACAAACAGATTGAGACGCACCCAAAGAGATAACTTATGCGCGAGACTCTGATCGGTTTTCGACATTGTCTCCGAAGCAACAAGGGGTTTGTCAGGGTCTTTGCCTAAAATTTTTCGGTATATGTTGAAGGGTTCTAGAGTTTTTGTGCGGATGATTTCCAAATCCGGATTTACTTCGTCAAGCAAGCTGCTGTCCCGGGTTTCGAATGATTCGTTTTCCACGGTAAGAACAACCGGCTCCCAACCGAATTTTGGAAGGTGTTTTACCACATTCAACTGCCAATGCATTGAAGCTTTAGCAGCCGGAGGCCAAAAGTAAGAAATGAAAAGAACTTTCTTCATGGATCAAATTCTAATTCTTTTCTTTAATATTTTGTTCGCCGTTATCCCGGTTGTTGTGAACTATGATTTCACCGAGCAAACCAACGGCAAAAAATTGCGCACCAACAATTACTAACAAAATACCTAAGAAGAGGAGAGGTCTGTTACTCAATCCTCTTCCAAGAAATATTTTTTCATAAGTAAGGAATGCGTTTATTAAAACACCCAAAATGAAAAACAAAAATCCCATTGAACCGAATAAATGCATTGGGCGTTTTATATAACGCGTAGTAAATATGACGGTCATTAAATCCAAAGGTCCTTTAAAGAAACGCGAAATGCCGAATTTCGTTTTGCCGTATTTTCTAGCATGATGTTTTACTTTTATTTCGGTAATCTTAAATCCATGCCATCCTGCAAGGACGGGAATATAACGATGAAGTTCGCCGTAAATGTTCAAATTTTCCACTACTTCTTTTCTGTATGCTTTAAGACCGCAGTTGAAATCATGAATTTTTATTTTACTGAAGATGCGGGTTGTATAGTTAAAAAATTTTGAAGAGAATTTTTTAATGAAGGGATCATGCCGCACTTTTTTCCATCCTGAAACCAAATCATATCCTTCTTCAAGTTTTTTAATCAGGTTGGGAATTTCGGCCGGGTCGTCCTGTAAATCGGCATCCATTGTAATTATTGCATCGCCGGTTGCATTTCTAAATCCTGCTTGAAGAGCTGCTGATTTACCGAAATTTTTTCTGAAGCTGATATATTTAATTTTCTTATCTGTCCGTTCCAGTTCTTTTATCATTTCCAAAGATTTATCGGAGCTGCCGTCATCTATAAAAAGTAATTCATAATCGCTTGAAATTATTTTCGTGACTTTTCTTATTTCGTTGTACAAAGGCTTAATCGATTCCTCTTCGTTTAGTAGAGGAATGAGAATAGTTATTTTTCTGAAACTGAACTTTTTAACGGCGTATTTAGTTTGAATGAAAGAGCCCTTATATTTTTTTTTGCGGTCTCTATAATAATAATTTTTTCTCGGCTTATTACTTTCTGGGGTATTCAAGTTTATTGTCCTTATCAAATGATATAATATAAGATCATAAATATACTGAGCTTAATAATAGTTTAAGCAGTTAACTGGTAACAAATTCAAAATTAACTGAATAATCTGGCAAAATCAATTTCGGAGTTTTGCTCTTTGCAAATAATTGATTATTCTTGTCACGATAGTTAGATTTAAAGGGCAATTAAGGAATTATGGGCGCAATCATATACCGTGCATTAATTAGAATTGCATTTCTGATTCCTGCATTATGGTATTTGCTGGATTGGATAAATCCTAAGTATTGGTGGTTTGTTATTGCAATAGCGGTGTATGGCATTGTTTTACATCCGGGGATTTTACAGTATAAATTTTTTGTTGAACAAACCAAAGAGGTTGTAGATAACAGTCTCTGTGCAACATGCAAACATTTTGATAAGTCGGCTGTGGTTTGTATGAAATATGATAAACACCCGACAATTGATAACATCCCGTGCAAGGGTGTTGCCTGGGAACCTGCTGGAAGAAACAATGAGTAAAAGAAAGATTATAATAAACCGAGATGAACTCCGTTCTCTTGATATTAAGTTTTGTACGACTTGTGAGGAAGCCCTGGATAACTGGGCCCTATCTCCTAAATCTTTCGATATTGATGCGGTAAAAGCAAATCATGAAAACTGCAAGCGCATAGGACGTTTTAAAGGAGAAATGTGCGCAAGATTATTCATCTCTATGAACGGTAAATCGGAAGAATTATTATTCCCCGATGAAGAAGATTAGATTTTAATTCATATTCTTCAGCAAATATTTACTTAATTCCTAAAAGCAAACCCTAGATTTATCACATCACTTTAGAATTGTGTATCGAATTTCTTACTTTTTACGCATTTTGTATCTTAGAATTTAACATCATACATTGCAATCATGGAGGAGATGCGAATATGTATTACCGATTTTTAATTACTTTTTTATTAATGTCTATTGCTCTCTTTGCACAAAACAAAAATTCCAACAACAGAGACTTAGTATCAACATTTTCAATTGTAGCCCGTGATGCCGAAACGGGAGAATTGGGTGTTGCAGTTGCATCAAGGTTTTTTGCAGTCGGTTCGGTTGTTCCATGGGCACAGGCCGAAGTTGGTGCAATTGCTACGCAATCTTTTATGAACACATCATTCGGGTGGCGCGGATTGGAATTATTGGGAATGGGTGTTTCGGCAGATGAGATAGTTGATATTTTAATTCGAAGCGATGATGATCCTACCCGCCGTCAATTCGGTATTGTTTCGTCAACAGGGGAATCGGCTACTTACACAGGTAAGAATTGTATTCCATGGGCCGGAGGCAGATGCGGAGAAAACTATGCATGTCAAGGGAATATCCTAACAGGCGAAGATGTTATCTCAGCGGTTGAAGAGACATTCCTAAAAACCGAGGGAACACTTGCCGAAAGAATTTATGCTGCACTATGTGCAGGAGATGCCAAAGGAGGAGACTCAAGGGGAAAACAATCGGCCGCACTGATTATTGTAAAAGAGGGCGCCGGTTACGGAGGTTATACCGATCGTGCAATCGATATCAGAGTTGATGATCACAAAGAACCATTTAAAGAACTTGGGCGCTTATTGGATTTTGCTCAGATGAATTACTTATGGAACGAAGCATGGACTTTTCATATGCAGAAAGATCCCAAAATGGCTTTACCGCTTATGGAAAAGGCCGCTCTGGTTGCACCGGAAAATCCCGACGTGCTGTATGATCTTGTAGCAATTAGATGCGCTGCGGGTGAGATTGATAAAGCATTGGAAACTTTGGAGAAAGTTGTTACATTGAATCCAAATTTGAAAAAACAAGCATGCAGTGATAGTGATTTGGCTGTATTACATAAAAATAAAAAATTTATTGAATTGACTAATTGTAAATAACGATCTTATTTTGAAACTTTTATGAATAGCACTATATTTGCGGTGCACCCATAGCTCAGTTGGTAGAGCATCTGACTCTTAATCAGCAGGTCGCCGGTTCGAGTCCGGCTGGGTGCACACAATCCCACTATTCGTGGGATTTTTGCTATATTAAAATCATTGATAATACCGATCCCCAATCTGCCAAATGCATTCCGATGTAAAAGTACTCGCTTTTTGAGTAAGAAGATAGGGCTGAATGCGCACTAAAAGAATTCCCCCTAAGGAGATTTTTCACAGCAGTAATTTTATTAAAAAGAAAATTGACTATTGTCAAACCCATAGTCACTTTTTGCGGGGGGCTAAATTTACCCTGTCTTAAATGCAAGCAGGTTAGGTAGTGATTTTTATTTAGCTGGCAATGAGCTCAATAATCTTAATTAGAGTCATAAAATCTGCCTTGAATATATTTTTAATAAAAACATGCATCTATTCTTTTTTGAAGGGTTGTGTAAAAGGATTCCGTTGGCCAGATCAACTTATGTAATTTATAAACTTATCTAAATAATAAAATACCCTGCCTAAAAATAATTTCATACTTCAACTTTCAGGAATGAATCCAAATCAAATTTGCTGAATCAAATTACTACAGATAATAATAGTTATGGAAGTTTTATGACGCCTCAGCCTAAAGTAATAATATTTTCTACCCCCACATGCAGTTATTGCAATAATGCAAAAAGATATTTACGTGAAAAAGGAGTACGATTTACAGATGTCGATATTTCCCGTGACGCAAAGGCAGCACAGGATATGCAGCGCCGTACCGGTCAGCAGGGAGTGCCTGTTATATTGATTAATAACCGTCCTATTGTTGGGTTCGACAAACCGAAAATTAATCTAATGTTAAACATAAAAGAATAGCGAGGTATTTATGAAAATCAAACCGATGGACGACCGCCTTCTTATTGAAGTAATGGAAGCCGAGGAAAAAACAGCATCAGGATTAATCATCCCGGACTCGGCAAAGGAAAAACCACGTATGGGAGTTGTAGTTGCGGTTGGTAACGATGAAGATCTTCAAGAAAAAATTAAGGAAGGGAATAAAGTATTATTTACCAAATACGGTGGGGATGAAGTGGACCTAAACGGTAAAGAATTTAAAATCATTCAACGCGCCGATATTCTCGCAGTAATAGAAGACTAATTTTAATGAACAATAATCATAAGGATATAAAAAATGTTAAATACTAACCTAACACACGTGTTGTCTAAAGACGAACATGAAAAATTATTAAATGAAAATGAAAACGTAATGATTTGCTGCGGTAGAATGGGGCCTATGTGTATTCCCGTTTATGAAACAATGGAAGAATTGGAAAGTGAATACGATAGTGTCAAATTTGCAGATATGGAATTTGATATCCCCGATGCAAGTGTAATTCGCAATCTTCCCGAAACAAATGGATTTGCCGGATTACCTTTTGTTGTGTATTACAAAAACGGGAAAGTTGTTGAAGCTACAAGCAGCATACAAAGTAGGGATCAAATTACCGAAATTCTGGATGAACATTTTTCCAGTATTAAAGTAGAAACTTCGATTCCGGGAATAAAATAATTTAACTATCCCGATTTCCGAATCGGGATTTTCTTTTTAAAAAGGTATAATTATGAAAAGTAACTTTGATTTAAACGATATGGGGTTGGGTAAAAATCATTTTGATGTAATTGTTGTAGGTGCAGGCGCTGCCGGGTTGACGGCCGGCATTTATTTATCGCGCGCCAAAGTCAAAACGCTGATCGTGAATGAAGGAGCTGTCGGGGGCCAAATGGTATTAACACACGAGATAGCAAATTATCCAGGTGTGGAAAACATAAGCGGTTATCAACTTGCCCGCAACATGAAATCACAGGCAATTAAATTTGGCTGCACAATCAAATCGAATATTAAAATTACTAGTATGCAATTGGAAGGCGAAGTAAAGAAAATAGTTGTGAATGACAAAGATGAATTCACTGCGCACGCCGTAATTATTGCAACCGGGGGAAGATCTAGAACCATTGGCGCCCCTGGCGAAGATAAATTTAAAGGGAAAGGTATTTCATACTGCGCAACCTGCGACGGCGACTTTTTCCAAAATAAAGAAATAATTGTTGTAGGCGGAGGAAACTCGGCATTGGAAGAAGCAGTATCATTAACAAATTATGCATCCAATGTTACAATTGTTCACCAGTTCGATCATTTTCAAGCCCTCGAATATTACGTGGAGGAAGCAAAGAACAACCCGAAAATCGATTTTATAATGGAATCCGAAATTGTGGAATTCAACGGCGACGAAAAATTGAAAAATGTAATAATTAAAAACATGAAAACTTCTGAAATAAATTCGATGAATATCGACGGTGTTTTCATATTTATCGGCTATGTACCAAACACTAACGATCTGGATGGATTGATTAATTTGAATGAGAAAAGAGAAATTGTTGTTGATCAAAATATGGCGACAAATATTCCCGGTATTTACGCGGCGGGAGATTCTATTCAAAAAAAATACAGGCAAGTTACAACAGCAGTAGCCGACGGCACTATCGCCGCTTTGAGCGTATCGGAATATATAAACAATCTTAAAAAAGAATTTACAGCCGCCGAGATTTAGTTAAAGAGTAATGTCATTTCGGCTCCGCACCGAAGTTATTCGGGATGGGGGAGAAATCTTTTAGGCTGTTCAATATAGAAAGGAATTAAAATGTTAATAGCAATAGGCTCAGATGGAAATGAAATAACAAGCAGCGTAGCAAAAAGATTTGGTCACGCCGCATTTTATATTGTTTACAACAGTGACACGAAGGAATCGGAAGTTGTTGAAAACCTAGACGAAGAGCATTCGCATTCTGTTTTATATAAACTTATTGAAAGCGGAACGGAAGCATTCATTGTCGGCAATATTGGTCCTCATGCTTTTGAGATACTTAATTCCGGTAATGCAAAAATATTTTTAGCCCGCAAAATGACGGCTGAACAAGCAGTCGAAGCTCTTGATAATAACGAGCTGGAAGAATTAAGCGAGCCGACCGCAAAGAAAAGTATTGGTCACCATGACGGGCACCACGAAAGTCGTGGCAATCATGAGGGTCGTGGCCATCACCACGAGCACCGTTATCACAAATAAATGAGATGATAAGGGATAGGAATTTCTTCGCGTTTTTATGGCATTCATTCTGGTTATCACTCGCAGATACGTTTGCCGATAAAAATACTGTTATGCCGGCGCTTATACTATTCGCTGGCGGTAATAAAACCGACATTGGTACTCTGACCGCTATTATGATAGGTATTCCTTCTATCGGTCAAATTTTATTCGCATCTTACTTAACAAGAAAAGAATACAAAAAACCGTTCCTTCTTCTTGGAATATATCTACGTGTTCTATCTTTTGTTGGAGTAGCTTTATCAATAATGTTTTTATTGAAGAGTTACCCCGATATGTTAATAAGCATAATTTTCTTTTGGATGATTATATTTTCCATAAGCGGCGCTTTCGCAAGTGTTTCGTATTCCGATATTATTGGCAAAAGTTTCGAAAGTGCGATTCGTAAAAAATTCTTTGTTACTAAGCAAATTATTACAGGTATCGGAATATTTATATCCGCAATGATTGTGAAAGAACTGTTGATCACCTATGACTTTCCGCACAACTATGAAGCTTCTTTCTTATGGGGAGGGGGATTTCTTTTTCTCGGCGCATTCGGTTTTATAATGATCAAAGAAAAATCATCACAAATCAATTCAACTATAAAATCTTTTTGGGGTGTTATTAAAAGTATACCGGGAATAATTAAAGCCGACTCTACATTAAAGATTTATATACTTTTATCTAATCTTATTGGTGCTACGTTTACATTAATTCCGTTCTACATGGCGTTTACAAAAAATGAATTTAACATAACGGAAGCAGATATAGGCACATTTCTGTTGTTTCAAATATCGGGACAAATAATCTCCAACATTATTTGGAATCAGTTTTTAAAAAGATATTCCTATAAGGGCATGCTTTATGCAACGATTGTAATTACCGGAATTTTGCCGGTCATCATTTTATTAATGTCATCGGTTGGTTCTCTCTTTGTCTTTTCATTCGTCTTTATATTCACAGGTACGGCTATCAGCGCAAATAAAATTACAATGGAAGGAATTATTATTGAAATCTCCGATCAAACAAACCGCGCTCTTTACACCGCCATTTACAACACCGCTAACATAACATTGGCAATTTTACCGATCATAACAGCACGACTACTTAACATAACCGGGTTTGAAATTATTTTTATTGTCTATTCTATTATAACCTTATCATCTTTGCTATTAATAAATAAATTGATCTGTCCAGCAGATATGAAAGAATACTAAATTTCCATTCATCCATTCATCCATTCATCCATTCATCCATCCATTCATTCATTCATTCATCCTTCTTTCGCCCATCCAGTCGGAAAACTTCGACCTATCAGTAAAATTAAAATTAGGTGAAATTTACAAAGCGATGAAAACGATTTGTTTAGTTACAAAATAATCTTGGCACGCTATTGGAATGACTTACTGCGAAATGATAAACACACATTAACAAACAATACATAAGAGGTACAAAATGAAAAGCATGATTTATTTATTCGTAGTAACAGCAATTACATTTGCTTTCACAAACTCATTCGCACAAACAGAAGAACCTGTTGTTCCGGCAACTCACGGTGTTAACTTTGTAGACGCAGACGGCGACGGTTACAACGACAACGCTCCGGATCATGACGGTGACGGAATTCCGAACGGAGTAGATACTGATTATACAGCTTCGGGTTCACAAGGCGGTAAAAGGGGATTCGTTGATCTTAACGGTGATGGTATTAACGACAATGCAGGTCAAGGCAACCGCGGTCAGGGCGGCAATGGTAAAGGCGGATACGGTCCTAAAGACGGAACAGGCAATCAGGGTGTTGCCCCTAAAGATGAAACTGGCTACGGCGCTGGTGACGGTTCAAATTTAGGAACAGGTTCACAAACACAAAAAAGACGCGGCAAAAAATAATCTTAATTAAAATTAACTTAAAAGGGGCTCAATGAGAGTCCCTTTTTATTTATTGTATTTGGATCTACTCGCCCCTCTGGTCGAAGCACATCGCCCGTTTAGCCTAATAATTCTCGCTACCTCTGAAAAAAGTTGAAATAAATAACGAAATCGCAATATTTTTTATGGCACAAATTTTTCTCAATATTAACATATTGAAATAAATTTTTCATCAAAACATAAGAGGAACGAAATGAAAAGATTATTCTATTTAATAGTAATAGCTGGAGTTACACTGGCCTACGCAAATATTTCTGCTCAGTCAACAGATCCTACTCCACCGGCTGATCCACAGCCCCCCGAAACACACGGCCCTAATTTTGTTGATGCCGACGGCGATGGATTCAATGACAACGCTCCGGATCACGACGGTGACGGAATCCCCAACGGTGTCGATCCTGATTACACTGCACCAGGAATGCAGCACGGTAAAAAAGGTTTTGTAGATCTTAACGGCGATGGTATTAATGATAATGCAGGTCAAGGCAACCGAGGAATCGGTAAAGGCAGAGGAGGATACGGCCCAAAAGACGGAGCTGGCAATCAGGGAGTTGGTCCTAAAGACGGTACAGGGTACGGAGCCGGCGATGGTACAAATGACGGAAGCGGTTCACAGACACGCAGAAAAAGAGGCAAAAAATAATCAAGAGATAATTCATCTAACGGGGATTCAAACCGAATCCCCAATTATATTTTTATAAGGCGCATAATGGAAAGAGTGAAGAAATATTTTGGAATAGCTGTATTAATATTTTTAGTCATAGCCGGAAAATCAATGGGTCAGTTGAAACTTAATATCTCAATTGAACAGGAATACAGTGATAATCCGTTTAGATCTCCGGTGCCAACTGCTTCGTTTCAATCTACATTGAATTTCAACGCGGAAGCAAAATTTCCAGGCATTAAAATGGGATACTATGGTAGCTATTCATCTTTTAATGAAGTGCCTGAAAGAAATTATTATTGGCATCAAGCAGCTTTATTTCATGAATTCAGCCATGCAGAAATTGGAGTCTTTGCTGAACAAAGGATAAATAAAAAAGAATCGGCTTATTTCGATTATTCCGGTATTACCGCATACTACAAACAGATGTTCAACTTAGAGGATTTCTATCTTTCACTCAGCCCCAATATAAGTTATACCAAGTACGACAACATTAGCATTCTTGATAATCTGAAAGGGAGTCTCAATTTTAATATAAATCACAGTACAGATTGGGGAATGACCTTTATAGCCGGGAGCGGAATAAATTACAAATACTATTTGAACCCAAACAGCCTCGCAACCATCACTTATCTCAATGAAGATAATACAACTGAAGACGAAACAGTAGAGATAAACAATATTGAGTCTTTGACTCAGCTTGTAAGTTTCGGGCGACTTGCAAAATCAATTTCTCCCACTACCGGGTTAGCTGTTCAATTTATTAATAGAAGAATTTTAACCTCTATTGCCGAAGAGGTTAAGGATGTAAATGTAATATTCGGTGATGAATCTGAAATGTTCGATGATCCGGTTACATATGAAGGCAACGCTTTATCGATAGAGTTAACACAAATATTATTTGACGATATGATCATTAAAACCGGTTATTATTATTTTAACAAACATTATCCCACGCAGGGCATTTACGATGAAGCATACATTTATGATACCGGTTACTTAAGAACTGACGATCAGAACATCTTCAGTCTTTCTGTAAGTATGAAAATTCCCGTCAATTTTTTGAATGAAACCCCACTATCAATCGGGTTTAATTACCGCTACATATCGAATCAATCAAACAGTTACTGGTTTAATTACAAGACAAATTCTTACAACATTAATTTCGGATTAAATTTTTAACCGATTATCTCCTGCTCGATATTTAACAAATGCATAATGCTTCTCAATTACTTAAATATTATGAACCCAATTGCAATGTTTTGCTTCTAATTTAATCGGATATTCATATATTGGGTAAAGATCATTAATTGTGAATACATTGAAGAAAATAATAGTACAACCAAAGAGCTTAATACTAATTTTTTTAGTTACATCGGTAATTGTTGTTACTTCTGTTCTTATTGAGCTGAACCAAAGCAAAAATGAAATGCTTGAGTTAATGGAGCAGCAAGGGCATTCACTTCTTGAAACGGTTTTAAAATCTTCGGAGATTGCACTTTATTCATATGAGAAAATTGAAGAGGAAATTAAGCAGAGATTATTGAGCAGCGCATTTATGATTAGGGAAATGTATGAGCGTGGATTTATAGAGAATGATTTTCTTGAAGATATTGCAAGTAAAAATCAAATTTTTAGAATTAATATTTTCGACAAAAACGGAAAGAAAATATTCTCAAATGTACAGGAGCTGCATACAGGCATACCTGAGAAAGTAAACCCGGTAAATTATTTATCCCCCATTTTTGAAGGCGCAGAAGATACCTTGATAATTGGTATGAAACCCGCACGTTATTTGGAAGGACAAAGATTCACTGTTACTGTAGCAGCACAGAACAGAAGCGCTATAGTGTTAAATATTGATGCCGAAGAACTTCTTGATTTTAGAAAACAAGTGGGTTTTGGTGTTTTGCTCAAACAAGTAACCGAAAACCAAAACATAGAATACGCAGCGTTGCAAGATGATAAAGGCATAATAGCCGCATCGGGAGATGTTGCCGGCTTATCTTCACTTCAATCAATGGATATTGTAACAGAATCACTTAACGAAAATATATATAAATGGCATATAGCGGATAACGGCGGAAAAGAAGTTTTTGAAATCATTCATCCTTTTTTTTATAGAGGTGAAACTATAGGCATGTTTAGATTGGGCATTTCATTGGAACCGATGAATAATATAAAAGAAAGGTTAACAAGGAGAGTTATTTCCTTGGGAATAGTTTTGCTCCTGTTCGGTTTTGTTACTATTACTCTGATCTTCGCACGGCAGAATTTTGATTTACTTTCAAAGAAGTTTAAGGCTATTGAATCATACTCATCAAATATTTTGAGTAATGTAAGCGATACAATTATTGTATTGAACGAAGAAAATCGAATTATTACAATTAACAATGCTGGTGAAAAATTATTAGGCTCTTCTGAAATACTTCTGAAAGGAAAGAATTTTTATGATTTCCTGGAAAATGTCGATTGTGCAGCTATATTCAAATCAACATCATCATTCGAAGAGATAGAGTGTGTATTGAACGGGATCACGAAAGTCTTTTTGATTTCAAAAAGTAAGTTTACAGATGAAAACAATAACAGCAATTTGATCTTGGTATTAAAAGATAGAACAAAGCAGAAAGCGCTGGAAAAACAATTGGAGCGAAAAGAAAGACTTATAGCTATGGGAGAACTCGCTTCTTCGGTTGCCCACGAAATTAGAAATCCTCTGAATTCCATAGGCACAATAACTCAACAGCTTGGTAAGGATTTCGCTCCTAAAGAAAATGAGGATGAATATAAAAGTCTTACTAAGCTGGTTTATAAAGAAGTAAGAAGAATAAACGAAACGATCCAGACTTTCTTAAAATTTGCCAAACCGCAGCCAATTAAACCGGAACGATTTATTTTGAGCGGGCTAATTGACCAGTTGGAAAAACAATACTCAAAATTGGTAGAGGGAAAAAACAGCAGGCTTATTGTTGAAAATCATTTTAACGATTATGTAAGTTGGGATAAAACACAAATAACACAAGTGTTAATTAACCTGATGGAGAATGCGCTAGACGCTGTAAATAAAAACGGGATTATTAAAATTCTCGTAAATGAAAAGGATAACTCTCGTGTCGAAATCAAAATATTTGATAACGGTAAAGGGATTTCACGCGAAGATATGAATAGAATTTTCAATTTGTATTTTACAACCAAAGAAAAAGGGAGCGGTATAGGACTGAGTATTGTACAGAAAATAATTTCAGACCATAACGGTTTGATAACATTCGAAAGCAAAGTTGGTGAAGGGACTACATTTTCATTACTGATTCCCACAAATTATTCATAGGAAATAAAATGGAAAAATTTTCAATACTAATTCTCGACGATGAGGAATCGCAGCTGATATCACTGAAGAGCTATTTATCTAAAAGAGAATATAGAATATTTACTGCTGCAAACGGCGAAGACGGTTATAAAATTGCGGAAGAAAATATGATAGACATTGTTCTTACCGACTACAATATGCCGGGTTGGGACGGGGCGGCTGTGCTTCATAAAATTAAAGAACTTAATCCTCAAATAGACGTTGTTGTAATGACGGCATACGGTACAATTGAAAGCGCAGTTGGTTTGATGAAAGCAGGAGCATATGATTATCTTATCAAACCGATAGACCTTGATGATTTGGAAAATACACTTAACAAAATAAAGGAACGGAAATATCTCATCAAAGAAAATGAGATGCTCAAAGAACAACTTCAAGATAAATTCCGCTTTGAAGGGATTGTTACCCAAAGCCGGGTAATGCATGATGTATTGAGCATGGCAGGGAGAGTGGCATCATCAAAAGCAACTGTGATGTTGAGAGGCGAGAGCGGTACAGGAAAAGAATTAATTGCAAAAGCAATTCATTTTGCAAGCGGAAGGAAAGACAAACCGTTTGTAACTGTGAATGTAGCTGCATTATCGGAAAATCTTTTAGAGAGTGAACTCTTTGGGCATGAAAAAGGAGCCTTTACCGGGGCAATCAATCAAAGAATTGGAAGAATTGAAGAAGCCGACGGAGGCACATTATTTATTGATGAAGTGGGTGATATGCCTATGCCTATGCAGGTTAAATTGCTGCGTACAATTCAATTCGGCGAATTCCAACGCCTCGGTAGTAATCAAACCGGTTATAGCGATGTTCGAATAATTGCAGCCACTCACCGAAATATCGAAGAAATGATTAATGATGGCGAGTTCCGCGAAGATCTCTTTTACAGGCTTAATGTTGTTTCCATCAACTTGCCCTCTCTCAAACAGCGCAAAGAAGATATACCTATACTTATTGATCATTTTATAAAAAAATATTCGTCTCAAATGGATAAAGAAATTATGGGGATAGATAGAGATGCTCTCGACCATTTAATGAAACACAATTTCCCCGGGAATGTTAGAGAGCTTGAAAATATAGTAGAAAGAGCAGTAGTATTAACCAGGTTCAACAAAATAACAAAAAGCGACATCTCTCAATTTACAAATGTAAACGAAAATGAAGCTCAATTGGACCCCTATAACCTGGACGACAGCTATGAAGTGAAAATGAAATTATTTGAATCGGCAATGATAAACGAAGCTTTGAACAGAACAAAGGGTAATAAAAGCGCCGCGGCAAGAATGCTTGGCATTACCGAACGACATTTAAGATCAAGGTTGGAAAGATTGTAGAAATTTCATTTCATGTAGTTCTGATTCCACGATAAACTAGAATTTGTTTAAATAAAAAAACTCCGGATCAATGTCCGGAGTTTTCATAATCCAGCAGTAAATTCGGCTTATTAAGTAAGAAGACATTTCCCTTTTATTCAGCCCTATACAGCTAGTTTATAATGGAGTTGTATGTTTCTAAATCAAGGTATTGAGGTACATATGCAACACCTCTAACCGATAAGTTTCTGACAAATGCTTTTAAGTGATTTTCAGAACCTCTTTTCAAATTATTGTAAACAAATTCTATATCTGCATTATCAACCAATTCTTCTATGTGTGTTACAAGATCAAGAATATCAATCTCTTCAATTGCAGCGCCGACTTTGAGCGCTTCAATTTCAGATACGTTTGCAGTCACGATCAATTGCTCAAACAATGCTTGAAGATCAGGATCGGTAAATGTACCAACGCTGTTTTCGCCAACGGGGTCTTCCAATTTATATCTGTCCAATAATAATTTAATTGCATTCATGTGTGTTTGTTCGCTTGAGCTTATGTTCTTGAAAACTCTTAACCCGTAATTTTCATACATGGTGAGATAAACGTCACGAGCAACTTTTTCTTCTTCGCGCATGAAGATTAGTCCGGCGTTTTCTTCGGAAGATATTTCATTTAGAGAAAATGTGCTGAGTGTTTCTGCGGTTATGCTGGCGTTTTCGGTCTGAACAAATTCATCCGTACTTGAGAGGATATTTTCTGAAGCAGTGGTTGTTTCACCCGAACATGCCTGTGATACCACGAGCATGGCTAGTGCTACAAAGAGTGCTGTTATTTGGTTTTTCATTTTGGTTCTCCTGTGTTTATGATTTTTAGTCTACAAAAGCAAACAGCATGCCAGCTTGTAATGTCTCGTTTTTAGGTTAATAGTTGGGATTTTACAAATCAACTAATGTCTATTCGACCAACCGGGCGATTGCATTTCTTTATCCAGTCGAAGACCGATCGACGCTTAAATTCATGTTAACTCCTTTCATCACAATTGTAAAAGTGATAGATTTGTCAAAATTATACAGGGCTGCATATGGGTAGACTACAAGAATGCAAAAAATGCGGCAAGCATTTCGACAAACTATATCAAGACGGTTACTGTTATGATTGCTACTCCGAAGAATGGTCGGATGGATTTGAAGTGTCTTCGGATTGGGGAGCGAGTATCGCTCATCGTGAATTTTTAAGTGATCTTAATGAAATAATTTTTACAGATCATGATAAGTCGATAAAAATTATAAATGATATTCAAAATGATTTTCTCCCCGGCGCGTGGACCTGCGAAGAATGCGGACATGTGAAAATTGCCTGCGATGAGCAAGATAGTTTTACGCCTGAAGAAATTTTGGAAAAATTAAAAGCAGTTTGCACTAACTGTGAAATAACTTATAACTTCGATCGTGAATATAGAGGAGCATATTAATAGATGGGAAATGAATCTAACAATGTTCCGTTGTACTTCGAATCACCTGAAAAGGCTGTTGACGGAATAAAGAAATTATTATTAGCTGAAGATTGGTTAACGTTAGCAAGATATTATGATTTATCGAGAACGAAAACGGATGCTAAGTTTAGTGATTTACAAAGCGGCAAATATTTTATTCTAACGGAAGAGCCGGAAGTAAAACATCCCGGCACAAATTGGAAATATAAATATCCTTTCGATCCCGGATTTGAGTTTAGTCATATCGTAGAATTGTACGATGATACGATTAGAGTGTTTGTAAGATTAGAAATTGACGACGGGTTTGATAAGCCGGTTGTTGGGCTTCAATTTTTTGAGACGGTGAAAAGTAATAAAGGATATCAGCTAACGCCGGGAATATGAAAATCAACTCGAATAAGTACCTGCATGTTTCTATATTACCTTGTCAAATTTATAATGTTAGGTAAAAGGAAAATTACATGAACGAAAGATTAGTAATTCTAGCCGGCGGAATGTCTTCCCGCATGAAGAAAGCTTTAGACCAAACCAAAAATGTTGACGCAAAACTTTTAGATGAAGCGGCCAACAAACCCAAATCGATGATTGGTGTTGGTAAAAACTCACGCCCGTTTATGGATTACCTTCTCTTCAATGCACAGCGCGCCGGCTACACAGATGTAGTTATTGTTGTGAACAATAAAGACACCGCTATTAAAGAATATTACGGGATAAAAGATAGGGGCAACAAATTTTACGAACTCTCTCTCTCATACGCTTACCAGGTAATTCCTGAAGGAAGAACAAAACCGCTCGGTACAGCCGACGCGTTAACAGTTGCATTGGAAGCACGCCCCGATTGGAAAGGTGAAAAATTTACAGTAGTAAACAGCGACAATTTATATTCCGTAGAAGCGCTTAAACTTTTACTCAATCCGGCATATCCCAACGCATTAATAGATTACGATAGATCGGCATTGAAATTCGAACAGAGCCGCATCTCCGCGTTCGCGGTTACACAAAAAGACGAAGAGGGTTACATGCAGCGGATCATCGAAAAACCAACCGACGCCGATGTTGAAAGTGTGAAAGGTCCCGACGGTTATATCGGAGTCAGCATGAATATCTGGCGTTTCGATTATGACATGGTTTATTCTTATATGAAAAATGTAACAATGCATCCTGTTAGAAATGAAAAGGAATTACCCACAGCAGTAATGAACATGATAGCCGACAACCCCAAAGCTGTTTTCGCTATTCCATTAAGTGAGCATGTTCCCGATCTTACAAATCCCGCCGACATAAAAACTATAGTTGAGTATTTGCAGGAAGAATATAGGGAGTTTGAATGATCTGGTATGAAAATATTTTATATAATGTGATGAATTAATTTTTACCAGATATGGTATTATCTTATATCCTCTTGGCGGGCAGCAAGCTTAAATATTTAGATTGACATTCTTGTGATTTTTAATATTTTGGATGTATGTTAGCGCTTATTACTTGCTAATAGAAAGAATTACGGTATGTTTTTGCTCCTTCGTTTATGCAAATTAACTCTACTGATATATCTATGTTTTTTACCTGAATTTAAATATATATAATACGAAAATTACACTTTTTGTTAATCCCTGGGCAAGATAGTGCTCAGGAAAAATAGTAATTTGGAAATGTGAGGGATTGAATGAAGCTTAAGAAAGCATCACAATTATTAACAACACTCTGTATTTTATTTATTTTTATTTCACATGTATCAAATATTTACTCCCAAGAAAAGACAAGAAATTTAAGGGAAGACGGGCTAAGAAGTAGAACAAGCCAAGTTCATAATCGCGCAAATGATAATTCGGGAACTAAATCATCCGGTGATACCAAATCCTCAAAATTTTTAAGAGATATAACAGCCGCAAGCTCGGGATATTCTTTCCCTGCTTTTAGTGCCGGGAAATTAACAGGCGCAGGAGCTGCCTACACAAAATCATTGGATGTTTCAGGAGTGCCTTCGGGTAATTATTTATTCGTGTTGGTTACCGCTGATTTCACGGCTGATCCTGCCCCCAACGATGCATGGTCAAACACGATTAATATGGAATTGAATAATGGCGGATCTACAAAATATTTCCCTGCTGCCACAGCCGATTACGGAGCTGCAGGAAACAACAGTTCAACAACGTTGATATGGACTTCAATTTTACCCACTCAATATGTAGCTGGGAATAATTTTACAGTAAAATTGTATGATAGTTTTACCAATGCTGACGGGCCTTATTATTCAACTATCTCAAATGTAAACGTAACTATATATCCGGTTAGTACGCCGAATCATTCTTTCCCTTCATTCAGTGCCGGTAAACTTACAGGTGCAGGAGCTGCTTACACAAAATCGTTAGATGTTTCCGGTGTGTCGGGTGGTAATTATTTATTCATGTTGGTTACCGCCGATTTCACAGCAGATCCTGCCCCCAACGATGCATGGTCAAACACGATTAATATGGAATTGAATAATGGCGGATCTACAAAATATTTCCCTGCTGCCACAGCCGATTACGGAGCTGCAGGGAACAACAGTTCAACAACGTTAATATGGGCCTCAATTTTACCCACTCAATATGTAGCCGGGAATAATTTTACTATAAAATTGTATGACAGTTTTACCAATGCTGACGGGCCTTATTATTCAACTATTTCAAATGTGAATGTATCCATTTATTCAGTAACAACACCAAATTATGCATTCCCTACTTTTACTACCAGTAAACTTACAGGCGCAGGAGCTGCATATACAAAATCACTTGATGTGTCAAGTGTTCAAAATGTGGAATATCTGTTCTTTTCAGTAGAAGCTGATTTCACAGCCGATCCTGTGCCTCACGATGCCTACTCAAATACTATTTACATGGAATTAAACAACGGCGGATCTACAAAATATTTTCCTGCAGCAACAGCAGATTACGGAGCCGCGGGAAATAACAGCTCAACAACTTTAAGATGGAACGGCATTTTACCTAGTATATATAATGGAGGTGATAATCTTACCGTAAAATTCTACGATAGTTTTACTAATGCCGACGGACCGTATTATTCAACACTCTCAAATGTTAAAGTTGATATTTACGGTGGACCTACAACTAGTGTTACGATTTCAGGTAATGCTGGTGTCGGCGGCGCTACTTTAAGCTGGACGGATGGAAGCGCAAAAACTACAACAGCAGACGGTAGCGGAGATTATTCATTAACTGTTACTAACGGTTGGACAGGAACGATTACACCGTCGAAAACCGGTTATTCATTTTCACCAACTAGCAAATCTTATAACAACGTGACTTCTTCACAGACAAGCCAAGATTATACCGCAACTGCGTTACCGGAAATTTCAATAAGTGGGAACGGAACGGTTATTACGGACGGCGATACAACTCCATCAACAACTGATGATACCGATTTTGGAGCAGTAAATATTTCTTCCGGATCTAATGCCAATACATTTACTATTAGTAATTTGGGAGTGGGAACACTTAGTTTAACAGGAGCTTCTCCCTATGTTACGATAACAGGACACACCTCAGATTTTACGCTTACTTCTATTCCTTCCGGTTCTATTGCGGCTGGTGGTACGACTACGTTTGAAATTACTTTTGATCCGACTGCAACAGGTACTCGGTCGGCTTCAGTTTCTATTGCTAATGATGACAGTAATGAAAATCCATATAATTTCAATATACAAGGGACAGGTATTGCTGTCCCCACGGTTACATCCGACGATGCAGGCAGTGTTACTTCTTCCGGGGCAACACTAAACGGTACAGTTAATGCTAATTACTCCAGTACTACCGTTACTTTCGAATACGGAGAAGACACATCATACGGTACGTCTGTTATGGCAACTCAAAGCCCTGTTTCCGGTTCAACAAATACTTCTGTAAGCAAGTCAATAACAGGATTATCACCAAACACAACTTATCATTACAGAGTGGTGGGACAAAACGCAGCGGGCACATCCAACGGCTTGGATAAAACTTTTACTACTTCTGCGGTTGTTCCTACAGCAACAACCAATGCAGCAGCAAACGTTGAAGATGTAAGCGCGACATTAAACGGGACAATCAACGCCAATAATGCGAGCACAACTGTAACATTCGAATACGGTGAAACCACCGCGTACGGAACTACTGTTACGGCAGACCAATCACCTGCAACAGGAACAACAAATACTGCCGTAAGTAAAGACATAACAGGATTAACACCAAACACAACGTATCATTATAGAGTTGTAGGTCAAAACACCGCCGGTACAACAAACGGAGCGGACCAAACATTCACAACCGAATTTTCTATTCCTACATCCCAAGCAACATCAATTATCACATCTAATGTCGGTACAACTCAGATGAATATTTCTTGGACAATTGGGAACGGCTCGGCTAGAGCAGTGTTTGTTAAACAAGCAAGTTCCGGTTCGGCATCGCCTGCCGAGCATACAACATACACGGCAAATACAGCATTCGGCAGCGGAACACAAATTGGTACAACAGGCTGGTATTGTGTTTATAATAGTACCGGAACCTCTGTTACAATTAGTGGGCTAACGCCTGGTACAACTTACAGTGTTTCAGTAATTGAATACAATGGAACTTCAGGCAAAGAAGAATATAACACAACAACAGCTTCCGGTAACCCCGCAGCTGAAACAACAAAAAGTATTTTAATAAATGAACTTGATGCGAATACCGTAAGCACTGATGAGGCAGAATTTATTGAATTGTACGACGGTGGAACAGGAAATGTATCGCTTGACGGTTTGGTTGTAGTATTATTCAATGGAAACGGCGATGTTTCATATAGAGCAATGGATTTGGATGGAGAATCTACCGATGCCAACGGTTATTTCTTATTAGGCAATAGCGGAGTAGCCGGCGTTGATGTAACTTTCCCAAATAATACTTTGCAAAACGGTGCAGATGCAGCGGCTCTTTATGTTGGGAGTAATACAGATTTCCCGAACGGCACAGCGGTAACAACTACTAATCTTGTCGATGCAATTGTATATGACAATGATGATGCAGACGACGCAGGGCTTCTCGTTTTACTAAACGGAGGAGAACCGCAGGTAAACGAGAACACAAGAAGTGACAGCGATTATCATTCATTGCAAAGAATTCCAAACGGAAGCGGCGGCTTAAGAAACACTTCTTCGTATGTTGCCGATTGGCCCACTCCCAAAGCCGAAAATGTTACTTCACCTGAAATTAATGTAAAAGGGAACAGCAATTCAATTGTAGATGGAGATACAACCCCATCATCTACCGATGATACCGACTTCGGTAATGTTGATGTATCAAGCAACAGCACAAACACGTTTACAATTGAAAACACAGGATTGGCAACACTCAATATCAGCGGCGTATCTCCTTATGTTGTGTTGAGTGGAACAAATGCGGATCAGTTTTCGATTTCTTCTGCTCCGTCTAACTCTGTAGCTTCAGGAGGTACAACTACATTTGATATCAAATTCTCACCCACAAGCAGCGGCACAAAAACCGCAACGGTGACAATTAACAATGATGACGATAACGAAGGCACATATGATTTTCAAATACAGGGAACTGGAGTTGTTCCTGAAATTAATGTAAAGCAGGGTGTAGCAAATATTGCCGACGGAACAGGCATATATGATTTTGGCAGCAAAAATGTGAGTACAAATACTGATGTGATTTTTACAGTTGAAAATTCCGGTACGGGTAGTCTAACAGTCGGCAATGTTTCCTTGGGAGGAACAAATGCTGATCAATTTAGTGTTGAGGTTCAGACTGGGACTCCTGTTGCCGCAAGCAGTAGTACAACATTTACAATTAGATTTACACCAACAACCTACGGCGGCAAAACGGCAACGGTGAGTTTCCCAAATAATGATGGAGATGAAAATCCTTATAACTTCACAATTTCAGGAACAGGAGTTGCGCCCGAGATTGCCGTAAAACAAGGAGCAACCGACATTGCCGATGGAACGGGTAGTTACGATTTCGGCAGTAAAAATGTAGGAACGAATACGGATGTAAGTTTCACAATTGATAACATTGGAAACAGTAATCTTACATTAGGTTCAGCCACGCTGGGAGGTGCTAACTCTGATCAATTTAGCATCCAATTACAGCCGGTATCACCAGTGTCTGGTGGCGGCAATACAACTTTAACTGTGAGATTTACTCCTACAACTTACGGCGCTAAAACCGCTACGATTAGTTTTACAACAAACGATTCGGATGAAAATCCGTTTAATTTTACTATTACCGGGACAGGTTTGGAACCCGAAATAGCTGTTAAAGAAGGAGCCACCAATATTGCAGATGGAACAGGCAGTTATGATTTCAGTAATCAAAATGTCGGCACAAATACCGATGTTACTTTCACTGTTGAAAATATCGGCAATCAGAATTTAACACTTGGCTCAATAACACTTGGCGGAACTAACGCAGATCAATTCAGTATTCAACAACAACCTACATCACCGGTCCCGGGAAGCGGAAATACAACATTTAAAATCAGATTTTCACCAACAACTTACGGCGCTAAAACAGCTACTGTTTCATTCGCAAACAATGACGCGAATGAAAACCCGTTTAACTTCACAATTACCGGAACAGGTGTTGAGTGCGAAGTAAATGTAAAACAAGGAGCTGCCGATATTGCCGACGGAACCGGTTCGTTTGATTTTGGAAATAAAAATACAGCTACAAATACAGATGCCATATTCACAATACAGAACATTGGTAATAGCAATTTAATTTTAGGCAATGTTACATTAAGCGGTACTGATGCCGCTCAGTTTAGTATTCAAGCTCAACCGGCTACACCTGTTGCAGGAGGAAATACTACAACGTTTACAATAAGATTCTCACCAACCTCATATGGAGCTAAAACTGCAAATGTTAGTTTCAGCACTAACGATGCTAACGAAAATCCATACAACTTCACCGTTACCGGAACAGGCTTAGCGCCTGAAATAAATATTAAAGAATCCGCGAATGATATAGCCGACGGGACAGGCAGCTATAACTTTGGTCCGAAGCTAATCGGAGAATCTAAGGAAACAACTTTTACTGTTGAGAACATCGGTAATAGTAACCTGACATTGGGCAGTGTTACACTAAGCGGTGCAAACGCAGATCAATTCAGTGTTCAACTCCAACCTACAACTCCGGTAAGCGGCGGTAGTACAACTACATTTAAAATTAAATATACGCCTACAACTGTTGGTAATAAAACGGCGACAGTTAAGTTAACCAATAACGACAGTGATGAAAATCCGTACGACTTTACAATAAACGCTTCAGCCGCATCACCGGAAATTAATATAAAAGAAGGAGTGAACAACATTGCCGATGGAGGAAGTTATGATTTCGGTAATAAGAGTCGTAACACAAATACAGATGTTATTCTAACAATTGAAAACTTAGGCAGCAGCGATCTTAATTTAGCCGGTGCCCCGATTATAACAATAACAGGTGCCAATGCAGATCAGTTTAGCGTACAGGTTCAACCTACTACTCCGGTTGCAGCATCTAACAATACAACGTTCACAATTCGGTTTACGCCTACATCACTTGGTGCGAAAACTGCTTCCATTTCTATCGCAAGCGATGATTTGGATGAAAATCCGTATGACATAACTCTTAACGGAACGGGGATTAATAATCCACCGGTAATAGCAAATATTGAAGCTGTTCCATTAGAGTATACAGAAGGAACTGGAGGGGTGAACATCACAAGTACTTTGACAGTCACAGATTTGGATGATAATAGTTTTGTTGGAGCCATAGTTCAGGTTACAGGTAATTACCAAGTTGCAGAAGATTTGCTCGAATTTGTAAATACACCCACAATAACCGGAATATGGGATAGTGGACTTGGTATGATGACACTAACAGGTGTTGATACAAAGGTGAATTATCAATCAGCATTACAAATGGTTAAATATAAAAATACTTCTAATGATCCAACAACAAATATCAAAAGTGAAGATGCACAGAAAATTGTTCGTCAAATTAATACCACACCGAGAACAATAAGCTTTAAAATAAATGACGGTAACGATGACAGTAATATTTTAACTAGAACGATTAATATTACATCCAAGAATAATAATCCTGTTTTAGAAATAAACACGGGATTAACAGTTGATGAAGCTATGAGTAAAACAATAGATGATACAATGTTAAAAGCTGTTGATCCTGATAACGATGAATTGTCAACAAGGTATTATATTACCGAGGAGCCTCTTTATGGGCATCTAATAATTAATAGTAATCCTAATATGAAAATTGAGAATATGAACAATATCTCAAATATTGCATTTAGGCAAAATGAGATAAATTTAGGATTGATTAAATATCAACAGGATGGAGGAGAAGAGACTGCGGACAGTTTCAAATTTTATTTAGAGGATAATGAAGGAGGAATCTCAGAAGAATATGAATTCCTTATAACAATAATACCTAAAGAATATGCACCTCAACTAAGCGGTATTGAAGATACGCCGTTGGAATATATAGCCAACGCGCCTCCTGTTAAGGTTACTTCGACTATTAACGTAATTGACCCGGATGATACAGCATTAACTGGGGCCTCGATTCAAATAGAAAATTATAACCAAGGCGCCGATTTTCTATCTTTCGAAAATACTGATTCAATTACACATTCTTTTGATGTGGAAACAGGAACATTAACATTGAGCGGTACAGCCGATATATCGGCTTATCAAAATGCGCTAAGGTCGGTTGAGTTCTTTAGCATTGGTCGAGTAAGCACATTGGGAATTCCGCATATTATACATTTTAGCGTTACGGACGGTACAAATATTAGTAACGTTCTTAGCCGAAGCATCAATGTTATATTACCGACGGAAGAAGAACCAGGACTTATACCGCCCAGCAATGTTTCGGTTAGTTTTCAAAGAGATAAAACTATCTTGATATCATGGCAGGATAATTCTGATAGAGAACTTGGATTTATTATTTATAGAGTTATAGTTACTACGGATAACAAAACAAAGAATACTTTTGATTTTGAGATGATAGGAATCGTAGGTCAAGATATTGAGGAATATATTGATGAAAATGTTGCTGAGGGAGTAGTTTACAAGTATAAAGTTGAAGTTTATGATGCTGCCGGCCTTGCATCTTCAAGTGAAGATGAAGGACAGTTAAGCGAAACAATCTTTCCTCCAAGTGATCTAACGTTAATAGTTTTTACAAGTGATGTTATTGCTCTTACTTGGATTGACAATTCAGAGTTGGAAACAAAATATGTAGTAGAAAGAGATGACGGAAACGGATTTATTCCCATTGCTGAAGTAGATGCAAATGTTACTGATTATGTCGATAATGATTTGAATGAAGGATGGCATTATTATAGAGTCAAAGCTGTAGGTGAAAATAGTGAATCCGGCTACAGCAACGTAGTTGAAATGTATGTAGGACCCATGGATGTGAACAAATTCGGAGAAGAGATACCAAACGATTATATGTTGAGTCAAAATTATCCAAATCCGTTTAATCCGTCAACCACCGTTCGTTTCGGATTACCGGTTGAGAGTAATGTTGTAATTGAAATATACAATATGCTCGGACAGCGGGTAAATGTACTAGTTAACGAGGTAATGACACCGGGATATCATGAAGCGATATGGAATGTATCTGGAGTTTCGTCGGGTGTATATCTGTTAGTAATTAAAGCAGAAGCAATTGACCGAAGCCGCCAAACAGAGATCGTTCGTAAAATGATTTTTATGAAGTAACGGCTAACGAACACAGATTAAAAAGCCGGTTCGTATTTTGAACCGGCTTTTACTTTAGTTACCTCAATGTAAACATGGGCAGGTTCACCCGCCCCCTTTTTTGAAAATATCCAAGATTTGATCCCCCAGACCTTTTTCTACCTGTTGCAACCTATCTTGCAGTTCTTTCTTTTTAGAATCAACAACCGATATGTTGCCGGTTAGTAATGATTGATAATCGCTAAGTTTATTTTCGATCTTCGCTTTTTGTTCTTCATAATATTTTTCAAATTGAATTCTCTTTTCCGCAATTGCATCATCAAGTTTGGCGCGAAGCTGGTTTTTAAGCCTGGTAACTTCTTCACCAAGAACACTTGTAAGTCTTTGCAATAAAATATTATCAAGATCTGTGGTTAACGCTACTTTCATTGAGCCGTCTGTATTCCATAAACGAAGCCCGACATTTAATGCGGTTATACCTCGCAGCACTTCACGCGCAATCCGTTCAACAGTGTTCCTCGGTTGGCCTTCAAATAATAATTTGAAATTGCTGAAATTGAGATCAAACATTGCATCTATTGAGTTTCCCCGGACGGAAATCCCCACAGAAGTATTCATTCGTGCATCAGTAATTTTTGTAGCTATAAAATCTTTGCTGCCTAGTTCAAATGCTTTTAATGCCACCCCCGATAATTTTGCGCCGTATCTATCAAAGGAGACGTCCGCGCGTCTATCCATTAAACCGTTTAATTCTAAAAACCTTTTATCACTGTCGGTACCTTTCAATTCGAATGTGATTGGCGCTCCGGTAAGATTCTGATTGTCGGTAATGTTTTTCGCGCTTCCGGATCCTTGAAAATATTGTGCGCTCTCTGTTTTGTCGGAGCCGCCGGATAACTTAACGCTCTTTATCCAAAATTTCGGGTAACCTCTTTCTTCAGGGAATGGAATATCCTGCCCTTCAAAACGTGGCTGCTTTTCATATTCGGGTTCGGGGGAATATTTTTTAACACTCGCTTTGGCGATATCAACATATGTCAAATAGCCCATCACACGTTTATACATTTCATTGCCTGCAAGTATTTGCGCAATACCGGATGTATTAAGCGTCGGCAGTTTTGCCAACCCCACAAGTTTATCGTAATCACTCTTTACAACATCATCAATTGAGCCTACTAAGTTAGTCATGTTTGTAATGTCTGAGGTTATGGAAGTGTATCGGTTATCGAATGACTTCTTTAATTCATTTACGCTCTTGAAAGCGTCATCAACTGTTGTAATAGCCGCGATTATATTTGGAGCCTTGTTCAATTCTTTAGGATTAATAGCTTTGATATTATTTTCAATTTCTCTCAATCGTTGTTTCGAAGCTTCAAAATCTGCGGTTGTGTTTTCCCATTGTAGGGAGGCATCGGTAACTTGCTGTTTAATAGCTTCAATATGAGCTAATGTTTTTATGTCGAGAATTTTTATTAGACTATCTGCATTAAAGTTGGCTTTTAACTTATCAATATCGAGCATGGGATTGCCGGCTATTGTTTCTTTTAATATTGCATCGGCAGTTTTTGCGAATGAATTTTCGGTTCCGTATAACAATGCTTCTTCACGTTCACCTTTGGCAAGCGATCCGTCTGATGTCCGTTTTGTGCCGATAATAAAATTCTCAATTTCAACAGTGTCCACAATATACTTTCCGCGCAGGAGTTGATCAAAGTCCATCTCAAATTTAACATGCCCGGTTTCGAATAAATTAAACCATGGATCGTTCGGGTTGGTTACTTGAATTTTGCGCCACTCAAGACCAATCGGATCGAACGTAATTTTTAGGTCATCAATTTCTACTTTAGCGCCAACTGTTTTCTCCCCTGCGGACTCAATCCCATATTCCACCCAGTTATCCATAAACAGATAAGTTACAATCATTAAAACAATCAAAGGTATGAAGACCACGTAAAGGACATTCTTTCTCATCTTAAACCTCCCAGATCCCGGATCTTTACATATGTTCTAACGACGGTGCTTTGTTTCAATATTTTGTAAACCTTCCACTTCTCCACCTTTGAGCCGATGTGTTTGCGGTAGGATAAGATAAACTTTTTCATCGCGAAGTAGGTAGGTGCGATAAGCACGAGCGCCGAAACAAAACTCCCCATCACAACAGTATTGTTAAAGTTTGTTAACGGAAGCAGCGGTGCGTTGTACATGTAAGTGTATGTCGGATCGAGGAAATTTAATTGTGTGAGAATTTCATAACCAAGCATATGAAACAGGGGGTCGAATATAAATGCAACAATGCTGAAGAATGTAAATGCAAGAAACGCCGCTGCGATGTTTACATTCAATATTAAAATCAATAGCCAGATTATTAGCCCTTGCAGATTGAACATCGGAGAAAGCCCGACGATCATTCCAAGTGCGAATCCCCAGGCCACCTGTTTCGGATCCTGCCCCTCGCGGAAAATTTTGATAAAGTCTTTTAAAATTTTAAGCCAGAACATCTGAGCCTCTCAATGAAGTGTTTTGTATTAAACGAAAATATATATTAAATCAGTTCCATTTCAAACGAACGATCCGGCGACTTTTATTATTGCCTTAATGCTTTGTTCAATATCATTGTCCGTAGTTGCCCAGGAAGAAACACTTATGCGCATTGCCGGTGTGCCCTGCCATTCTGTAACGCCGCACCAGCAGGTCCCTTCATCTTGAATTGCTTTAACAACTTTTGCATTCTGTTCTTTATCCCCGAATGAAACCAATACTTGGTTAAGCACAACATCATTAAGTATCTCAAACCCTGCATTGCTTAATCCATCCGCGAACATTTTCGCCTGCCTGCAATTACGCTCGATTAAGTAAGCAATTCCTTTGCGTCCCAAAGATTTTAACGCGGCCCAAACATCAACTCCCCGTGCGCGGCGTGATGTTTCAGGCGTATAGTGGAAAGGTTCTCTTTGTTTTGTTTCCGGTACATAAGCCGCGGTAAATGACATCGCTTCAACAACCGAATTTCTATGACGAACAAAAGCCGCCCCGTTATCGTAAGGTACATTAAGCCATTTGTGCAAATCGGTGCCCCACGAATCGGCTTTATCAATACCTTTGGAAAGATGTTTTAGTTTAGGTGAAGCGGCTGCCCATAACCCGAACGCGCCGTCCACGTGCACCCACGCACCGGCATCGTGAGCGATGTCGCAAATTTCATTTATCGGGTCGAACGATCCGGAGTTAACATTGCCGGCTTGAGTACATATTATCGCCGGTCCTTTGATAGGGGGGATTTTGGAAGGGATCATTCTCCCTTGGTTATCAACAGGTACTTTTATAACACGCTCACGCCCCATGCCGAGAATGCCGAGTGATTTCAATAATGTTGGATGAACTTCTTCTCCCACTATTACGGTAACATCCGGTGCACCGAACAAACCCTGCGATTCAACATTCCACCCTGCTTGTTTCAAAACATAATTTCTTGCAGCCGCTAAACATGTTAGGTTTGCCATGGTAGTGCCCGTTACTAATGAAGTGGCACAGTCTTTTGGAAGGTGAAGAATATCAAGCAGCCATTTAACGGCAATCTCTTCAATGAAAACAGCGGACGGAGCGCTTTGCGAAAACGCAGCGTTGTTATCCCATGCACTTGCAAGCCAGTTAGCGGCTAACGATGCAGGGAGGGAACCGCCTACGACAAAACCGTGGTAACGCCCTCCAGCGCTTGCAATGCTTGCGGGTGATCCGATCTCATGTAATTGTTTAAAGACTTCTTTGGGATCTGTAGGATCTTCGGGCAAAGGGATATTCAATTTTTTTAATCTATCCAGCGCTTCAGGCGATGGCGAAACGCGTCGTGTTTTTAACTCTTCAAGATATTCCGTGGAATATTTAGCCGCATTTTTAAGTAGGTCTTCCATTTATTTCCGCAAATTTATTTTTAATTAAACTGCAAATCTCTTAAAGTCTTAAACCGGTATTTTACTATCGACTTTAAAAACAGCATTATCCTTTTTGATGGTGTAGCAAATTTATTACTTGCGTTATTGTACTATGCCAAATGCAACTAATAAAAACCCGGTTCCGTTAATAGCCGCGTGAATAATTATGTCAGTCCAAGTGTTGCGTGTATATTGCACAAAGTATGATATAATAAAAATGATCGGTATTAATGTAAACATCAAATCGAAACCGAAAGGTAGATGGAACATTATCCAAAACAAACCGTGCACAAACCAAGTTGAATCACTGAACTTAACGCGCTGCCTGGGGAATATGTATCCGCGCCAGAAAAATGCTTCACCGAAAATGTTAAAGAAAAACAAAGGGAGCCATGCAAGGAGTATCCAATATTCTCCCGGCTTAAGAGGAGTCATCACCATGAAAGAAGGGGATGCGCTGAAATAATTTATATATTTCTTCCCTATTTCCATCATAAAATAGGTCCCAACGGCAACAGCAGCTAGGCCGCCTAGCGAGATGAACAAATCCTTCTTCGAAAATTTATCAAGCCTGAAACGCTGCATTATCATCTTTAAATTCCACTCATTTCCTTCCCGTCTATAAAATGCAAACGACGCAATGAACATCGGAAAGAAAACAAGCAATCCGCCGCAGATGTACCAGCAGACCACCAAAGGCAAATCGGTAACTTTATTCAACCAGGGAATACAAATATGAGTTGCAATATAAAGTATAACAGTTGGTATGCCGAAAAATAAAAGTGATTCTTTAAAATCCATCGGTTTAATAATTATATTGGCCATGGTGCCTCAAAATATCTTTTAGGTGATGTCAATTTATGGAAAATAGTGGAGGTAATAAAGTTATAATGAAGTAAGGGTATAGAGGTATAAGGGTATAGATAAACTAAATATTTGATTTGCCATTTCGAATCCCAGCTTTAGAGGGGTGAGAAATCTTATTAAACGATTTTATTCCTATTCGACACCTAATATTCAAATTGTTTCATAACGGAAATTATTCCACCATCAGAAGTGAGCTTAGGTTTTCCGCATAAAATCTGCTCTCCTCATCATCAGTAATAAACTCAATCTTTTCAGGTGAGTCAATTCCCAAACCCAATTCAACGGCGCGTGTAATTTGGGGCTGTTGAAAAATTGTGCCGGTGAAATTTTGTGAACCGAGATCTTGCAAAATTGCTACGCCAACCGCATCCAGTGCAACGCGGTCTGTGCCGGCGATCATTACATTTCCTTCGCGCAGTGTGCCGGTCATTGGGCCGCCGTCTATAAACGCCAGAACACCATCCATTATGTAAAGTTTTGGTGTGAACGCCGTGTTTATCTCCGCGATCAATTTCATAATATGTGATGATGAGTGAAACTCGTTCATCTGCGCTGTTGATAACATACCAACCGCAAGTTTTAACGCTAATGTATGTGTTGCGATGAAATGAGTTTTCAAACAGCAGGTGCAGACGATATATTCGGCGTCGCGTACAATATCGGGGAAGAGAAACCCGTTTGCCCAATGTAAATTATCTTGCCTGAAAAGAGATGCTTGTTCGTTATTAAGATTTACTATATTGAAATTGTAGGAAGCCGCCAGCTCTACAATACCTTTTTGTGCAATCACGTCATCGAAATTATGATAGCTTCTTTCAATCAATGTTATGCCGGCGGCGTTCCGGTTTTGCAATTCCAACACCATCTGACTTAACGTATCATTATGTGTTGAAGCGGGGGACGGGTCGGCGGTATTGAAATTCGGTTTGAGCAGAACATTTTTTCCCGCCGGTGATTCCAATTCCATCATCTCAAAAAGACTTGTAACGCCTTCGCGTCTGTCGCTCGTTTTGATTAATGCTATCTTCGCGTTTTGTCTGTTCGGTTCGGGAATTACAGGTGAACCGGTCGGGTTGGTATCTTTGGAACATCCCCACATCAGCGCCGCGCTTCCAAGCGCTGTTGTTTTTATGAATTGTCTTCGATCTATTTTGCTCATATTTATTTCACTTTTAACAGGTTCTTGAACAATATCGTTAAAACATGGGAAGAGTTCAATACATTTCAAAAGGACTAAAGTATTACACCCATCTCACATTTTTTGCAATCGAATACGAGGCGGTATTTGCGGTTGAAATCTCTAATGTAAAGCGGCTCTTTGAATTTTACGTCAATTTTGTTGTGGTGGGGACAGATATTCAATTCTTCTTTAATGCAGTATTTCATTCTCATTACTTCGAGACCTTCCCTTTCGTCAAGTAATTCGAATCCTTCCTTGAATTCGGTTACACCGTGTTTGGTATAAAACTGCTTTGCAAGTTTGTTTGTAACGTTGGCTTTGAAGTCGAGATTTGTCTTGAAATAAGTACCGGAATTATCAACAGCGCTCCGCGTTAAACGTTTGTAATTTTTCTTTCGCTCGATTGTCAACATTTCAAGAAGCTCACGGCGGAAGGTGTTTACTTTACCAACCGGGGTGAAAGGAATATTCATAAGATCGAATTTTACATCCGTAACGTCAAAGATCGAGTCGCCGGTTTTGCTCATCTGGCGGTGTATTGTTACTCGCGTTTTGGTTTCGTCTTTGGCTGAATCGAATTGTTCATCGATTTTCAAACTTGCGCTGTTGCCGTCTTCATCCTGCACCGAAAACACAAGAAAGTTTTTTTCATTTATTATTGTAATTACGGCAGAAATATTTCTTGCGCAGTTATCTTTCGAAAGTTCTTTGTTGAATTGATGATTGTAGTTGCGGAATATTTTTGTGCCGGGCATGATGGGTTTGGTATCGTTGAGTATGATTTTATTGTTAACCATTTTATTTACACTGAAGCCTTGCAGCACATCATTTTTATCGAAATAACAGAGTCCGTCACCGTTAACTATTTTTTCTTTTGTGTCGATTGCGATAAAATCATTACCGGCTTTCGTTACTTTGCCTAAATATTTGCCAATTGATTTTTGCGAGTTGAACGAAGAATTATTGCCTCCTTTGCCGTCGATAAAGTAATTAGTGAATCCGCGGTTGAACGATTTTGCCGGATCTGGAGTAAAGTCTATTTTTGATTTCCCGCTCGATGCCCGCACAAACCCACCTTTTCGTTTCATTACGTCGTCAATTGTTTGACGATAATGCGCCGTTACATTTTTTACGTAGCCGCCATCTTTCAAGCGTCCTTCTATTTTAAAAGATGTTATCCCGGCGTCAATCAAATCCTCGATGCTGTTTGAGAGGTTGAGGTCTTTAAGTGAGAGAAGATATTTATCTTTCACAATAATATTTCCGTCTGCATCTTCCAATGTATAAAGCATCCTGCAAGGTTGGGCACATTCGCCCCGGTTGGCGCTTCGTCCGATTGATGCGCAGCTCATGTAGCATTGCCCGCTGAACGAAACACACAACGCGCCGTGTACAAAAAATTCGAGATCAACGGTTGTGGTATTTCTAATTTCTTTTATTTGTTCAAGGGATAACTCCCGCGCTAAAATGATTCGCTTTACACCGATACTTTCTAAAAATTTTATCTGATCAATAGAATAGTTATTCGTCTGCGTTGACGCGAATATAGGTATAGGCGGTATGTCCATTTCGAATATTGCCATATCCTGAATGATTATCGCATCAGCGCCGATGTCGTAACATTGCTTGATGAGAGCTTCTGCTTCGGCGAGTTCATCATCATACAATAATGTATTGAGTGTAATGTAAACCTTCACATGAAATTGGTGGGCGTATTCAATCAATTGCTTGATGTCGGACAACGAATTACCAACAGCGGCCCGGGCGCCGAATTTGGGAGTGCCGATATAAACAGCATCTGCCCCGCAGTTTATTGCCGCGATGCCTGTTGCCAAATCTTTTGCCGGTGAGAGTAATTCGAGTTCTTTCATAGTTGAAATATAGAAACACGGTTACTTAAATCAAATAAGATCGGCTTGCTTTAAGTAGTATGAGTAGAGAATCCCGGTTTCTTTACTGTTGAGAGAAATCGGGATTCTAAGTTCAATGTTGCAGCGTTGTTTTGTTGCCGAAATGAATTTCGGCCTACGAGTGCAAGCCGTGGTTTTTTAGCGCAATAATTATTTAATTAACACTTGTCCTCCGAAGCAGTTTCTTAACGAAGGAGAATCATTTTTTGTGTAAGAGATTTTCCGTTTGTCTGCAATGTATAAATATAAACACCACTTGGCAAATTAGACGCGTTGAATGAAACAGAATAATTGCCCGCCGGTTTTACTTTGTTAACCAAAGCAGCAACTTCTTTGCCGAGGACATTGTAAACTTTCAAAGAAACAAATCCGTCTTCGGCAAGTGAGTAACTTATATTGGTTGTGGGATTGAACGGGTTTGGGTAATTACCTAAAACAATTTCCGATTCGTTTTCTTCAACAAGAGTAAGTTCTTCTGCCTCCATTTCTGCACTTGCAGATTCATTTCCGTTTTTAATATTTTGTTCGGTCAATGTATAAACTGTTGATTCATAATCAACATCAGAATATGAACTTGTTGGAGTATGATAAGCCCTTACATCATAGTATACTAAATCAGTTGTTTGGCCATCGGCAATTTGAATATTATCTGTTTAATTTGTTGTTCCGTGGCTCACTGTTGCGCGGAGAACTTCACTTCCTATAACTCCATCGTGTTTAATTTTTCTATATATTTTATAACTTACATCCGAGCATGGGTGATCATTCCAATATACTGTTATATAAGCGCCGGGTGTAGAATTAGTATGAAGATTTCTGTTTGTCCAAACAGGTTTTACTACGCTATATTCTATAGTATAATCTGTATCACCATTCGGGCTAAATGTTCCTGGATTGCTGGTGCTATAGGTACTCGTTCCTTCTTTCCAGCTTGCAAATATACAGTACAGTCCGTTTTCTGTTTTGGGATTAGCTGTTGTATAGAATATGTCGTCTTCTTTATGGTAATAAACCTGACCGGATTGATATGTATTTCCACTTATTACAACGCTTCCGTCATAAAATCTAATGTCAAAGCGTTTTTTAAAATAGGCTGTATAAGTTTTAGTTGACTTAGGTAGGTCGATCTCCTTTGTGCCATATTCATCGTTATTCCAATTATCAAATAAACGGTAACGGTCATTTATTCCCTGGTCAATTGCTTCTAATGTTTTATCACCATCACTTGGTTGCCATGTTTCAGAGCCGCCGGCTGAAGTAATAGTTTTAGGAACCCCATTCACCTTAATTTGACTACTGTTAACAGCAACGCCAAAATTGTTGTTATAAGTTACGGTGTAGGGAGGATTATATATAGCATCAACAGCCAGTTTATCACATGTACTTAATTTCTCGACTAGCCGACCATGATCTGTTTGATGAGTTGCACTACTGTCATCAGCATCATTGTGAAGTTGTCCGCCAAAAATTGCATGTCCTACTTCATGCAGCGCAACCGTCAAAAAATTGTATCTATCATTAGGACAATAATATTCATCAAAGCTAAATCTTGATACCGTACAAAAGTTTAAAACAAAATTATTGTAATAACCACCCCTGCCAGCTAGCTCGGTGAATCCAACTTTAAAATCAGCTGCATCATATGATGTGGCTTGTGTAATTGTAATAAGTGCCGGAGAAGCCCATTGATTAAATGCGGAAAATACATATCCGGAAATTTTGTCTTTAATATAATTGTAATCAGTTTCAACAAACATTGTTGCAAAGACATCGGGATTGGGCCAGGTAATCCAATATGTGTAGGTCTCTTCAGTCAGATTTTTTGACCAACCCAGGGGCCAGCATTGTGTTTGACTATAACACAAATAGTTTATAAATAGGAACAGAATAAAACTTAATACATAATTTTTAAATTTCATGTAACCCTCCATTTTTTGATTTATTTTTCTATTTTATTTGTGCAAATAAAAAAGGGAATACCCCTATGATTAGGTGAGCTAGCCTAATGTTTTATTTGCGTTTGGGGTCGGTGCTCAACCCACCGGCCTCGTTAAAATTTGATATTTGCTGTTACCTCCTTATTATTTCCCATGTAGAATTACAGTTCTCATAGGGAAAGAATTTGTTATATGACCGATTAAAAATATTTCACCATCACTCATCCAGACATTATAGAATTGCAGGCTTTCTTGCCCATCTGTTAGATTTTCAAGTTCACTCCAGTCTACTCCATCAAAAAAGTAAAGCTTTCCGAAATCTGATGTAGCGATAAGATAGTTGCTACCCTGACCAGACAAACCACGTATAGTTCTATTTAGTCTTAATGTCTGGGTCCACGAACTTTTATCGTTATTTAACTTCCAAACACCATAATCTCCATATGAATAAATATTATCCTTATCTATTTGAAAAACTCCTATGTCACCCCACTTTAGGTTAGTTGGCCATTCTCCCTGTGGGAAAACCAATGAATCAACAATTTGCCAATTACCAATATTTCCCTTGATGAAATAATGAGCTTGAAAATGAATATCAAAGTTATAAGCCTTTGCCAGAACAAGTTTTTCATTATCTAGTAATCCGATTCCATATGCATCATAAGTTGTTTGCGGTGGTAGGTTTACCTTAATTGTATCATTATTAAGCAAATTATGATGCAGGTTTAGTACAAGTCCATCAAATCCGCAAAACCATATATTGCTTGAGGATGTTCCATTTACATCGCGTATTTTTGAATTATAACCTTGTACAAGATCATTCCAACTTCCATTGTAATGAATAATTAAGCTTTCTATTGTTTGGAATCTTTCTCTATCGCCTATAATCCAAAAATCATCTTTAGAAAAGCCAATCACTTTTCGTAAGGTTAGTGAACCTCTTTCGATATAGTTGAATATATCAACACATTGCCAATTTTCACCGTTATAATGCCAATAATGGCCATCATTATCATCACAATGCCCTACAACGTGAATATCATTTGGGGAACTGCCCCATATCGAACCCAAAAGTGTTTGTAATGCTCCGGGGTAAGCCAAGGTATCTGCTGTCCAAGTCATCTCGCGCGGGTCTTTGTATTCTGGTGGTTTTGGTTCGTTGGTTTGGCTACATGTAGTAAATGCTGTTGCAGCAATTACCAACATTGTTATAAAAAATATTTTTTTCATGACGTATTTTCCTGCGAAATTTACAATTCCATTTTCATCAACTTTTTCTAGATAACAGCCTAATGATTTTATTTGCATTGTGAGACGGTGTTACCCGCACCGTCTCATTAAATTAATAATTAAACTCAAACCTCTCCTTTATTATTATAAATTATTTCCCATGCCAAATTATACTATTTTGTGGCCAACCTGTCATTGTATACCCACCAATGAAAATTTCTTTTCCGTCGGTCCAGCAAACATTGAAATTAAAATAGGGATCATCAATATTTAACATTTCACTAACAGTATTCCACTCTACTCCATTATAATAAAAAAATTTTTGACGACTGCCAGCTGCTATTGCATAGCTTTCATTAATACTAAAAACACAGCTTATTGCTCCACTAACAGAGAGTATTTGCGACCAATTATCAAAGTTAGATTTCCAAATACCACTTTGTCCATAGGAAAATAAGTTTTCATTATAATCTGCGAATAAGTCATAACTTCCCCATTTGTCATAACCGTTTTGAACAGAAATTATCATTGAGTCTACGACCGACCAATTATGATAATCGCCGGTGATATAAAAATAAGCTTCTTTTGGTAAGTCGGAATCAAACATAGAGCAAAGAATGTGAAATTTGCCATCAAAGTACTCAATGCTTTTTAAGAAATAACTGTCAATTGGATAATTGGGTATTCTAACAGTATCAACGTCCCAGTTGATACCATCATATTTGAAGATAATACCCTTCCTGCCGCAAACCCAAAGATTATTATCAGTATCAACGCACATGTCAAGTATCTCTCCTTGAATATTGCGTGAATTATAACCCACAAACAATTGATGGGACTGATGCATTTTATATGTTACCCATTCTGTTCCTTCATAATGAGCAAGAAGCATAAAATCACCTGAGTAGCCTCCCGCCCAAATGTCGTTTCCTTCCCTTCTAACAATTGAGTTAATACCGCCTCCGATGTCACGTTTATTTTCCCATTTAGCGCCGTCGTAATGCCACATTTGCGCATGCCCTACCCAAACTGACAACCAAATATCATCGGGTGATAATACGAGCATATCTTCAGGCAAAACTTGAATAACCCAATCTTCGGGAACAATTAAAGTATCAGCCGTCCAAGTCATTTCGCGAGGGGCTTTGTATTCCGGTGGTTTTGGTTCGTTTGTTTGGCTGCAGGTAGAAATAAAAAGAGTTGCTAGGACTAAAGGTAAAAACAAATAGCGGGTATTCATAACGCTTTCCCCCTTTAATAACTATGTCAGATAGCGGTCAACTTTATTAAGGAAAAGAATTTTTAACAACTGAAGACTTAATTTATATTTCCGAAACATTAATTTCAGATCAAAATTTTTATATACTGGAAGCGAGCAAATTAATGT